>Ga0233429_1004715_pt1 | contig 11781 bp, 8 predicted proteins | sample SI_118_April2016_3_FD_179879 | JGI IMG/M metagenome (GOLD analysis project Ga0233429, IMG submission 179879) | Seawater microbial communities from Saanich Inlet, British Columbia, Canada - SI_118_April2016_135_MG | ecosystem: Environmental > Aquatic > Marine > Inlet | place: Canada: British... | reverse complement strand
TGTCATAACCTTTGAAATCATATTAACAGATACGCCCAGGAGTTCAGCAACGGCCTTTTGTGTGCCGTGTTCCTGGATTAGATCGGCCAGGCGTTGCCTTTTGTCTGCAATCGGCTTGCCGTGTCTGCCATATAATAACGCGGGGCTAATTATATAAGCACTTGCCCCCCGCCCTGGGAAGCCTTCCTTAATTACTCTCAATAGCCCGCTAGCCTTTGCCCACCTAAAGCACCTTGCAATCTTGTTTCTATTTGAAAATCTGAAATCTTCCATAACTAGCTCATAAGCAATGCCCGCCATTATTTCACCGTTTGACTTTCGCCCGAACTTGTGTGCAATCCTTTGTATAGCCTGGGCGAAGTGCCTTTGTTCATCATTAGAAAAATGGATCGGTTTAACGGCGTTGTGGGGTGTACTTTTATGCGCCTTTTCGGGGTTTAGCTTGCTAGGGTCGAAAGCCCCCACAATATTTTGAATGTCCTGGTATGCTTTCGCCTGGTCTCGGTTATAACCCGCGCTTTTCCCGTTGTGCCTTTCATCAATCCAGGCAGTTATTTTTCGCACCGTTTCGGCTTTGCTTAGTCCTTTGTTCTGTATGTAATAAAATGCTAGTGCGTTTGTTGCTTGGTATCTCATGCCCTGGCTTGTTATGCCCTGGCTTAATAGTGTATCAATTCCATAAACTGGATCTGAATAGAACGCCTTGCCCCGTAACTGCTCGGTATTTATTAGGGGCTTGTCCTGGCCTGTATTCTGCGCCCGCGTTTGCCCCTTAACGGGCTTGTGATAGTATTCTGATATACTAGCATACTTATACAGGTCAGCGATCTTAAACGGCCTTAGCTCGTTTTTAAACCACTTTGGAAAATAGCTTTGTTGGTCTGCCCTTGTTCCGTTGGCTAGTGTATCCTTACCCCCTGGCATTGGTCTGTTTCCAATACCAAAAGGCAAGCGGTGTCCACGACTAGACCAGGGGAATATTTCAACCTTTTCAGCGTCGGGGTAATCAATAGAAACCAGTTTATTTCTAAGTGCTTCCCTGGCCTTTGTGCGGGGTGTCATTTCATCCAGGAAAATATAGAAGTGTATGCCGTTGCTATCGCTAGACCTAAACGGCAAAGAAGATCCAGGGAAAGCGTTTAATAAAAGGTCTAGCCTGGCCTGGGTCGGTTCGCCGTTGTGGCAATCAATATCAATCATTATGTATTGGATCTGATCCGCACCGCGTAACCCAATAGAACGCCCGCCCGCTAAATGCTCATCTATAAAACCAATAACAGGGGCGCGGGGTGTAGTCCAGGCGTGGGGGTTCGCTATCCTGGTTTGGATTCCGTTTTCAGTCGTGAGACTGGGTAAAAATGGGGCTAATAGGGTCAATTCACGCCCAGGAATGAGTCAGTATAAAAGCCAATGTATGAAAGCTCATTGACTGGCAATAGTTGGCAGTATGTCCGCCCCCCGTTGCATTGTACTGTTTTCAACCTGGGTTTAAGTCGCTTTAGGCGTTCCGTTTCTATGGAATATAAAAGGTGCTTGTGTTCGGGTGTTGGGGTTAGAAATAAATATATATCGGCCTGTGATACTGAAAGCCCGCTAGGGATTTGTTCCCCGTGTGCTTCCCTGCTTATTTCAACGGCTACGTTTTTAGTAGAAAAGGCGTTGTTATCGCGCTTTAGTTCGGCCGTTTGCCCGTTGGGCAGTATATAATCGTATGCTTCAAACTCTCCAAAGTAGCTTGAAATTGCTTGTCCGTTGTATTGAAAATCTGAAAGAAATCTAGCGGTTCGGGTTTGATACCAGTCGTTTTCTAAAATCCGTGTGCGTGTTTCGTTTGACATTTCCTTTTTCCTTAGTCATTGCTTGAATTGCAATGTGCCAGTAAGAACCTGGGGGGGTGCTAACTGGCAGAAAAGGAAAAGATCTAAACCCACGAATTGAAAATAAATTCAAAAATGTTGCATATCGGGGGGGGTCATTGCTTATATTAGTTCCTGCTCGGGTTCTAATATTATTTTTTAGACCTTTTCGAAGCCTCGCTTTTTGCGGGGCTTTTTCATTGCTATTCAATGTTGTAAAAAAGCGTTTCATTCCTGCCCCAATATAAAAGGCTGTATATACTACCGCAAACTTAAACCCACATAATTCAACCAGTTTTCGGGTTTTCTTCACTTTTTTTTGGGTTCACAAGACCTGGTTATAATTACGGGTGGAAGTCTTTTAGTCAGTTTGGTAAGCCTTTCGTTATTTGGCAAGCTAGTTCAATAGAATAATGAATTTGCTTGCCTGTTTGGGTGTCCATGAAAACGAACACGGGTTCTAATTGTTCGTTAATTTCTGTTTCATAATATCTCAAATACACGGTTCGCCCGTTGTATAAGTGCGGGAATGATCGTCGACGCAATAAAGCCATTTCTATACTTGGGGTGACTTGCCAGGCTAGCGTGTCAGGGGTGTATTTCATTAAACGCCCCAATAGTTTTCTACGCTATGCCGTTTAACTATGCCCTGGATAGTAGCTAAATGCCAGTTTTTGCCGTGTGCCTTTTTATCATTTAACCTGGAAACTATTTTGCGATAACTAACCTGGTCTTGTCTCATGTTCATAATTTCTTCTATTGTTTCCTGCTCGTCGGGGTTTGGGATTAATACCTGGGTTTCCCCGTTAATATTCACAGTATAACCAAAGGGTATTGATCCGCCTGTGCGTTCTCCCCTTGCCCGCTTGGCTTTCAATGCTTGCTTTGTCCTGGCCTGTATTAGTTTGCGTTCATATTCTGAAAACATGGTAATTATACGGCGTTGTAATAATGCGCCTAGATCGTCGTCGCTTTCAGCTGTTCCTTCACCGCATACACTTCTAAGAGAAACGCCTTTGCGTTTTAATTCGCGTTCAATTATTGCGCTTAGTCCAGTATCACGGGAAAGCCTGTCAAGTTTGTAGACCAGGAGAACGTCACCGCGTTTAAGGTCTGCCAAAGCGTTCAATAGTTCGGGGCGTTTATCAATATCAGACGCACCGCTAATAGAATCAGTATAAATACCGCCAATTTCCCATTCAAGCCTTTCAGTATAGATTTTACATTCTGTTTCCTGGGCTTCTAGTCCTAGCCCGCTATCGCTTTGTTCCTGTGTGCTTACCCTTGTATATATAATTGCTCTCATCTTACGCCCCTTTCATATTAGTACATTAGAATATAAGTATACTAGTATACTAATACAAGCATTTTTGTATACACTAGGGTCGAAGTATATACAAACTATTTCCCCGTTTAAGTGTGTGCGTTGTATCTAATACACAATGACAGCCCCGCCCCCTGCCCTGGGGGGGTAGTATACGCCTATTTAAAATGTTTTTGATAGTACACTAAGGCTAGACCAGGGAAACCCTTGTTTACAAGTGCCTGCTCAATAGGCTAGTATGTTGGTATACTAGTATTTAGTCTGATATTCGTCTGTTTAGCAGACTGATTACCGCCATTAACCCGCCTGTTTCGGGCGGTTATGGTCATCTATTATTCAACTTGTTTTAATAGTTGAATCCCGATTGCTACCCGTTTGTTTCAATCGGTGTTTGCCCGTTGTTATCCCGTTGTTTATCAACGGTGCTTTGCTTGTGTTCCCCTTGTGTTTCACAAGGTGGGGTTTTGCGCCTGCTACCCGCCTGTTTCAAGCGCGGTTCACCGTTTATTAACCGTTATTAACGGGCGGGGGGGCTTCCTGTGTTCGACCTGTGTTAATACAGGCCAGGGGGAACTCCTGTTTTGTTCCTGTTTATCAGGAAACTAGTATATTAGTATGCTTGTATGCTAGGGTGTTTAATTATTCAATAGTTCTTCATACTCATCCAATATGCTCTTTTGAAAAGGTGCCCAAGATCCCGTTTCATACTTATAGAGGTTTACTTCACCAGTCAATCGGTCAATCCTGGTCGTGTTTGTAGTCATAGGAATCTGTATATACTCATATCGGGTTACCTGTACGAGCCAGGCAAAAACAATAATACTAAATACTAGCATAATCGGTTTGAATAGTGTGTTGAACTTTTCCATAATTACCCCTATTTATGTTTATCCATGTATTCGCTTAAAGCATCATAGACAATATTTTCCAGGGGCGTTTCCGTAGTCGCTGAATAGACATTCAATTCCTTTATGAAATCTAGGGGCAATCTGAAAGCCTTGTATTTGACTTGAACCCGCTTGCCTTTTATTTCCTTCCAGTCGCGCCGTTGCTTTTCGTCTGCCTTTTGGTTCGGCTTCCTGGTAAGTGCGGGCTTTTTGGGTTTGCTCTCGATCTGTTTAGGCCTGTTTCCCATTATTGACTTAGCCATTATTTCACCTTTAGTATTTCGTCTGTTAATGCTTTGTAATCTATTGCGCCGTTGCTTTTGGGTTCATACTCAAAGATCGTTTTACCCTGTGCGGGTGCTTCGGCTAGTGCTACGTTTTTACGAATAATTGTTTTGAACGTCGCGCCCTTAAATTCGTCGGCAACATATTCTAATACTTCCCTAGCTAGTACGGTTTGCCCTTCAAACCTGGTAACAAACGCCCCGCCTATTTTCAAACCTTTGTTATAATACTTTTTAACGTCGTCGTATATGTTCAATAGTTGCTTTGTTCCCCTGGTCGCTAGGTAATCCGCGCTAATAGGCAATAATATTGAATTGGCAGAAACAAAGGCGTTCAATGTCAATACACCCAGGCCAGGGGGGCAGTCCAATAAACAATAATCATATTTTCTTGATACACTACTAAGAGCTTCGGCAAGTCTAAACTCATGCCCCGTTTTTCCGCCCAGGTTCAGATCAGCGTCGGCCATTTCCAGGTTAGCGGGTACATAGTCAAAGGGGGGGCGTTCAATAATCACGTTTACAAGGTCTGTTTCCGTTTTTAAGGCGTTGTAAATGGTTTGGTCGTAGCTGTCAGGGTCAAAGCCCAGGGAAACGGTTAAACTGGCTTGGGGGTCTAAGTCTATTAGCAAAACGCGCTTTCCCTTTAAGGCCAGGGCGTGTCCTATATTAATCGCGCTAGTAGTCTTTGCTACTCCGCCCTTTTGGTTCGCTATTGCGTATGTTTTCATCATAATCCTACTATTAGTGTTTTTATATACAAGTATACTAATACTATTGTTCTTTGATTTTCTCTGTCTTAGCTAGTTTCCAAAGTAAAAAAATGAGTATTACTAGATTATATGACTTTACTCCAGTATCTCCAAAAATAGATTCCGCTAATATTTGACCAGTCCTATAAACAACATAATAGCCTAACGTTCGTGCAAGAGTTTCAAAATCATGGGTCGTTGTGGGTAGAATAGAAACTAACAGCTTTTCAATTCGCTTTATGCCTTCTAGCTTTTTTATACTTCACCCCTATTTTTAAATAATTGCGCCTAGTCCACCAAGCATCCCTATAACGATAGCACCAAGTACAAATAGGATTAATAGGGCGGGGATTGAAGCAATCGTCCATTTGACCATTAGCACAATCATTGAACGAAATGGGATATTAATATCAGTAATAACCGTTCCTGGTTGTGTGGCATGATTTGTTTTGCCTTGTTTCGTACTGGACATTTCTAGCGTTGTTGTGCTTAAAAAAGTACCACATTTTTTACAATACTTTGCTTCGTCAGAATTATTCTTTTCACACACTCGGCATCTATTTGACATTATTCACCCCCAATATTTAAATATTAGTATGCTTGTATACTATTAAACTAGTAAAGAACAAACTAGGGGTTTGGTTTGCTTCCTGGATCTGTGCCTTACTAGTATGCTAATATATTAAAATGCTGTGCGGGTAAGGGGCTTTTTTTAAGGTGGGGGTATTGCTGTTATATTGCTGTTTATCAGCGCATTGTTATCGCATTGTTTAACAATAGAATAATTCTGCCCCCTAATACCCCCTAATGGTTGACTATTAATAATAGGCTTTTGACTCTCACTAGTAAAAAAGCGAGTTAATAACTCTGTTTTTAAAGCAGGCTTACACACAAATAAGTTATTACTAAGTAGAGTATCAATTTGGTTTATTTGGGATATTTGGACAGGTTCAAACCAAGCTTTAGGAACAGGGGCTTTGCTTGTCATAACCTTTGAAATCATATTAACAGATACGCCCAGGAGTTCAGCAACGGCCTTTTGTGTGCCGTGTTCCTGGATTAGATCGGCCAGGCGTTGCCTTTTGTCTGCAATCGGCTTGCCGTGTCTGCCATATAATAACGCGGGGCTAATTATATAAGCACTTGCCCCCCGCCCTGGGAAGCCTTCCTTAATTACTCTCAATAGCCCGCTAGCCTTTGCCCACCTAAAGCACCTTGCAATCTTGTTTCTATTTGAAAATCTGAAATCTTCCATAACTAGCTCATAAGCAATGCCCGCCATTATTTCACCGTTTGACTTTCGCCCGAACTTGTGTGCAATCCTTTGTATAGCCTGGGCGAAGTGCCTTTGTTCATCATTAGAAAAATGGATCGGTTTAACGGCGTTGTGGGGTGTACTTTTATGCGCCTTTTCGGGGTTTAGCTTGCTAGGGTCGAAAGCCCCCACAATATTTTGAATGTCCTGGTATGCTTTCGCCTGGTCTCGGTTATAACCCGCGCTTTTCCCGTTGTGCCTTTCATCAATCCAGGCAGTTATTTTTCGCACCGTTTCGGCTTTGCTTAGTCCTTTGTTCTGTATGTAATAAAATGCTAGTGCGTTTGTTGCTTGGTATCTCATGCCCTGGCTTGTTATGCCCTGGCTTAATAGTGTATCAATTCCATAAACTGGATCTGAATAGAACGCCTTGCCCCGTAACTGCTCGGTATTTATTAGGGGCTTGTCCTGGCCTGTATTCTGCGCCCGCGTTTGCCCCTTAACGGGCTTGTGATAGTATTCTGATATACTAGCATACTTATACAGGTCAGCGATCTTAAACGGCCTTAGCTCGTTTTTAAACCACTTTGGAAAATAGCTTTGTTGGTCTGCCCTTGTTCCGTTGGCTAGTGTATCCTTACCCCCTGGCATTGGTCTGTTTCCAATACCAAAAGGCAAGCGGTGTCCACGACTAGACCAGGGGAATATTTCAACCTTTTCAGCGTCGGGGTAATCAATAGAAACCAGTTTATTTCTAAGTGCTTCCCTGGCCTTTGTGCGGGGTGTCATTTCATCCAGGAAAATATAGAAGTGTATGCCGTTGCTATCGCTAGACCTAAACGGCAAAGAAGATCCAGGGAAAGCGTTTAATAAAAGGTCTAGCCTGGCCTGGGTCGGTTCGCCGTTGTGGCAATCAATATCAATCATTATGTATTGGATCTGATCCGCACCGCGTAACCCAATAGAACGCCCGCCCGCTAAATGCTCATCTATAAAACCAATAACAGGGGCGCGGGGTGTAGTCCAGGCGTGGGGGTTCGCTATCCTGGTTTGGATTCCGTTTTCAGTCGTGAGACTGGGTAAAAATGGGGCTAATAGGGTCAATTCACGCCCAGGAATGAGTCAGTATAAAAGCCAATGTATGAAAGCTCATTGACTGGCAATAGTTGGCAGTATGTCCGCCCCCCGTTGCATTGTACTGTTTTCAACCTGGGTTTAAGTCGCTTTAGGCGTTCCGTTTCTATGGAATATAAAAGGTGCTTGTGTTCGGGTGTTGGGGTTAGAAATAAATATATATCGGCCTGTGATACTGAAAGCCCGCTAGGGATTTGTTCCCCGTGTGCTTCCCTGCTTATTTCAACGGCTACGTTTTTAGTAGAAAAGGCGTTGTTATCGCGCTTTAGTTCGGCCGTTTGCCCGTTGGGCAGTATATAATCGTATGCTTCAAACTCTCCAAAGTAGCTTGAAATTGCTTGTCCGTTGTATTGAAAATCTGAAAGAAATCTAGCGGTTCGGGTTTGATACCAGTCGTTTTCTAAAATCCGTGTGCGTGTTTCGTTTGACATTTCCTTTTTCCTTAGTCATTGCTTGAATTGCAATGTGCCAGTAAGAACCTGGGGGGGTGCTAACTGGCAGAAAAGGAAAAGATCTAAACCCACGAATTGAAAATAAATTCAAAAATGTTGCATATCGGGGGGGGTCATTGCTTATATTAGTTCCTGCTCGGGTTCTAATATTATTTTTTAGACCTTTTCGAAGCCTCGCTTTTTGCGGGGCTTTTTCATTGCTATTCAATGTTGTAAAAAAGCGTTTCATTCCTGCCCCAATATAAAAGGCTGTATATACTACCGCAAACTTAAACCCACATAATTCAACCAGTTTTCGGGTTTTCTTCACTTTTTTTTGGGTTCACAAGACCTGGTTATAATTACGGGTGGAAGTCTTTTAGTCAGTTTGGTAAGCCTTTCGTTATTTGGCAAGCTAGTTCAATAGAATAATGAATTTGCTTGCCTGTTTGGGTGTCCATGAAAACGAACACGGGTTCTAATTGTTCGTTAATTTCTGTTTCATAATATCTCAAATACACGGTTCGCCCGTTGTATAAGTGCGGGAATGATCGTCGACGCAATAAAGCCATTTCTATACTTGGGGTGACTTGCCAGGCTAGCGTGTCAGGGGTGTATTTCATTAAACGCCCCAATAGTTTTCTACGCTATGCCGTTTAACTATGCCCTGGATAGTAGCTAAATGCCAGTTTTTGCCGTGTGCCTTTTTATCATTTAACCTGGAAACTATTTTGCGATAACTAACCTGGTCTTGTCTCATGTTCATAATTTCTTCTATTGTTTCCTGCTCGTCGGGGTTTGGGATTAATACCTGGGTTTCCCCGTTAATATTCACAGTATAACCAAAGGGTATTGATCCGCCTGTGCGTTCTCCCCTTGCCCGCTTGGCTTTCAATGCTTGCTTTGTCCTGGCCTGTATTAGTTTGCGTTCATATTCTGAAAACATGGTAATTATACGGCGTTGTAATAATGCGCCTAGATCGTCGTCGCTTTCAGCTGTTCCTTCACCGCATACACTTCTAAGAGAAACGCCTTTGCGTTTTAATTCGCGTTCAATTATTGCGCTTAGTCCAGTATCACGGGAAAGCCTGTCAAGTTTGTAGACCAGGAGAACGTCACCGCGTTTAAGGTCTGCCAAAGCGTTCAATAGTTCGGGGCGTTTATCAATATCAGACGCACCGCTAATAGAATCAGTATAAATACCGCCAATTTCCCATTCAAGCCTTTCAGTATAGATTTTACATTCTGTTTCCTGGGCTTCTAGTCCTAGCCCGCTATCGCTTTGTTCCTGTGTGCTTACCCTTGTATATATAATTGCTCTCATCTTACGCCCCTTTCATATTAGTACATTAGAATATAAGTATACTAGTATACTAATACAAGCATTTTTGTATACACTAGGGTCGAAGTATATACAAACTATTTCCCCGTTTAAGTGTGTGCGTTGTATCTAATACACAATGACAGCCCCGCCCCCTGCCCTGGGGGGGTAGTATACGCCTATTTAAAATGTTTTTGATAGTACACTAAGGCTAGACCAGGGAAACCCTTGTTTACAAGTGCCTGCTCAATAGGCTAGTATGTTGGTATACTAGTATTTAGTCTGATATTCGTCTGTTTAGCAGACTGATTACCGCCATTAACCCGCCTGTTTCGGGCGGTTATGGTCATCTATTATTCAACTTGTTTTAATAGTTGAATCCCGATTGCTACCCGTTTGTTTCAATCGGTGTTTGCCCGTTGTTATCCCGTTGTTTATCAACGGTGCTTTGCTTGTGTTCCCCTTGTGTTTCACAAGGTGGGGTTTTGCGCCTGCTACCCGCCTGTTTCAAGCGCGGTTCACCGTTTATTAACCGTTATTAACGGGCGGGGGGGCTTCCTGTGTTCGACCTGTGTTAATACAGGCCAGGGGGAACTCCTGTTTTGTTCCTGTTTATCAGGAAACTAGTATATTAGTATGCTTGTATGCTAGGGTGTTTAATTATTCAATAGTTCTTCATACTCATCCAATATGCTCTTTTGAAAAGGTGCCCAAGATCCCGTTTCATACTTATAGAGGTTTACTTCACCAGTCAATCGGTCAATCCTGGTCGTGTTTGTAGTCATAGGAATCTGTATATACTCATATCGGGTTACCTGTACGAGCCAGGCAAAAACAATAATACTAAATACTAGCATAATCGGTTTGAATAGTGTGTTGAACTTTTCCATAATTACCCCTATTTATGTTTATCCATGTATTCGCTTAAAGCATCATAGACAATATTTTCCAGGGGCGTTTCCGTAGTCGCTGAATAGACATTCAATTCCTTTATGAAATCTAGGGGCAATCTGAAAGCCTTGTATTTGACTTGAACCCGCTTGCCTTTTATTTCCTTCCAGTCGCGCCGTTGCTTTTCGTCTGCCTTTTGGTTCGGCTTCCTGGTAAGTGCGGGCTTTTTGGGTTTGCTCTCGATCTGTTTAGGCCTGTTTCCCATTATTGACTTAGCCATTATTTCACCTTTAGTATTTCGTCTGTTAATGCTTTGTAATCTATTGCGCCGTTGCTTTTGGGTTCATACTCAAAGATCGTTTTACCCTGTGCGGGTGCTTCGGCTAGTGCTACGTTTTTACGAATAATTGTTTTGAACGTCGCGCCCTTAAATTCGTCGGCAACATATTCTAATACTTCCCTAGCTAGTACGGTTTGCCCTTCAAACCTGGTAACAAACGCCCCGCCTATTTTCAAACCTTTGTTATAATACTTTTTAACGTCGTCGTATATGTTCAATAGTTGCTTTGTTCCCCTGGTCGCTAGGTAATCCGCGCTAATAGGCAATAATATTGAATTGGCAGAAACAAAGGCGTTCAATGTCAATACACCCAGGCCAGGGGGGCAGTCCAATAAACAATAATCATATTTTCTTGATACACTACTAAGAGCTTCGGCAAGTCTAAACTCATGCCCCGTTTTTCCGCCCAGGTTCAGATCAGCGTCGGCCATTTCCAGGTTAGCGGGTACATAGTCAAAAGGGGGTCGTTCAATAATCACGTTTGCAAGGTCTGTTTCCGTTTTTAAAGCGTCGTAAATAGTCAGCTCGTAACTGTCAGGGTCAAAGCCCAGGGAAACGGTTAAACTGGCTTGTGGGTCTAAGTCTATTAGTAAAACGCGCTTTCCCCTTAAGGCCAGGGCGTGTCCTATGTTAATTGCGCTAGTAGTCTTTGCTACCCCGCCCTTTTGGTTCGCTATGGCTGATATTTTCATGCTTCCCCTAGATATTAGTATGCTTGTATGCTAATAAACTAGTAAGGCATAAGCTAGGGGGTTGGTTTGCTTCCTGGTCTACGCTTTACTAGTATGCTAATATATTAAAATGCTATTAGGTGGGGGGAACTATTTTTAATAGCTAGTAGGGTTTGATATTAATTTGTTTATCAAATTCCATATTCGCTGTTATTCTGCTGTTTATCAGCGTTGTTATCCCGTTGTTTAACAACAGGGCATTCTCTCTGTTATCTCTCTGTTTAACAGACAAACACCTTGCCTTGTTATTAACTTGTTTATCAAGTTCTGGGTTTTCTGACTCTCGTTTATCAAAAGCAATTCCCACGGGAATAGATAAGCCTTTTTCTATTGTTTCTAAGGGGGGTTCTACACACACAAATAAGTTAATACTAAGTAGAGTATCAATTTGGTTTATTCGTGATACTTGCACAGGTTCAAACCAGGCTTTAGGAATAGGGGCTTTGCCTGTCATAACCTTTGAAATCATATTAACAGATACGCCCAGGAGTTCAGCAACGGCCTTTTGTGTGCCGTGTTCCTGGATTAGATCGGCCAGGCGTTGCCTTTTGTCTGCAATCGGCTTGCCGTGTCTG
>Ga0233429_1004711_pt1 | contig 11792 bp, 9 predicted proteins | sample SI_118_April2016_3_FD_179879 | JGI IMG/M metagenome (GOLD analysis project Ga0233429, IMG submission 179879) | Seawater microbial communities from Saanich Inlet, British Columbia, Canada - SI_118_April2016_135_MG | ecosystem: Environmental > Aquatic > Marine > Inlet | place: Canada: British... | reverse complement strand
AACGCCCGATATTGCCCTGCCTACAAACCCTATTCTACTTCCCTTAGAAAGCCATAGCGATGGAAATGGTGATAAAAATCCAACTTGAAGCGCCCTGGGTAAGTAAACAATTAGTTCCTTTATATTCATAAACTGAACTGTGTTGTCGATTTTTGAGGTCGCAGACCTATTATCACGTCCAAAACCATACCGCATTATACTAAGCCGAATCGCTATTTTCTCATTCAAATATCTAATAAAACCTGTAGCACCGCTATGTTGCGAGTGCCTTAAGAGTTCCATCTGCCTCCGATATATTACTTGCTTAAGTCCTTCATTATCATTTTCTAGAACTGGCCCAATTAAATCGCCCGAAATTGGTCTGCTTGAATGTTCACCGGCAACCTTCCATATTTCATAAATAAGATCAATAAAGTTTAAGTTTGACTCTTCAAATTCATTTTCCTCATTCGTTTTATCCTCTCCTGCATTAACCCAATTTGCGTCACCTCCTCTTGTATTGCCCATAGCTTTATTTATTTCTGCATTTGCCTTAGGACTAGTCTTTGTCGGTAATCCACCCAGAATTCTCAAAGAATTATCTTGAAAGGAAATTGCAAATATGAAAAGCAGCAATACTAGTGCTGGAAAGCGTGCAATTGTTCTTGTAAACAATAAAATCAGGGTAAATACAGAAAAAATTGTCAATAGTAAAGGGGTAACATATCCTCGTATCTCAGTAATAAGAAAGAAGCCAATTACTATTGCTACTACACCTTTCCAAATAGAATCCTCACGCGAAATTGCCGCCCATCCAAATATTACAGAGCAAATACCTAATAAATAAAAAGGTTCTCTTAGGAGTTGCGTGGAAGATAATAAAACGGTTGGGAAAAAAAAGAACAAACCAGAAAGACCGGCAACCACCCTATTCCCATTAAATATAATGTGCGCGGCAAGATATAACAAAACAACTGAAGTTACCCATGTTACCGAATTTACTATTTCAAAGAGTAAAGGATTTTCTTCCCCAAAAACCCAGTAAATTAATCCAATCCATCGAATGTGAGCATGCTCAATAGCAAGGTGGCCATAATCAAAGTACCACCACCATTCAACCCAAGCTCCAGAATCTAGCACCTTGGAAAGCACAACACCTTCTCTATGATAAAGCATCGAATCTGCTGCAAAATACCAAAAACCCATATTATTATGCAAATGAGAAAGATATGGGGAATGCGCAATAAAAGAAGCTAGGCTGGCCACAGTTATATGAAAAAGCAGTAAACCAACAACAACTTGAATTGGTTTTTGCTCTATAACCTTAAAAACATTTTTCATAGCTTCTTATACCTAAACAATATTTCTTTAAGATGTGGGCGGCTTCTAGTTCTTTCAAACGACGAAGAAGTGCGTCATATTCCTGATCAGAAACTGTTGGGGAGTTTTTAACGTAGTAGAGATGGTCGTACCGCTGGATCGTTTGTTTGAGGGTTTCGATTTCTTGTTTTACCGTCATATAAAAATAGGGGTTTTATCAAGGCTCCAAAGTCACATAATACCCCTGCCGTCCACGCTGAACCAGAAGTAAAATGCGATCCGGATTATTTATATCCTCCACAGCCCTATTATAATCCTCTTCGCTGTCCACACGTACTTGATTCAATTGTCGAATGACATCACCGGGGCTCATACCGATTCTTCCAGCCGCACTGTTGGAAACCACCTTCAGGACTACCATTCCCTTATCCGTTGCCAGCCTGTTTGCCCTGGCAAAGCGTTGGCTGTTTTCCTGGACGTGTAACCCAAACCAGGTTCGGGTAAATTCTTTTACATAAGTTTTGGGAATGGATGTAACACGAACTCTCCGTTCTATCTTTTTTCCATCTCGCAAAATAGAAAACTGAATTGAACTTCCCACGGTATAAGAAGCCATACGTCCCCGGAAATCTGACTTGTTGCTCACCCCATGACCATCAATTGCAATAACAATATCCCCACGTTTCAAACCCGCTTTCCCGGCCGAGCTTTTCTCGGCAACTCCTACGACCAGCACACCTTTATGTCCATCTAATTGAAAATGGGTTGCAAGTTGAGGATCCAACTCCTGTATGGAAACTCCCATCCAGCCACGCCGAACTTTTCCATAACGAATCAACTCATCAACTATTCGTTTCGCATGGTCAATAGGAATAGCAAAACCAATCCCTTCGGCTTTCTGGTAGATGGCGGTATTGATTCCTATCAAGGAGCCATTGATATTTAGTAAAGGTCCACCGCTGTTTCCCGGGTTTATTGAGGCATCGACCTGAATAAAGTCGCTGTAAACCATATTTTTACCAGCACGGATATTACGATTCAAGGCGCTGATGATTCCGGTCGTGACCGTTTGTTGCAAACCAAAAGGATTTCCAATGGCCAAGACTTGCTCGCCGATCATTAAATCATCGGACCTCCCCATTTCAACATAGGGCAGGGGTTTACTGGAGTCGATTTTGATGATCGCCAAATCAGACTTTATATCCGCACCAATGACACTGGCATCAAACTCCTGTTTATCGCTCAAGACGACATGGATCTTCGTGGCCTTGGCGATAACATGTTCATTGGTGAGAATAAATCCTTCACCATTGATGAGAACCCCAGAACCCAGACTGCGCTTTTGACTTTTGTTGGGAGGAAGAAAATCTTTGAAGAACTGGTCAAACAGGTTGTTGTTAAAATTTCTAAAGGGGTTACGCGCTGACCGTGAAATCTCTGTCGTGTAAATATTCACAACAGCAGGGCTGACTTTTTCTACGGCCCGGACCAAGGGGGTCCTGCGGTTATAACGTTCTTCGGCGAATAGGGGCTGCACGGACCCTATCACAACAAACACAGTAATAATCCAGAACCATCGAACACGCACGCTGAAATAGTAAGAGTAGGTGAAAAAGAAAAAGGGGCATGGTCGAAACCATCACCCCTCCCTTAACAGAAAGCTTGACAAATTCGAAGGGCAAGCAATGCTCTATTCGACTTTGACAGCAATATATATGGTACTTCCTCCCCGTTTGATCAGAAACAGAACAGAAGAGCCCTTTTCCACAGAGGCAAGAAGGTTTTGATAGTCCTGCATATTTCTAACCGTACCACGATTCATTTCCGAAATAACATCGCCTCGACGGATACCCGCTTCCGCAGCGGCGTTGCCTGCAGTCACATCAGAAACCAGCACACCTTCAACACCTTCCAGCTGCAGGCTTTTCGCTAACACATCGGTAATATCCTGGACTTGGAGGCCCAACGGATCTACCTTGGCCACAACCACTTCCGCCGAATCTTTCAATAATTCTATAGTTACACGAAGAGTTTTTTCAGAGCCGTTACGAATCACCACCACATCTACCACAGAGTTTGGGGTGGTAGCGGCAACAATTTTGGGAAGATCTTCCATATCTTTGACCGGCTTATCATTGAATCGGGTAATAACATCTCCCCGTTCTACCCCTCCTTTGGCCGCAGGACCATCGGGAATCACATCGCCCACAAGAGCCCCTTCACTTTGGCTAAGCCCAAATGATTTAGCCAACTCAGGGGTAATTTTTTGAATCATGACACCCAACCAGCCTCGGGTAACCGCGCCTCTTTCTTTTAGGTCCTTTAAAATTCCTTTGGCAATGTTAATAGGGATAGCAAACCCGATCCCTACATTTCCACCTGTATTCCCAGAAATGATAGCCGTGTTGATGCCAATTACATCGCCTTCAATATTTATCAGTGGCCCTCCGCTATTGCCTGGGTTGATGGATGCATCTGTCTGAATAAATTCATCGTAGGGACCTGCACCAATGCTTCTTCCTAAAGCACTCACCACGCCCACTGTTACGGTATGACTGAGACCAAAAGGATTACCAATGGCCACTACCCATTCTCCAACTTCCAGGTTTTCAGAACTCCCCAGCTTGAGAAAAGGGAAATCCTGAGTGTCTCCCGATTCACGGTTAATTTTAATCAATGCGATATCAGTTTTAGGATCTGATCCTACCAGGGTGGCCGTGTATTCTTTTTCATTTCCATGATCATCAAGCACCACAACAATTTCATCGGCACCTTCGACGACATGGTAATTGGTTAAAATATGTCCCTCTTTGTCAATCACAAACCCAGAACCCATACCTTGTTTCGGTTTCTGTTGGTTTTGCCTATCTCCGAAGAAACGATCATAAAAATCACGAAAAGGATCAGGAGATCGGTCCTGCCCTGGGCCAGGTCGCGGGTTGGGTCTCGGGGGACGGAAATTATTATGTGCAGCTTCTGACTTAGATTTAGTGCTCACGTTTACCACAGCGGGATTTTGCTTTTTAGCAATTTCAACAAATATATTGCTCGCAAGCGGCTGAGTGTTACTGCTTAAAGCAAAAAGGGTCTCAGACGTAACAACCAGCCCAAAAGGAAATAGAAAAATAAAAACAAGTGCAGCTAAACAAACGCGATGAACAAAAGATCTAAGCATATTTTATAATCCTCAATTTGACGAACAATCGGAAATGAATTCCTGAAAAAGGAGCCTCCAGATGAAAGCTCAGGCTCTTTAAAAAGAGCGGTCGAATTTAATTTAGCTTAATACCTAACCATTAATTTTCAATTAAATAAAAGTTAAAATTTATTAATGTCATAAAGACCCTAAACAAGGCAGAAGACTTCTAAAAATGGGCCTATAATTAAACCTTTTAAAACTCATCCGGCATTCAAGAAGCTTATTAACTGAACCTAAAACAACAAAGGACAATTATTTGCGCAACATCAAGCACTGGGCCAAACTTTGAAATGGGTCATGAAAAGGAATATATATTGTTGTTAATTATATAATGCTTTTTCCTTTATTTACAACCTCAAAACCCTTATGCAGAACCTATAGGATGCGTATTTGCCTGCTCTTCTCTTTCTAATTATATATTGACTCGTATTATGAGATAAAAGATAATCCCAGTAGGCTTTAGGTCTGTATGCTAACCCGTTTTTATGCGGACAGGCCTTTGGTTTGATTAACCAACCAATTTTATCGAGAGTTTTACTTAGTCAACGGGAAGAGGCAGGCTTTTTACAGAAAGGTCTTACTTCCCTCCGGCCTTCCATAGGTTTGAAAACATCAAATTAAGACATAGATTAATGAAATTCTTTGTTAACAAAAAGTCCAAGTTATGAGTCTTTTCCTGTCCGCCGTGGGTTTAATGATGGTCTTTGAAGGGATTCCTTATTTTTGTTTTCCGGAACAAGTAAAGTCTTTTGCCCGAAAAATTCCGGAAATACCTGTGGGAACCATGAGAGTGATAGGATTTTGCCTTATAATGGCGGGCTTACTGGTGGTATTTTTGGGAGGAGGAAGAGCATAAAATGATTAAACGCCTGTTACTGTTATTTATATTTGGAGCTTGGTTGTCCTCAATGGGATGTGCGACTTTGGAAGAAATGACCGCCGAAAAACCCCCAGCCCCTCCACCGCCTCCTGAGCTGGTCTATCCTTTTTCTGATATCCCGATACCCAATGGCTTTGAGCGAGACCATGCAAAGTCCTTTGTCTATGAGTCGGGAAGTGGTACCGTCAAGGTCGGTCGATTTTTCTATTCTGGATGGAGCCAGCTAAACGACGTTGTCAGTTTTTACCAAAATGAAATGGTTAATAAAGGCTGGACCCTGGTCAACTCCATCAAGCATGAAAACACAATCCTAAATTATGAAAAAGAAGGCTGGCTTTGCGCCTTGAGCATAAAATCCACGCTAGGCAAAGCTTATATTGAAATTCAGGCTGGCCCAAAATAATTTAAAGCCACGCATGCAGACTCATTTAAGCGCTTGTCCAGTTTTTACCCCGTTGAAACATTTAGGTAATGATGGAGATATCGCAACCTCCCTTGCTATAGGGTAGTGCTAAAACCATGACCGATATATCCGGACAACAATTGCTGCTAAACTTTCCTTCATATCCGGAATATAATTTTTCCAATTTTGTTGTTTCGGATGGATCACGCATAGCATTTGAAACAGCGAAAGAATTCTGCTCCCCAAACCCGGCTACCTATCAAGCCCTGTATCTGTTTGGTCAGAAAAACCTGGGGAAAACCCATTTACTCCTATCAATGGGCAATCATGCCGCAGAGATGGGATTACGCGCAGTTTGCATTCAAGGACATGATTTTGTTAACAAGATGGCGGACGACCTTTCGCCCAATACCCTGCAAGCGATGGAACAACTTTTAAACGTAGATTTTTTTCTCATGGATAATGTGGAAAATCTTGCCCACTCACCGAAAGCACAAGAAAAACTTTATCATATCTACAATCAGATGATGGATAAAGGCGGGAAGCTTGCGTTCACCGCAAGCCTCCCTCCTGATAAAAACTCTGCCATGGAAAGCTACATGACTTCCCGGTTTCAGTGGGGAATGGTTGCAGAAATAAAACCCATTGATGATTCCACAACCGCCAAAATAATTTTGAAGCTGGCAAAAGATATCAACCTGGTCCTGCCAGAATCCATCATCCAGTTTTTACTTTCCCGTATTCCCCGAGATTTTATTTCCATTCAAAATGCGGTCTCGATCATCAACAAGGAATCTTATGTTCAGAAGAAAAAAGTAACCCTGCCGCTGGTCAAGATGGCCCTCGATTTATCCTAGCCAGCCATGGAATCCTGTAATATCTCCGCTAGCCTGGCACGTTGGGCAAAAGAAATGCCCAACCAACCAGCGATTATTGAAATAAAGACCGGGACTCAATTCACTTTCAAGAAGTTGGAAGAAGAGAGCAATTTAATTGCCTCTGGCCTTCTCCACCATGGAATGGAAAAAGGAGACCGGGTTCTCGTGATGGTTCCTTACGGAGCTGATTTTGTTACCCTGACATTCGCATTATTTAAAGCCGGAGCGGTTCCCGTGCTAATTGATCCCGGGTTAGGAAAAAAAAATGTTCTGCATTGTATTAAGCAGTCCAAACCTCAAGGAATCATCGCCATTCCTTTGGTCCATGCCATAAAAACCCTGTTTCCAAATCCTTTCAAATCGATTCAACTCTCAGTAACTGTTGGAAGAAAATGGTTCTGGCGGGGGCCCACATTGGAGCAGATAAAAAGAAACGGAAACCCCTACTACCAAATGAATGAAACTCACGAAGAGCAGGAGGCGGCAGTTTTATTCACCAGTGGTAGTACCGGTCCGGCTAAAGGTGTTCTTTACACTCACGGAATGTTTGACCAGCAGACTCGAATTCTTCGCGAGCACTTTGGCATTCTTCCTGGTGAAAAAGATTTGCCGACCTTCCCCTTATTTGGTTTGTTCAGCACTGGAATGGGAATGACCAGCGTGATACCTGACATGGACTCCACTCGTCCCGCAAAGGTTAATCCTGAAAACATCATCAATCCCATTCAGGACTATCACATCACCAGCAGTTTTGGTTCCCCAGCTCTTTGGGACACAGTGAGTCGCTATTGCAACAATAACAAAGTACAGCTTCCCTCTCTCCGACGAATCCTGATTGCTGGTGCCCCGGTTTCAGGATCTTTGCTCAAGCGTTTTGAGTCCATTCTAGAGCAAGACTGCCAAGTCCTTACTCCTTACGGAGCAACCGAAGCCCTGCCTATTACTTCCATAGAGAGGCAAGAGATATTAAGTGACACCTGGGAAAAATCAGAAAGAGGAGAAGGAACCTGCGTGGGCAAACCCGTTCCCGGAGCTGAAATTAAAATCATCCGAATTTCTGATGAAACCATTCCAAAATGGGAAGAGGATCTGGAAATCCCCAAGGGCCAAATAGGAGAAATAATCGTGAAAGCTTCCTGGGTCACAAAATCATATTTCAACCAAGAAGATGTCACAAGTCTGGCAAAAATTTCTGATGGAAAAACCTTCTGGCACAGGATGGGAGATGTTGGAAGGTTGGATGAACAAAATCGACTTTGGTTCTGTGGCAGAAAAAGTCACCGTGTCATCACTGATTTGGGAACTTTATTCACCATTCCCTGCGAAGCCATATTCAACCAGCACGCCGACGTTAAGCGTTCTGCCCTGGTCGGAATAGGAGGCAATCGTGAACCCGTCATAATTATAGAGCCCGAAAATATGGATCGGGTAGGCCAGGACCAGGAAATACTTATCCGTGAATTATTGGTCCTCGGAGCCGCATCTCCGAACACCCGCTCCATAAAGAAAATACTTTTTTATTCAGACTTTCCTGTGGATGTCAGGCATAATGCCAAAATCTTCCGCGAGAAACTGGCCACTTGGGCTGAAAACCAATAACGTTTTTCAAGGCTCATAAACAATTCAAGCTTCTCTATCTTAGATGTTTTCCCATACTTCAGATTCTCAACCTAATTCCTTCAATCCTTCCAGAATATTAATTGGGATTTTTTTTACCGCACTTGCCTTCCGGCTATGGGGAGTGACCAATCCGCTATTGGACTTTCATGGCTGGCGGCAGACTTTGACCGCCTCATTTGCATATAATTTTTATGTCAATGGGATGAACTTTTTCAATCCCAGCCCAAGCATGATAAATTCGATTTTCCACTTTGAATTCCCTCTCTATACCTATTTCATTGCTCTTCTATATAAGGTTTTCGGTTTTCACGAAATTATTGGGCGCATAGTAGCTATTGGATTCAGCATGGGGTCCATCTGGTTTCTTTATCTTTTAGGGAAACGCTATTTCGACGAGGTATCTGCCCTCGTGGCTTGCGGATTTTACGCCGTGCTCCCTTTCAGCGTTTATTATTCCCGCACCTTCATGCCCGAGTCAGCCATGCTCTTTTTTTCCATTGCGATGGTGTATATGTTTGCTCGCTGGCTCGACACTGAAAAATGGAGCCATTTTCTTCTCGCGTCGCTTCTCGCAACTTTGGCCTTTCTGGTTAAACTTCCTACTCTCTATATGGGTGGACCCCTCCTGTTTTTGACCTGGAACAAGTATCGCGGAAAAATGTTCTACCAACCTCTCTTATACATATTTTTAGCAATAATCCTGATCCCTCCTGCTCTCTGGTATAGCTACATCGCCCGGCTTCAATTTGAAGCGTATGGAGGTGGAAATGTTTGGCTGGATATGCTCAAGGATTGGGAAGTTCTCCTGACTCTCCGATATTGGAAGTTGATTTTCTGGACCCGCCTGGTAGAAAAAATGTTTGCCTTCACCGTTTTTCCATTTTTAATAATGGGAATGAGGGCCTACACTTCCAATAAGGAACGCTATGTTCTTCATACCTGGTTCTTTTGCATTTGCGCTTATTTTATAATTGCCGCCAAATACAATTTTATTCACGAGTATTATCAGGTTCCGATCATCCCCGTCGGTTGTCTATTTGCTGGAAAATTCATATCGGATTTTTACCGAAATAATATCTCAGAGGGTTGGCATAAAAGTTCAAAGGTGTGGATCGTTTTACTCATGATCATTTTTATCCCCATCCATTCGATTTACAAACTTAAGGGCAGGTTAAACTACAACGATACCTATTTGATGATTGGCGCGGAAATAAAAAACAATACTAAACAGGGTGATCTGATTATTGCCAATCAGCACCTCCTGAAGCCACACCTATTCTATTATGGACAGCGAAAAGGATGGGGAACTACCCACGATAAAAAACTAAGCTCGGCAACTCTTAACGAATATGTCGCAAAAGGAGCAAGACTGTATATTATGGTTGAAGGTAACCTTGAAGAGACAGATTCGGAGCTTTATGAGTTTCTTAATTCCCATCATCAATTCCTGAAAAAAGACGACAAGATAACTCTATTCAAACTGCTCCCCGGCAAGCAAGCCTTATTAAAATCTGGATGACAAAATGAAACCACCGCCCTTATTATCAGCTCGAGGGTAGATGGTAAAATGTCGGCCTTTTTTATTGCTATGGAGTCTGAGAATAGTTTTTGATGTGAAATAGCCCAGAGCAGCCCCTAAAAAAACATCTGAAGCCCAATGTTGGTTATCATTAATTCGGGAAAGTCCTGTCAGGGTGGCAATGCCATATGAAATAGGCGCTAGAAAAGGAACTTCTTCATATTCGTGGGCCACTACCGTAGCAATGGCAAAGGCGGTTGAGGTATGACCAGAAGGCAAGGAAACATTGCTCGAGAAGGGGCCATCAAAAGTGTCAGAAGAAGAACCTATCTTATCTGGGCGGGGTCGCCCTATCCCTATCTTTAATACCGTCGTGAACAAACCGGTGACCAAAAAACTTTCCGTAGCCAGCAAAGCGGTTCGTTCCATTTTATGATTCTCGCCTAATCGACCATAAAGATAGAGTCCCGTCAGGGCAGGCAAGCTAACAATAGCATTCCCAAAAGGTTCAAAAAAATTCGATAAATCATCGGTCGTAGAGTTTCGGTTATCTTCCACTACATTTTGAATTCTATCATCCAACAAAAATAGTCCCCCAGTCACCCCTAACACTATCGAGGCAGTAGTCCAATCCGAATCATTCCAACGCCAGGGAGATGTCAGCGCATACCGAGTGTCATGAACAAGACCCTTAAATAAATTGGTGTCCAGTTTTAGATTTCTGTACTGACTTATCCTTTCCCTCTCTTCTCTTTGGTTTGAAGAATAGTTGGTATTTCTAACCAGACGTGGTTCATTCTCAAAAATGTTTCCGTCGAAAAAATCGCCCCCCCCATTGAAAAGTGCGACGCTAGAATTTTGCGGAACAGGGATTTCTTGAGCCATGACAGCAGAAGCCATAAGACACAGCCCCAGGACAACTAAAATCGCTCTGAAAAATAATTTTAAAATATATGTATTCGCCATGAACTGTTGGTATTTATTGATCGCCCAGAGGATTAACCAGAGAAAACCAAACACCTAAAGAGTTTTTATTGAAATTTCAAAGCCCTCTATAGCGTTTACGGCTTATGAACCCTTGAAATCAAGGCATTTTTAGACAGATTACTAAAAGTTTTTCATGGCAATTAATAATCTGCACTTTTTCCGGTAATCAGGGGTGGAAGGGAAAATATAAATACTGAGAATAGCGAAATGGATTGAGTTTATGAGGGTAATTCCCTAAATGCGTTCAGGTATAAAGGGTTTTATACTTTGAGCCGATAATAAAAGGGAAGATCAATGCACCTATTCAGGGAGGAAAACCGTGCAAACCACTTATCCAAAAAGAAAACCAGCAAAACCAGTTGCCCATTACATTCTGTCGATCACCCTTCTAGTCGTAATGGTACTAGCCATCAATGTCATGTACAGCATAGCGCTCCCGGACCCTCTGGGAGAAAAAATTCAAAACCATATGAATAAATTCAAGCACTCATCTACTATCCATTCGGGGAGTGAAAAAGAGAGGCGCTGATAGCAAGTGCTCCAAAGACCAAGGTGGCCTTTTGCCAATAAAAGAAGTTATTGCGCCTTCCACCCCTCCGGGGCATGAAGGTTAATGGGGAACTATCACACCCCACGCCGAGTGGCCGAAGTAAACCATAAGCCGGGTTTTGTACTTCATGAAACATGAAGTGGTGACCATTAATCTAGGCCTGCTGTTGCCAACAGGCTCAAGCAATCAACCCGAAAGTATCGGACGGGCCGCCCTCAAGCACTTTCCTATTTGATCTTGCTCCGGATAGGGTTTACCAAGCTACCGCTGTCACCAGCGATACTGGTGAGCTCTTACCTCGCCTTTTCACCTTTGCCGCCGACACAAGGCCGGGTAGGCTGTGTATTTTCTGTGGCACTTTCCTTAAGGTCGCCCTCACTCCGCGTTACGGAGTATCCTGCCCTGTGGAGCCCGGACTTTCCTCTCTCCCGGCCATAAAGCCGAAACAGCGGTCACC
>Ga0233429_1004709_pt1 | contig 11796 bp, 10 predicted proteins | sample SI_118_April2016_3_FD_179879 | JGI IMG/M metagenome (GOLD analysis project Ga0233429, IMG submission 179879) | Seawater microbial communities from Saanich Inlet, British Columbia, Canada - SI_118_April2016_135_MG | ecosystem: Environmental > Aquatic > Marine > Inlet | place: Canada: British... | reverse complement strand
CGGGATCAGTTTCGCAAGTTGGAAACCAATAGATCTTCCTGCCGGCTCCATTCAGTGGAGTAAAACACCGTGCCGTTTCTGCGGAACCGGTTGTGGTCTTCTTGTAGGTGTTTCAGGGGAAAAAGCAGTAGCAGTAAAGGGTGATCCCAATTGTTCTGTCAATAAAGGTCTGTGCTGTGTAAAGGGGTATCATTCAGTGCAGATCCTGTATGGTAAAGACCGGTTTAAAACAGCCTATGTCAGAAAAAATGGGAAGATGGTCCCAACGCCGATTAAAGAAGCCCTGGATCTTGTGGCCAGACAGATGAAGGCATCCATAGACGAAAAAGGGAAAGATGCCGTCTCTATTTATGGATCAGGCCAATGGTCCATCCCTGATGGATATGCTGCCTCAAAATTCTTTAAAGGGTGTATCGGAACCAATAATGTTGAAGCCAATGCAAGGCTCTGCATGGCCAGCGCAGTAACCGGCTGCCTGACTTCTTTTGGACTTGATGAACCCATGGGGTGCTACGAAGATATCGACAATGCAGATGTCTTTATCACCTGGGGCAACAATATGGCAGAGATGCATCCAGTACTTTTCTCCAGGATGCTGGCCAATAGAAAATCAAAAACTGATGTCAGGATTATCGATCTGACAACCCGCTCCACACGATCCAGTCAGGCTGCAGACAAGTCCATCATCTTCAATCCCCAGTCTGATCTGGCCATTGCCAATGCCATCTGTCACGAAATCATAAAAAATAACTGGGTGAACCAGGATTTTGTCACAAAGCACGTGTCCTTTCATAAAGGCAAAACCAATATCGGGTATGGCACCGAGGACCATTTCAAGTTCAAGGATAAGCAGGAAACTGTCGATTTTGAAGCCTATAAGACATTTCTTGCAGACTATACGCCTGAAGCGGCAGAAAAAATTTCCGGCGTGTCTGCCGAAGATATCAAATACCTTTCCGCACTTTATGGAGATCCTGAAAAAAAAGTCACCTCTTTCTGGACCATGGGTATGAACCAGCATACAAGAGGTACCTGGATCAACAATCTTGTTTATAATATCCATCTGCTCACGGGCAAAATTTCCACGCCGGGAAACTCTCCTTTTTCCCTTACAGGCCAGCCCAGTGCCTGCGGCACGGTAAGGGAAGTCGGAACCCTGACCCATAAACTGCCCCATGGCGTTGTGATGAAAGAAGGCGCCCGGAAAATGGCTGCCAAAATCTGGGGCGTACCGGAAAGTAATATCGATCCCAAACCCACCTACCATACAGTTGAAATGTTCCGGGCCCTGGACCGGGGAGATATTAATTTTATGTGGATTCAGGTCACCAATCCCATGGTTACCATGCCCAATTTAAGACGGTACCGTGACGGCGCCAAAAAAGATGGCCGATTCATTGTTGTATCTGAAATTTATCCCACACCTACTTCAGATGTTGCAGATGTTATTTTACCATCTGCTCTGTGGGTGGAAAGAGAAGGCTTTTTTGGAAATTCAGAAAGGCGGACCCAGCATAATGACCAATTGGTACCAAAACCAGGTGAAGCCATGTGTAATACCTGGCAGCTTATTGAGGTGGCGCGCCGTATGGGATTTGAAAAGCAATTTCCCTGGAGCCAGGAAACCTATATAGAAGATATCTGGAACGAATATACAAAATTTCATGACACCCCGAAACACCGCATGGCACCCTATAAAGTGTTAAAGGCACGCTCCGGCGTCCAGTGGCCATATGTAGATGGAAAAGAAACCCGCTGGCGGTACAATGGCAAATATGATCCAGCCTGCAAAGATGACACCTTTGATTTTTATGGAAAACCCGACCACAGGGCCTGGATCTGGCTGCGCCCCTATGAGCCGGCGGCTGAATCGCCTGACAGAGAATATCCGTTCTGGCTTAATACAGGCAGGGTCTTAGAACACTGGCATACAGGCTCCATGACCAGAAGGATTCCTATTCTCCATAAAGCCGTTCCGGAATCCTATGTGGAAATCAATCCAGAAGATGCCAAAGATATGGGACTGGTCAACGACAGCAAGGTTAAAATATCATCCAGAAGAGGCTCACTGGTAATGAAAGCCAGCATCAACGGTCGGGGAAATCCCCCAAAAGGAATGGTGTTTGTGCCGTTCTTTGATGAAAGTTACCTGATAAACGAGGTGACTTTAGATGCCTTCTGCCCAATTTCCAAACAACCGGATTACAAAAAATGTGCGGTAAAACTGGAGAAAGTCTAATGGGAAATCCAGATTATAAACCAGACCATAAGCCAGGACTTAAGCCAAAACCTAAACAAAAACTTAAGATTGGTAAATTATTTTTATTGTTTGTACTATTTGCTGTTATTGCTTTACCACTTGTTATTTTTAAGGCCTTTTCCGTCAATCCGGCAGATGCCATTGCAAAAGTGAACACTGCACCTGTTTTAGATTTTGACCATAACGCCGGACAGCTTTTTAGAACCTATAATGGGACAACACCTTCCTATATGGAGGGATCATCAACATCCCGGACCTTAGATTATTATTATTCCTTACGCCAGTACCCGGGTTCTCCCCCTTTTGTTCCCCATGATCTTGTGGTTGAAAAGGGTGTCGAGCAAACCTGCCTTTCCTGTCATGAAAAAGGCGGGTTTACGCAAAGCATGAATCGGTTCACTCCAGTGACACCCCATCCCCAGCATACCTATTGCGGACAATGTCACATGAAAACGGTCACACAGACTCTTTTCAAAGACACTGACTGGGTGAGTGTTCAGCCCCCCAGATTAGGCAGATCGGAACTGGGCGGATCACCGCCGCCCATTGCTCACCCCATTCAAATGAGGGAAAACTGTATTGCATGCCATGTCGGCCCGGGAACTGTAGTTCCCATCCGGGTGGAACATCCCATGCGGGGCAATTGCAGACAATGCCATGTGCCCGAGGAGACCAAAATCCTCTTTACCAGAAATCCCAAGTGATGAATAAAGAAGAGGTGGTATGAAAAACCCAACAATTAAAATTAGCCTTTTTGATATTATTCCATTTTGCATTCTACCGGTGCTTCTCATCTTTTTTTGTGCACAAGCTGCCTTTTCAAGCGGTATTGGAGTGGCAGGCAAAATTAAAGCCGCCACAAAAAAACTGGACATGAAAACTCAGGTTGAAACCGTCATACCCTTACCCAAAAATATTGTAATGGCAAATATGGAATATCAGGGCGGAACCTTTTTTACAGAGACACGGAAAAATGAACTCAAACGCTACCAATGCAGTTCGTGTCACAATAATAAAAAAGTTCCCATAAGAAATGCAGCCAATATTTCCCATGCTGATATCAAGGTGGTCCACGGAGAAAAAGACAGCCCTCTTGCCTGTAACACATGCCACAGCAAGGATGACAGGGATTTTCTCGTGACAAGCAAGGGAAGTAAAATCGATCTGGACCATGTTTATGATATGTGTGGCCAGTGCCATTTCAGGCAGAAAAAGGACTGGATCGGGGGAGCCCATGGAAAAAGAGTCACTTACTGGGCAGGAGAAAGGGTGGTGAAAAACTGTACCTCATGTCACGACCCCCATTCTCCTTTGTTTAAAAAAAGATGGCCGGCAACATATTCTGTTCCGCTTAATTAGATAGGATGATTTCATGGATTCTGATAAAAAGAAAAAAATAAATCGCAGAACCTTTCTCAAGGGAGCAGCAACCACAGCCATCGCAGGCAGTGCAGCAGTAACTGCAGGCTGTAAAAGCAAAGGCCTTCTGGGCAGCACGGAAGCTTTTGCCCTGGAGTTTGCCGAATATTTTAAAAAGCATTACCGCCTGATGACTCAAAAAGAAAGAGAAGGGACAATTGCCCGGCTGGAAAAGCTTGCCAGGCTTAAACAGGGTATCAATATTGATATCGATTCCACGGGACCGGCACAAAATGTCCTTTATGGGTACGCCTTTAACGTGACCCGGTGTGAAGGATATATGGAATGTGTCCAGGCCTGCATAAAGGAAAATAACCTGGACCGCAAATCCAATACCCAGTACATCCGGATTTTCGAAATGGAGCATGGTCAGATGTCTCCGGACCAGGGCGATGGTAAATATTTTCACATGGTGCCGAAACAGGGCCATTTTTACATGGGTGTCCAGTGCTTTCAGTGCGAGAACCCGCCCTGTGTAAAGGCATGTCCCACCAAAGCCACCTGGAAAGAGCCCGACGGAATTGTAGTGGTGGATTATGACTGGTGCATAGGATGCCGATACTGCATGGCGGCCTGCCCTTACTGGGGAAGACGGTTTAACTGGAACCCGCCCGAAATACCAAAAGAAGAGATCAATAAAAAACAGCATTATCTGGGAAACAGACAAAGGGTCAGAGGGATGATGGAAAAATGCACTTTTTGTATCCAGAGAAGCCGCAAAGGTAAGGTGACAGCCTGTGTTGAAGCCTGCCCCACTGGTGCCAGAGTATTTGGCAATCTTTTGGACCCGGATAGTGAGATCAGATTTGTACTGGAAAATAAAAAGGTTTACAGACTCAAGGAAGACCTGGGTACAGATCCCAAGTTCTGGTATTTTATCGATTAACCACGTCCCTAAGGATATCAATATGAAAAAAGATACGGCTTCAAAAGGTTTAGTTTCATTTATAAAGGATACCCTTTTATGGAACCTGTCGGGTTCCATTGGATATCAGGTCTACCTGTGCTTTCTGATATGCCTGATGTTAACCGGTGTATATGGATATTTTATTCAGTTTCAACTGGGGCTTTCTGCCACCAACATGTCCAATATCGTATCCTGGGGATTTTATATCTCCAACTTTACCTTTCTTGTGGGCGTGGCTGCTGCTGCAGTCATGCTGATTTTACCCTCATATGTATTCAATGACAAAGATCTGCATAAAGTTGTGATCATAGGCGAAGTTGTAGCCGTTGGTGCACTGGTCATGTGCATGACCTTTGTCTTTGTTGATTTGGGAAGACCCTTGCAGTTCTGGCATTTGATTCCGGGAATTGGTCAGCTCAATTTTCCCTCTTCACTGCTCTCCTGGGATATCCTTGTTCTTAACGGATATCTTGCACTCAACGCCCTGATTCCAGCCTATATTGTATTTTGTCATTATCAGGGCAAAGAACCTGTTGGCAAATACTACAAACCCTTTGTCTTTATCTCAATCGGATGGGCCGTTGCCATCCATATGGTTACAGCCTTTTTGTACCAGGGTCTTCCGGCAAGACCTTTCTGGAACAATCCGCTCATGGGGCCAAGGTTTCTGGCATCGGCATTTGCAGCCGGCCCTGCCATTATCTCGCTTGTTCTTCATGTGGTGAATTCAGCAACTGATTATAAAATTGACAACAAAATTTTTAACAAGCTCAGAATTATTATTGTATCTGCTGCAGTGATAAACCTTTTGATGCTGTTTTCAGAAGTTTTCAAAGAATTTTATTTCCCCACCCATCACAGCCAGTCCGCCATGTACCTGTTTTTCGGACTTGAAGGCCATAACTCCCTTGTACCCTGGATCTGGACCGCCATTTCCATTAACGTAATCGGCACACTCATCCTGGCATTTAACCCGTTCAAGGAAAAACAGATCCTATTGTTTCCGGCCCTGATTCTCCTGATAGTGGGGATATGGATTGAAAAAGGCATCGGTCTTATCGTCCCGGGCCTGGTTCCCTCTCCCATGGGTGAGATCATCAGCTATTCACCCAGCAATGTTGAGCTTTTCATAACTATAGGGGTTCTGGGGCTAGGTATGTTTGTTGTGACCATGTTGTTAAAACCGGCCCTGATTATCGAAAAAAGATATGAGGACAGCCGGGAAAAAACCCATTAGATTCATTAAACAAAAGAATCATTGCCTTTGAAAAATAAGTTATTCAGTTTTGGGATGTTCTTGATCCCCCATCAGACCCATGAAGAGAATCAGATCAGTTTCAATCCTGCTTTTTTATTTTGCTTTTTCCAATAAAGGTTAAATACTGGATTAAGAGAGTTTTTTGCCGGATGGGATTCAACCTTTTTTATCCAGTTCTCTGTAGCCAGACGAGATTTAGCAAAAGTCTGTCTGGTTATTTTGATCCTGTCTTTTTTTGCAGAAGTAAATACCTTTTTGCAAAAAAAGGTCTCCATCTTATCTCTTTCTTCCCAATAGAGCGACACCCTTGAATAATCTTTTAAAACACTGCGATGCAGTTTTTCATGCTGCCACCAAAGTGTTTCAGGGTTATAAATCCCCTTTGGTGCAGGTCCTAAATCCGGAAGCACATCACCTTCCAGCCAGATGGGTTTAAATATACCTGTACAGGGTCCGGCAGTACCCGTTGCCCAGAAGATATTGCCGCCTTTTCCCAAATCGGCCACAAAAGATCCAGTTGTCCCCGAATTTCTGGTTAAGCCGTTACCCGCATGAACACAAACAGAATCCATTAAAAGATGAGACCCGGGATTATAATTTTTATGCTTGTGATTTCTCAAAATTTTAAAGGCTAAAGGAATATCTATTTTCCCCATTTGACTTTGAAGCAAATCATATGAAGTATTTCTGCGAAACCCTGAAGCGGAAAAAGTTGTAAACATCCAGTCAGAATAGCATTTGGCAAAATGAAAGGTTTGCCCCTTTTTAAGCCACCCTTTTTGTCTGGCATTATCAATCAGACCTTTATGGCTTTTGTCAAATTCTTTTCCAATTGTCAGCCCATTGCTGATGGAATAACCATTCTTAACTTTTAAAGCAGCCCAGAAAGGTCCGCTTGTTTCAAGAACCCAGGCCTCATTTTTGTCCGCCAGAATATAAGAATTGTGATAAAACAGATTTTTGTCTTCGTAACCGCAAGAGCCCCCCTGCCCAAAATCAGATAAAAGTTTGATAATCACTTCCATTCCCTGTTGGGCAGTTGAAGCTCTTTCAAGGGCCAGACGCAACAAATCCATTCCTGTCAGGGTATGGGTCTTTTTTATGGGCATTTTTGTAAAAACAGCTTCATTGCCAATTACAAGCCCTTTTTCATTTGCCCCCATTTCCGCCCCCCACATCCAGAACGGACGGCACAAAAGAACACCATACGTATTCTCGACCTGGGGAATACTTAAATGTGTACACTCTAATGTCTGGTTTTTAGAATATTTCGCAGCAGGATGATATTCAAGGCATTGTGCTTCATTGGGTTCACGATCTGAATTCTTGCCAAATATCACTGACCCGTCTCTCGTCGCACCTGGGACTGCCACAAAGGTATCACACATCAGGTTCTCCTTTTAATTGCACCCTATCTTTTAATCGCACCCTATCTTTTAATCGCACCTTATCTTTTAATTACACCCTATCTCTTAATCGCACCCGGCAAAATAAATTCATATCGTTTTCTCAAAATATGGATTGTGATAAATCGCTCAGCTTTTCTCAAACCAGAAAAAAAAGTCCAGATCATTTTATCTTCCTTGTAATACTTATCAATTTCTTTTTTAAAAAGTTCCTGGTCCAGATATTTATTAACAATTTTTAAAAAGACAGGGATCAAATCAGATCTTTGTTCCTTATAAAGATTGGCAACAAGGTCTGTTACAACCTTTTTATGATCATAATACCTGCCGATAACATCATCAAGATCAAGCATTCGTACAAGCCAGCGGATATACACTGGAACGCTTTGCAATAATAATTCAACCTCCAGTTGTTCAATTGCATTTTTGCGTACAAAAGGTGTTGAAGTGTCAACCAGAACCAATTTTTTTGTCCCGTTCTGCTCCACCCAAACCCAGTTGGAAAGCTGGCAGTCAATTGCTATTTCAAACTTGGGGGCAATCTTAATATCCTTCATCTGCTCTTTATTAAAGTCCCAGATACGGCTTAAAGCCGACATAATCTGCTCCAGCATTTCAATTGTCTCACCTTCATTTAACGTATTAATAAGGTTATGGCAAAAACATTGATCATCAAACCGCTGCTGGACAAAGTAAATTACAACGGGATGCCCCGGAGCCTGGATAATAACAGCATCATCTTCAGGCAGATTTATCCCGGCCTGTTTAAGCAAAGAACAATATTCAAAATACATTAGTTTATAGGACTCAGCTGTTTTAAAATCAGGAAAAATCGGGATCCTTTTATAGATGATATTATCGTTGTCCCCTATTTTAAAAATAGCTGAGATTTCGCCAAACCCGATTATTTGTGCAGGAATGGAAGATCGGGACAGATCATGGGGAATTAACTCCTGCTCAAACCTTTTTAATAATTCAATATCAATATCCATTTTGTCCTTACTTTTTGTCTTTATTTTTTAATCTTATTTTTTGTCCTTATTTTTAGCCTTGTGACATTGTTTTAAAAGATATCTCAATTATGTTTAAAATATCTTCAGCCTCTGTTTTTAAAATATTTAAAACCGGTAAAAATTGTATGACCCTTTGATCATTGCCTGCATAAACCACATAAATACCATTATCAAATAATATTTTTATTAAAAATAATGCAGTGATCTCATCTTTGAACTCAAGCCCCATCATCATGCCCCTGCCTTTAAGCTTCAAACCAAGGTTTGGATATTTTTTCCCAAGCGCTTCAAGCCTTTGCCAAAAAAAATCTCCCAAAGACAAGACATGATCTAAAAACTTCTTTTCTTTTGATATTTCTATTACTTTCATTGCAGCAAAACAGCCTATTTCACTGCCCCCAAAGGTTGAAATATGAACAAAGGGGTCCTCTTTAAAAAAATCTTTATATTTTTCATCGTAAACAGTGGCGCTGATAGGATATATCCCCCCACTCATTCCTTTGCCCATAACAACAATATCAGGCTTTACATCATAGTTTTCAAAACCCCAGAATTTTCCTGTTCTTCCAAAACCGGTCTGGACTTCATCAAGGATAAGAAGGCACGAGTTTTTCTCACAGATTTCCTTTACCGATTTTAAATAACCAACATCTGGAGCAACAACCCCCAGGGTTGCGGGAATTGTTTCAAGGATTACACCGGCAGTGTTGGAACAGACCGCTTTTTCCAATTCTTCAAGACGGTTAAACCTGACTTGTTTAAACCCTGCTGGAACAGGTTTGAATTTTTCTTTAAATTTTTTATCTCCCGTTGCAAGGGCAAAACCCGTATGACCATGATAGCCCCCTTTTACAGAAATAATTTCTTGTTTACCCGTTACACCCCTTGCAAGCTTGATGGCAAGGTCAATGGCTTCTCCTCCGCTTACACCATATACAACCTGGTTTAAGCCTTCAGGCATTGTATCGGCTATCATTTTACCCAGCAGCGCTTTTGGTTTGCTGATTAAATGATGGTTCCCGATATCATAGGTTTGCATTGCAAGCGTTACAGCTTTTATAACGTCTTTGTTCCTGTGACCCAGATTAAAAACCCCGCCATTACTATGGCAATTATAAAAGGTCTTCCCATTGGTATCGCTTATTTGACATCCCCCCCTCTTTTCAGGGACAAGGACGATATCGTATTTTTCATAAAACGCAACTTTTCCCGGATAAACATGGTCTGAATATAATTTGATACTTTTATCTCTGTCTGAATCCATATTCTCCCCTGATATAGTGTATTGAAAGCCTTACCCGTCCGGAATGGTACAAATATTTATTTTTCAAAGCAATAGTTAACATTAAAAAAAGTCATGCCATAGGGGTTTTTCCCTATTGATTTTATCAAAACCCCTTTATATAACACAGATAATCCCTTTCGCTTCAACCTGTAATGGATCTCAATGGTGTAAGCGAAAGTGCGGAGCTGAGCCCTTCCATCAAAAATCCAGGTGATCCCAATACATTTAAAATCATCGACAAAATGAATTGGACGGGTGTTGGACTTGAAATTTCCCGTGATACCTGGATTAAACATAAAAACAGAACAGAGTTTAATCAAGCAGGGGTATATATTTTATTTGGCTATCAAGAAGGTGACGACCTTCCCACATTATATATCGGGCAAGGGGATGGTGTAAGAAATAGAATTGATTCCCATGAAAAAAACAAGGATTTTTGGGACAAAGTATTGGTTTTTGTTTCGAGTAACAGAGGATTAAATCGCGCACATATTACCTGGCTTGAATGGGCGCTGATTCAAAGAGCCCAAAATACTGGTCGTTGCAAACTTGACAATAACACCACGCCAAATGAACCCATCTTAACTGAATCGGAAAGGGCCGATACACAAGAATTTTTTAAAGAGATATTAAGTATTTTTCCGTTAATCGAAGTCCGAGTTTTTGAAAAGGCCAAAAAAATTGAAGTCTCATCAAAAACAGATCGTCTAACCACAAAAAAAAGAATTCAAAACACCATTATAGTGCCAGCTCAGGAAGAAGGGTTTAATGATGTTTTCATAGGTGAAAACTGTTGGCATGCTATAAGGATCGGCGGTGGTAAACTTAAAGAGATAAAGTATATCGCCGCCTATCAAACCGCACCGGTATCCGCTGTAACCCATTTTGCCGAAGTCGATTCAATTGAACCCTATGGAGATGGCGGGAAATACAAATTGAATTTTGTTGCTCTTGCGAAACCAATTGGGCCAATAAAATTTGCTGGGAGCAAACAAGTCACGCTGCAAAGCCCGAGATATACAACCTATGAAAAATTGTTGTCGGCAAAAGAGATAATGGAATTATTCACTTGATGTATTTTCATAAGCATCAAGACCAGGTTTTTAAATTCTCATTAACTGTTTTTAAAGAAAAGTTATTACGTTTAAAATCTATATGGCAGGCATAGATGGGAACTTTATTCTAAACCAACGATAGATTTTCTCACCTTAGATCGAAAAGAAATGGAATTGGTACAATATAAGCCAATCGTTGAGAAGGCTATTCAGGAACTAGATGGTGTTATGATTATTGTTTCTGCTCAGACGTCAAATGATCCCTTGGCCCTTTGGGAGATCGACTGTTCTTCGTCTAATTGTATTCCCATCGTTGGTGTTGATGTTCGCCGAAATTACGAAGGTATTATTCCAACAAACCTTGTAGGGAAAATGACGAGATATGTGTGGGAATGGTTTGCAGAGTTTTTTAATAGGCTATAAGGAATATAAAAAATCGATACACTGAGGTGGTCGCCAAAGCCTGAACAGTCTCAATGCTAAAATAAGCTCTAAATTTTTCAGGAGATAAAATATGGATAGAAATGAAAAGCTTTCCGAACCCTTTACATGGGATATTTCATCTGATCAAGGGCTTTTTTAGAAATCTCAAAATCCTAACTTAAAAATGCACCGGGTGCGACAAGATGTCGCTTTTAATACTGTTAGACAATGATCTAACCTGCTGTATTACCAGTAGTTTTCTATTTCGACATGCATCACCAGCAATGGTTTTGTGTGAAGCTCGAATGACAATGAAGCCCTTGGCTTGATGCCAGGAGAGAGAATCGTGAGAGGACCTCAACTCGGGGAGCATCAACCCGGATGGGAGCTAGAAACGATGGTATGCGTAACATAAGTGAACTGTTAATAAACGTCGTAATTTTTGACAGGCCAAAGATGCTGACAGGCCTGGGCCAAATGGCAAGAGGTATGGATAGAGTGATCCGGTTTCGCTCTACGTGATCTATGATTCCTCCGGCGGATAGACAGACGCTAACCCGTTGTGTGTTAAAAGTGGAACTTGGTAAGCCCTTATTCTTCCTTCAATTGAAGGACAGCTGGTCGCAAGTCTGGCCTATGGGGATGCGGGTAGAGGAACGCTGGAGAAAGCGAAGGCTGATCTGTAATGGGTCAGATACGAGTTCAAAATTTGCTCGACCACGAAAGTGTGCAGACTTCCGGCATGGTGTTGAATCACGTGAAACGATTTG
>Ga0233429_1004706_pt1 | contig 11803 bp, 6 predicted proteins | sample SI_118_April2016_3_FD_179879 | JGI IMG/M metagenome (GOLD analysis project Ga0233429, IMG submission 179879) | Seawater microbial communities from Saanich Inlet, British Columbia, Canada - SI_118_April2016_135_MG | ecosystem: Environmental > Aquatic > Marine > Inlet | place: Canada: British... | reverse complement strand
TTTGGCCAACAGGCAATGTCGTTGTCAGACCATTACCAGCAATATCAACAAGTGATCCAGCCGAAAGCGAAATGGATGTTACTGCTAAATCTGTGGATTCTTCACCAACCCCTACCGTATAGGTAGCGATGGCAGTGCTTGAGGCAGCTATTGAAGTAATTGAGACGGTTTGTCCAGTATCAAAAAGGACATCCAATGAGCCTAATGCTGAAAGTGTGAGTGCCTCGTTAAATTCAATTTCAACATCAATGGTCTCGCCAAGTCCCAGCGTATCCGGAGTAATGGTGGCACTTATTCCTGTTATTACTGGAAATTCACCATCAACATTAATCGTACTATTGTCTGCAAGGTTTTCACCCAAAGGAAGGGAAAGGTCAGCTTCATTTCCGGCTGCATCTACCAACTGGTTAGACGTGGCCGATAAAGCAGTCACTGTCAAAGGAGTGGCTGTCTCATCCTCAAGTACGGTATAGGTGTAACTGATATCTTCGAGATCTGAAATAGCCAGATCAGGCACTGTAAGGATATTTGGTGTAGAGGTATTTAAAGTCACGGACATGGTGCCGCTTGCTAAGGTTACCGCCTCGGACATGGTGACGGTAACATTGACATTCTGACCCACACTGTATGAACCATCATTGGTTGTGGATGTTATCTCAGTAATGGTGGGTGCGACCTGATCGATTTCAAACTCAAAATACGGCAGGGTGGCAGAGGTTGTATTCCCTGCCACATCTGTAATTAATGCAGTTATCGAGAAGGTGTTGCCTTCAGAAAATCCTGTCAGGCCCTCTATATCTGAGTCATCAACAAGAATCGGTTTGGTGGCATTGGTTGCAAGGATGGTTGAGGCAGCACCCAGAGAGACCAATGAATTTGAGGCTACACGCCCCTGGATCTGCAGGGTTCCTCCCTGTACAGAGCCATCATTGGGAATATTTACTACAACATTCAACCCATCATTAGATTCATTCCAATATCCATCAACTATGTTTCCATCAGTGGTGGTTGTGGTAGCTGAAGCCATTGTAAAGGGAAACGGGAGTATTCCGTCTACCTCAAAACCATAGGCGTCATCGAGATTTGTCATCCCTGCCAGTGTCGCCAGATTAGAGACATCATTACCAGCTGCATCGCGGAGGGTTCCCGGACCAAGTAGAGAAATATTATCTACGCTTAGATCAGTAGTTTCATCACCTTCCAATACGGTATAATCCAATGTTGCAGTAAGGGAATTGGAAATACTGGTAATATTTAGATCAGTTGTGCTGGAATTGATATCCAGGACAAGGGTCTCTCCTACCGATAGCGTGACTTCCTCGCTGAAGGTTACGATTAAGCCAATGGTGCCATCCTTGCCGTACGGAGAGGCATCACTAGAGCCTGGGTCTGCGGTTATGCTAACAATTGTGGGAATCACACCATCGACAACCACGTTATGATTATCATCAAGGTTTGACGTAGCAGGAAGTGCATAGGTGACATCATTTCCAGCAGCATCACGGAGACTTCCTCCTAACAAACTGGCTGAATTGACGGTCAGATCATCACTCAAGTTGCCTTCCGCGACTGTATACGTGCCATTTGCAGTGGTACTGTAATCAAAAGCACTGACAGCAAAAGTCTCATTTGCCCCTGCATCCATGGCCAATTCAATCTGCAGATTATCACCTACCAATTTGACAGCTTCTGTAAACGTCACGATGACATTAATGGCATCAGCTGGAATAAATGGTCCATTACCTGAATCAGTAGTAAAGCTTTGTATAGTAGGTACAGTGGTGTCTATGGTGATCTCATTTGAACTGGCAGACCCAACAGGACTGGTATTCCCAGCCTTGTCTGTAACCACAGCAACTACCTTTAAAACGGCATCTTCTGCATATCCAACGAGAGCTTCCAAAGTTGTTGCTGGAACTGCCAGGGTCATATTTCCTGAAGCGGTGATGGTCTGGGCAGTCCACAAGTTTACCGCATCATTAACATCTGCACTCCAATATCCCTTGAGCTGGACGGTTCCACCACCGCTGGTCAAGCTGGCATCAGCCGGGATGGGGACGATCACATCTAAAAAGGTATTGGTGCTGTTCCAATAATCTGTAACAACATTATTAACGCGGGCTACGACGGTTCCAACATCGACAGCCGCCGGAATATTTCCATCAACAACGATGGTTCTATCGCTGTTAATATTGGTGGGGATGGTAACCAAATTAACACTGTTACCTGCCGCATCTTGAATGGTTCCTGTAGTGGTTAGAGGCGTTTCGGCAAACAGGGCTGAACTGGCCTCTCCAGACCCAACCGTATAATTAGCTGTGGCTGTGGTTGATGGACCAAAACTACTGATGGAGGCAGATCCGCCACCATCCAGGTTCACGATGAGGTTGGCCCCTGCCAGAGTGACTGCCTCACTAAAAGTAACAGTTACATTGATGACATCATCTATGGCATAATCGCCTGCAATTGTGGTTGAAGATATACTTACAATCGTGGGAATGACACCGTCTACAACAATGGTATGATTATCATCAAGATTTGAACTGCCAGGGACACCATAATTAACATCATTTCCCGCTGCATCCCTGAGGCTTCCCCCCAGGAGGCTGGCTGTATTGACAGTCAGATCATCGCTCAGATTGCCCTCAGACACTGTATAGGTTCCATTTGCCATGGTACTGTAATCAAAGGCACTGATAACAAAAGTCTCATTTGACCCTGCATCCATGGCCAATTCTATTTGAAGATTATCTCCTACTAATTTTACAGCCTCTGAAAAGGTTACGATGACATTAATTGCATCAGATGGTATAAAGGGACCATTGCCTGAATCTGTGGTAAAACTTTGTATAGTAGGTACAGTCTGGTCGATGGTGATCTCATTAGAGCTGGCAGACCCAACAGGACTTGTGTTTCCTGCTTTATCTGTTACAACTGCAACAACTTTTAGCACTTCACCTTCTGCAAAACCTGCAAAAGCTTCCAGGGTTGCTGCTGGAACTGCCAGGGTTTTGTTTCCAGATGAACTAATGGTCTGAGCAGTCCAAAGATCTTCAGCATCATTTACATCTGCACTCCAATAGCCCTTGAGCTGTACGGTTCCACCACCATCTGTCAAGCTGACATCAGCTGGAATGGGGACGATGACATCTAAAAAGTCATTGGTATTGTTCCAATAATCCGTAACCACATTACCTACTCGAGCAACCGTAGTTCCCACATTGACAGCAGCTGGAATTATTCCATCAACCACAATGGTTCTATCACTATTAATATTGGTGGGAATTGTAACAAGGTTCACAGCATTGCCAGAAGCATCAAGAATAGTTCCAGCTGTTGTTAAGGGACTTTCAGCAAAGAGGGCTGAGCTTGCCTCACCAGACCCTACTGTATAGTTAGCCGTAGCTGTAGTTGACAGACTAAAGGTACTGATGGAGGCTGACCCTCCTCCGTCAAGATTGACGACCAGATCTGCGCCAGACAGGACGACTGGTTCGCTAAAGGTTACGGTGACATTAATAACATCATCAATGGCATAATCACCAGCTGATGTGGTTGAGGTTATACTTACAATTGTGGGAATGACACCATCAACCACCACATTATGGTTATCATTTAGATTTGAACTACCTGGGAGGTCATAGGTGACATCATTTCCTGCAGCATCTCGCAGACTTCCACCCAAAAGGCTGGCACTTTTCACAGCGAGGTCGTCACTATCATTGCCCTCCTGGACAACATAGGAGCCATTGGCTGTGGTACTGTAATCGAAGGCACTTATGACAAAGGTTTCATCAGGAGTGCCAGTTTCCATTTCAATTTGGAGATTGTCGCCGATTAATTTGACTGCTTCAGTAAAGGTGACAATCACATTGATGGCGTCAGTGGGGATAAATGGACCATTGCCTGAATCGGTGGTAAAGCTTTGAATGGTTGGAACCGTCTCATCGATGGTAATCTCATTGGCGCTGGCAGAACCCACCGTACTGGTATTACCAGCCTTATCAGTCACAACAGCTACAATCTTTAAAACAGCATCCTCAGCGTATCCTGGAAAAGCTTCAAGGGTTGCTTCGGGTACGGCGAGTGTCATGTTACCTGATGAACTAATGGACTGAGCGGTCCACAGATTCGCTGCATCATTCACGTTACCAGTCCAATACCCCTTAAGCTGAACCGTTCCGCCACCACTTGTTAAACTGGCATCAGCCGGGATAGGCACAATCACATCCAAAAAGTCATTGGTACTATTCCAATAATCTGTGACGACATTTAGGACACGGGCTACGACGGTTCCTACATTAACAGCAGCTGGTACATTGCCATCAATAACCAGAGAGCTATTGTCACCAAGATTTTCACCACCTGGTAGGTCTTCATCCAAACTGTTACCAGCCGCATCTGATAGCGTTCCCCCGGTTACGTTCACTTCTGAAATCGTCAGATCTGAACTGGCATCACCATCAGCTACCGTATAGGTTCCAATGGCTGATGTTCCGCTAACGCTTGAAATTTGCACGGTAGTTCCAACATCCAAAACCAGATCAAGGGTACCCGCACTTAAGGTTAGCGATTCATCGAAATTTATAGTTATATCAACCTCTTCTCCAATGGCAAGATCACCCGTAGAAGGCGAGGATGTGATTGAATTGATGGTGGGATAGACACCATCAATTTCTATGGCTTTATTGTCTTTTAGATTGGAATTTGAGGGTAATCCATAGGTTGCATTATTTCCTGCAGCATCACGCAAAGTTCCACCTAAGGAGCTGAGACTCTTTACTGTCAAATCACCGCTCACATTTCCCTCAGCCACGGTATAATCCGCAGAAGCAGTGGAGCTATTGGAGAAGGCAGACACCACAAATGTCTCATCTGTCCCGCCGGTCTCCATCTCAATCTGAAGATTATCGCCAACCAATGTAACAGATTCCGAGAAGGTCAGATCAACATCGATGACATCAGATACGCCATAGGTACCATTTGCAGCATCGGATGAAATATTTGTTACGACTGGTGCTGTCTGGTCTATGGTGATCTCATTGTCACTCTCAGTTCCAACTGCACTGGTATTTCCAGCCTTATCTGTCACTATGGCCACAACTTTAAGTACACCACCGTCTACAAATCCTCCAAATGCTTCTAGAGTCGCCTTTGGAATGGATACTGTCATGTTTCCAGTGGCTCCGATTGAGGCTGAAGAGCCCAAATTTTGTGCAGTATTGACATCTGCACCCCAATAGCCTTTTACCTGTACTGTGCCCAGGACCAAGCTGGCATCCCCTGGTATTGGAACTGTCACGCTTAATGATGTATTGGAGCTATTCCAGTAATCGGTTGCCACTGGCGCACCAACAGCAACAACAGTACCCACATTGACTGCTGCAGGAATATTACCATCTACTACGATGGCTTCATTGTCATCCAGGTTTTCACCACCCGGAATTGATAGGTCCGCGTCATTTCCGGCTGCATCTCTCAATTCGCCAGATGATTTTGTTAAACTATTCACACTTAAGTCAGAGCTTTCGTCCCCCTCCACAACCGTATAATTGGTCGTGGCCGTCGTGTTGCTGGTGAAACTCGATATAGTTACAGTCTGATCTGGTGTACCTGTTTCCACAACGATTTGAATATTCCCAGTTGAACTCACTGTCTCGGAAAAGGTTGTAATAATATCAATACTCTCACCAATGGAATAGTCGCCGGCTGCGGCATTTGAGGAAAGGCTAAGCACTGTGGGAGCTGTTTGATCTACAACGATGGCTGTTGAGGTACAGGTGACGGTATCTACGGGGACATTCGAGCCATTTCTAAATTCAACATAGATGTGAAATGTCTCAGCATCTGACAGGGGATCTGTTGTTTCAATATCCGTTGCAGTAAGTGCAAAACTAAGTTGTTGACCCGTACTAGCTCCACCCTGGGCCGAAACTGAACCAAATTGGACATAGCCAGCGCCATCAACACTGATATATGTTTTAAAACTCACAATCCCCACTTCCCAGGATTGAGCTTGAACTGTAGCCCCTGTATTAGAGGCATTCCAATAACCCGAGACCACTGGATCTCCGGCTACTGTAAAAGAGTTGGTCGCCAAAACAGATGACAGTGACACCAAAGTTAAAAATGCTGATACAAAAGATCGATGGGACCGCATATATGCTCCAATTTTTCCAAATAATATTTGGGAATCGCTATTGTCTGTATGGTTTAACTTCATAATTCAAACCCCATGGAAAGTCTTAGTTCAGCCCACCAGGCGGAGCCGATAAATTCAATATCTGTGATTAACACACCGCGTGTTCCCACGCGTAAAAAGGTATTCTTGGTCGGGCGGAAACGATATCCAAGCTCCAGCATGCTGCCAATTTCTGAGTCCCAGAAACCGAATCCCAGCGCTGCACTGGATTGGTCACCAATGGCAGAGGCCTGTAGGATATATGCAAGACCTGCAAAATCACCACCCTGTGGATAGGTATTCTCAAAGCTAAAGGTTGAAACCTCGAAGAGGAAATAGAGCGGAATGCTCTCCACATAAACTTCATAGGGAAGCTTTACTGCCATCCCTGCATCAATATATGAGTACCAGGATTCCAGTTGCCCGGAAACTGCATAGGGAGAAGACATATTGAATGACAGATAGGAACCATTCAGTCTACTGTTTTTGAACATTCCTGGCGCAGGTCCCCTTGTCGCCCCTCGCTTTTCGTCCTTTTTTGTTTCAGCGGGTTTTTCTTCAGCCACTGCATCTCTATCAGCTTCACTTCCGTATAGTTCCTTGATCAGGGCATCATAATCCGCATCACTGGAACCATCTTGCCCATCACCAAACACCATTGAGCTATCTTGTGCCCCTGCTTCAGCAGGTTCAGTGGCATCCTGAGCCATAACTGGAAATGTTGACATCATGATGATGCCAAGGGCCAATAGGAGTCTAGAATTCAGTAATTTCGACATGATGGATTATTTCTTATTCAATTCACCTGAATTACCAGAATTTTATCCCTGTGGTGAGTCTGGGCTCCAACCACCATATTGAGCCGATGGGATCAATGTTGTAGGCCCAGTTCCAGCGGTAACCAGCTGAGAAAAAGAGTGAATGGAATTGATAGGAATAACCAATCCCTGCCATAGCTCCAAAAGTTGGTGTGTACATGCCCATCCCCAATTCAACCTCAGCTCCATACATTTCAACCCGGGCAAGGGGCATTATTGAAACCCCCTTAAATTCCCCACCCGAGGGAAAAGAGTTTGTAAAATTGAAACTGGATACATCAACCGAGAATGAAAGCTCTACGGGCTCAAATGTGAAATGCCATGGCAATTCAGTTGTGAGGGAAAAGTCCATAAATGAGTACCATGTATTTAATTCATCGGGGACCACATGAGGTGAATAAAGCGACAGGGTGAATCCCGTGTCTTCCAGAAAGGTACCATCAACATACTTCCCAAGTTCTAGCGGATGATCAGGAACCTCTTCTATAATATCTCCATCTGCGGTGCGGGTAATCAGGCTCTCATAATCTGTGTCTGTATCAAGCCCCCACTCATCTACCTCGGCAGAATCAGCCTCAGCTTCTGCTTCATCAGCGGTATCCTCATCACCAAAGTCTCCAAAAAAGTCATCTTCCCCACTGGCCTTAGTATCTGATTCTGCCTCGTCGTCTGTCTCAAAAGAAAAATCATCTCCCCCAAGATCAAATTCATCCCCGAATAAGAGGCTATCACCTTCAGAGTCTCCAAAGAGATCTTCTTCCTGTGCATAGAGATCGGGTGTCAGTGCTGTCAGAAGAAATAGTCCTGATATAAGTATCAAATACCTTGAAGCCTGACATCTAAATTTTGTGAAATACAAAAGCATAATACTCTGTACCCTTTTGATTGGCTTATATGCCATTTTTAATTAATCATGAAATTTATGATAACTCATGTTTGAAACAAGTCTTTACGTTGCCTTGTGATCTAGGAAACACCTTGTCTATCAAGCGTTAATCTTGGGTTGCTTCAAGCAAATTGTTCCTAATGATAATTTGAGACATGGGGAATAGATTCACAGGTGCTTATATTTAAATTGGTGAATGGATTATACGTAAATATATTGCCTGCCGCTTGAGATATCAGGCAATTGAAATATATGGAGAGGTGGCCGAGTGGCTTAAGGCGCACGCTTGGAAAGCGTGTGTGCGGCAACGTACCGTGAGTTCGAATCTCACTCTCTCCGCCCATAAGAAGGAACCATATATTCGAACTATGTGGTTCCTTTTGTTTTTGGGGAGTTCGAAACGGAACGAAGTGTAGTAAGACGAGGGCAACGCCCGCTGTCAATCTCACTCTCTCCGCCCATAAGAAGGAACCATATATTCTAACTATGTGGTTCCTTTCGTTTTTTGGGGAGTTCGAAACGGAACGAAGTGTAGTAAGACGAGGGCAACGCCCGCTGTCAATCTCACTCTCTCTGCCCAGAATAAAAAGGACCCCGTAAAAACGGGGTCCTTTTTATATCTATTATAAACACCCGACTTAAGTCGGGTGTTTAGTAAGAAGATGCTACAGGCTTTAACCAGCTCTCCAGAATCTTCCCATCCCCGGCAATGTTAATCAATTGTTGCTGCAAAACTTCCAGGGGTGCCAAGGGATTGGCAAATATTTTTGCAAGAAACAACGGTTTACTATCATGCAGATAGACTCCCAGGCGCGGCACAAAACGACCAGCCCAATTAGGCAGTCCATTGAGCGGATAGGAAATGGCTATTTGGGTATACCCTGCCTGTTCAATCTGATCTAGCAGGTCTGAATTCCAGGCGTTAAATGGCGGGCAAAAGGTGGTGACCTCACTCCCTATCTGGTCTTCAAGGTGTTTTTTTGAGTTCACCAGTTCATCTTTGATTTTCTTTGAATCCATGGCGATGAGACGACGGTGGGTTTTTCCGTGAGACCCTATCTCCCAGCCCTTCTCATGTAAACTTCGGAGCTCAGCCCAGTTCATGTGGCTGACCTGTTTGCTTTCAGGAAAATAGTCCCAACTGTTTTTCTTACCAACATAGTCTGTGATGGCGAAGACGGTTGCTACGCCCCCCACTTCGTCGAGAATGGGAGCGGCATACTCATTAATACACGTATATCCATCATCAAAAGTGACCAATATTTGGTTCTGAGAGAAATCGTGATCTTTAATATTTGAAAATGAAAAGCCCAGACGCTGGAGTTCCAACATCTGGGCTCTGAATTGCTTCGGTGTAGTAGTAGTTACTCCCCACTCATAGTCTTCAGAAACCTTATGATACACAAGGCCCCTGTTATATACGGGGAAGGCCAAACTTTAGCTCAGTACCTTTTCAACAGGAGTATACTCCAGACCAAAGGCTTCAGCTACAGCTTCACAGGTAACCTTACCATCTACCATATTCAAACCAAGAGCAAAACCATGGTCAGCCTTGAGTGCTGCTTCAACACCCTTATTGGCCAATTTGATAACATATGGAAGTGTGGCATTGGTCAATGCGATTGTAGATGTATAGGGTACTGCTCCGGGCATATTGGCGACACAGTAATGAACCACGCCGTCCACTACAAATGTTGGATCTTCGTGGGTTGTTGGTCGGCAGGTCTCAACACAACCACCCTGATCAACAGCAACATCAACGATAACTGAACCTTTTCTCATGAGGCTTAGCATATCCCGGGTGATTAGCCTTGGTGCTTTAGCACCAGGTAGGAGTACGGCACCAACAACCAAATCAACAGTTGGTAACAATTCACGAATATTTGCCGGTGTACTGTAAAGCGTGGTAACATTCTTGGGCATAAAATCATCGAGATCGCGAAGTCGGTCAAGATTGATATCCATGATATAAACATTGGCCCCCATACCGGCAGCAATTTTGGTTGCGTGGGTTCCTACAGTCCCACCACCAAGAACCAGTACCGTACCGGGCTTAACACCAGGTACACCACCAAGGAGGACACCTCTACCACCGCTCTTGTGCTCTAAAAAACGAGCACCTTCTTGAGTGGCCATACGACCAGCTACTTCACTCATGGGCTCCAGGAGTGGCAGGGTTTTGGTTTGATTCTCCACTGTTTCATAGGCGACTGCCCAGGCGTTGGTCTCCAGGAAACCTCTGGTAAGTGCTTCATCGGCAGCAAAGTGAAAATAGGTGAATACAATTTGTCCAGGACGGGTTCTGGCTATCTCGACTGCCTGTGGCTCTTTTACCTTGACAATCATTTCAGCATCAGCCCAAATCTTATCTACATCAGGCTCAATGTTAGCACCAGCTTTGATATACATCTCATTGGTAAATCCACTGTTGATACCACCGTTGTCCTCTACAATGACTTTGTGACCATTAGCGACCAATGATTCAACGCCACCTGGGGTCATTGCAATACGATTCTCATTCGTTTTTATCTCTTTGGGTACTCCGACGATCATATTCGCCTCCTATGATAATACTTGGACGGTTTTGCAGGCCACGCTCAAATACTTCGAACTCGAACTCCCCCTGGGGACGATCCTCTAGACTGCGCTAGCCGGTTCCAAAATGCTAGTAAAAAACCTATCCGGATTGAACAATTCTCGTGCCAATACCTGAATTCTTTGGACATCAATCGCTTCAATCTTTTTCAGAAATTTATCTAGACCTATATTTTCACCATAATATATCTGCTGGCGACCCAGACGCATCATACGTCTTTCCATGGACTCATCACCCATGACTATCCCCGATTTGTACTGAGCTTTGACCATTTCCAATTCAGAAGCGTTGACGGGATCTTTGACCATTTTTTCAAGCTCTGTAAGGGTTAACTCAACGGCAAGATCACGTTTTGCTGGATCTGTGGCCAGATAAACACCAAATGAACCTGTATCACGATACAGATTCACAAAGGAAAATATTTGGTAGGCAACACCATGAGCTTCACGAATATTCTGAAACAGTCTAGAGCTCATTCCCCCACTAAGGATTGAGTTAAGTACAGCAATATCATAACGTCTTTCATCAAATACCGAGAATATTGGCAACCCGGTAATGAGATGACTTTGTTGAATATCCTTGGTTCTGACTTCCTTACCAGGCTTATAGCTTGATGCATCAATAGGAGTAAAATTATTTGCACCGGATCCTGGTCGATCATATCTGTCTTCAATTAAATTCACCAGTTTCTGGTGATCTACAAACCCCGCAGCAACAATAATTGTATTTTCCGGGCTATAATTTTTATCTAGATATGCAGTCAGCGCTTCAGGCGTGAAGCCACTAATAGATGTCTCATTTCCCAGAATGGGTTTCCCAACTGAATTGTCAGGGTAGAGAAATTCTTCAAAGGTATCAAAGGCCAATTCTTCCGGAACATCTTTGCTATCGCGCAATTCATCAAGAACAACGGATTTTTCACGTTCTATTTCAGCTAAAGGAAAAGTTGGATGGAGTAATAAATCTGAGAGCACATCAACTGCCTCTTCCAGATACTCGCTGAGAAATCTGGCATGATAGCAGGTGTACTCTTTGGTGGTAAAGGCATTGAGATGTCCTCCCACACTCTCCAGAGATGAAGCAATTTCAAAGGTAGACCGATTTTTGGTACCTTTAAAAACCGTATGCTCAAGGAAATGTGAGATGCCAGCCAGGGGTGCAGGTTCATAACGACTCCCTGCGCGCACCCAGATGCCTAAAGCCACCGAACGGACTGTGTCCACCGTTTCAGTAACGATGGTCAGTCCGTTCGATAGTGTCGTTTGCTTACGAAGTGAGGTCACTTCAGCAATTTACCGACGATTGTTATCCCGACGAGGTCC
>Ga0233429_1004698_pt1 | contig 11817 bp, 8 predicted proteins | sample SI_118_April2016_3_FD_179879 | JGI IMG/M metagenome (GOLD analysis project Ga0233429, IMG submission 179879) | Seawater microbial communities from Saanich Inlet, British Columbia, Canada - SI_118_April2016_135_MG | ecosystem: Environmental > Aquatic > Marine > Inlet | place: Canada: British... | reverse complement strand
AATACCAAAAGTGGTTGTCAATGAAAGTGGTGAGGCAATATTTTTTTCCAGATCTCCCATTCCTTACCCCAAGAGTAAAAGACCAAAATATTATAAGCAAGTATGTGTTTATGTGTTTAAAAGAGATGCCTTGTTACGATTTGCTTCTCTTGCACGGGGGGCTATTGAGCAATCTGAAGATATAGAAATACTCAGATTTCTTGAAAATAGAATGACAGTAAAAATGGTTGAGGTTCATGAGGATTCAGTGGCAGTAGATACAGCGGCAGACCTTGAGGTTGTAAAAAATATATTAACCAATAGAAAGAAATTAAAATGATTTGTGCTTTCGGTGAAATAATGCTGAGAATTTCTCCCTGTGACAAAGGGGAGAAAATAATTAGTGCGACTAATTTTAGAATCGAACCTGGGGGAAGTGAATCAAATGTTGCTATTGCTCTTTCAAACCTTGGGAATAAAGTATGTTTTCTAACTAAACTTCCTGATAATCCCTTAGGTAATAAAATCTTAAAACACTTAAGAAGTTTCAATGTTGATACATCCTTTGTGACCCGAGGTGATGTAAGGTTAGGTTTATATTGGACAGAAAACGGAGTAAGTGTTAGACCATCTAACGTTGTATATGATAGGGAGTTATCGGCTTTTTCTTTGATGGAGCTAAAGGAAATTAATAGTGATATCTTTGGCCCTAATATTGAGTGGTTTCATGTTTCAGGAATAACCCCTGCTATTTCTGAAAAAACCTGTGCGCTTTTGATGGAAATCTTAAATTCTCTTAGTGTTGAGACGAAAGTGTCTGTTGATTTGAATTTTAGAGGAAAGTTGTGGAATTGGCTGAGTGGTGATTCAGAAAAGAACGTACACAAAATAATGAGAGATATTTGCACCAGGGCTTACCTTATAACGGGAAATGAAACCGATTTCCAGGACACTCTAGGATATAATTTAAACAGTGAGGGCCAATATAGTGAAATAGGGGAAAGGGCATTCCTGGAATTTATGAATCTTAAATATATTGGGATAAGTCATAGGCAATCATATTCTGCAAGTGTTAATACGTGGTCTGGATTCCTATTTTGTAAGATGGAAGATATTACAAAAACATTCTTTTCTAGAAAATATGAAATAAATGATATTGTAGATAGAGTTGGAACAGGTGATAGTTTTACTGCTGGTATAATTCACGGATTGCTCAATTATGGAAATGATTTTCAGCGCATAGTTGACATGGCAGCTGCAATTTCTGCACTTAACCACACAACGAGGGGAGATGCATCCGAATTTAATATAAAAGAGGTTGAACACGTAATGAAATCAAGTAGTGGAAGAATAATAAGATAGTTAAACAAAAAATATCAAATAAGAAGTACATTTACTTAAAAAATATTAATCATTTATTGATGTAGCCATTGCAGATGAGCGTATTTATTGACAATGAATTTCACAGCTATTTCCAGCGAAACCCAATAAAATTGGTTGATATTGGAGCAAGTGGCGGTTTACAGAAGAATTGGAGAAAAGCAAAGAAATTTTTAAATATTTTGGCGTTCGAACCTGATGAACGAGAGTATGAACGACTTATTCGCAAGGCTAGTCCAAATATAAGCTATCACAATATCGCACTTAATAACAATGAGACTGTACTTGATTTTCACTTGACTAGGAAGCAAGAAGTATCATCTTCATTTTATCCCAATACGGCTTTTTTAAGTAGATTTCCTGATGTTGATAGATTTGATGTCTTAGAAACAATAAAATTGAATACTGATACTTTAGACAACCGAATAAAAAAGGAAGCAATTGATAATGTAGATTTCATTAAACTTGATGCTCAAGGCAATACATTATCGATTCTCGAAGGTGCATCGAATACACTAAAAGGTGTTTTTGGCTTAGAAGTAGAAGTCGAATTTACCAGTATTTATAAAAAACAACCTCTTTTTTCTGATGTAGATGTATTTGCCAGAAAACATGGATTTCAACTCTTTGATATAAAAAAATATTTCTGGAAAAGAGAATTGGGAAAGAAATGCGGTATGTCAAAAGGGCAAATTATATTTGCTGATGCTTTGTATCTAAAGGATTCACATGTCTTCATAAAGGGTCTAGAAACTTGTCCAGACAATCTTTTGATGAAATCAAAGATATTGAATGCAATCTCTATTAGCATCCTCTATGGGTATATTGATTATGCTGCAGAAATATTTGAGTTGAGAAAGGATTGTTTTACCAGGAAGGAAATTGAGTTGTTTAGCTTATTTCTAAAGAAAAATATACCTTTGTCGGAGTACATTCCAAAATTTAAAGGACGTAACCGTTTTGCTGGTATATTTAGAATGTTACACAAATTTATTAAACAAGATGCGTGGGCAGAATGTGATGAATACTTAGGTAATTTGTGATAACAAATAAATTTCTGATTCTTATGAAGTTGTATCTTTAATGAATACATACGATGAAGACTATATATATTTCACTAAAAGAAAGAGCTGATTCGGCCATGTTTAAAGCTCATAATGTCACACAATGGTTTTATTTTTCTTCGGACTATTTGAATTTGAGTTTGCTCGAAAGGAACTGCCCTTCAACTGCAGAATATAATGATATTGGGGAATCCTTGCAGAAAAAGGCACTTGAATTAAAAAATTCTTACATTGAGTTGATTGGACTACTTGGCAAGAAGTATTCCAAAAGACATCCTTTGGCGTGGTGGACTTCAATGGTTGCCGAGCGTAATGAGATGTCAACTCATGCATTTCTTACTGTTTGTTACTTTAATATACTTTCTGATCTATACGAAAATGATAATTTTCAGGACAGAAGTTTAATAGTGGTAGAAAGTATATCTCTGTATCTTCTTATAATAAGGCGTTTAGAAAAGAAGTATAAGGTAGTAACTTTGGGCAGACCGTATTTTTTCTCATGGATCTTTCTTCGCCCGAAGATTGCCGTTGCTTATAGAATTATTAAATTTGTTTCATGGGTGCTTTTCGGAAAATTAAAGCAAATACCAAATCTTTATTCTTCATCTGATTCGAATAAAATATTCATAAGAACATGGGTTTCAGACAAAACAATTTCATTAGATGGAACGTTACAAGATGCATATTTCCCCGGGCTTTATGAATACCTTGAAAAAAAAGGATATGAGGTAATTATTATTCCTAATTTCTATAATCTTACGTTGAGTAGTAAAGAGATTCAGGTGAGAATTAACAAATGTAGATATCAATTTTTTATTCCGGAAAATTATTTGACAAGAAGAGATTATTTTAGAATCCTGAGTATTTTGGTATATCAGGCAGTTATTTCTCATTTTGATGATGTTGAGCATAGTGGCAAGGATATCTCAAAAATTCTCACAGAGACTCAAAGGGCTGGTATATTTCTCTCGTATATCTATATAGCACAAACATTGGCATTGAAAAACCTTTCTAAAATAGGTTTTCAGATTAAATCTTTTATATATACATTTGAGAACATGTTTCCTGAGAAACCTTTTAGTTATGCAATAAAGGAGTATTTTCCCGGTGTAAAATCTATAGGGTTTCAGCATAGTGTTTTATATCCGTTGCAGACATGTCTTTATCCTGCGCCTCAGGAATGGCAGATTATGCCGCTACCTGATAAAATTGTATGTTCTGGAAAGTTTTTTTTAGATATTTACATAAAACATGGTGCACCAGTAGGGCGGTTTGTTTTGGGCCCAGCATTACGTTTTAATAATTTAATTTCAAAATGCGACACTGCTAAAGAAGATTTCTCATCAAAGGTGTTCTATAAAAATAAAATACTGATAGTCTTTCCTTTGGCAGATTCGGATACATTAGAATTGGCAATTAAATCTTCTGAGGCTATTAAACTAATGGAAAATGTTAGGGGGTTAAAAATTGGGTTAAAACTACATCCGATGATGTCAGCTAATAAATTGAATATTATTAAGTCTTTTTTTAATGATGTAATGTGTGATATGGAAATCGTTGATAACCCTATAGATGAGGTGTTACCTCAATATTCAATTTTAATAACAATGGCATCGGGAGTGGTTTTTGATGGTATGATCGAAGGTATGCCAGTAATTCGTGTCGGGCGCTCAAACGGATTAAATTTTGACCCTGCCGATTTCATAGAGGACAATCCTTATAATTTTAAGGTTCAGAATGTTGAACAGTTAAATAAATTGATTCGAAAATTGCTCCTTTTGGACGATGAAGAAAGATTAGATATCCTTAATTATGGGAGAAAATTTGTAAAGGAATCTTTTACACCTGTCAGCGAGAATACGTTACAAGCATTTATTAATACAAATTAAAGAAATGTCAGTATCAATAGAGAGTCAATCAGGGGAATTACATAGCTCTTCAGTTCCTACAGTGAGTGTTATAATGAACTGTCTGAATTGTGAGAAATATTTAAGAGAGGCTATAGACAGTGTATTTGCACAGACCTATGAAGATTGGGAGATTATCTTTTGGGAAGACAACGCGTCAAAGGACGACAGTGAGAATATAGCAAGAAGCTATGGGGATAAGCTGCGGTATTTCAGATCAGATGTGTCCCTACCTCTTTACGGATCAAGGAATCTTGCTGTGCAGAAAGCCGGGGGTAAATATATAGCTATTCTGGACTGTGATGATATATGGTTGCCTACAAAATTAGAAGAGCAGATTTCGCTTTTGGAACAAGACGAAGATGTCGGCTTGGTTTATAGTGATTGTTGCTTGTTTAATGAAAAAGGGAAGGAAAAGAGGTCATTCAAATCCAAGAAACCACATAGAGGTAATGTTTTCTCCGAATTATTGATGGAGAATTTCATTAATACTCAGACTGTAGTAATCAAGAGAGAAGCATTTGAAAGTTTGAACACTTTTTTTGATGGACGTTTAATAATGGCAGGTGATTACGATGCTTATCTTAGAATATGTTACAGATGGAAAGCTGATTATGTAGACAAACCATTAGCCAGATATCGTGTTCACAGGAAAAGTAAATCGTGGAAGGATGGCAGGGAATTAATAACTGTTGAATTAGATTTGATTATTGAGAATCTTAATAAATCTGTTTCTGAATTTGAAGAAAAATATAAAGAAGAAGTTCGTCTCTTGAAAAGAAGAAGAGATATTCAACTATCACTTATAGATTGGGAAAATGGTAATAAAAAGAAGGCCAGGAAAAGAATCTATACTTATATTCACGATAGTGTATCTTATCAGATATTGTATCTATTAACCTATCTGTCTTTTCAGTATATTTATCATCCTTGTTATAGGTTGTACACTAAAGACTTAATGGCAGACTAGATTATCATTTAAGTAGTAACAAATATATTAATATGAAAATATCTCAAGACAAAAAGGTTTTTATTACAGGATGTGGCGGCATGTTAGGGAAAGCGGTGTACGAGCAATTTGCACCGCATTGTCAGGTACTTGCAACGGATATTGATTTAAATGAGCCTTGGCTTGAGTATGGTGACGTTATTGATTTTCAAAAAATATCAGAAAAAGCTTTTAAGTTTGAACCAGACTTAATAATTAATCTTGCGGCTTTAACAGATTTAGAATTCTGTGAGAGGAATCCTGAGATTACATGGAAAACAAATGCCCTGGGAGCGGAGAATATGGCTCTTATTTCCAAAACAGTAGATGCCGCCCATATATACATCAGTACCGCAGGAATATTTGACGGCCAGAAGGAATATTATAACGATTTTGAGCAACCAAATCCGTTAAGTGTTTATGCCAAGTCCAAATACTATGGTGAAGTAATTATTGAAAAAATGCTTAGTAATTATTTTATCTTTAGGGCGGGGTGGATGATGGGTGGTGGATATGAAAAAGATAAAAAGTTCATAAACAAAATATTTAAACAAATCCTGGATGGCAAGAAAAAATTATTTGTTGTAGAAGATAAACTGGGTACACCTACCTATACAGTCAATTTTGCCGAATCTATGTTTGAAATAGTACAAACTGAGCTATACGGGCTTTATAATATGGTTTGTGAGGGTAGTTGCTCTAGATATGATGTGGCAGTAGAGTTTATAAGATTACTTGGGATTGAGAAGGAAATAAACATTGATATTGTGGATTCTGAGTATTTTAAAGAAGAATATTTTGCTCCGCGTCCTTATTCTGAAAAACTGCTTAATCTCAAGCTTGCTTCGAGAGGAATAAATTATATGAAGGATTGGAAAGAGTGCTTGGCAGATTATGTAGAAAGTTTTAGAATACACCTTAAAATTAGTAGTTAAATAATGCACTAATCATGTTAAGTAAAAATACCGTATACGCAATTTTAATTATACTAGCTGGTTTTTTGGCAAGGCTGATAAACATCACACAACCTATACTTGAAGTTGCAGGGTGGAGACAGTGCTATACGGCTTCCATCGCGCGCAACTTTTATTACAATGGGATGAATATCTTCTATCCACAGGTATTGTCGAGTGGCGCCACAGAAGGTTATGTCGGGGGAACAGAGTTCAATATATACCCATTTGCTGTTGCAATATTATACAAACTTTTTGGCGTACATGAATCCTTAGGTAGATTAGTGTCTATAATTATTTTCTGTGGAGGGGCATTTTACTTATATAAATTGACAAGGAAATATGCAGGCAATACAACGGGGTTAATAACCCTGCTCTTTTACACATTCAACCCTTATATTTTCTTTTATTCCAGGTCTTTTCAACCGGAATCAACTATGTTGTTTTTTTCTATTACCATGCTTTATTTCTTTTCTGAGTGGATAGACAAGGAAGGGTGGTGGAGGTTTACAGTAATGACTTTATGTGCGACGCTTGCATTTCTTGTAAAAATCCCCACGATCTGCTTAGGATTGCCTTTACTATATCTTTGTATTAAAAAATACAAACTCAATTTTATAACACAATGGAAGTTATGGCTCTTTGTTGCTCTGAGCTTTATACCTACTTTTCTGTGGTACAAACATTCCAAGTATGTGGAAAGCATAGACGGCCTTGCACTGAATACATTAAGCTTTGGTTATTATATGAAGTATTCAGTCTACTTTCTAACAAGTCTACCTTTTTACGAGAAGGTGTTCTATGCTGAGGTATTTGAGAAGGATTTGATATATATTGGAGGGCTGTTTTTCGTTTTAGGTATAATTTTCACGATTAAGAAGAAGGAATTCAGGTACATCCATTATTGGCTGCTTGCGATAATTATATACTTCATTTTAGCCGCTAAAGAGGTTGAGTGGCACACTTACTATACAATACCAATTATTGTCCCGGCATCCATATTCATTGGATATGCTATCAGTAACTCGCTGAAACTAATAACGGAATACAAGATAACTGGAATTAAGAAAATTGCTTTGCAAGCACTATTCGCAGCTATGATTATAACTTTTCCTCTTATTGGTTACCATAAGATAACTGGAAGATACAAAGCTAAAAGGGTTGAAAAGGATTATCCGGTTCAAGTTGCCGGTAAGATAGTAGACGAAACGACAAATGAGAACGACCTCATAATAGGTTGTATATGGGGCGGGCCGGAACTCTTGTACTATTCCAATAGAAGAGGGTGGGTTATGGATTCTAATAGATGCTCAATAGAGTACATAGAAATATGCAGGCAGCAAGGTGCAGATTATTTCGTTACTACCCAGCAGGATACAATTGATAGCAGTGTACTGGATGATATAAAAGATAAATATGAGGTAATAAGAGCAACAAATGAGTACCTTATTGTCCGATTATAATATGCAAAAGAAATTAGAACATGTAAATTGTGGTATATGCAAAAAGAGTGAAACTACGCTTCTATTTGCTTGGGATGTTTTTGCGAATGTAGAGTATAACCCATGTAGACCAATTTTGTAATAAAGAGTTTCGTTGTAAATGTAATTCTCTCTATCTACAGCTTAATCGCCAATCCATGCGTCAAAATACCAGTTTATATGTTGTCGTACTTGCCTGTAGAGAAAAAGACAACATAAAATCCTCATCGCAATATATTGACAAGTGCAGTATTGAAGTTGCGAAAGATATATCTGTCAAGGCCAACTGAAGAAAACGAAGAATTATCAAAAAGAAGCACTTGGCTGCCTACCATTTTACAGACTAATTACCAACAAATTAATATTCAATGCTTAATTACTTTATTAATATTTAATAATATTAAACCTAGTAACAAATGGTTGCACTTATTAGTTGATGTTACGTTGACTATTTGCTTGAAAATGTAAATTTATCAAAACCCCTTGAATACAATGAAATATAGAAAAGTTTTATTGCTATTTCCAGATTACGCAGGAGGACATTTTGGAGCTCTGCGTCCCCCTGCAGGAATTGGGTATCTTGCCCAGATTCTTCAAGATGAGGGGGTAGAATATGATGTGCTAGATATGGCAACTGGCTGTGACTTGGATGTCCTTAGGGTAAAGCTTTTATCTTTCAAGCCTGACCTTGTTGCCGTAAGCCTTATGAGCTTTATGTATAAGCGATCATATTATATTATCAATTATGTGAAAGATGTAACTAATGGCATTACAGTGGTTGCAGGAGGTCCTCATATATCTACATTAAGAGAAAAAGTATTAGAGGAATGTAAAGGTCTAGATTACGGCATTGTCCAGGAAGGCGAGTATACACTGTTAGAATTATGCAGGGGACTTGAGGTAGAGAGTATATCGGGACTCTTATATAGAAAAAACGGAAAAATAAACTATGTAGGACCAAGGTCATTTGAAAAAAATCTTGATAAGTTTCCATTTCCAAAATTTGAAAAATTTTCTCTTGGTAAATATGTAACAGAGGAAATAGGTATTGTTTCTTCGAGAGGGTGTCCTTTTAACTGCACGTATTGTCCTGTCACCACGTCTATAGGACAACAGTATAGGATGAGAAGTGCAGAGAGCATTGTTGATGAAATAACATACTGGTACAACCGAGGATTTAAGCAGATAAGTGTTCTGGATGATAATTTTACATTAAACAAGGAGAGAGTTTTTGAAATATGTGATGGAATTTGTAATAAAAACTTTAAAGATTTAGAATTAAACTGTAACAATGGAATACGTGCTGATAGAGTGGACAAGGAAATGCTTTCTTCAATGAGACAGGCAGGTTTTAAATATTTTGCTTTTGGTATTGAATCAGGAAATGAACAAATTCTTAAAAATATCAAGAAAAGCCAGGATCTTGGCGTTATAGAAAATGCCTTAAAAATTGCTACAGAACTTGACTTTACAGTAACCTTATTCTTTATTGTTGGTGCACCCGGAGAGGATCTGGATACAGTTAAAGAATCAATTACGCTTGCAAAGAAATATCCAATCTTTGATGCCAGATTTTATAATCTGATCCCTTTTCCTGCTACAGAGCTGTATGAATGGGCTAAAAATAATAAATACTTAATTATGAATTCTGAAGAGTATCTAAACAACTCATCTCACTGGGACTATAAACCTGTTTTTGCAACTCCCGAGTTTCCGGTAGATGAACGTACTAAAGCATTACTGTTGACAAGGCAGGCAAGAAAAGAGATTAGGTACGAAGCGATGAAGAGAAAACTTAAAAAGTTAGGCCCGCTTTCTGGTATAATTGCAAGGATTTATATTAACGATTGGGTTCAGACGCAATTAATGCATAATGGGACTTTGCGTAGAAATTTAAAACGTCTGTACATGAAAATTTCTTTTTAATACTTTTATGGAATCTTTTCTGGAATCAAACAGGCTAAATATTTTGATAATTAGTTCTAGAAGTGAAGGTGGTGGGGCAGAGCAATTCTTCACGATAATGACTAAGCTCAAGGGATTTTTCAGATTCTATTGTGCCTTACCTGATAGTCCGCCTTTTTATGATAAGATCGTCAATGAGAAAATTACAACATTCAAACTACCTTATAGAAAGTTTAAAATTCTAACATTTTTGAGACTGTCAAAATGGGTGAAAGAAAATGGCATAACAGTAGTTCACTCTCACGGTAGAGGGGCGGGTATCTATTCGAGATTGTTAAAGTTGTTTAACATGAAATTAAAAGTAGTACACACTTTTCATGGTATACACTTTAGAAATATTAATCCTGCGGTAATTATTGAGTCTGTTTTAAGAATATTGACTGATAAATTTATCTTTGTCTCAAAATCTGAGAGTCAAATTGCCTTGAGACTCGGGATAACGAGTGCTTCAAAATGTACTTTAATTGAAAATGGAATTCATACAGATAATGAAGTATACAATGACATAGATAGAAGTTCTGTTTTGCCGTTTCTCAATAGAAAAATTACCAACGAGAGCTTCGTCATAGGTATGCTGTCTCGTTTAGATAGAATAAAAAATATACCATATGCTATAAGAAATCTTTCAGACTATCTGAAAAAACATGATAATATTTTTCTTGTAATAGGAGGAGATGGAGAGGAACGCGGAAATATAGAGCGCGTGATTAGTGAATACAATTTGCAGAATAAGGTAATACTATTGGGGTTTATCAATGATATTAAACGTTTCTTTCTGTTAATTGATATCTATCTGAGCACCTCGATTGGAGAGGCTTTTGGCTTTTCAACTGTTGAGGCTATGAAATACGGAAAACCTGTTGTCGCCAGTAGTGTTTATGGGAATACTGATGTCGTTGATGATAATAAAACTGGTCTGTTGTTCCCACTGAATAAACCTTACCTATTAGTTGAAAGAATTAAGATTTTGAAAAATAATCGAAAAACATATGAATATCTGTCTGAAAATGCCCGTGAAAGTGTTGAAAAACATTTTAATTTGGATCGAATGTTAAATGAAACCAGAGAATTATATCTTTCTTTTACGTCTGATGTGTGCAAAAGACGAAAGGTGCGAATCGGTATAAATGCTTCAAGGATATTTGATGTACATACTGGTATTGGGCGGTATACGTCTAACCTGTGTAGATCTATCTCAAAGGCTGGTAGTGCAAAGGATTATTATTTTTATTTGCCGGGACGTAATGGTACTTGCATGAAGGATATGAGCGGTGTTCAGCTTGAAAAACGAAGGATATCCTTGCAAAATAATATGCTGAGAATTTTATGGGAGCAAATAGTTTTGCCAATTTATTCAAGAAAGGACAGGCTTGATTTGTTTCATTACACCAATCAGACTTTTCCACTAATGCAGGGGGTAAGACCGGTTATTATTACTGTACACGATATTTCCTACATTAGGTTTCCATGGTTATACGAGAATACCCGCCAAATTTATAGACAATATATAAATGAGATGGTGGTTAGAAAGGCGGACATGATTATAGTTCCATCCTATTCTACAAAGAAGGATCTTACATATTTATTTGGAATTAGGGGCGAGCGAATAAAGGTTATTTATCATGGTGTCGAGAGTAGATTTCTGCAGATTAGTAATGTAGAAGAGTATAGAGTAAGAAACAACTTACCAGCAAAGATGATATTGACGGTTAGTACGTTGGAACCGAGAAAGAATATTGTTACTTTAATAAAAGCCTTTAAGGAATTAAGAGAAAGAGGTCTGAGGGACTATAAACTGGTTGTGGCTGGTGAAAAACGTTGTAACATTAAGGAATTACTTGATGAAGTAAAATCTAATAATTTGGAGCAGGAAATACTGTTTCCCGGTACTGTCAGGGATAAAGACTTGCCTTTGTTATATAACTGTGCCAAAATATTCGTTTATCCATCACTTTGTGAAGGATTTGGATGGCATCCTTTGGAAGCAATGGCTTGCGGGATACCAGTAATCACATCTAATATATCTTCTCTGTCAGAGATTGTAGGTAATGCTGGTATTATGGTTAACCCTACTGATGTTAGCTCATTGTGTGACAGCAT
>Ga0233429_1004688_pt1 | contig 11842 bp, 9 predicted proteins | sample SI_118_April2016_3_FD_179879 | JGI IMG/M metagenome (GOLD analysis project Ga0233429, IMG submission 179879) | Seawater microbial communities from Saanich Inlet, British Columbia, Canada - SI_118_April2016_135_MG | ecosystem: Environmental > Aquatic > Marine > Inlet | place: Canada: British... | reverse complement strand
GGTTGGGCAGTAAAATCCAAAAAAAGGTCCAGAAGCTTTCCGGCGTGACTGACTTTACTCCTCATGATTTACGCCGGACGTTAAGGACCAACGTTACGCCGCTTGGTTTTGATCGCTTTATTGGTGAGCGAGTGCTTAATCATGCTGAGCAGGGCGTCTCAGCAATATATGATCGCTATGACTACCTGGATCAGAAACGTGACTTCTTAGAAGCCTGGGCGAGGCATGTTGCTCAAAAAATTGGGAGATCTGACAACGTAGTGCAATTGAAACCCGTCTCCTGATCGCAATCCGTCATCATTCCGTGGCTCTGCGGAGCTGAGCAAAAAAACGCCCCAGTAATCTGTGAGCTGAGCAAAAAAAGCATGCTTTACGTAAAAGCCAATCGACAATCGATGGAGCGGTGCGTCAGGTGCAGGATCAGTTAAAGACAGACAGGGAGTTAAACTGCTTACCTCCAGCAGTAATGCCTAGCTCTGAGGAGCAAAATAAGCAGAGATAAATGCTAGTGGCTGTAGCTTTGGTTAGCAGGGTAGCAGTGGGAAGGCAAAGAAGCATATCTCCACAAAAAACGGCTTGCTCAATTTTTTAGTAATTTTTTAGCGGTAGTAAGAATTTATTTCTCGTTTTGACGGAAATTGATCTTAATACCTGAGGATAAAGCCAATGTCCGCTTTACCCCCGAAAGCGGACTCTATTCAGTTAGTGCCAATGAGTCCGCTATTAGCCAAAAGCGGACATGAAAGCAGCTCTGGAAGCAATTTTCACACATAGATTAGTATTAGTGACAATGCGACCACGGCGGCAATACCTAGTTGGCGGGTTTTGATCCACCACCACCATCTCCGACCAGTGAAAAAGGTGCCCAGAAAATTGGGTGGGCGTAGGAGAAAACAACTTTCCCGCTCTCAGGGTCTTTAAATCCATCTGAACTGACCAGTGCCATCATTGATTTCTGTAATGCCCCAGCACGTGTGAGCGTTTGGTCTTCGGCTTGGCGTTTAAACAAATCAGTGGTCAACAGACGTGCGCTTGTTGTTTCAACCGGCCAGTTCGATAACAATACCGCACGTGTTCCCGCATAGAAAAAAGCGCGGCCCAATCCAGAGAATGCCTCGGCACCTTCTCCGCTGGCTGCCCCGGTATTACAAGCTGAGAGAACCACCCAGTCGGCATCCAATCGCAATGACAATATTTCGCCCATAGTGAGCAGGCCATCATTTGCTCCGCCGGTAAGTTTTGGACTCGATAAGGCTAATGCTGGCTGATGCAAACCATTGAGATCTCCGGGTACCAGTCCATGAGTTGCAAATGCCAAGACCCGGTATCCGGATAGGTCGAGGGTTTTTACATTCTCCTCAGAGGCCGCTTTGCCGATAAAAATATCTTTGGTTAGATCAGCATTCATGGCGACAGCCATGCTGTGCACCTCGTCTGCAGTGTCCGGAAGTCTCGGCAAAACATCAATACCTGCGCTGGCTGAGTTTTGCGTCGCGGGAGCAGCACGCAAATGTACGGGCAGGCTACGTACTTTTAAAATTCCGCGGCTAGTGACTTGATCGTTGGAGGATACGGCGGCCAATTGTTGTTCGGCATTAAATAAAGGATCTCCAAATCCAACAAAGGCGCGGCGATCTTTATCGCCGGCACCTTGTGAACGTAACGCGATCATCGAAGCAACCGACGGCAATACAGTCACCGCATGGGTGCGGCCCAGCCAAGGCACGTCCTTGTAGTTAGAAAATAATGCTCCATTTTCTTTGCCTAGCGCGGTTTGTTTGGCAACCAACACACTAAGCGGCAACTGTGCCAACGGCCCATGTGGGATGGTAAGCAGACTTTTCGCAAATTGGAAAGACTCGGAGACCGGCTGTAACAGTGATTTATATAGACGGTGCGCAAGATTGACATTAAATGCTGGGATATCGCCCAGTGTTTCAGCCTGCGGATCCAACGCACGGCGTAAGGTCGTTACGGCAGAAAGCAATCGATCATGTCCTAACTTTGCAACATGGGATCGAATTTTACCTACTTTCGGAATGGCCCAGACGTAGGTCTTATCTTTCATAACATATGTGGAAATGAGAACTTCGCTGGTACTCAACATCTGCTGAACCTTTGATACATCAACCGGTTTTGGATTAATGAGTTCCGCATATTCTGGGAATCTATCTTCAATTTCTTCTGCCAAAGCAGCACGGGATTGGCGGAGTTCATCAATTTGAGACCTGAGAGTATTGATAACGGTCGGATCTTGTTGGTCCACCGGCGAGCGACGCAAATTTGCCAACAATCCAAATTGAGCGCCAATTTGCTTCTGAGCATTCTGTTCCCGACGAACCAAATCTATTAAATCTGTATCTCGGGCCGCCGTTCGGGCACCAGATTGCGCCAAGGCGCCCTGCACCGATTGTGAACGAGCAATATCTGCTATTTTAAAAGATTCCTCATCAGCATTGAGATTTGCACTCCGCTCGAGGAGTGTCCCACGCACCTTTTGGAGGAGTTCAATATAAGCCTCCAAAATTGTCACCATTATTTTTCTTTGGGCGACTGATCCAACGTCATCGGAATTTGAACCACGGGAATTGGAAAGCAATACAGGAATTGATGATTGGAACAGCGCTAATGCTTTCTGATCAACGTTTAACTGCGCAAGAACGATGGCCAATAAGGCCGACTTTTCCGCCGTTTCTCTATGTTTGACCCCAAGCTCTTTTTCATTCCGTTTCACCAATTTTTCGAGGAATGTTTTTGCCTGTTGTAGTCGACCCATTTTGATCATGGTAAGCGGCACTTGGGTAGCGCGCGCTGACCATCGATTATAAAAAGCAACATTTTCACCAAGATTTTTCTTTGCCAGATCAAATTTTGACAAAGCCTGCAACCAGTTGCCCGTTGCTGATAGCGCAAGTCCGTGTTGAAAAATCGCGTTATTGAGCTGGATAGATGCCGTCGGTACATTGAGTTCTTTATAGAGCTTCGTCGCCATATCCGCCAGAATCACGGCGTCTTTGGCCCGCCCCTGCATGCGCAAAATATTAGCAATTCCGATAAGTTGTTTGATCGTGCGCTGCTTGCCTTTTCCCACAAGATTAAGAAGGTTTGTTAAACCTTCACGGTACACACTTTCTGCTTCGACCAATCTGTTCTGTAGGACGTATACGTCAGCTAACGAGTTCTTAATATTGATCAAACCAGCTCTGGGACTACCGTCAACACTAACTTCTATAATTGTGTTTTGTAGGTCTATTGATTTTTTATAATAAGTTTCTGCTGTTTGAAGGCGTCCACGAGCTTTTGCAATATTCGCGGTATTCAAGGCAATATTCTTGGCAGCGCGGATTTTATTGAAATCGGGTGCCTTCTTGCTGTAGATAACTTTATCAGCCATTTCTTCACCGAATTCTGCCACTTTATTGGCGGCTTCTATATCACCAACGCGTAGATAATTTTTTACCAAATTCACCGAGAGGGCCGCGGCGCGAAAATAGCCTTTACCTTTCGCACGGATTTCCTCTTCATCTGGCGAACTCAACTTAAATAACCGGATTGCTTCGCGGTAATTGCCGAACAGAATTTCCATTGACGCCGCCATCCGAACCTTGCGACCGCCTTCGCTTTTGCTTGGTTGACCTATTTCCTGCCAAAGCCTTGCTGTATTTCGGGAATCATTCAAAGCTTGTTTTGCAAAACCCAATTCGTTTGCAGCCTTCCCACGCTCCCAATAGAAATCCATTAATTCATTTTTGGAGGCATTTTTTGGAACGGCTTGCTTTGCTACTTTCTGTAGGCGCGCATTCTTCTCGGGATCATCTATTTTTTGCTGATCGATTATTTTTGTAATATCTTCCACGGTGCGGGGAGGCGCTACGAAGGCCGCTCCCTCAAATTTTGTGGAAACCTGTTTGGCTTCGTCTAACGATAAAGTGGATTGAGTCTGACATCCCATCACAGTGAGAGCCAATCCAAGGATGTAAAATTTACCTGAAACCAAAGTAAGCCTCCCCTTAAATCATTACAGTTTCTTGTGCCTGAAGCTGTTAGTTAATATTATAAATTATTCTAGCATCACATTTGGTATTAACATACCGTAATAACTGAAATTAATTTAAAGGTTCAACCGGTATGCGTTTTTTCACACCAAAAAGCTTGTATATGTTCACGTTTTCCATATCTATTTTAGCCATTTTCTCCGCCATGGCAGCGATACCAAACGATGAAAAAATTGGTAATGTGTCACATGTCGAAGGAAGTGCCGCGGCCATTCAAGATGCACAATTCCGTAAACTCGAAGAAAAATCGCCAATCTTCATGCATGATGTTATTTCCACCGGTAAGGCCAGCAAAGTTAAAGTCCGCCTGACCGATGGAACTCAAATGACATTAGGAGCAAAGACTTCGCTCGTTGTAGAAGAATATTTTTTAAGAAATGAAAATGGCGCTGCCATAGCTCGATTGTTGTCGGGTTCGATGCGAATGATTTCTGGAAAAATCGCGAAAATATCGCCCGCACATTACAAACTAAAAACCGGTGTTGCGACCATTGGCGTCAGAGGCACGGAATTTATTACTTATACCGAAGGCGCGAAGCGAAAATTTCTTCTGTTAGAAGGTGAAGCCATTACCCTGGAAAATCATGTCGGCACTTTTGAGGTTTCCACCAAATGTCAGCTTTACTCAATGGCTGATGATCGCTCTCACGCAACCAATGAAGGGCTCATTCGATCAGCAGATGCCAAACGCGCCCTCGCCAACACGTTCACCAAAGAAGATTTTAAATCACAGGTGAAGGCTGTTCTGGCAGCCGTGACTCCAGCTCCCTCAAGCAAACCCAAGGTTCTGTTCCGCAGTCGTCCTAAAATTGGTGCCAAGAAGCGGCCTAAAAATCGCTTTGCAACACAAGATGGCCGCGCTTTGTGTCATTAGTTTGAATCTCTCATTGTCTCTTTGGTATTCTCGTTCTTAATCCTGCTCCTTGATCAGCCTCAACTTCCTGTTTAGGGTGGCTGAAGGAATATTTGTCAGATTTTGGTAGCGCTGAATTAATTGAGCGTCGTTAAATCCTGGAATTGCCCATAGAAGTTTGACCGCCTAGTTGGTGAATCCGGCCGATCTTGGACAATACAAACCAAACGTTGCAATACTTGGATGTACGCAAAGCTAGGCATAACTGTGGAAAGTTTCTATTTGAGAGGCGGAAATGGCGATCAATGGCAAAAATTTGTGCATCCTTGGCGATTTTGGTTTTGTCCTGTGTTTATAGCGCCCCATCTCAGGCGGGAGATGCGCCAACTGCCATTGTCGAAGAAATTTCTGGAATCGGCAAAGCCGTTCAATTTATGGAATATCTCCTGCCAGGGAAAAAAATCGATAATGGTGGAGGTCGACTTGTAATCGGTTACCTCCGAAGCTGCGTCCGTGAAACAATTGAAGGCGGTCAAGTTACAATTGGTCAAAAGCAGAGTACTGTTACCGGCGGCAAAGTCTCACGCGAACGCGTTGAATGCGATGGTGGAAATTTGCAAAACATGGCATCTCAGGGTTCCGGAAGTGCTGTTACTGTTTTCCGGGCCAAACCTGGAATCAAAAATAATTTGCCAAAATCTCAATTAACAATTTACAGCACAATGCCTATGGTCTCTCTAATTTCAAATAAACTACCGCTTAAAATCGTGCGCCTAGATAAAAAAGCAAAACCAATAAATGTAAATTTTCAAGGATTAATCAGCGATTTTGCCAAACTTAAAATTCAATTGAGTCCGGGAGGTCTATATCGTTTGAACGTCGGAGAAAAATCCTTGGTATTCTCGGTTGATCCATTAGCAGAGGCATCAAGCAAATCACTGTTACAAAGACTTATTCGCTTTTAACATATGAACAAGAAAGATCTGCTAGCAGCAAGCATTGCCGCAATCATTTCAACCGCTGCTCTAGTGTCACCGGCAACGGATAGGTTGGAAGGACTTTCACTCGATAGCCTGCATTGGCTACGGCACACTTTTTTTAATCTCAAGCCAGATCCTCAAAAATCTCCCACGGTAGTTATCGCAATTGATGAAGAGACTTTTCATCGCCAGCCCTTTCGTGAATTACCGAAAGTAATGTGGACCAAACAATTGGGACAAATAATCAATGCCGTGTCGGGTGCTGGCGCTAAGGTAATCGGCATGGATTTAATTTTACCAACTTCGGTGGAACGCTATGTTAGGGGATTTGACCGAGATTTGCTTATCGCAATGCGTAACGTAAGCAGAAAGAATCAACTCGTCCTCGGTAAAGTGCAGCATCAAGCGAAACCAATTGCGCCACACCCTGGTCAAAGTTTTGCAGTCGGGCACCAGAAAAATATTCGTTTGGTAAATATTAAGCAGGATAATGATGGCGTTATTCGCCGCCTCCAACTCACATTACAGTCTGAAGATCTTAAAAATGGGAACAGGCGCGATCCAGTTATGGCCGTGGAACTAGTCTCCCGTGCATTGCAGCAACCAGCAACCCTCGACCAAAATGGGGCCTTAAAATTAGGGGATGTTACCGTCAATGGCACCCAAGGTAATCAAATGACGCTTAATTTTGATTATGGCAGCCAATCAATTCCAGCATACTCATTTGCCGATATATTTGCCTGTGCCCAAAAAGACGACACAGAATTTTTAATTAAACATTTTAAAGGTAAAGTCGTGCTGATCGGCACGGCTTTGGATGAAGAAGATCGTCGTGTTACCTCTAAGCGATTTATAACCGGCGCTGAAAATTTTACTCACGTTGCGCGGTGCCATCATTCAATCTTAAAAGAAGTGTATCGCCCCAAATTGGTAAGAGATTCTATTCCTGGCGTTTTTATCCACGCAACAGCGGTAAATAATATTTTACAGAATCGGGTTTTGAGTGAATTTTCAATATTTACTAACGCTACTATCACGCTAGTGGTGTCGCTTTTAATTGCTTTTTTCACCATGATGTATCCACCCATCAAAGCAGGTGCTCACGCAATTGGTCTGGGACTGCTTTGGTTGGTATTAGCCACTTCTGCATTCGAACATGGATTGGTGCTTTCCTTATTTGAACCTCTGATCGCTATGGGCCTGACATTCTCGCTTTTACTTGGTTATCGATTTACAGTTTCCGATAAAGATAAGCGCTACATCAGGGAGGTTTTTTCCTACTATCTACCGCCTGCGATCATTGAGAAAATGACCAATAGTGAGGCTTTGCCCAAACTTGGTGGCGAGGCCAGAGAAGTTACTATCTTATTTTCAGACATTGCGAAGTTTTCTACATTGTCTGAGTCATTGAGCGCTAGCGCCGTCGCAACGTTTTTGAACGAATACCTCTCGGAGATGTCTGATATCTTGGAGGATCATGGCGCCTTTATTGAAAAATTTGTCGCCGATGAAATCACGGCGGTATTTGGGGCGCCGATGGATGATCTTGATCATGCTCTCCACGCCGTACAAGCGGCATTGGCTTGCCAGGGACGCCTTAAACAGATGCAGGGTGCTTTTGGCTTGCCGGCAGATCAAAAACTCGCTGCACGAATAGGAATTAACAGCGGCGAAATGCTGGTCGGCAACATAGGGTCTTACCGAAGGTTTACATACGCCGCAATGGGCGACGCTGCGAACTTAGGCTCACGGCTTGAAGGTGCAAATAAATTTTATGATTCAAACATAATGGTTGGTGAAAATACTGCCAATCAATGTGATCCTTCAATACTTTTTAGAGAAATAGATTCTATTGTTGTTGTTGGTCGTGAAACTTCCATCAGGGTTTTTGAACCGCTAGGGTCGACCGATGACCTAGAAGCTGAAATTAGAGGTCTAAAAGTGTCCTATGAAGAGGCCTTGGCTCTATACCGGCTTGGCCAATTTGCTGGTGCTCGAGATAAGTTTGGTCTTTTAGCTGCTCAAGACCCCGTGTCGAACGTAATGCTTGAGAGATGCTTAGATTATTTGAAATTTCCGCCCGAAAACTGGAATGGCTCTTATCAACTTGATAGGAAATAGTTTTTTCTAGAGAAATTTATTATTCTTTGGTTGAAATTGCACATGTCCGCTATGGGTCAAAAGCAGACCCTTTTGCCTTACGTCGATAATGTCCGCTTTCGGGGGCATAGCAGACGCATTATTCGATAGCCGAATTGGGTGGGCCGGTTTCTGACACATAACATTATGATAGAACTGTGAGGGGTAGGGCTGACGAATTATTTTGGAAAAATTCAATAAGCCGGTGCATTTGTTGCACCTCAATATCGAATGTTCAGAAATTTTGAATTCCGGTATGCTTCAATTTTTTGTATAATTAACTATGAATAATTTAAGTAATTACCTTTCCAACGATAAAGAAAATATTTGGGTGGCTTGGGTAGCCCATCTCAACAAAGACTGCATTCCAACATTTCGGCAACAACGTAAATTTATTAAACGCCTCAATCGAGAATACGCAAGCGTAGCCTATTTTCATCCTTTAGCGAGAAACGGTAGTGTTAAGCCACATTTGCATAATTTAGTGTGTGTTCCTAAATCGAAGATAGACCCTTACCTCACCAACCTTTTCGTTAATTTTGACAGAGAAAATAACGATTTTCGCTTCGAACCACTCATTGAACGCAACATTCAGCTTCCAGTATTTGATTGGCAGGGAATGCTAAATTATATTGGAAACGAGTGGGTTCAACATGACCCGGAACAAATTTATTTTCGCCCGGCGATAACACATTAAACCTCGGCCAAGCCTCGCTTGAATTCTGGTTTTCTAAAAAATGTGTAATTTAATGGTCACGACTTTCTCGTGGTCATTCCTTTGCCTGCCTGGACACATATTAAAACTTTAGTCGCACAGCGATATTCAAAGAGGAGTAAGAGAACGAAGTTCTCCAATCAACAATGAGCAATAGAAGAAAGTTAACCGAAATTGAAAAGGAACAAGCACGAAGATGGATTGCGACAACGCAAACTCAACGGCTGTATCCAAAACAGAGAGAATGCTTTCTCTCAATAAAAAGCTATTTTGAATGGGATGAAATGTTGTCCGATAGGCAATTGCTTTCGCTACGAAAAGCTAAACAAACTACTGAACGAATGAATTACAAAATGAGACAACCGAAACAATATGATGTGACTAGTAAATTGGACACAATATTTAACCCAATGAAATAGAGTTCAGAACAAAAGAATTACAGGTTTTGTAAATCAAAGCTACTATTAGGTGTTGAACGTTTTCAACGAAGTTGAAAAGCCGAATTGCGCCTATAATGAGACAGGGAGAAAATTGAAGAATGATTACGCAACGATATGCGCAAGATTATTATCGACATGAATGGAACGCGCTTAGAGATAATGTTGATGATACTGCAAAGAAGATTGGGGATGAATTGGTTGAACGACGAACTCCAACTTGGGGACAAATGAAAGTTTTTCAGGATATTTGCCAGTTAGCTCGTGAACGAAGTTCACAAACGGGCTGATACGCGGCCTATTTTTATTTATTATTTATTTTAAAGAGAGCTTCGAGGATATTTTGACATTTAGTCCTAAAAAATCCTACGCTTAGAGAGTTTAGATAATAAAAAACCCCGCACGAGCGGGGTTGTTTTTTGAGATTCTTCCGAACCTAACTCATCACATTGTATTTAAACAAAGGGAGTGGTAGCCAGATGGCCTTTTTAATTATGCAGCCGCTTTAATAATATTTTTGGCTGCATTGTTCCGCTTTTCGGCATTTTCTCGCCTGGTTGCGGAACCTTTTGAGCCTCGTTTTGAAAGAGCCTCAATTTTAGCGTTAAACATAGGACGAACTACATTCTCAAGTTCAGGAATAAAATCTCGCATCAATGACGCGGTGTCTTCCTCAACTTTAATTCCGCCTTTTTGCTCGTGGATACCATTTTCAAACCAATAATTTGATTGGCCGTACCCAATTACCACATACGGAACTACTTTTTCCGGTGCTTTTGGGTTTGGCGACTTCCACTTAATGAGTGGCCCGTCATGTGACGCGCCTACTTCTAATGCGTCAGCTGTTTCAGTCCACTTTTCTAAGAAACCTGCCCATTCAACCTCTGGGTCAATATGTGCGGTTTCATTCGTATTGCTCACTACGAGCTCTCTAAGGTTTTTCATGTTTTATCCTTTGCTACATGAAATTTCGATTTGAAACCCCGAAGGGTCTCGGTTAACACGACCAAGCTGTGTGCCTGCGTTCGATTTAGTGATAATGTCATACGTATGTCCCGTTTTCCGGGACATAATTTGTGGCCGAAAACGGGACCACACAGAGTTGAATCAAGATTGGTTGGGGGTATAAGTGGGATATAGAAGCAGTTCAAACCTGTTGCGATTAGCACTTGAGCTTGAAACAAAAGCTCTTTCAATCGCAGAAATCCGGGAATTATTCGGAATTGGGCGTAGCAGTGTCTACCGGATGCTTGATGCATTGAAAATAATGTTAAAAGAATATGGCGTAGATATTCATGAGGATGAACCGGATGATGAGGAGCATGGCAATTTAAAGCGATGGACAATTGATCATAAAACCTTCCAGCAATTTTATGCGCTGACGAAGGAAGAACATTTAGCTTTAGATCGATTGGTTGAGCTGGCCAATATAAGTGATAGTGCCTCACACGCGCATATATTAAATGTCTCTACCAAAATTAAGGCTGCAAGCGAAAGACCAAACTTTGCTGCTCAAAGTCAGATAGATGAACTGATCGAACGTCAAGGTTGGGCAACCCGTGTTGGGCTAAAAATTGAATTCAATGAGGAGATAATTTCATCATTAGAATACGCAATCATGCATCGTCAAAAGGTGAAGCTTCTATATCGGCAGAATAAGAATAGCGTTAAACACAAAATAATGCCGTTAGCTATCCTGAGGCATCGCTGCAGTTATCTTGTGCACTATACCGATGATCAGACTGACAAACCACAGCTGATGCGCCTGGACCTTATCCGAGGAAAGCCAAAATTAATGCAGGAAAATTTTTTCAAAGAAGCTGAAAATTTTAATCTATCTAAATGGGCCGGTGAAAGCTTCGGAATTGGCCATGAAGATAAAATAACAAAAATTATATTATGTTGTCAGCCAGAAGCCATTGAACGACTAGAAGTAATTCAGCTTCATCCTTCCCAATGGATCAGCTCCAAGAAAGCTGTCGTGGATGAAAGTCAGCTGGTGCATCTGGAATGTCGTGGACATGAAGAACTTTTACATGAACTCATGCATCCCGATTGGATTGGGTTGGTGAAAATTGAAAAGCCGGAAAGTCTAAAAATCAAATACAGTGAATATCTAAATTCTCTTGCAACGGCTTTGGTCTAATCTTTGCTAATCAGCTTTGTTAGACAAGTTAGAACCCTCTTAAGAAGAAATAATTAGGTGAGTATTCTTTCATACATATTTTTTATTTTTTTGCATTTTTTATGCATTCATCTAAAATAATGAATAATTATTGAATAAATTCAAGGAGTTATTATCTACCCCGGTCAATCCAGAACTGCCATTTATCATCATAAGTCATTGTTTTTACTGAAAATTACATAATTTAAGATTTTTTTTCGACGGAAAGATTTTGCTAGCTCGTTTTATTCCCAAGTGCGGCGATTGGCGCTTCACGGATGATGAAACGAAGATATAGAAAGATTACAGAAAAGGATAGCGACATGAAAACAAGAATATTAACTCTATTGGTCGCAAGTGTATTTGTTATTGGATCAACGGCAGAGCCGGTCAAGGCCGCCAGTGATCAAGAATTTATTGGCACGCTGATCGGCGCCGCCGTCGGTGGTTTCCTCGGCTCGAACGTCGGTAAAGGCAAAGGCCAATTGGCCGCAACGGC
>Ga0233429_1004682_pt1 | contig 11859 bp, 11 predicted proteins | sample SI_118_April2016_3_FD_179879 | JGI IMG/M metagenome (GOLD analysis project Ga0233429, IMG submission 179879) | Seawater microbial communities from Saanich Inlet, British Columbia, Canada - SI_118_April2016_135_MG | ecosystem: Environmental > Aquatic > Marine > Inlet | place: Canada: British... | reverse complement strand
CTGACCTGGCTGCCCAGATCGTCCGCTTCAATGAATATGGAGCCCTTAGCCGGGCTGAAGGACAGGGCATTGGCCAACAGGTTGGCGAAAACCTGGCCCAAGCGGCTTTCGATACCAACGATGACCATATCACCTTTAGCGTTGAATATAATATTACGATCCGTCATCTCATTGCGGGCATCAACCAGGACGGCGAGCAGTTTGTTCAGATCGACGGGACGGGTTTCGGCCTTTGACAGTTCGGCATCAAGGCGCGAGGCATCGGATATGTCACTGATCAATCGGTCCATACGTTCAACATCGTCAAGAATGATATCCATCAGTTTCTTCTGCTGCTCGGGGTCGCTGACCCGGGCTGCGGTTTCCACGGCGCTGCGCAAGGAGGTCAGGGGGTTTTTGATTTCGTGAGCCACATCGGCGGCAAAACTTTCAATGGCGTCCATACGCTCCCACAGGGCTTCGGTCATATCTTTCAAAGAACGTGACAGTTCACCAATTTCGTCACCACGGGAGGCAAAATCAGGAATTTCATGTTGCCGGTGATGGCCATGACGGACCCTTTCGGCGGCCTCGGCAAGACGGCGCACGGGCCGGGCGATGGTGCTGGCCAGGTAAAGGGACAGCAAAATGGTAACGCCAAGGGCAACGGCAAAGACTTTAAGAATATTGATGCGGACCTCGCGAAGCGCCTGTTCGATGTTATCGGAATTTCTGGTTAGCATCAGCGCGCCGAGCACTTGTTTGTATCGTTGCACTGGCACGGCGACGCTTAACACCATGTCGCCGCCGGTTGTTGAGCGGACGGCGTAACCTGATTCGGCAAGCAGGGCAGCGGCCGCTTCCGGATAATCTTCAGCCTGTTGAAGGGTCTTTTCCCGATACGGCGGTATGGCCCCGCGTCCGGGCAGAAGGGTCAGAAAATGCTCAAAGATATCAAGAGTTTTGCTCATTATCGTGACGTCGCCGGAATCTTCGCCATCCGGTGGCGGCAGGGTTTGACGTTCTACCGTATTGCGCCTTTGCGAGGAGCGTCGGGTGTCGGCGATGAGGACTCCATCGGGGGCGAACAGTCGGGCCCGGCCACCGGTTGTCTGGACCAGACGCTGGACCATGCTGACGGCTACGCGCGGGCGCAGTAATTGACGACCCGATGGAACATCCTCGGCAGTGCTTTCACCAAGGGCGGCGGCGAGAATTTCCGCGTGAACCCTAAGAGCGGTCAATTCCGAGGCAACCAGGCTATCGCGGTACTGACCCAGATAGAGCAACCCGGCGACCAGAATAGCCAGCGCCAGCACATTGATTGCCAGAATGCGGCGGATAATTGGCGATGTCAGCCGGGGTCGTCTGGGCAGGGGGGCGTCGGATGTCATGGCTTTAGTACGTCTCCCCCTCCCCGATTTGGTTAGTCTTCGCGGTAACGATAGCCGACCCCGTAAAGGGTTTCGATTTGCTTGAAGTCGGCGTCATGAGCGCGAAATTTTTTACGCACCCGCTTGATGTGCGAATCGATGGTGCGATCGTCGATATAGATATGTTCCCCGTAAGCAAAATCGATCAACTGGTCACGGTTTTTGACATGCCCCGGATGACGGGCAAGGGCTTGCAGTAAAAGAAATTCCGTTACCGTGAGGACGACTTCCTCACCTTTCCATGTACATTGATGGCGGGTCGCATCAAGGGTCAGATTGCCACGCTTGACGACATTCTCATCACTTTCCGGGGTTGCTGATTTTTCAGTCCGTCGCAGGATAACATTAATCCGTTCTATCAGCAGACGCTGGGAAAACGGCTTGGTGATGTAATCATCCGCACCCATGCGCAAGCCAAGAAATTCGTCAATTTCATCGTCTTTTGAAGTCAGGAAGATAACCGGACATTTTGAATCGGCGCGGATTTTCTGCAACAGCTCCATACCGTCCATGCGCGGCATCTTAATGTCGAGCACGGCAAGATCGACGGGATTGCGGTTTAAGCCGGCAAGTGCTTCCTCGCCGTCAGAATAGCAATTTACGGTAAAGCCTTCGGATTCCAGCGCCATTGAGACGGAAGTCAGAATATTGCGATCGTCATCAACCAGGGCAATGGTTCGGGACATGAAACGGCCTCGTGCAACTTGGTTTAAACATGCCGCCAGTGTGCGGCAGGTTCTTATATCAATTAGCTTTGTGGCGAAATTATAGCCGCAAGCGCCTGATACCCAAGGATGAAATCAACACGAGGCCGATGTCATCGTTACTGAGCCTCTGTGGCCCCTTCTTTCATATGCTCTTCGTGCATTTTCTTGTGTTCAGCGTCTTTCATATGCTCTTCATGCATCTTCTTATGATTTTCGTCATCCATATTATCCATGTGCATCTTGTGATTCATGGCTCCCATGGCCCCGACCTTGCCAACATGGACCATGATCGTCGCCTTGCCGGCGTGTTTGAAAGTCAGGGTCAGGGGGAACATATCGCCCTCGTTCAGGGCTTCTTTCAAATTAAACATCATAATGTGAAAGCCGCCGGGCTTGAGTGTGGTCATGCCGCCTGCCGGAATGTCGATGCTCATGATCTGGGTCATTTTCATGACGCCGTCTGTCATGGTGTGTGTATGCAATTCAGATTTTCCGGCGGCAGGCGTTTCCACCGCAACCAACTGGTCGCCTGCGGTACCTTTGTTGGCAATGGTGACAAAGGCGCCACCGGGGCGGTTGGCGCCGATGGTTGCCCGGCCCCAGGCCTTGGAGACGGTGATATCGCCAGCGCTGACATTTTCGGCGGCGTGGGCTGTGTTCAGGGTGAATAAAAAGAGTGCAATAAGGGTGGAGAGTATTTTCATCTGTCTTAAGTTCCTTCGGATGGGGAAAGTATACATCAAAACGTCTCCCCGTTGGCCGGGGGATTTAGACGCTTCTATAATTCGATTTGATGTCAGACAGATACTGGCGGGGCGCGGGCGTGGGCGCGCGATATCAGGCGACCATTGCCGATATCGCTTTTGGTATTAATAACAAAGGCAAGGTGATCAAATTCGCAAGCGCCAGGCTCGGCAAGTGGTGAAAGCAATACCGATTTTGCCGAAGAAAAGCCCAGGCAGACCGGGCAATCAAGGGTGTTTGGGGTTTGCTCGGGTGCGGGCTCGGAGGTGCCGCGCTGCATGGCTTTACAAAGCACCATATAAAATGGCGTCTGCATGTCATCTGTGACGCCTGAAAGAGGAATGCCCTGGGCCACCGGCGCCAGCATGGGCAGGGCAAGGGCGAGGACGGCGAGCCAGGAAACAAACTGGCGTCGGGTTCCTGGGCGTCGGGTTTTAACAGTCGGGTGCATTGTAAAGTTCTATATATCGAGCTGTTCTTTGCGAGGCCGGACAATGAGTGGTTGTGTCGGTACAAGCAATAGAAAAATTGCTACGACCATACCTTGACGCCAGTCAAACCGGTCGTCACATTTGAAAAATGAAGAAAGATGAAACCCCGGATATCCAGGTTATTTCCCGCGCACTGGTCCGGCGCTGCCGTTCGGCGACATTGGCCAGCGCCCTAACAGGGCGTCGTCAGGGCTGGCCCTATGCATCACTGGTAACTGTCGCCTGCATGAGCGATAGCAGCCCTGTCCTGTTGTTATCCACATTGGCCGACCATACCCGCAATCTTCTGGAAGACTGCCGCAGCGCTCTGTTGTTCGAGGAAGCCTCAGGTCTGGCAAATCCGCAAACAGGCCCCAGAGTGACCCTGACCGGCCGGATAAAACCAACGAACGATCCCGTTGCTGCTCGCCGCTTTCTGGCCCGTCATCCAGAAGCTGAACGATATGCGGGATTTGCCGATTTTGGTATCTACCGCATGAAGGTCGAACGAGCCCATTATGTCGGGGGTTTTGGCAAGGCCAACTGGATGGGGGCGAAAAAGTTTCTCTTTGACGCCAAGGCTTCCGGCAATGTCATGGCGGTGGAACAACGACTGATCGAACGCCTGAACCAGGAATATGGAGAAACTCTTTCTGACATGGTCGGCAAACCGGGAAAACAGTGGCGGATCGGTGGAGTCGATCCTGAAGGGCTCGATTTGATATCAACCAAGGCATTTCGGCGGCTTGATTTCCTTCAATCAGTACGTTCAGGGCGCGGGGTGCACGGCGAAATGGCAAAATTGGCTAATAAAATGAAAAAATTTTAAAAAAATCCAGAATTGAGACTTTAAAAATGATCACGAATCCGCTTCAATGACTCAGAAGATAGTTCGATAAGATCAGGGGACGGCGAAGAGTGACTAAATGTTAGGAATTACTGCAATTATTGCCGTTATTGCTTTAATGGCTGCCATGGGGGCTCTCTGGATGGTTACAGAAGCCGTCAAAAAAATTGATGGCCGCACCCGCCGTACCGTCGATAACCAAATGAAAGGGATCAGGAATTCCTTTTCCGAACTGGCCGCCCTGACCCAGAAGAACTCTAAAACCCAGGAAGCCATGGTCAGCAGGATTCGTGATCTGGTCAAAACCCGTGAAGCTGCTACCGTTGAGTTGGAAGCCTTAAAACGTAAGGTTGATGCGATGAACGCTCAGCCCTCGGCAGATAGCGCAGGAACCCGACGCAGAGCCTGAGGCTATCTTGGGCTCCCCCATTTATCCCCAGAAAACAGCCAAACCTTGGCCGATCCCGGTTGTCAGAGCATTGATTTGTTCGTATGTTTTATGGCATCGAAATTGCTGAAATCTCGCTATTCCCCTAGGAGAATCCCATGACCACGACAGGTGAAGACCGGACTTCCAACACAAAATTACTGGCCTGGGTCGAGGAAATGACGGCGCTGTGCAAACCTGACAGCGTCTACTGGTGTGATGGGAGCGAAGCTGAATATGACCGCCTTTGCCAGCAGATGGTCGATGGCGGCACTTTGATCCGCCTCAATCCGGATAAGCGCCCGAACAGTTATCTGGCCCGATCGGACCCCCGCGATGTCGCCCGGGTTGAGGACCGAACCTTTATTTGTTCCGCCAAAGAAGCCGACGCCGGCCCCACCAACAACTGGTGTGAGCCGACTGAAATGCGGACAAAACTGAACGGCTTGTTCGATGGATGCATGGCTGGCCGTACCCTGTATGTGGTGCCGTTTTCCATGGGGCCACTGGGATCACCCATTGCTCATATCGGCGTTCAAATCACCGATTCCGCCTATGCGGCGGTAAATATGAAAATCATGACACGCATGGGGCAAAAGGTTCTCGACATTCTGGGCGATGGCGATTTCGTTCCCTGTATGCATACCGTTGGTGCGCCTTTGCAAGCGGGCGAGGCCGATGTGACCTGGCCGTGCAACGATGAAAAATACATCGTCCATTACCCCGAGGCCCGCGAAATCTGGTCTTTCGGCAGCGGCTATGGCGGAAACGCCCTTCTGGGCAAGAAATGCTTTGCCTTGCGCATTGCCTCGGCCATGGCCCGAGATGAAGGCTGGCTGGCCGAACACATGCTGATTTTGGGCCTTGAAAGCCCGGAAGGTGAGAAAACCTACATCGGTGCTGCTTTCCCCAGCGCCTGTGGCAAAACCAATCTGGCCATGTTGATCGCGCCGGAAGGTTTTGAAGGCTGGAAAGTCCATACGGTCGGCGACGATATTGCCTGGGTCAAGCCGACAAGTGATGGCACCTTCAGGGCGATCAATCCGGAAGCCGGTTATTTTGGCGTCGCACCGGGTACGTCCTATCAGTCAAACCCCAGCGCCATGGAAACCGTTAAGGCCAATTGTATCTTTTCCAACGTCGCCCTGACCGATGATGGCGATGTGTGGTGGGAAGGCATGGACGGCGAACCCCCGGCCCACGCCATCGACTGGCGCGGAAACGACTGGACCCCGGACAGCGAGACCCCTGCGGCCCATCCCAATTCCCGTTTCACCGCCCCTGCGAGCCAGTGCCCAAGCGTTGACCCGGCCTGGGAAGATCCTGACGGGGTCCCTCTTTCAGCATTTGTATTCGGTGGCCGTTTGTCGACCACCTTTCCGCTGGTGTTTCAATCCTTCGACTGGCAGCACGGGGTTTATCTGGCCGCCACTATGGGCTCCGAAGCGACTGCGGCAGCGGTTGGCCAGGCGGCCATACGACGCGACCCAATGGCGATGCTGCCGTTTTGCGGCTACAACATGGGCGACTACTGGCAGCACTGGCTGGGCATGGAAAGCAAGGTCGACAAAGCGCCTGCAATCTTCCGCGTCAACTGGTTCCGCAAGGATGAGAACGGCAAGTTTATATGGCCCGGTTTTGGCGAAAACATGCGGGTGCTGAAATGGATTGTTGAGCGTGTCCGCGGTCGTGCCGAAGGTGTTGAAAGCCCGTTTGGCATCATGCCCCGTCACCAGGATATTACTTGGGCTGGACTGGATTTTGATGTGGATACTTTTTACAAGCTGATGGAAATCGACCGTGCTGCGGGTCAGGCAGAGGCTCAAGATCAAACCGGCCACTTCGCGAAATTCGGGGACAGCCTGCCCGGCGAGATGGAACGCCAACGCGGTCTTCTGCTCGATCGTCTGGAACAGGCGCCTGAAGTGTGGAAACTGGAAGGCTCCTGAGCTTAACCTTCGGTCGGGATTTTCAGAGCTTTACCACAATGGGGACACTTGCCGGCGATGTCTCCGCTGAAGCGCATTTCGGTTTCGAGAATTTCTCTGGCATCCTGGGCGCGTATGCCCAGATCCTCGCGGACTTCTTTCAGGGTGACTTCTTCTTCATCAGAAATGACGCCGTCTTCCAGTGCCGTTTCGACCATGTCGGTATATTTTTTGCGCCGCCGGTGTAATTCGTTGGAAAAACCCGAAGACAACAAACCAGCGGGCAGGGCGACCATGCCGATACCCAGGATACCGATAGCGGCCCCCATCAGTTTCCCCCACAGCGTCACCGGCACCACATCACCGTAACCGACCGTGGTCATGGTGACCACCGCCCACCACATGGCGGCGGGAATCGAGCCAAAGGCTTCGGGCTGGGCTTTATGTTCGGCAAGATAGGCAAGACTCGCCGTCAATACCAACATCAGCATTAACACGAACATTGCCGCACCAATGGCCCGGCCCTCATCGCGCAGTACGTTGAGCAACAGTGACATTGACGAGGAATAACGGGTCAGTTTGAAAATGCGGAGCAGACGTAAAACCCTTAAGAACCGCAGGTCGAACTGGATAAAGAAACCCAGATAGAACGGCAGGATAACAAACAGGTCAATCAGGGCCATGGGACTGAGCATGTAGCGAAGGCGTCCCAAAATGGGATGGCGGTAATCGATCTCGTCGTCATCAACTGACGACCACACGCGCAACACATATTCAAAACTGAAGATGATGATGGAAAAAACTTCGAACCAGTAAAATAGGTTTAGCCATTCCTGATCAAGACCGGGCAGGGTTTCAAAAATAACGGCAGCGACATTAAGGGCGATCAGGGTAATCAGGCAGCCATCAATAATGCGCCCGACCTTGTCATGGGGCATCGAGATATCGAGGATTTCATGGGTCCGTTGTCGCCGGGTTGAAGCACCAGTCCGATTGGGATAGCCAAAGGGATTGTTCGTTTCAGGACTCATCGTTTGCCCTTCTGGATTTCCAGCCACAGACCATCAGCGTTACCCACCCGGCCATCATCAACCAGCCGCCGGCAGGCGCCGCCCCTTCAACAATGACGTAACCAATCAGGGCATACAGGTACAGGGTGCCTGAGAACAGAATGATACCAAGGCTAAAGGCGAGACCGGCAAAAAGCGGTAATTTTGAAGTCTTGAACGCCGCTTGTGAGGCGATCCAGGCGACACCGGTCAGGGCCAGGGCGTGCCACATCTGGTAATCGACCCCCATCATGAAGATTTGCCTGATCGAGTCATTTTCGCCCAGACTGTGCCAACCGTAAGCACCGGCACCAACCCCTGTGGCGCCAAAAAAACCGGCAACAATTAACCAAAGTCCTGACATGGCGACTCCTTGAAGCATAAAGACCAGCTACCGGTATAACGAAAAGAAATTAACGTAATATTGAAAGTTACCGATTGTAATCAGGGCTGGCATTGACAGGAGACGCCCGGGTCGGGCGTGGTTGGTTCGCCCATGTTGGGATTTCGCAAATCCATTACCGCCTTGCTGGCGCCGGGCTTGCTGGTGGCGCTCTCTCTGATGATCGCCGGCGGGCATGTGTCGCTGTCTGTGTCTTTGCAGGATATTCTGCCCCAAATTCCTTACTTTTTGACGATTTTGGCGCTGGTGCTGGGGTTGTGGTTCAAGCGCGAACGGGTCATTTTTAGCGCCCTGCCGCTGGGGCTTGCCAACGTGGCCATGCTCAATGCGTGGCCGCACGTACCGGCAAGCGGGCCCATGTGGCAGATCGCCTATCCTGCACTCTGTCTTTTTCTGCCTGTCTATTTACTCTCCGTGGCTTTTTTCAAGGATCGCGGCTTGTTGAGTTTCAGTGGTCTGGTCCGCGTGCTGTGGCTGTTCCTGCCTTTTGCGGCGGTCCTTGTCGCCGTCGATAACGCGGTTTCATCTGATGCCCAGGCGCGCATGGCCGCGGCGCTGCATTTCAGGCCTTTTTCGACGGATCTGGATTTTTGGAGTCACTTGCCGCAACCGGCGATTTTATTGTTTGGCGGGGCGACGCTGTTTTTATGCGGCCGCTTTCTTTTTTATCCCACACCCACGGAAGGGGCCATGTTGGGGACAATGGCATCGGCCTGGGCGGCATTGCATCATGTTGGTGACGGGGTGATGTCCTCGTTGCTTTTAAGCACGGCGCTTTTGCTGTTGATTGTGGCGGTGGTGCAGGATGCCTACCACATGGCCTTCCTTGATGAATTAACGGGTCTGCCGGCGCGCCGGGCCATGAACACAGAACTGGGTCGCCTGGGGAAGCGGTTTTCCGTGGCCATGGTCGATGTGGATCACTTTAAAAAATTCAATGACACCTACGGCCATGATGTTGGCGACCAGGTGTTGCAGATGGTTGCCATGAACCTTGCCCGTGTTACCGGTGGTGGCCGCGCCTTTCGTTATGGTGGCGAAGAATTTGCGGTGCTGTTTCCGGGCAAGGATGTTGAAGGGGTAGGCGCGCATTTGGAAACTTTGCGCGGTAGCATCGCCACTTCGACATTTACCCTGCGGGACAAAGAGCGTCCGGAAAAAATGCCGAAAGATCAGAAAAAAACAGGGACTGCAAAAAAATCTGACACGGTCAGCGTCACCGTATCCATCGGTGTCGCGGGGCCATCAGATGGTGCGGATGATCCTGATGAGGTTCTGAAAGCCGCCGATAAGGCGTTGTATAAAGCCAAAAAGGCTGGCCGCAACCGGGTTTCTGCTTAGAGAACCTACTTAAGTCCCGACATCGGACAGCCGGTGTTGGCGCAGGCTGGTGCGCCGCACGCCGGGGCCGGTGCGGCGGTGCTTTTGGCAACGCTGGGGGCCATCAGGCCCTTGGCCACTTTTTTGTCGCCGCAGGTCGGGCAGGCCAAAGATTTTGCTTTGATTTGCTCGTCGTAGTCGCCAGACGACGTGAACCACTCATCAAAACTGTGGCCCTTTGAGCAATTGAGGGAATAGACGATCATTTAAGCGGTAGCTCCGAGGAACCCATGAGGAATTCGTCGATCGCCCGGGCGCACTGGCGACCCTCGCGAATGGCCCAGACAACCAGCGACTGGCCGCGACGCATGTCACCGGCGGCGAAAACCTTATCCACGGAAGTTTTATAAGCGCCGTCGCCGTCCGTGGCGGCCTCCACGTTACCGCGCCCGTCATACTGAACACCAAAGTCGTCAAGCATGCTCTCATGAACCGGGTTGAGGAAGCCCATGGCCAGCAGCACCAGATCGGCCTTCAACTCGAACGCGCTACCCTCTACAGGTTCGGGTTTGCCGTTCGACCAGTCCATGGCGACACCTTTCAGCGTCGTCACCTTGCCGTCCTTGCCTTCAAGGGCTGTCGTACCGACGGCCCATTTACGCTCGCATCCTTCTTCATGCGAGGTCGAAGAGCGCTGCTTGATCGGCCAGTTTGGCCAGGTCGTGCCTTTGTCTTCTTTTTCAGGCGGCAGCGGCATGATTTCCATTTGCATAATCGACGCCGCCCCCTGGCGCGCCGATGTGCCAACACAGTCGGCCCCGGTGTCGCCGCCACCCAGGACAACAACATGTTTGCCGGTGGCCAGTATTTCTTCTTCCGCCCCCAACGGTTCGCCGGAATTGCGACGGTTTTGCTGGGTCAGGAAATCCATGGCGAAATGGACGCCGTCAAGCTCGCGACCGGGGACCGGTAAATCGCGCGGGTGCTCCGATCCGCCGGTAAGTGCAACGGCGTCGAACTTCAAAAGCAGGCGTTCGGGCAGGACGTTGTATCCAACGTGGGAATTGGGCCGGAATTCGACCCCTTCGGCCTGCATTTGCGACATTCGGCGATTGATCAGGTCCTTGTTTAACTTGAAGTCAGGAATGCCATAGCGCAGCAGGCCGCCCATCTTGGCGTTCTTCTCGAAAACCACGACGGCGTGTCCGGCCCGTGCCAATTGCTGGGCGCACGCCATACCGGCAGGACCGGCACCGACAACGGCGATGCGTTTGCCGGTCAGGCGTTTTGGAACCTGTGGCTCCATCCATCCTTCGGCCCAAGCCCGATCAACAATGGCGCATTCAATGGTTTTGATGGTCACCGGTTCATCGGTCAGGTTCAGGGTGCAGGCGGCTTCGCACGGGGCCGGGCAGATGCGGCCTGTAAATTCCGGAAAGTTGTTAGTGGAATGCAGCACTTGCGACGCCTGCTGCCAGTGCCCGGAATAAACAAGATCATTCCATTCGGGGATGATGTTGTTGACCGGGCAACCATTATGGCAAAAGGGAATACCGCAATCCATGCAGCGCGCACCCTGATCGCGGATTACCTCTTCGGACAGTGGAATCATGAATTCGTCATAACCACTGACCCGTTCGGCGGCTGATTTGCAGGTCCGGTCCTGACGCTGGAATTCCTGGAAACCTGTTGGCTTACCCATTATTCGGCCCCCACGGCAATTGGTTCTTTTTCGGCCTTTTCCCTGATATCTTCAAGCGCCCGGCGGAAGTCGACGGGCATGATCTTGACGAATTTACCAACAGCGTTTTGCCAATCATCAAGTATCTCTTTGGCCCGGCTGCTTGCGGTGTTGTCGAAGTGATCCTGGATCATGGCTTTCAGTCGCTGCGCGTCATGGGCGGTCATGTCGGCAAGGTCCGCCTCGCTGACGATGGCGCCGTCATCAACAACGGGCTCAAGTTCGACCTGGGCCATGTTGCAGCGCTTGTCAAAATCACCGTCTTGATCAAGGACGTAAGCGATGCCGCCTGACATGCCGGCGGCGAAGTTGCGGCCGGTGTCTCCCAAGACGACGACGCAGCCGCCGGTCATGTATTCACAGCCATGATCGCCAACCCCTTCGACGACGACGCTTGCGCCAGAGTTCCTGACCGCGAAACGCTCTCCCGCGATGCCGCGGAAATAGCAGGTGCCGGAAATAGCGCCGTAAAGAACAGTGTTGCCGACAATGATGTTGTCTTCAGGGACAATGGGGCTTTCATCACTTGGGTAAATAATGATCTTGCCGCCGGACAGACCCTTGCCAACGTAATCATTTGAATCACCAGCCAGTTCCAGGGTCACCCCGCGGGCAGCCCACGCGCCAAAGCTCTGACCGGCGGTGCCTTTAAGTTTAATGTGAATGGTGTCGTCTTTTAACCCTGCGTGGCCATGGCGTTCGGCGATACGGCCCGACAGCATGGCGCCAACCGAACGGTTGATGTTCAGGATACCCGACTCGATGACCACCGGGGTGGCGTTTTCAATTGCGTCATGGGCTTTTTCGATCA
>Ga0233429_1004679_pt1 | contig 11867 bp, 10 predicted proteins | sample SI_118_April2016_3_FD_179879 | JGI IMG/M metagenome (GOLD analysis project Ga0233429, IMG submission 179879) | Seawater microbial communities from Saanich Inlet, British Columbia, Canada - SI_118_April2016_135_MG | ecosystem: Environmental > Aquatic > Marine > Inlet | place: Canada: British... | reverse complement strand
TAATCAAGGCCAGACGGAAGCCCAGGTGATCAGTTTGGCCACTGATGGTCACACATAGAATAGCCGCACCCAACAGGACCAGGCGCTCCCACGGCAGCCGGGCAGGGGATCCGGTGCCGGAGGACATGTCGGACGACGTCTGGGGCAGGGCGCGCCGTGCCAATGTCAGGATCAAGGCGAAAACCAGTATGGTCAGCCAATAGACACCGCGCCAAAAGCCCAACTGCGCCAAGGCCCCTGCCAGGATTGGTCCGACCAGGGCCGCGAGACCCCAGATCACCGACATATAGGCAAAGACATGGGGCCGTTTGTGTTCGTCAAAAAGGTGCCTAACCATGGCGTAGGCGAGGGCAACCATAAGACCACTGCCCAGACCCTGGATGGCGCGGCCAATCAGGAAGACCCACATCTGTGGGGCCAGCGCACAGACGATGGAACCAGCTAGATAGATGGTGGCGGCAATGGTCAGGGCCCGGCGAAGCCCGAGATTGGTGCCGACAATGCCGCCGCTGGCCGCACCCATGATTGAGGTGACGATATAAAGTGCTGCCGGCCAGGCATAAAACGCCACGCCGTCGATATCCTGCACAACACTGGGCAGAATGGTGGCAATAACGAAGACGTCCATGGCATGTAGGGTGACGCAACTCATCACCAGGGATATGCGGATCAATCCGCTGCCTTGGATGACAGCGTGCCAGCCGGTTTGTTGCGGTTCGTTCAACCGCTCATATCCTAAACCACATCCTGCAGGCGTTTCATGTCGTCCTTGGCCGCTTTGTATTCGGCCTTCAAACGATCAGCCAAATCAGCCACCGAGAGGACATCGTGGATCGCGCCAACACCGTGCCCGGCGGACCAGATGTCTTTCCAACGTTTCTTGCGTTCCTGCAGAACCAACAGGGTTTCTGGGTCCTGTTTGCGCAGATCCTCAAGCGTAACACCGGCCCGCAACAAACTGGGGATCAGGGTATTGGAAGGGGCATCCGTGATGGTGCCAAAGAAGATATCCGTGGCGCAGGTATCAATGATCATCTGGCGATAGCCGTCTTCGGCACCGGATTCCTCCGTATTGATGAACCGGGTGCCCATATAGACCAGATCCGCACCCATGACCTGGGCCGCAAGGACATCCCGGCCTGTCGATATGGCACCGGCCAAAATGATGGTTTTGTCCGTCATCTGGCGCACCTCGTTGACCAGTGCGAACGGGTTCAGAGTGCCGCAATGGCCGCCCGCACCACCGCACACGGCAATCAGGCCATCCGCGCCCGCGTTCAAGGCAATCTCGGCATGCCGCGCCGCACCTATGTCATGGAAAACCAGGCCGCCATAATCATGCACTGCATCGAACACGGCACCAGGCGCGCCTTTCGAGGTGAGGATGACCGGTACCTTATGCTTGATACACAGGGCCAGATCGTCCTCCAGCCGTTGATTTCCTTTGGAGACGACCAGATTGACGCCATAAGGCCCGACTTGTTCCACACCCTCGTCGCCGAGGCGCTTGACGCCGTCTGCCATGGTTATCAGCCATTGCTCCAACTCCGCCCCTGTGCGTGGTGTGTGGGCGGGAAAGCTGCCCATCATGCCCTGGCCACACGTGGCCAACGCCAGTTCAGGCGTGGAAACGATAAACATGGGCGCTGCGATCACCGGCAGGGACATGGAGGCGATTAGTTCATTCACTGTTGTCATAGAAGTTTTTCTTCCTGGCTCAATCGATGGTGCCGAGATTATATACCCAGGGACGCGCGGTGCGGTCCTTGGTCTGGAATGCGGCGGTTGCTGCGTCTTCCTTCATATCCTGGCCAATCTCGTCCAGGCCTTCCAGCAGGGCGGTCTGGCGATCCGGCGTCAGATCAAAGGTGATGACCTTGCCTGATGGGCTGGTCAGGGTGCGGGCGGCGACATCCACCTGGAACTGCATGTTGCCCTGATCATCGCCTGCCTCTGCCATCAATTCGGCAATTGTTTCCGCCGGCAGGCGGATTGGCAGGACAGAGTTCTGGAAGCAGTTGTTGAAGAAAATATCGCCGAAACTTTCTGCGATGACACAGCGGATACCCAGACCCAGAATGCCCCAGACTGCGGTTTCCCGTGACGATCCACAGCCGAAGTTTGCTCCGGTGATAAGAATAACGGAATCCCGATAACCTGGCTTGTTCAGGATGAAATCCGGGTTCTCGCTACCATCGTCCATAAATCGCAACGGCTCGAACGCATGTTCATGCATATTGCGCCAATTGGCAGACGTCAGATACTTCATGGGCGTGATGATGTCGGTATCAATATTGGCCCGGGGCAGGGGGGCGGCAACGCCCTGCAACAGCTGTAGCTTTTCCATTTATCCGTCCTCCCCTAATGATCCTGTTGCTTGCGGCGGCATATCCCGTACATCGGTAATCTCGCCTGCGATGGCAGCGGCTGCGGCCATGGCGGGGCCGGCCAGATGGGTGCGTGCACCAGGGCCCTGGCGGCCGACAAAATTCCGATTGGAGGTCGAGACACAACGTTCCCCCGCCGCGATCAGCTCACCATTCGTCGCCACGCATTGGGCACATCCCGGTTCCCGCCATTCAAATCCGGCGGCCAGGAAAATTTCGTGCAGACCCTCAGCCTCGGCCTCCCGCTGGACGGGGACAGAGCCGGGCACCACCCAGGCAACAACGTTGTCCGCCACCTGCCGCCCTTGGGCAATGGCAGCGGCCCGGCGCAGATCTGTCAGGCGGCTGTTGGTGCAGGAACCAATAAAGACCCGGTCGATCCTGGTGCCTGCGATGGGTTTGTCCGCCGTCAGGTCCATATATTCCAGGGCATTCTCGGCGCTTGTCTTTTGCTCTGCTTCAACGAAGCTGTCGGGTGTTGGAATGTTCTCGGTCACCGCGATGCATTGGCCGGGCGAGGTGCCCCAGGTGATTTGCGGTGCCACGTCCTCTGCGTCGAAATGAATTTCCCGATCAAACGAGGCATCGTCGTCGGAAGGCAGGCTGCGCCAATAGGCCAATGCCTCATCCCAGGCTGCGCCCGTGGGGGCGAGGGGCAGGCCGTCGAGATAGTCAAAGGTGGTCTGGTCCGGGGCCACCATGCCCATACGGGCACCGAACTCAATAGACAGATTGCAGATCGTCAGGCGACCTTCCATGCTCATCGTCTCGATTGTGCTGCCGGCATATTCCACCGCATAGCCGGTGCCTGCGGCGACGCCCAAGGTGCCAATAATATGCAGGATGACGTCCTTGGCCTCTACACCCGGCCCCAAATCTCCATCAATGGTGATCCGCATGGTTCCGGGACGCCGTTGGCGCACGGTCTGTGTGGCCAGAACATGAACCATCTCTGATGAGCCGATGCCCCAGGCCAAGGCACCCATGGCACCATGGGTTGAGGTATGGCTGTCACCGCAAACTAACAAACAGCCGGGCAGGGTATAGCCGATTTCCGGCCCAACCACATGGACGATGCCCTGATTGGGATGATCAATGCCGTAATGGGGAATTCCGGCGGCATTTGACATGTCCCGCAAACCGCCGCCCAGGCGTTCCCCATTGGGGCTGGAGGCGAGGGTACGGCCCGGTAATGAGGAGACACTATGATCCGGCATGGCCAGGCATAGTTCCGGGTTACGCACCGCCAAGCCCCGCTCGCCCAATTCCGTCAGGGCGCGGGAGCCGCTGAGATCATGCATCAACAGGCGATCAACGTGGAGAAGATCGAGATTTTCCCCTAATGAGCGGACCACATGGGTGTCCCACATTTTTTCGAATAAGGTCTTTCCCCGACCAGTGGTACTCATGCCCAATCCCCCAAATTACTGTGTGTGATTGCCTAGCTGTGTTTCGTTATCCAGGCCGTGACGGCATCGTTGAAGATATCCGCCGCCTCAATATTTACCGCATGGCCTGCGTTCGCCTCAACCACCTCCAGATTGGGGATGTTGGTTTTGGCGAATTCATAGTTCGGTTGGAAGCGTTTTTCCGCCGCTCCGCAGACCAGTAAGGTTGGCACTGCCGTTTTCGCCGCCTCGTCGCGGACCGACAGATAGGGCGATGAATATCGGAATGATTGCGCCAATCCTTTGGGTTGCAGCAATTCGGCGTCCCTGACCAGGGCATCGCGCGCTTCAATTGGTAGACGCCGTGCCCGGCCTGGATAAATAGGCAGCTCTTTGATGCCTTCCACGCCGCCCTGTTCCATCAACTGTGCCCGCTGTTCCGCTGTATCGCGATAGGTGCGTAAATATTCTTCCCCCGCCAAAGCAGAAGATGAATTGGTGAATACCTGGGCGAAGACCCGGTCAGGATGACGTATGGCATAGCGCAATGTCAGAGATGCACCAAAGGACTGCCCGCACAGGAACCAACGATCGATCCCCAGCTTTTCGCGGATGGCCTCGAACATTCGGACATAATATTCAGGGTCATAAGGTTCCTTTTCCTCCGGCGCGGCGGAGCGGCCATGCGCCAGCAATTCCACCAAAACCGGCTGGGCGACCTTTTGGATCGCGGCCAAATTCAAATCCCATTGTGCCTTTGACGACAACATGCCGTGCAGCATCATGATGGGCGGACCGTTACCCTCCAATACTTCGTAATGGAGGTGGATTTCTGTTTCGCTGTCACTCATTTGCGTTTCACCAATAATGCATCAACAACACTGACCCCATCACCTTTTGGATGGACCAGGACGGGGTTCAGATCCAGTTCACCGATGACGTCTCCATGATCGGCAGCGAAACATGATAGCTTCACCACCAGATCCAGCAAAGCACCGACATCGGCTGGGCCGTCACCGCGCACACCGTCCAATAGAGGGCGTCCGCGCAGCCTGTCCAACAGATCAGATGCTGCTGTCTTGTCCATTGGCACAGGCGCCATGGCAATGTCGGGATTGACCTCAACATGGATGCCACCGAAACCCAGCATCAGCATGGGGCCAAAGGTGGCGTCGTAATTGATGCCGATGATCATTTCATGGCCCTTGGGGGCCATGGCCTGGACCAGGACGCCATGGGTCTGATCGGTCGCGGCATGCATCACATTGCCATAGGCGGCCCGCACCTCTTCCGCCGAGCCGAGGTTTAGGGCCAGACCGCCGGCCTCTGTTTTATGCAGGACGTCGGGGGATTGGATTTTCAGGGCGACCGGTCCATCGATCTTTTCAGCCAGGGCGACGGCGGCATCGGCATTTTTCGCCAGGCCTTCCTCTGCCCCGCCGATGCCATATGCGGCCAGCAATGGTTTAACTTCGTACTCACACAGGATATCCGGTGATTTGGACAATTGCGCGGCCACCTCGTCAGAGATGTCTGCTGCCGTGCTTTTGATCCTGGGTGCAGCCAGAAAGCGTTCCCGATGTTCCCGGTAGTTGGCCATTTCGGCCATGCTTCTGGCGCAGTTCGCCATGTTGGAAAACAGCGGGAAACCTGCTTTGCTTAAAATTGACGTGGCATCCGGATGCGGCCTGGTGTAGGAGCAGAACAGGATCGGCTTGTCCGCTTCCTCTGCTAATTTATGCAGATCCTCAACCTCTCGTTTCAGCACGGCGGGGCTGCGGCAGGATGCGACGGTAATGATGCCATCCAGCATATCCGAGGCTGCGGCCATGCGGGCCAGACCGCCATAACCCGTGACGCTTACGGCCTGGGCCGTGGCATCAATGGGATTTTGCGACGTGCCATAGGCGGGTAGATATGCATCGATGGTGGCCCGTGTCTTGGTATCCAACTCCGGCACGTCCAGGCCTGCCTGCACACACAGATCCGCCATCCAGCCCCCGCCCCCGCCCGAGGCGGTGCAGATACCAACCCGCTTGCCCACCGGCAGCTTGTTGCCGTGATAGGAGAAGCCGGCGGCGATATCTACAATTTCTTCCGTATTACCGCCCTCGATAATGCCATATCGTTGAAAGACACCTTGGTAAGCTTGATACGAACCGGCCAGGGATGCGGTGTGCGATGCCGCCGCGCGCGCACCGGCATCAGAGGTGCCGATTTTGGTGACGATGATCGGTTTGCCTGCCTTCAGGGCTTTCTCGCCAACCTGTGCCAGGCGCGCGCCATTTTTGACGTCTTCCATGAACAGGATAAAGGCGTCTGTTTTGCCTTCGTCCAATAGATGGTCGACCACATCCAAAGTCTCCAAACAGGCCTCGTTACCCGTGGTGACGATGTAGTTGAAGGGCAGCTCTTTCGGGCGGCCATGATCATAAAAGGCAAAGCCCATGCCGCCGCTTTGGGCCACCACGGTGATGTGTCCATCCTTGCGCCATTCGGGTAGCAGGGGCACCTCGGTCTTATCGACGGCCGGGCTGAAGGTGGGGCACAGAGCATTGAGTGAATTCGCGAAACCTTCCGAATTTGGTCCGAAAACCGCCATGTCATATTTCAGGGCGATGGCGCGGATTTCATCCTGCAGTGCGGAACCACTATCACCGCTTTCCTCTGCAAAGCCGGAAGTGAGGATTTGCGCCGCCCGCACACCCGCTTCACCACAGGCCGCCAGGGTATCAGGGACGAACTGCGCGGGAATAATCAGTACCGCCAGATCGACCTGCTCCGGCACTTTATCGATGGAGGGGTAGCATTGGCGACCATGGATTTCGTCGTGGCTGCGGGAAATGGGATAGATATTGCCCGCGAAAGCATGGCTCATCATCACTTCCATGATGCGACCTCGCAGAATATGCGGCTCGGGAGAGGCACCAATGACGGCAACAGCGTTCGGCCACAACAGGGCTGACAGATCAGGCATACAAATGTGGTCCTATTGCAGATTAACGAAGGCTGTTTAGCGAAGGCCGTTTAACGAAGTCCGTTTAACGAAGTCCGAGACCCCGGGCGACGATGCCGCGCAGAACCTCAGTTGTGCCGCCCTGGATGGTTAGTTTGGGTGCGATGGTCAGATTATGGGCCAGGATTTCCTCAAACCGCATCCGATTGCCCGGGTCTTTGTCGACAAAGGCCGCCAGATCCCGCGCGATGGAGGGCAGGGCCTGCTCCCAGACCGTGCCCAGGTCCTTAACGACGGAGGCTTCCAACACCGGTTCCTTGCCCGCGTGCAGCATACCGGCGACGGATATGGACATCCGCCGCAGGGTGTGGAGTTGGGCGACCAGACGGCCGAGGCCTTCTGCTTCGCGGTTATCCGGGTTCTCGCCAATGAAGTCGATCAGCTCAAAGAGGACCTGACCGGTTTCCAGGAACCGCTCCGATCCACTGCGCTCATAGGCCAGCTCCGAGGTGGCCTGCTTCCAGGCCATGTCCGCTTCGCCCAGCAGATTATCCAGGGGCAACAGGGCATTGTCGAAGATGACCTCGTTGAACTCGTGATTACCATCGGGATGCAGCACGGGGCGGGTGGAGATACCCGGCGTTTTCATATCGACAACGAACTGTGAGAGGCCGTGGCGGCGATTGTCCTGCGTCGGTGCGGATGTGCGAAACAGCCCGATCATATAGTCGGCTTCGTGGGCCAACGAGGTCCATAGTTTCGCGCCATTAATCAACCAGCCATCATCTGTCCGTTCCGCCTTAGTGGAGGCGGCGAACAGATCGGAGCCTGAATTAGGCTCGCTCATCCCAATACAAAAGGAAACCTCACCCTTGATGATACGGGGCAGGATGTCCTGCTTTATCGCATCGGAGGCATATTTGATCAGAACCGGGCCGCTTTGCCGATCGGCGGTAAAATGCTTCCGTGTCGGTGCCCCGGCGAACAGAAATTCTTCGTTGACCACATAGCGTTCCAGGAAGCTGCGTTCCTGGCCGCCATATTCCTTGGGCCAGGTAAGGCCTATCCAGCCCTTTTCCCCGACCTTTCGGCTGAACTCCGGGTTCGGACGGCGGGAGGCGTGGGGCTCAAACGTGCCTGCGGCGAGTTCCTCTTTCAAAAAGGTGCGGACTTCAACGCGCAACGCCTCGGCCTCGGCCGGCAGGCGAATGGGATCGAATTGAATGGCGACTGACATATCTAAATGTATCCCTATGCTGCCGTAAGGCTGTGCCACAGGCTTTCGCCACCCTTGGCGGCGACCCTGCGGCCTAACTCAACGGCCCAGACCGCTTCGTTGTCAAAATCATCCCGCCATGACCATAGGCGTTGCACAAAGCGGTGCAGGATATGTTCCTGGGTAAAACCAATGGCACCAAAGGCCTGATGGCCAATGGCACCGCCTTCACCCGCAGCTTCCCCGACGCGGATTTTGGCGGATGCGATATCCAGATACAGGCCTGGATCTTGCCATGTTTCCAAGTTTTCCACGCTGTAGGCAGTCGAAGACGCGATAGCGATGGCGGCGGCGGCTTCTTCACCCAGGCGGGCCAGGTTATGTTGGACTGCCTGAAATTTCGCAATGGGTTTGCCAAACGCGACACGTTCTTCGGCATATTGCACGGCGATTTCCAAAACCGTTTGCAGGGCCCCGGCCATTTGCATGGACCGGGCTGCAGCCCCCATCATGATCAGGGCATTGGTATCGATACCATTTTGAACCGCGGCTGTTTGTTGTGGTGTCACGCCTGTGAAGTCAACATGGTTCAGGGCCTCCCCCGCCATGTTGCTGCCGCTCTGAATGCTGCAATCGGCCCGGTCGACCAGGGCCACGATATCACCGGCTAGGACCACAAGATGATCGACCTCTGCCGCAAATGAGACGGCCCGGGCACTGCCCGACAAGGTGCCGTCTGCATTCAGGGTGATGGTATCGCCGCGCCTGGTGGGGGCAACGGACAGGGAGCCACCGGGCAGGACGATGCCGCCCTGTTCCAACAGCCAACCCCCCAGCAGGGTTTCCGCCAGGGGCAGGGCGGCGGCGAATTCACCGGCCACCCGCAGGACGGCGAAGCCGGCACCTATACCAGCGCCCGCACCGCCCAATTCGTCTGAGACCCAAGCCGTGGTGAGCCCGGATTCCTCCAACGCCTGCCACAGAGGTGCCCGCCAACTATCATCGGCCATACCGTTGCCCGCACTGTTGATGGTTTGCGGATCACCAAGATCGCGAAATATTCTACTTGCCGCGTCTGCGACCAGACTTTGGGCCTCATCCATTGTTGTGTCCTATCTACCCATAAAGTTCGGGTCACGGCGTTCCGAGGCGGCCTTGATGCCCTCCTGGAAATCTTCCGTGACGCGAAGCTGGTTCTGGATCGTCAGCTCGTGATCCGTGGCCGCCCGCACCCGATCTGCCAGACCAGCCCGCATGGTGGCGCGGGTTTCAACAACACCCAAGGGAGACGAGATCGCAATTTCCTTGGCCAGGTCCATGGCCGCACTGCGCACTTGATCCAGTGGCACCAGAACATCGGCCAGGCCCATTTGCACGGCTTCTTCACCTTTGATGCGACGGCCCGTGTACATCATCATGGTCGCGTTCTGTTGTCCGACCAGCAGGGGCAGGGTGTGGGTCAAACCGAAACCGGGATGGAAGCCAAGCCGGGTGAAGTTGGCACTGAAACGACCCTCTGGGCAGGTGACACGGAAATCAGGCACCAGGGCCAGACCCAAACCGCCACCAATGGCCGCACCCTGAATAGCGCCGACAATGGGTTTCTTGTTGGAAAACAGGCGCACCGCTTCCTGATAGAGATGATTTTCCGGTTTCTTGTCCTCTTCCACCGTCAAAATACGTTGCCCGGAACCGTCACCGAAATTGGCACCGGCGCAAAAAGATTTGCCCTGGGCGGCCAGTACGATGGAGCGGCATTCCACATTATCGTCCAGCAGTTCACAGGCCGTGGCCAACTGGCCGATCAAGGCGTGGTCGAAAAAGTTATGGGGCGGGCGTTGAATTTCAATCAATGCCACATGGCCATCAAGTGTTACCTCGATATCGTCAAATTCGCCAATTTTCGTCATATCAAATTTTCCTTCAGGATTTCAGATTTAAGAAGCCGGTTATGATGCCAGTGTACATTTACCGTTTCTGACCACGACCAGGTCGCGCTCTTTCAAACGGCATTGGAACGAAACGATGTTACCGTCCCGCCACATATCGGTGATGATGGTTTCGCCTGGATAAACAGGTGCCGAGAACCGTAGGTCGAAACCGCGGATCATGGTGTGGTCATAGTCGCAGATCGTCGTCACGACGGCCCGGCAGGCGGTGCCATAGGTGCATAGACCATGCAGAATGGGTACGGGGAAGCCAACGCTTTTCGCCAATGCCGGGTCCGCATGCAAGGGATTGCGATCACCGTTCAGGCGATATAACAGGGCTTGATCAACGCGGGTTTCCAATTCACAGGTCGCATCCGGTGCCCGCTCCGGCGTCGGATGGGGGGCGGGACCGTTACCGCTGGGGCCGCCAAAACCACCGTCGCCTCGGGCAAATATCGTGGCACCCACTTTGAACAATGGCTTGCCGTCAGATTTCAGCCGTACTTCAATCTCGGACAGCACCAGGGCACCCTTGCCCTCGCCCTTGTCATAGGCATCCGAGATCCGGGCATCGGCGATCAATTCGGCTTCGGGCGGCAGGGGGCGGTATAACTCCAACCGCTGCTCCCCGTGCAGGACTTTTGCGTAATCCCAACCGCATTTGGAATGCAGTGTATGACGGGCCAGAACCACGGCCATGGAGGGCACGGTTTTCAAGCTGCCGCCTTCAGAGCCACCTTCAAAGACATACGCCAGTTCGTTCGCATCCAGCGCATCCCGGCCAAATCCGACGCCCAGGGCGTACAGCATGGTTTCGCGATCACTATAGGAGAATTCCACGCCTTCTTCTTTCAGGGACATCAGGTTGTCGTAGTTCATGGCCATGATGGTTACTCCAATTACAAACTATAGCGGATCGGTGGTGAAAACGGTTCGCGCATTGCCAAGATCGGTGGCTTCGGCGCGGAAACCGTGGAAGGCGTTGTTGAGCATGGTCGACGGCGTCCAGCCTTCCGTGTTGGCGATGCCCCGAATGGGGCGGGGTTGGTTCCAAATATAGACCTCGTTGCCGCGAATGGAAAATATCTGCCCGGTTAGATCCTTGGCGTCTTCGGCCACCAGGGCCACGCCCAGGGGCGCAATTTGATCCGGGCGCATACGCGCCTTGGTGATTTCCATACGTTTTGCCGTTGCCTCGTCCTTAATGGGAATGGTGCCGATCATCCGGGTCCAGGCGGAGGGGGAGAGGATGTTGGAGCGTACATTCTTACGTTCGTTCTCCATGGCGATAACCCGGCTTAGACCAACGATGCCCATCTTTGCGGCTGCGTAATTGGCCTGGCCGATATTGCCGATCAGGCCGGAGGTGGAGGTGAACAGGACATAAGCGCCGTCTTCCTGGTCCCGGAAATGATTGATGGTGGCGCGGCAGACATTGAAGGAACCTTTCAGATGCACATCGATCACCGCATCCCAGTCTTCTTCTGCCATCTTGTGAAACATGGTGTCGCGCAGAATACCGGCCGGCGAGATCACCCCGTGCAGGCCGCCAAAGGTATCCATGGCCTGTTCGAACATGGCCTTGGCACCGGACATCAGGGCGACGCTGTCGGAATTGGCGACGGCTTCACCGCCTGCGGCCGTAATTTCGTTGACGACTTCCTGGGCGGGGGCCACCGCGCCTTCATCATCGCCGGAAATGGAACCACCCAGATCGTTGACGACAACCTTGGCACCTTCCGCAGCAGATAGAATGGCGTGTTCCCGCCCGATGCCACGGCCCGCGCCGGTCACCAGAATGACTTTACCGCTCAGTACACCCATTGCCTGCTTCCTCTCTTTTTTCTATTGAGAGGAAATCTAACGCTTGTTTGCCTGCCAGGGAAGCCCTCCCCCGATGATACAATTACCGGGGAAGGAAATATTGCTATTTAGGCAGCTTGCCCTGGACGCCATGGACATACCAGTTCATGGACAACAAAGATCCAT
>Ga0233429_1004676_pt1 | contig 11871 bp, 10 predicted proteins | sample SI_118_April2016_3_FD_179879 | JGI IMG/M metagenome (GOLD analysis project Ga0233429, IMG submission 179879) | Seawater microbial communities from Saanich Inlet, British Columbia, Canada - SI_118_April2016_135_MG | ecosystem: Environmental > Aquatic > Marine > Inlet | place: Canada: British... | reverse complement strand
TTTCTGGAATGTTTCTGAGGAGAAGAAAGATTTTAAATCCCAGTTTGCAACCGTTTAACAGCATCCTAAAACTGTTGAAGCCGCTGTGACCGAAGATCACTATGTGCGCGCACTCGGTTCGCTCGGTCGGGGTGCTGTTCCGGGCAGTTTGATCGGTACGGTGTGCTTAAACACGCCTTCGAAATTTATCTAATTAATCCCAATCACCACTGATTTGTGCTCCGTGTAGTGGTTGACCGCCTCTTCGCCTAAATCACGACCGATACCCGATTGCTTGTAACCACCCATCGGCATTGCGGGATGCGGGAACGGGGTGGTGTTAACATAAACCTGGCCAGCCTTAATTTTGGGTACAAGCTGATGAACTTTCTGGATGTCACGGCTCCAAACGTAAGAGGAAAGACCGTAGGTCGTATCATTGGCGAGCGCTGCGGCTTCATCAAGGTCGTCAAATGGAATGGCGGTAATGACGGGCCCAAAAATTTCTTGCTGAACGACATCAGAAGATTGCGGCGGATTGATCAAGACAGTGGGTTCAACGTAATAGCCGGGGCCATCAATTTGAGAGCCGCCGGTAACGGCCTCACCGCCCGCTTTCATACCAGCTTCAATACAGCCCATCACCTTGTCACGATGGGCTTCAGAAACCAGTGGGCCGATATTGGTTTCAGGATGCAATCCCGGGCCGACTTTCAAAGATCGGGCTTCTTTGGAAATCCGTTCAACCGCTTTGTCAAAGATGCCGCGTTGGATATAAAGCCTGGACCCGGCGACACAAACTTGGCCGGTATTGCCGAAAATCCCCATGGCTATGCCTTGAACGGCTTTGTCCATATTGGCATCATCGAGCAAAATGACCGGCGATTTTCCGCCAAGTTCCAGTGTTACATTCTTCAGTGTGTCCGTGGCGGTCCGGTTGATCGCCTTGCCGGTCTCGGCGGAGCCGGTGAAGCTAATCTTGGCGACCAGCGGATGTTCGACCAGGGCTTGTCCGGCCTCAGCGCCGAAGCCATTTACCACATTGATCACGCCCGGTGGGATGCCGGCGTCCAGCGCCAATTCGGCTAATCTAAGCGTCGCCAAAGGCGTCACTTCAGACGGCTTGATGACAATCGTGCAGCCGGTCGCGAGCGCTGGAGCGATTTTCCACATGGCAATCATCAAGGGCACGTTCCACGGCACAATGGCACCCACGACACCAACCGGCTCACGGGTGGTGTAGGCAAAGAAGCGCTTCTCCGGCATCGGTTCACCGATATTCATGGTCTTACCATTAATCTTGGTTGGCCAGCCCGCCATATAACGCAGCGTACCAAGTACATTCCCCACTTCAATATGCTGACCGACAAAGCTTGGCATGCCGACATCCAGGGCTTCGAGTTGGCCAAGTTCTTCTGCATGTCCTTCAATGAGGTCGGCAAAGCGGTGCATGAGGCGTTCGCGATTTTCTGGTGGCATATCGCGCCACATTGGATCATTGAGCGCAGCGTGGGCCGCTTGGACGGCTTGATCAATATCTTCAGCGGTGCCGACGGGAATATGCGTCAGTACTTCAGCATTTGAGGGGTCAATGACGGAGAATGTCTCCTTACCTTTGCCCGCAACCCATTGGCCGCCAATAAAATGTTTCTTTTCCTGATCCAGGAATCGCTGGGTATCCGGGATCAAAGTCTTTAGATCATTTGCCATCACGTTCATAGCATTCTCCTCAGTAAATTATTGGCGACTAATAAGTCATCATAATGTATTTCCACGGGCTTTTTTCGGTATTGCGGTCGACTTTGACTTCGATCAGTGCCGGGCCGCCTTTTTCAATCGCTGTCTCCAGCGCCGTTTTGAGCTCAGCTGGATTTTCAACATGATAGCCATCAACGTGGAAAGCTTCAGCCAGTGCGACAAAATTCGGATTTTTAAAATCACTCACCGCGGGTTGGCGCTTATAGATGCGCCGCAAATCCCGCCGGACATTGCCGAAGGCGGAATTGTTCATGACGATGGTGATCAGGCCGATTTGTTCCTGTGCTGCGGTTGCCAATTCCTGAACGCCAAACATAAAACCGCCATCACCCGTGATAGAGATCACCACTTTATCAGGATTGGCAACTTTGACGCCAAGCGCGGCTTGAAAGCCGAACCCTAGGTTCCCCTGAAAGCCGCACGTAACGTAGGTCATCGGCTCGTAAACCGGAAAGGCAAAGGTCGAGGTAAAGCCCAGCTGACTAATCTCTTCGACAAAAAAACCGTCGCGAGGCAAGACCTCACGGATAACTTTTAAATAATCCACATTAGGTTTGATCTCCTGCACTTTTTCATTTGCCCAGGCCTTGGATTGGGCAATTTCGGCACGTGCTGTGGGGCGCGGCTTGTAGCTTTTCTTGATGGCTTTTGTCAGGGCTCGACAGCCATCTACGGAATCGGCAACGATCCCGGCATGGGGGACCAGCCTGGACATTTCTAAGGGGTCTATGTCGATGCGGATAAGATGCGGCGGGGCAAGTGGATTAACCACGGCCCCCATCGGATTGGACCAGCGCATATAAGGCATCTCCAACCGTGTGCCGACACCGATAAGCACATCGGATTCACGCCATTGGTCATGCGCCGCGACCGTAGAGACACCGAGTTCATGATCTTCGCTGACAACGCCCCGGCCGCCCCTGAGTGCGCTTACCGGGGCTTGCAAGGTCTCGGCTAATTCAAGAACGGCGTCGCTGGCATGTAATGCACCACTGCCGACCAAAATAATCGGCCTTTTGGCATTTTTGATCAGCTTTGCGGCGGCGGCAATTTCAGCAGCTTTCACCTTGGGAGGCGCGTCAGTTTCAGCAGGCGGCAATAACCCGACCATTTCATTTTGGGCCATGTCATCCCAGCACATCTCAACCGATACCGGACCAGGTCGCCCCGAGGTCATTACCCGAAAAGCTTCATTAATAATTTCCGGTGCATCCTGGGCGCGTTCAATGCGCACCGACCATTTTGTCAGGGTCTGCAAGGTTGCCAATTGATCAGGTAGTTCATGCAAGTGGCCCCTTAATTTGCCCATCGCATCTCGTGGGATTTGCCCGGTGACGCAAAGGATCGGCACGTTTGCTCCCCAAGCCGTGCAAAGCGCTGCCATGGTATTGAGTACGCCGGGTCCTGGAACAACCGAGTAGATGCCAGGTCGTCCCGTCGATTTGGCGTAGCCGAAAGCCATATAAGCGGCGGCTTGTTCATGGCGCGTACCGATGGTTCGAATGCGCGATTGGACCTTGGCCAAAGCGTCAAAAATTGGATAGGTCTGAGCGCCGGGGATGCCAAATACGGTATCGACGTCATTGGCCAAAAGGGTCTGCACGATGGCTTCGCCGCCACTCATTAATTTTTTTGGAAGATTATCTATCAAAATACTACCTGCCATTATCTGTATTTTTCTGGACCTGTATTATTCTGGGATATCATTTGCCGAGTTTTTAGCAACCGATATTTAGTCGTTGTGCGCAAAGCGTCCGAAGAGTGAACGGGCCGAAATATCACCTCGCTACGATCTATTTTCTTAAAGCTCGACCACAAATAGGCCCAATACCCGCTGTTAGATTTATAGGCCCATATAGGCTTGTCGTACACGGTCGTCGTGAAGGAGTTCCTCGCCGCTGCCTTCAAGGGTCATGTGACCATTTTCCAACACATAAGCGCGGTTGGCCAATTTCAGCGAAACCGCCACATTTTGCTCGACTAAAATGACAGTAAGACCTGCATCGTTCAACTGATGGATGGTTCGGAAAACCTCCTGAACAATGGCTGGTGCCAGCCCAAGGCTCGGCTCATCAAACATGATTAAATCCGGCTGTCCCATCAAACAGCGACCAATTGCCAACATTTGCTGCTCACCGCCGGAAAGGGTGCCGGCTGCTTGGGATTGCCGCTCTTTCAAAATTGGATACATTTCGAAAACCTGATCCAGTGTTTCTTTTTCCTTAGCGCGGGCGCGTTTGATAACCGCACCCATTTCCAGATTTTCCAGAACACTCATGCTCGGAAATATTTGGCGACCTTCGGCGACCTGACCCACTCCTAATTCGCAAATAGCGCTTGATTGCAGGCGAGTGATGTCTTTGTCACGAAATTCAATACTCCCCTTCGACGGCGTATGAATTCCCGCGATGGCCTTGATCAGCGATGTCTTACCGGCGCCATTTGCCCCGATGATGGCGATAATCTCGCCTTCATCGACATGCAAATTAATGTCTTCGAGAGCTTGAGCGTCTCCGTAGTAAAGATCGACGTTTTCGACTTTAAGCATCAAACGTCTTCCTCTTCACCAAGATAACAATCGAGGACTGCAGGGTCCTGGGAGATGTGTTCGGGCGTGCCTTCACTTATTTTTTCGCCATGATGCAGCACGGTAACATGATGCGATAAAGACATTACCGCCCGCATGACATGCTCAATTAGCAAAATTGTAATACCGGTTTCCTGGTTGAGCGATTTAAACACGGCAACCATCTCATCTGTCTCGGTCGGCCTTAATCCCGCCATGACTTCATCAAGTAAAAGTAATTTTGGCCGGGTCGCCAAAGCTCTGGCAACTTCTAAACGCTTGCGGTCCGGCAAGGTGAGACTATGGGCAGGTAAATGAATTTTGTCCGCCATGTCCAAAAGTTCAATATTCTTGCGCGCGGATTCTTTTGCTTCATCAATATCATGGGTGCCATGCAAAGCACCAACTGTGACATTTTCCAACACCGTCATATCGGGGAAGGGTTTGACCAATTGAAAAGTCCGGCCAATGCCAGCGTCACATATCTGGTCTGGCCTCAATCCCAATATATCCTTACCGCCCAAGATAATGCGCCCCTCATCGGCGGGGAAAACACCGGCGATAAGATTGAACAAAGTCGTCTTGCCCGCGCCATTTGGACCAATCAGCGCCACCATACCACCTTCTTCAACGCTCAGTGAGACATTGGATACGGCCCTCAGTCCGCGAAAGCTTTTGCTGACATTTTCAATCTCAAGCAGCGCGGCCATCTATTCGCCCTCCTTCCGGCTGAAGCCCAGCTTCTCATTTAGCCACGGCCAAATACCGGCGGGTTTGAACAAGACGATCAGGGCAACCACCAGACCCCAGATCAACAATTTGAGGCCATTGAGTTTTAATTTGGGATCAATAAGGCCGGAACTTTGGAGGTAGTCGGTAAACTCCGTTAGCCCTTCACCGAGCGGAGTCAGAATAAAAGCGCCCAGAACGGGACCAAACAAGCTGCCGACACCGCCGACAATTGGGCCCAAGGAGATTTCAATTGACCGCTCAATTCCAAAGACAGATTCCGGGAACAAACTGTTTTGATAAAAAGCGTAGAAAACACCCGCGACACCGGCAATACCTGAGGAATACATCACGGCATACATTTTATAGCGAAAGACATTGATGCCGAGCGCTTGGGCGGCATCCTGGTCATCCCGGATCGCCTGCCAATAATACCCGAGCTTGCTTTTAAGCAGGGTGCGGCATCCGGCAAGGGTCAAAAAAGCCAGCAGCATGGCGAGGTAATAAAACATCCACGGATGCCCCCTGAGATTAATTAAATCAAAGCCCTGCCGATCAGCTTCAGTGACTTGCAAGAACAACCCTTCGGTACCGCCGATTAAGCCCATATGATCGACCATTATCCGCACCAGTTCGGCAAAGGCGATGGTTAAAAGCGCAAAGTAAACGCCGCCGATCGAAAAGCGAAAACCGAGATAGCCGATGAGCATGCCGATTAAAACGGCAAGCGCTACGGCAGGGAAAATACCAATTACGGGCGGCAGACCAAGGACTGAAAAAAGATAGGCGGCCATATAGGCACTAACGCCGACAAATAAAGCGTGGCCCAGGGAGAGCAGGCCGGCGAAGCCAAGCATCAGATTCCAACTTTGGCCGAGGATCGCCAGATAGAGTGTAATGGTGGTAACGGATATAATGTAAGAGCTTGACCAAAAAGGCAGCGAAATAAGGATAGCTAAAAAAATCAATAAGCAGATACGGCCCCGTAGGGTGAGATCAGCGAGTAGATTCAAACCCATCATTTAACTGACTTCCCCATCAGACCTTGCGGTCTCAATAATAAGACGAGGATGAGCAAGCCAAAACTAAAAGCTGATTTCATGGAAGGTTGGAAAATAATCGCCGCCAAGGCTTCCGACATGCCGATCAATATGCCGCCAACCAAGGCACCCGTCATGCTACCCAGGCCACCGATGATGACAATGACGAAAGCCAATAAAGTGTAACCGGGAGCTAAATAGGGGTGCACTTCGATCAAGAGTAGAAGAACACACCCCGCAGCCCCCAGAACGGCGGCGCCAATACCAAAGGTCAGGGCGTAAAGATGGCTCACTTTAAGGCCGACAACCTGAGCGCCGAGATAATTATCGGCGCAGGCTCGGATCGCTTTGCCGGTGCGGGAATATTTGAAAAAGCCCAGTAGAAGGCCCGATATGGCGACCGCCGCGATTGCTGCATAGGCGCGGGATTTATCGATAATTAAATTTTCACCAATATCGAAAGAATCGAAGGAGTAGGAAATGTTAATGGCTTGCGGGTCCGGGCCGAAAATCAACAAGCAGGCATTGACGATCATCACGGCAAGCGCTGCTAATAGCAGAAATTGCATATGATCTGGCAAATGAGCGACCCGGCTTATCACCGTACTTTGCAAAAAATAGCCGAAGACAAATAAAATTGCAGCGGCGAGAGGAATGCTCAACAACGGATCAAGCCCCAGCCAACGGAACATGATCAGCGCAAAAAACATTCCCATCACCATAATCTCACCATGAGCGAAATTGACGATGCGAATAACACCAAAAATAACCGAAAGACCAAGCGCGGAGAGCCCATAGACCAGTCCGGTCAGCAAACCGGTTGCTAACGCATTGGCCAGCGTCCAAAAATCCACAGGCGTTCTCCTACTTGGCTTACTAAAACAGGGCTTACTAAGACTGCTTTTTAACCGCGTTTCCGCCAAGGGCGCATTGGCCAATTTGGCTTCGCGACAGCAGCACTTTTCGGCAAGATGACCAAGTTTTTGCCACCCCGATTTTGGACCGCAGAGTTTTTCACATGCGGGTTTTGCCCGGTTTTATCAAACGCGATGCGTTCCGCCGTCGTCACGTTATTCGTGATGTTGGTAGTTCTTAACGCAGCCTGCAGAGCTTTCGCATTGTTGGATCCAGCACGCTTATACGCATCAGCAGCAATCATTATGCCTTCAAAGGTGTAAGTGTGGTTTGGATTGACCTGGCGGTTTGGATGGTGCTTGGCGAAATAGGCTTCCAGGGTTTTGGAAAGCGGCTTATTAGAATCATGCCAGGGCACCAGACTAATAACGTCATCACCGAATTTGCCGGTGGCTTTCATGTATTCCTGATCATACCAGCCCGGCCCGGTGCTCATAATGCCCATTGGCTCAAAGCGTTGCTTAACCATTTCCTTGGTCATCATGATGGCATCGTTTAAGCGGCTAACCACCCACAATGCTTCACCGCCGCTGGCTTTTGCTTTCCTGACCTCAGCCGATAAATCCCGGCCATAGGGATCATAGGAAATCTTCTCAACGATCTTGTAGGGCATCTTAAATTTTGGTGCGAGTTTGAACAAAGCGCCAGCAAGACTTGAGCCGAAGGTATCATTAACATGCATAAGCGTTACCGTCTTAGGCGTGTGACCTGTCATGCTGAACAGAGCCTTCTGGTTGATAAATGCGTCTTTGACGATCATCGGACCATGCGGGAAGTTACGGAAAACCCATTGCAATCCCATGCCGGTCAATTTCGGCACGGCAGCAATATTAACCACCAAAGGAATATTGCGTTGCTCGCAAACCTGGGCAGCGGCCATTGTCGCGCCGGAATCGAAAGCACCGACAATAATTTGCGCTCCTTCATCGATCAGTTTGGCCGTCTGGGTGCGGGCGATATCAACTTTGGTTTCAAAGTCAGCCAGCATGAATTTCATTTCGGGATAGCCAAGATTTTTCAAAATCGGTAAAGCCGCATCGGCGCCCCTTTGGCAGTCAATGCCAATTTGTGCCTGACCACCGGAACGCGGCAGCAACACACCGACTTTCAACGGGTCAGCGGCACGGGCATTTTTGATGTACCAAGGTCCGACCGATGCAACTGCACCAGCGGCAGCAACACCTGTCGTAAATTGCCGGCGGCTAATGGTCGAACCGGTTTTCTTTTCAGATTTGATTTTTTTTGCATTATCAGTCATGAAATCCTCCTGTGATTTTATATTAGTTTTTGCTTTAAAAGCATAACGTATTAGTAGGCTGAATACCTAATTTTTTAAGGGTTAATGTAATTTAATTAACTTCGAGAGCGATGGTCATCCAATATTTCAAATTTTCTAACCCACTGTAATAAATAACCATCTCCCGTTTTTAATCCTAAAGATGAGCCACTTTCGGCATCACCTCTGTTTTAAACAAATCCAATGAGCGCATGGCGCTCTCATGGGTCATGTCACCGAAGTAAAATTGACAGATCATATAATTGACACCAAGTTCTTCCACTTGGCGGGTGATTTCGGCGGCGACATGGTCAGGATCACCAACAATATCTGTGCCGGCTTCAATGGCAGAAGTGAGGCCGGATTTAATGCTGCGGGTGAAGGCCGGGCCTTGGGCTTTGTTGTCGACCCAAAGTTTAACCAAGCTGTGATGCCAGCGCTCATAAGCCGGGTGGGCAATTTTTAACGCATCATCCATGGTATCGGCGACAACAACATGGCGGCTGATGCCGATTGCTGTACCGCCGGGGAAATCATCTGATGGCCGCAATGGCGCGCTGCGTTTGGCGTAGCCCGTTTTATAATTATCAACCGATACTTTAGCCGTTTCCGTCGCCCCCAAAGTAACAAAATGATAGCCGCTTTCGCCGATGATGGTTGCGACTTCAGGATTTGATGACGGATACCAAATTGGTGGGAATGGTTCCTGTAGGGGGCGAAGCTCCATCGGCACGTCTTTATATTTAAAATGTTCACCGTCATGGTCGAGCATCTCGTGGCTGAGCCCGTATTTGACGGCTTCGAGGGCATCGAGAAAAATCGAGACAGAGGATTCCGGATCGACTTTATGGAAATTAAGCTCAAACGGCGAGACGCCCCGGCCAACGCCGACATCCAGGCGGCCATGTGATAAATGATCTAGAATTGAGATTTCCTCAATCAATCTGAGAGGGGAATAGAGTGGCAAGAGATAACAGAGGGGCCCTAGTCGCAACGTTGAGGTCGCATTAGCTACCGCGCCCAGATAAACGCCTGGCACCGGCACAAGGTTCAGCGGTGTCGCGTGGTGTTCGGCGACGTGATAGCTATAGAAGCCAGCGTCTTCAACGGCTTTGACATATTCCAGCCGGTCGTCCAATTGTTTGTGGAGTGCTAAATCTGAGCGGTCGACGTGGTCAAAAATTCCAAATTTCATTGTCTAAAATCCCCCTGAAAAAGCTTAATTGTCACCAACCGGCTCGGCATCTATCAATATAAAGGCGATGCGGCACGCCTCAGTGCCGCGGTTTGCCCAGGCATGGTTGTTGCCACGCTGAACCACGACATCGCCGGCGCGTACCAGAGTTTCCGCCTCATCCACCAATAGATAAATCTCGCCTGTCATAATAATAGCGTAATCAATTGAATGGGTTTTGTGCATGCCGGGATGGCGGGCTTCCGCTTGCTGGTCGGCACCGCTGGCAGCGAGATGTTCGCGTTCATCTTCCGCGCCTTCCGCCCCTTCTGGGCCAAATTCTACAATCCGGAAGATCGAGCCGTTGGGCGGTGGTGGAATGCCGATTTTTTGATTGGCCGGGTCCTCATCACCACTATTGCTCGCCGGTGTCTGATCAGTGATCCACAAATTTGTTATCTCGATCGTATTAGTCGGTTTCGCAACACTGGGTGCATCACCATCAAACTGGATGACCGCTTTGCCGCTTTCATCATGTCCGGCGACAACTCTCCTGGTTCCCATGTTCCTCTCCCTTTGATACGGCGCGAAATTATCGGTATTTTCTCGTTACAGGATACCTCAATTAGGTAACTAATAAAGTTAGAAATCGATCTAATTTCTCTATGCGAAATTTGACCGGAGAAGATAGCCGGCGGATCGCTTTGTTGAGGAAGTTATCGGTGAAGACAGATTGCTCTTCGCGGCTGACTATCCGTATGAAAGTTGCGCTCAGCAAGCAGATCAGGCGGCAGAAATCGAAGTTAAAAATCCGGAAAAATTTTACCACTTACAATGTAAAAAATTTTTCAAACTAGATTTTCTAGGACTCCCGGGTGACCCGGGCCGCTAGGTTTTCCCAAACGCGATCCATGGCAAGGTCGCTATAGAACAATTCCGTGCAGTGTTCAGTCTCACCCGGTGTGAGGTAGCGAATATCGCCTAACTGCATCGATTGTAATTGCACTGAGGCGGAAATCTGGAGATAAACTGCAGCCAATGTCGCCCCTTTTATGTGTGATCCAACGACCGAGCAACCGTGGCCGCGCATCAGGATTACGGTCGATTGGCCGAGGTTTTTGGCCAGATCGCGGCCGTGCTCCATATTTCGAACCAGCAAATCAGTATCGCCGAATTTGTCATAAATATCCCAAATGGGGATGTTTTGACCGATCACGGCACCGGTGTGGATGATCGGTTGAAGGGGTGTTCCGGTCACGCCGAAAGGAATGACGGAAAGAGAATGGTTGTGGACGACAGAGTGAATCTCGGGGCGGGATTCTAAGATAGCACCGTGAATAAAACGCTCGCCGTAAGGCCGCAAAGTTGAGCCGTCAACGCTGTTACCCTCGAGGTCAAACTCCATAATGTCGTCCCGCGTGACGATCTCAGGGCTGCGCGAGCAGGAGATGAAAAAATGATTAGGGTTGTCCGGGTGGCGAACACTGATATGGCCGAAGGAATCGACAACTTTCTCATTGGCCAGGATATGATTGGCGACAACCAACTCGTCCAGCAGCTCATCAAAATTTGTGCTCATTGATGGGGCATTCCTAAATTGCATAAGATATTCGAAGGGTGAATTATATTTTATTTTTTTGGAAATCACTATGGATATTTCTGTGGCAGGAACGCTTTATACAATTAAGCCCAAAAGAGCCGATTTTTAGCTTTCTTGGCTGTCGTTTTCTTTTAGCAGCAAGCGCCGCTGCACGGGAAAGAACCTCAAATCATATTTATGCGTAATGATGCCCCAAATACCCTGCGGTGCTTTCAGCATCACCACCACGGCAGTCGCACCCAGTAATATCAAATACCATGAGCCAAAATCGGCCAATTGCTCGCGCAGCAGGAAGTAGACGATGGTGCCGAGGATGGGCCCCTCTATCGTGCCGATGCCACCAATCACGACAATGAAAATAACCGTCGTTGTCCAATTGATGTCGAAAGCGGCGCTTGGGCTGATCCTAAGCTTAGTAAGAAAAATGAGTGCGCCAATCGCTGCTGTACCAAAGGCGGCAAAAATATAGACCAAAAGCTTGGCTCTGAAGTTATCAACCCCGAGACTGCCGGAGGCCTCTTCACTATCGCGGATGGCGGTAAGCGCCAAACCATGGCGAGAACGCAAAAGGAAATAAACGATGCCGATAACAACAATAACGACAAGTAACGCGGTCCAGTAAATCGCTGAATCCCGACCGGCCCGCGATGAAGATATCGACTTGATAACTGAGACCGGCAAGCTCATACCAGAACCACCACCAAGGGACTTAACCTGGGCAAACAGCAATAGGAACACTTCCGCCACGACCCAGGTGCCGATGGCGAAATAATGACCGCGCAATCGAAATACCAAAAAGGCGACGGGCAAAGAGATCAGGGCACCGATCAATCC
>Ga0233429_1004672_pt1 | contig 11874 bp, 9 predicted proteins | sample SI_118_April2016_3_FD_179879 | JGI IMG/M metagenome (GOLD analysis project Ga0233429, IMG submission 179879) | Seawater microbial communities from Saanich Inlet, British Columbia, Canada - SI_118_April2016_135_MG | ecosystem: Environmental > Aquatic > Marine > Inlet | place: Canada: British... | reverse complement strand
GAAATAAGCAGGATTATTATAATCCTAAAAAACAAAAATTTCATGTCGTTGTTCCAATCATGACTAGTAGATCTTGCCCGTTTTCATGCACATTTTGTTCGGCACACCTCTTAATGGGTAATAGTTATAGGAAAAAAACTGCAGTGCGGGTAGTAGATGAGATTGAATATCTTCATTTAGAGAGAAATCAAAATTACTTTGAATTCATAGACGATGTCTTTGTTATAGATAAGCAACACGTTTTAGACATTTGTGAAGAAATATGCAAACGTAATTTGGATATTTCTTTTTCTGTGGGTGGGATTTATATTGCAATGGTAGATAAAGAAATGATTGATGCTCTCACTGACGCCGGTCTGGTTACCTTATATCTTCCTATTGAACACGGTAATGAGAAGATAAGGACTTCAATTATAAAGAAAAGGCTAAAAGATGAAAAAATTTTTGAAATCGTAGAATATGTAAAAAACAAAAATCTGTTTACTATTGGACTATTTATCATGGGTTTTCCAGAAGAAACCGAAGAAACCCTGGAACAAACCAGAAAGTTTATTGTTGAACTGTCACTGGATATAAACATTGTTTCTGCACTGGTGCCATTTCCAAAGACTGCTATATATGAACAAGCGAAAAGAGATGATTTATTAATGATAAATATGGATGATTTGTGGAGAGGAAAAGAATTTTATTCCGTATCAAATAAAAATCAATTTTTCATAAAACCTTATAATGCAAGTTTAGAAATCCTCCATAAGTATAGAGAAATTTTCAATTCAATGCATTATTTCAGCGAAAGGGCAAAAAAACTAAACAACATTGAATCTGTTTGAAAATAAATTGACTGCTCCCTGCAATGCTGATGTAGAATCTCACCGTTCTTATGTCCTAAAGTCAAAGAAAAAATATTCAGGTTTCAAAGTGACAAGAAATACAGATTCTAATTGAATGAACTTGAGACATTATACAAACTCTTGGGGTAACAGGCAAAAACTTGGAGAAAATCAGTGCCATCAATTTATCATGTTGTTCCGCATTTAGGAGGAGGAGTGGGGCGAGTCCTTATGAATCTTATCCATGAATCCTGCAAAAATAAAAATAATGAATTTGATCACTATATTATATGCTTTGAAAATGCAAATAATTCAGCAATACAATGGGGTAAAAGGACAGGAATAAAGATTTGGCACAATATATTACCTGCAAATCCTCAATTGGACTTTTTACTTAGCAAAGCTGACATAGTGCATATTCATTTCTGGAACCATCCATTAATTTACCGTTTTTTTACAAACCAGAATTTACCTGAATTTCGCACGGTGATCTGGTCCCATGTGAACGGCCATGAGGCCCCACAAAAAATAACGAAAAATGTTCTAGACTATCCTGACATTTTTGTTTTTTCTACGAAATACTCAGAAGATATTTTACCCTTAAAGGCATTTGACAATAGACGGGAAACTAAAAGATTGAGGACGATTTTTGTCTCATCCGGTTTTGAGCATGTCAAAGATGTCATAAGAATTCCACATGAAGGATTTAATATTGGGTATATTGGGACTGTTGATTACTGTAAAATCCATCGACATTTTATAAAAATCTGTAATTCAGTCAACATACCGGATGTAAAATTTATTGTTTGTGGCGGAAACGATCATGAACAATTAAAATATGAAGCGAAGTCGAGTAAAGCACATAATATTTTCGAAATAAAGGGGCCTGTCAAAGATATTTGTTCAGAACTGGCTGTTTTTGATCTCTTTGGTTATCCTTTGGCCAAAGGACATTATGGGACAGGTGAGCAAGCATTAATAGAGGCTATGTCAATTGGAGTGGTACCGGTTGTGCTTGATAACGGGCCTGAAAGACATATAATCCGCCACAACTATACTGGAATAGTTGCCGGGACAGAAACAGAATACATTGCGGCATTGGAATACCTTTACCACCATCCTGACCAAAGAGAAAAACTTTCCTGTAATGCAAAGCAATACGCAAGCGAATATTATGATATCACAAAGACGGTAGACGCCTGGTATGAAATATATTGTGAACTCATGACAATACCAAAAAGCTCACATTCATTTGTAGGCATGGAAGAATACTCGCCAAACACGGATATAGGGACCAAACTGTTTATACTATCACTTGGAGATTCATATGAAGCAAAAGTTTATCGCCATGCGCTTGAGACTGCCAATATTGAATCTTTCTCTACCCGCAAAGTAGTTTTGGAAGAACTTGCCTCTCTGCCTCCCATATTCTATTCTGCCTCACGTGGAAGTGTATATCATTATTATAGCTATTGGCAAGAGAGCAAGGGGCTGAAATATCTGTGTTACATTACAAAAGAAGCTGAAAAATATAAGAAAGGTAATATTGATGAAAACGAAAAAAGCTTCTTATAGAAATTGTCCATTATGTGACAATTTACTTTTAGAACTGCTTATAATTTAAATAGTCAATAATCTTAAATCTCTATCAGGCGGATATTGTAAATCAATGAATCAGACCAAATAACTGTTGATCCTCAAATTTGTCTTGACCAACCAACCATCAGAGGTATGAGAATAGCCGTCTCCATAATCCTCAAGAAATAGCCAGCGCATGACCACAAAATAAAGAAACATTAAAAGTATATCCTGAACTGGAAGAGGAAGCAAGCGATCAAGTACGCAGCCTGGAGCACACTGAAAAGATCGAGATTGTTCCGATGAAAGGAGCAGAACATGTCTGAACTTGAATTTATTGCAGAAAGGATATATCTCTTTTAACTGTGGAATAGTTGAGAAAAATTTGATGGAATATTAGTAAGAGTTTCGGTAATAATGGATGAAAAAACTAAAGGCAGTGAGATTCTGCCATAGGTTAAGAAAAATATTAAGGTACTAATTTCGCATCGTCTTGATATTTCGATATTATTAGCAGCGGATATGTAAGTAATAATTGTGCTCTCTACTATTAAACATGAAAAAAACTCATCAAAATCTAACTGACAGAATGGATTATAGATCAAGGAAAGTTTCACTTCTGGCCCCTCCTTCTCTTTTGCAATTGAAATAACGAATTCTTGTAACCTGAATTGACTGATGTGTGTTTATGACAAAACCACTACAAATAAAACTCATATGCCTTTAGGCATACTAAAGAAAATAATAGATCAATCAAAAGAATTTAAATACCCCATACATTGGTTCCATGATTTTGGCGAACCTCTTTTATACCCTGATTTGGAAGAAGCCTTATCCTATTTTAGGAAAAATGGGTAGGGCGTGGTACGATAGCCACAAACGGATTATTATTGACAAGTTCACTGTGCAAGATGCTGGCAAAATATTGTAATCACATACTCATAGCCCTGGATTCAACCCGTCCCGAAGTTTACAAAATAGTCAGAAATAATAACAATTTCGATTTACTTGTCAGCAATATAAAACAACTGATAATAATATCTAAAGACACTGAATTAACGATAGAAATTCAGTTGATAAACTCGAAATTCAATCAAGATGAAACGAAAAAATAACTTGAAAATTTGTTCGATATTCACGACTAGGTTACATTTTCTCAAAGCTGTCATTCTCGCATGCTTTCAGCGGGAATCCAGGATGAACAAGCCTCTCAGATACCCGATGAATTCGGGTATGACAAAAGCGGTACGGGCACAAACCTAACCGGACAGTACTGAAATTTAGAAAACCCTTGAATTTAAAATTGTAAAATGCTAGATTGTATTTCATAGTTGAAACATATTTGATGTTAGCTAAAGGTTTCTTTGCCAGATACATCGACTCTGCCCAATTTCTACCATGGAATTAATACACTAAATTTCGAAGGCCACCTATCGATTTAAATCACTTAAACTATCATATTTTAAAAAGTTTTCTTTTTCTAAAGATGACCTCTATTAACGTGTTTTAGAAAATGTTTAACTACTCTTTACTTGTGTTATACAATAATTCGAATATTTATGAATATTTTATTAATTCAACCTGAAAATGTACCTGGAATGTACGATGAGAAAAGAGGTTTCATACCATTATCTCTGCTTTATTTAGCTGCAGCCGTCAGAGATCATGGCCACTCACCACATTTATTAGACATTTCAGTTTTAGATATTCCCAAAAGCAAGAAATCCAGGACTACTTTCCTGGAAAATACGTGCAATGTTAAGGTCAAAGAACTTGGCATTAAATTAGTCGGGATTAATTGTTTTACTTCAATGCATTTTCCATTGGTTAAGGAACTCGCTGAAATCATAAAAATGCATAATCCTGAAGTTAAAATTTGCATAGGTGGTTCGCATCCAACTATTTTTGGAGAGGAGATATTAGCGAAAAATAAATGTATAGATTATATAGTATCTGGAGAAGGGGAAGAGGCATTAATCAGATTGGCTGAAATTGTTGATAACGGCCATGATATGCTTACTCATGAAACTGCAATCAGCAATATTCCAGCGCTAATCTATAAAAATAATAATGGGAAAATAATAAAAAATTTGAGAAAATCTTATCTTAAGGAGATTAATACTTTAATAATGCCAGCCTGGGATTTGGTAGACCTGACTGATTATTATAGTAATCACTACGCACATTATAATCCTAAAAATCTTAAATTCCATCTCACTGTTCCAATCCTGTCAACGAGATCTTGCCCATTCGATTGTACATTTTGTTCGGCACACCTCATAATGGGCAATAGTCATAGGAAGAAAACTGCGATACAGGTAGTAGATGAGATTGAATATCTAAAAGTAGAGAGAAATCAAAATTATTTTGTTTTTATGGATGATGCTATTAACATTGATAAAAGGCATGTTATTGACATGTGTAATGAAATAGGTAAACGTAATTTAAATATCCAGTTTTCAACTTTTCCTTACATTGCAATGGCAGATAAAGAAATAATTGATGCTTTGGCTGATGCCGGTATGGTTACCATATATCTTCCTATTGAACATGGTGATGAGAAGATTAGGACTTCAATATTAAAGAAAAAGTTAACAGATGAAAAAATATTTGAAATACTAGGATATGCAAAAGATAGGGACCTTTTCACTGCCGGCCTCTTTCTTATGGGGATTCCCGAGGAAACAGAAGAAACATTGGAACAAACCAGAAAGTTCATGATTGATCTCTCGTTAGATATGAACATGGTTGCCAGACTGATGCCATTCCCAAAAACTGCTATAGCTGATCAGGCGAAAAGAGATGGATTGTTAATAATTAATACTGATGAGGTGTGGAATGGTAATGAATTTTTTTCTCCAGATAATAGAGGCCAATTTTTCATAAAACCATATAATGCAAGTTTAGAAATCCTCCATAAGTATAGGAAAATTTTCGATTCAATGTTTTTTTTCAGTGAGAGGGCAAAAAAACTAAATAAAATTGAATCAGTTTGAAAATACATTGACTGCTTTCTGCAATGCTGATATAGAATCTCACCGTTTTATGTCCTAAAGTCAAAGAAAAAACATTCCGGTTTCAAGGTGACAAGAGATGCAGATTCTAATTGATCATTTTTCTAAGTCATGCGGACACAGTGCCACCCCATATATGGAACCATCCATTAATTTACCGTTTTTTTGCAGCCCAGAATATCTCTGAATCTCATGCAGTAATTTGGGCTTATATGAATGGCCATGAGGCCCTACAACTAACCACGAAAAATGTTCTTTACTCTCCTGACATTTTTGTTTTTTCTACGAAATACTCAGAAGATATTTTACCCTTAAAGACATTTGACAATAGACGGGAAACTAAAAGGCTGAGGACGGTTTTTGTATCATCAGGTTTTGAGCATGTCAAACATGTCATAAGAATGTCTCATAAAGGATTTAATATTGGCAAGAGAGCAAGGGGCTGAAATATCTGTGTTACATTACAAAAGAAGCTGAAAAATACAGGAAAGGTAATGTTGATGAAAATAAAAACAGCTTCTTATAGAAATTGTCCTCTATGTGACAATTCCAAAGTATCAGTCCTGGGCAGTCTTAAATATCTGTTTTTCGATGATTGTCCGCTGTCAGACAGATATGATGTTGTCTCATGTACAAATTGCGGTTTCCCATATTACGATACGTCATCTTCCGAAAAAAGCTTTTTATCGTATTATAGTAAAAATGCCTATTACCTTGCTAATATACCCGGGAGTGGTGGATTAAACGACGTTGATAAAAGTAGATATAAGAAAATCCTGGATACTTTGACAAGACATACATCATGTTTAAACGGTTTGGTCCTTGATGCTGGAAGCGCCAAGGGCGGCCTGCTGGTATTATTAAAGGAACACGGTTATAACAATCTACTGGCTATAGACCTGCTACCCAAATCTGTTGCAGGCATCAGGAAGCTGGGGATTAATGCTGAAATTGGCGATTTGTGTAACATACCGACTGGAGACGGATCTGCACACGCTGTTATTTTGTCTCATGTTCTGGAGCATGTTCCAAACCTGAAAACTGCTTTATGTGAAGTAAAAAGAGTAATCTCTCATGAAGGAATTGTTTATGTAGAGGTCCCTTGTGCAGAGGATTATCATTTGCATGATAACGAGCCATTATGGGATTTTTTATATGAACACATCAATCACTTTTCTCAAATTCACCTAAATAATTTATTTGAAAATTTTGGATTCAGTTGTGTTGAGCATGGGACAAAACGATTTAAAGGTACGTACGGAAAAGGCAATTGTCTATACGCTTTGTTCCGAAAGAGCGATATGGAATATAGGCATACATATTGTAATGTAGTCTCCGAAAGCATATCAAAATGCTTTGCCCTGTTTTCAAAAAGTAAGTTTAATACTCTTGAAAAAATTGCATCAGAAAGGACACCATGTTATGTCTGGGGATTATCCTCTTATATGCATCTATTGCTTGCCATGTCCCCGCTGAAAGATTGTAATATTGTTGCGTTTTTAGATAGAGATACTTATAAACAGCAAAAAAAAATAAGTGGATTGCCGGTAAAATCCCCGGAGGCGCTATTGGACGTTACCCCGGATGATGTTGTTGTAATTCCGGCAGGACCGTATATCAAGGGCATGAAGGAATATTTCCAAAACATAAGTTGTAAGGGGAAATTATTAATTGCATAATTCAAAAAGGTGGATAATATGACTGAAACTTTTAAGAAACTTGAAAGGAAATGTCCTATCTGCCGGTCAGAGACAGGCCTGGTAATGGGAAAGCTGGAATTTGCTCTTTTTGATGATTTTCTTTTGTCAAGAAAATTTGATGTGGTAGCCTGCAATAACTGCACGTTTGTTTTCTATGACACCCCCGACACATCTGAAAATTTTGAAATTGTATACAGAAACCATTATTTCTCATCAAGCTATACTTCACATTCACAAATTACCGCTGTAGACGCTGTTATCAATGTTGAAAATGATCCAATAGCAATAATGGGTCCTTATCTGAAACCTGAAACAATAATATGTGAAATCGGGTGTGGGAGAGGGGCTCTTCTTATGAAGATGAAAAGGGCGGGATATAATAAACTTTATGGAATTGAGCCATCACCTGACTGTGTTGATTATGTAAGAGAACATTATGGTATTGACGCTTTGGTTGGAACGGCTGACAACATTCCGTTTGATATAAGTTTTGATGTTATAATATCAACACACGTACTTGAACATGTTCTCAACTTACAGGAAGCGGTAAAAAATATTTCACGAAAATTAACCGGACATGGTCTGGTTTATGTTGAAGTACCTGATCTGGATGAATACGATTCCCAAAAGGGAGCATCACCACTTGATTACATTACAATATATGAACATATAAACCATTTTACAATTTCATCGCTTCAATGTCTTTTTGAGCAAAACAGGTTCAAAATGATCAACAGTGGGCGTAAGATATTAGATATGGGTACACGGTTGCCTTTGCCTGTGATATATGGAGTTTTCCAGAAAGATTCTTCAGCAAAATCTTTACCATCTATTTTGCCTCAAAAATTATTTGAGATTGATAAAGTCCACCACTGGTTAAATAAATACGTTTTCTCCAAATCAAACATATTTGAAGAACTTGCAGAATTAAAGACTCCCATCTATATATGGGGCATCAATCTTTGTATCCAGAAATATATGACAATGTCTCCACTTCGCGAATGCAACATTGTTGGTTTAATTGATAGAGACCCTTCCAAGCAGAAAAAAAGTATCAACGGGCAAAAAATACAATCTCCCGAAGTGCTTAATACAATCAAAGAAAATGTTGTTGTCGTAATTTGGGGTGGGCCATACAGGAAGTCTATTGAAAATAACCTGAAAGAGTTGGAATTCAAAGGAACAGTCGTAGCCCTATAAACAATGTTTTCTCCAGGACAAAACATTTTGTAAACTTCTGTAGAGTTGCACTTATTACTTGAATTCAGGCAATATAAAAACTAATATGAGTATTTGCACTTGTTAGTTGAAGTCACGATGTTTTCATACTTGCCAATTTCAATAAAGACGAAATAAACAATTTTTGCAAAGAACAAGAGAATATGAATATAGTTGTGTTTGCAGAATAAATAGTAGCTGCGAACTGTTGTAAGTCACTGAAGTGTAAATATTATGCATGTTTTTGTGTGTTGCTGAGAGGGAATTGGTATATATGCAGGAAGTTTGGGGTAAATTGAAAAGCAATGGATACCGGGAAATTTAAAAAAATAATGTTGAATAATATTAAAACGGTTAAAATGGTCTCAAATTGAATTAAGGAGAAAAGTTTATGGAAGTTGTAATCCTTTGTGGTGGTCAAGGTACGCGTCTGCGTGAAGAGACAGAATTTAGACCTAAACCGATGGTTAATATAGGCTCTCGCCCTATCCTCTGGCATATTATGAAATATTATTCGCAGTTTGGATATAAGGATTTTGTACTTGCTCTCGGATATAAGGGTGAGATGATCAAGAATTATTTCTGCCATTATGAACTAATGAATAATGACGTAACCATTGAGCTGGGGCGGCCCGAAAACATGCGTATTCACCATGCTCATGATGAAGCCGGTTGGAAAGTAACTTTAGCCGATACAGGGGAAAAGTCCCTGAAAGGTGCCCGCTTAAAAAAAGTGGAGCAATATATTAGCGATGACACATTCATGATGACCTATGGTGACGGTATTGCGGATGTAGATATTAACTCACTATTGGCATTTCATAAGGCACACGGTAAACTTGTGACTGTGACAGGCGTCAATCCAGCTTCCCGATTTGGTGAACTTAAAACTGATGGAGATCGCGTAGTATCATTTACGGAGAAACCACTAAACGGGGAAGGCCTTATTAATACCGGATATTTTGTATTCAACAGGTCTGTTTTGAATTATCTTTCTATTGATAACTTATGTGATCTTGAGGTGGGGCCTTTAGAGCAAATTGCCAGAGAGGGTCAGTTGATGGTATACATACACCGAGGATTCTGGGCATGCATGGACACATATAGAGACATGGAATATCTCAACAAACTCTGGGATGATGGAAAGGCAAAATGGAAGACTTGGGAGTAAGGCGACAAATCAGATATGTTTAACCGTATTTATCACAATAAGAGGGTCCTTATCACCGGCCATACTGGTTTTAAAGGATCATGGCTGGCATTGTGGCTCTCACAAATTGGCGCTAAGATCACCGGTTATTCCCTGCCGTTGCCAACCGCACCTAACCATTTCCATTTACTGGATATTGACATAAACTCCATTATTGGCGATATTCGTGATGCAGAAAAAGTTAAGAATGTATTCAAAGAATATAAACCTGAAATTGTATTTCATCTTGCAGCACAGCCTCTCGTCAGGCGATCTTACAAAGATCCGGTTGAAACTTTCACCAGTAATGTCATGGGAACTATAAACGTTTTTGAAGCAGCAAGGGAATGTGACACGTTGCGAGCCATAGTCAACGTCACGAGTGATAAGTGCTATGAGAACAGGGAATGGCCTCGGGGTTACAGGGAGATTGATCCAGTTGGCGGGTATGACCCCTACAGCACATCGAAAGGATGCGCTGAACTCATCACCAGTTGCTGGCGCAGTTCCTTCTTTAATACTAAAGATTATGGTATTGATCATAATACTCTTCTGGCGAGCGGACGGGCAGGGAATGTAATCGGTGGTGGAGATTGGGCAACTGATCGGCTTATTCCGGACATGATGCGTGCTATAAACCAGAATGAAAAGGTAAAGATCAGAAACCCGCTGGCCATTCGTCCATGGCAACATGTTCTGGAATCGCTGAGTGGGTATTTGCTCCTCGGACAAAAGCTACTGGAAGGCCGAAAAGAATTTGCCGAAGCATGGAACTTCGGACCATCTAAGGATGAAAATGCGACGGTGGGTGAGGTTGTCAGTCAGATTAAAGTAATCTGGCAGGAAATTGACTATGAAATAAACACGCTTCCGGATCAGCCATATGAGGCTGGTATTCTCAAACTTGACTGTTCGAAAGCTCGCACTAGATTAAAATGGAAACCTGTATGGGATAGAAAAACAGCAGTTGAGAAAACTATTCTATGGTATAGGGCATTTTATGAATCTAACCAGGTGCAAAGCCTTGGGGATATTAACAGTTATGTCGCAGATGCAAAAAGAGAATTTATTTCCTGGAGAGAAGTTTGAAATTTGTTGAAGTACCATTAGCAGGAGCTTATATTATTGAACTTGAACCGTTCCTGGATGAGAGAGGACACTTTGCACGGACCTTTTGCCAGAAAGAGCTTTCCAAAATCGGATTTGATAAACAGATCGTCCAGATCAACCATTCGTTAACTAAGCAAAATGGAACTGTCAGGGGGATGCATTATCAACTTCCGCCAGCCTGTGAAGTAAAACTTGTTCGATGCGTTCAAGGACAGATTTTTGATGTCTTTGTGGATCTCAGAGCTGATTCAACCACCTTTAAGCAATGGTATGGTGTGAAATTGTCGAAAGATAATATGCGTATGTCCTATATCCCAGAGGGATTTGCACACGGCTTCCAGGCTCTTACCGATAATGCCGAATTATTTTATCTCAGTTCCGCTTTTTACAACCCTGAATATGAGTATGGATTGAGATTTGATGATCCTGAGCTGGCGATTAAATGGCCATTGCCCGTGAGTACTATTTCTTCCAAAGATCAGAGTCACCCATTAATTGACAGTGTCTTTAAGGGAATCGAAATATGAGTTGTCGTTTCTGTGAGATAACGATGACAATCTGGACGTTAGAGATTTTGAAAGGTTGGAATATAACGGACATCTCACACAAGAGAGATCTGTCTAAAGAGGTTGGTATTGCATTGGGAATAGTATACCATATTTAAAACGGTGAAATTATGTTTCACCGTTTTTCATCATGAACTTTTTGATTTGTTGATAAACAAGCATTAATTGACGCATAGCAGGCTTACTATCACACTTAAAAATAAAATTAATATTGTCCAATATTTTTCGGTTGGATATAACACTCTTATACTCATCTATTGCCCCCTTTCGATAAAATGTACCGTTTATATCCCCACTTTTCTTTCGAAAACTTTCAAGTGATACTTCGTTCTTAATATTGTCAATATCAATATCATTTATACCAACAAAGGAAAACAGTTTATTTGCTTCATATGCAAAATCGGTTTTTAGTAAAGCAAAGTGGGAAACACGTATTCTCGGATCTTTATTAACATTAGTCCATACTTTTCTATACTCTAATTGTTCAATCACAAATTTGTATCCTATGCTCCAATAATAATCATCAAATCCTTTAAAACTTACATTTCTTCTATCTTTCAAATAGTAGTAATAAGATACGAGCTGGTCTCTTACTTCCCTCCAGATAATGAAAATCTTTATATTACTAACGCGAAGCAGCATATCTCTTAATTTCTCTGTACCATAGTG
>Ga0233429_1004671_pt1 | contig 11876 bp, 1 predicted proteins | sample SI_118_April2016_3_FD_179879 | JGI IMG/M metagenome (GOLD analysis project Ga0233429, IMG submission 179879) | Seawater microbial communities from Saanich Inlet, British Columbia, Canada - SI_118_April2016_135_MG | ecosystem: Environmental > Aquatic > Marine > Inlet | place: Canada: British... | reverse complement strand
GGGACGCAGGCGGAACGGGGCTCCTTCTGCCCCGAGAATGGAGACTTGCAGAGAATCTACAGCGCTGAGCCCCTCGGCGTCGTTTACTGTAACGGCGATTGTGCGTCTTCCGAAGGTATTTGCAAGCGGTTCGATGGAAAGGGTGCCGGCAGCCGCGTCGAGTTGAATCGACAGGCCGCTATCTGCTTTGGCCGTCCAGGTCAGCTCTTCGAGGGGGCCGTCATCCTCGGTGTAAAGAGCCAGAGCCAGAGGGACGACGCTGCCCGGTTGCAGCTCCAGTTCCGGGAGGGGAAGGAGTGCGGGGGGCTGATTAGAGATGATGGCACGCAGCGTGCTCTGAGAGATGAGCCCCAGGGAGTCGCCGAGGGTGATGATCAGCGAGTCGGTGCGGGCGTGAAGCCGAGAGGGCATATAGGTCAGCACGCTGCCGGAGAAGGAGCCGCTGCCCTGGAAATTTCCGGACAGGTTCCAGGTCAGAGTCGAAGTGGAGTCATCCGGGTCTGAGGCGAAATCCTCCATATCCCAGACGAGGGTATCCCCTTTAGCCAGGGAGGTGTCCGGCAGGGAGGCCAGCAGGGGGGGCAGATTCACGCGAACGACTTCGATGCGGACGGTGTCGGTCGCCGTGGCTCCTGCCGTATCGGCAACGGTGAAGACTACCTGGCCGCTTCCGTACCAGCTGGAATCCGGTTGGATGATTGCCTCCTGGGAGGCGATGTCGACGGTGATGGAGATGTGGGTGTCATCGGTGGCGCTCCAGGTGAGGGCGGACAGGGGATCGTCGGGATCGCGAGTGAAATTCGAGAGGATGAGGGAGAGGGAGCGCCGCTGGAGAAGAACGGTGTCGGGGATGGCCATCTGCGGCGGGTCGTTGATGGGCACCACGGTGACCTGGAAGGTATCGAGGACGGTCAACCCCCTCGGGTCCCGGGCCTGCAGAGAAAAGTCGAAGCGGCCCGAAGAATCGGGCGGGGCCCAGATTTTCAGACTGTCGTCGGCCGTCCGCTCATGCGACAGAGCGGATGGCGAGAAATAGGTGAGATCGAGAGCGGAGAGGGAATCCTCCGGGTCCGAAACGAACTCCCGCAGAGAGAGTCTGAGGGTGTCGTCCTCGGCAAGAGAGAACCCCGTCGGAAAGGCGAGCTCGGGCGGATCTTCGCGAGGGCGCACCTGGATGGAGGCTGGATCGGAGGTGGAGGCACCGTGCGCATCGGTGACCGTGATGATGATGACATCGCTCCCGAACCAGTTCTTCTGCGGGGTCACGGTCATCTGGCCATCGACGACCGTCAAGTCGATGTGACTGCTGGTGTATGTCCAGGAAAAAACTGAATCGTCCGGGTCGGAGACCAGGTCTGCTACGGAGACGGTAAAGGACTCGTCCTCGTTGAGGATCAAGGAGGGCAGATCGAAAAGAGGGGGATCGTTGAAGATGTTGGCACGCAATGAATTGGAACGGACTAAGGGCAGATCTCCCTCGGCGCCTCCCGGCAGGTCGTCGGCGATCAATGTGAAGATTTCGTCATCCTCTACCGCGTCGTAGGCGAGGGCGGTGAAGGTAATAACTCCCGAGTCGGGAAGCACGCTGGCGTTCTGCAGACTGCCCGCTCCGTCCACGGTCAGCGAGACGGTATCGGCGAAGCTGGTATCGATATTGCCGTACGCGTCCAGGAGGAGGAGTTCCGGCTGCGTGGCCAGAGAGACGCCGCTGAACGAACCGCCCGGCTGGCGGGTGAACAGCAGCCGGGTGGCGACGATATCCATGGTCACCCGATCGGCATCGCTGGCGACCACCGCGCGGCCGATTTTACCCCGGCTGGTGGTCAAGCCCCCCTGGGGAAAGCCGACCTTGAAGGCGTGACCTTCCACGACGCTGGTATCCCAGACAGCGGTTGCCAGGTAGAAGTGTTCGCTCGAGTTGGGGGGGACATCCGGGAGGGTGAAATCGATCGTATTCAACGTATCGAGGAGGATGGTGGTGAGGGTGCCGAGAAGCAGGTCTGAGCTGTCGAATTGGAAATTGTCGCTGCGGTAAACGTTCACGGCAGATAGGTCGCCGGTGGCAAGCCGGGTGGAATCGCTCAGGTCTGTGATGGACAGGGAGAGGGCGCTGACACTATTGAAACCGTCGCCGAAAACGCCGATGCTGAATATGGGAATCTCCTCTCCTGCCCCGACAGTGTGGGCGCCGCTGACGCCGGTCGCCCGGGTTTGCTCCCTGAGCATGTTAACCAGGCGAATGCGGTTATTGCCCTGATCGGCGATATAGAGGCTGCCGGTGCTGTCGCCGAAGACGGCTGTGGGGTTTTTGAAGCTGGCCGTTGGAGCCTGGGCGCCATCGCCGAAAAAGCCGAATTCGCCCTTTCCGGCGATGGTGGTGATGGTGCTATCGGGGGACACTTTGCGCACTCGCTGATTGAAGCGATCGGCAATGAAAATACTGCCGGCGGTATCGACCCAGACAGCGGCGGGGAAGGCGAGGGTGGCTGTGGTGGCCGGCAGATCGTCGCCGAAGAACCCCCTCTGGCCGTTGCCGGCGACGGTGGTGATGATCCCGGTCGGATCGACCCTGCGGATGCGATGGTTGTCGCGGTCGGCGATGTAGAGACTGCCGGTGGTGTCGACGAAGACGGAGGAAGGAGAGTGGAGTCGGGCGCTGGCGGCGGGGTTGTTGTCTCCCGAAAAACCGGGCGTTCCGCTGCCGGCGACGGTAGTGATGGTATTGCCGGCGATCTTGCGGATGCGATGGTTGTCGCGGTCGGCGATGTAGAGACTGCCGGTGGTGTCGACAAAGATCGAGGAAGGAGAGTGGAGTTGGGCTGCGGTGGCGGAGTTGTTGTCTCCCGAAAAACCGGGCGTTCCGCTGCCGGCGACGGTGGTGATGATCCCCGCCGAATCGACCTTGCGGATGCGATGGTTGCCGGTATCGGCGATGTAGAGGTTGCCGTTGCGGTCGCCAAAGACGGCGGTAGGAGAGTGGAGTTGGGCTGCGGTGGCGGGGTTGTTATCTCCCGAAAAACCGGGCGTTCCGCTACCGGCGATAATGATGCTGCCTCCGGTTGGGTCGATACGGCGGATGCGATGGTTGCCCGTATCGGCGATGTAGACGGTATCTCCAGAGGCGACGAAGAGGCCGGATGGAGCGTTCAGAACGGATTCCGTGCCATCCCCGAACCAGGTGGTGATGGTCTGGCCCTGGGTGGAAATCGGCAGCAGAAGTAGAAGGAGAAGCGACCATGCGGAGATCGAAACTCCCCTGCTCATTTGAGTAGAGTTTCCAGCAGAAGAGGGGCGCACACCCATTCTAGCGCGGGCCAAAAAAGCCCCGAAGAGAAAGAGTGCGCGGAAAAGTGAGATCCGTTCTGGATGTTTCATCCGCGCCGCCACCGGAGAGATATAAAATAGTATGAAATGGGATCAACTCTTTGTCTTTTAGTTGATTAAGATGTTGTTTTTAATAAAATTACCGGGTTCTTTTTCCCCCTTCAAATCCCAATCGAGCCTTCAAGTTATAAATATCGGCCTTTTTAATTTTTTAAGCACTCTGAATTTTCAGTCGATAAACAAATTAGAGATATGAACGGAAAATTTAGGCTTTTCTGTATTAGGAGACGGTTTTTATGAAATTCGGGAGAAAATTATTCTCCGCAGCGCTGCTGCTAATGCTGTGTGGGGCAGGGGGAACGGCAGTGGCTCAGGATACCGACGGCGCGCTGACAGAGCCGACGAATAACGGCCTTGCCGCGTTTGTGGTCATCCCCTCCACGGCGGTCGATGCAGGTACGGCGGTGCCGGTTTTCGACTTCCAGGTGGTGAACCCGGCGGGAGCCAGCGGGCTCCCGGTGAAAATCGATAGCATGACGGTGGCTTTCTCCGCTGGCACTGCTGCCCTTGACGATCTGGCGGGGATGAAGGTGACCGTCACCGGCAATGGTAACCCGGTTTTCACCAATACGGACAGCAGCCTGGTAACCGGTGGAAACGATCCGATATCCTGGATTCCGGGGAGCGGAATCCTCGGGTTGGGAAGTTCCCCTGATGGGGGGGACGATGCAGACCTGCTCGCGGTGGCCAGCGGGGATACGGTGGTGGTGACGGTGTTTGCGTGGCTGGGCGCGGGGGTGGTAACCGACGGCCAGGTTCTCAGCGTCACGGTGAGTAATGTCGGCGACATCGCCACGGATACCGGAGGCAACACTGATTTGATGGCCTCGTCCATTCCTCAGACCACCACTCTCATCGAGCAGACCGCCCTGATTCTGACCTCGACGGCGACGCTCTCTCCCCCCGGGTTGGATACGACTCTCACCGTGCCTTCGACGGCTACGAGTAAACTGGTCGCCGTGCCGGTATTCGAATTCAAGATGAGGGACGACGACGACGGCATCACGCCCAGGGCAACCCGGATCGACGGTCTGGCCCTCTCGATAAGTCTGGGCGGGGGCATGGATGCGGGAGATATCGCCGGGGCGGCTCTGGTCATCACCAGCAGCGAACCGGCCAATACCACGGTCTTCTCAGCCACTGTGGGGGGAGATCGAGAGATCAACACGGCGGATGATCCCAACTACCTCAAGCTGGTGACTGTGGGCAGCGGTCTCGAACTGCGGGTCGGCCTGGCCACCGGCACTGCGGGAGCGGCCAACAATGGAATCGCCGATCTGTTGGAACTGACCGACACCGGGACGGCGATAGACCAGACGGTCACCCTGATGGTGAAGATCTGGCTGGAGAATTCCGGTATTACCGGCAACAGCACGGCCACTTTCGATCTACGCGCCGGCGGCATCCTTCTAGATGCCGGCGGCAACGGCACGGATGTGATAAATCCGAATGAGGATCTGGCGAACGGCGTGGCCACCTTCATCGTGGCCAGCAACGAAAACACTACCCTTGCGGATCGGAGTGCAGTGCCCAACGTCCTGATACTGCCTTCCAGTTCCAGCAGCCAGGCTAGCGCTTTCGATGTCTTCGATTTCTCGATGGCGGACGGGGTCGGGGGGCAGGCGACCAAGATCGACAGCCTGACGATTCCGGTAACCTTCAGCGGCGGGGCCACCTTTGGAGATCTGGCGGGTGCCGCGCTGAGGATCGACAATGGTGCCGACATCGCCTTCGCCGAGGTGGGAGGGCGCGCCATCGATACGGGGACGAATCCGACCCTGGTGCGCATCGACAGCATCGGCGCGAACCAGGCGCTCCTGAGCTTCAAGGGGAAGGTCGCCATAGATACGACCGACGCAGTCGCCGATCTGCTCGAGATTCCGGACGGGGGGATGCCGGTGGCGTTCACGGTTTCCGTATGGATCGATACTGCCGATATCGCCTATGGGGCCACTTTCGCCTTTGATCTGCAGAATCGGCACGTGACGCTGAGCGGGCAGAATAGCGATGGTCTGGCCAAGGGGCAGGATGTGACCGACGGCGTGGTCAGCGTGGGGGTCACCCGGCTGATCGATAGCTCCACGGTCGGCGATACGGTGACCGTGTCGACCGGCAATAATGCCGCTTCGGCGGCGGTTTCGGTATTCGACTTCAAGATAGTCGATCCCAAGGATGGCAAGCCGACCCTGATCGATGCCATTGGCATCCCGATTTCCGCTGGAAACGGGGGGCGGTGGAGCAATATCGCCGGGGCGACCCTGAAAGTGCAGGGGCTTTCCGACAACTCATTGGCCGGCTCGGGGGGGATGCTCTCAACCGCGGACGGCGACGGGGTTAGCGGGGGAACGACCGACCCTCTGGAACTGAACGAGACGAGCGGCCAGTTGGAGGCGGGTGTGGGGGCCGGTGGCTTCGCCGATATCGGCGACAACGCCGGCAATGCGAATCTGCTCTCCATCGGCGACGGAGAGACGGCGGTACTCACCGTCGCCATCTGGGTCGATCAGGTCGGGGTGATCGATGGTTCGACTTTTACTTTAGACATCCGGGATTTCCATATCGACGTGGACGCCCAGGCCGGGATAACGGACGTCTTCGCCAGCGCTCAGGATGTCACCGATGGGGTGATAACTTTGCGCACAGCCACCCTGGCCAATTCTGCCGCAGTGGAGGATTCGGTCTACGTCTCGACCAGCCAGCAGATCGCCCCGGGTACAGCGGTGTTTGATTTCCAGATCGTCGATCCGGCGGACGGCAAGCCGACGGTGATCGATGGAATTTTCATTCCCTGGGTTTTTACCGGCGCCACGTTGGCCGATATCGGCGAAGTAACGGTGACGGTGAGGGTGGGAGGGGTGCCCGCCTCCATTCCGGATGATGCACGGGTAGGAGGGGACGATGATGGGATCGTCGTTTCGGGCACGGACAACTCGGTCATCGCCCTGGGGGGCGGCGGTATCGAACTGGGCAGCGACGGCACGGTGGGCAGCGGCGGGGCGGTCGGTAACGGGGATGGAGCCGCCGGCTTTTTGATGCTGGGTGATGGGCAGACAGCGGTGGTGAGCGTACAGATCCACTTCACCGGAGGGGCTCCTCCGACGGACGGCGAGACAGTGGCGTTCGATCTACAGACCGCCCATCTGGCGGTGGACAGCACGGCTGGCCTCAGCGGGGGTATCGGAGCTTCTCAGAATGTGGCCGACGGCCTGCTGCTGGTCACTGGTGCCACTTCGCAGCTAAGCGATAATGCGGGAGTAGCCAGTTCGGTGATTCTAACGTCGACGGCTATCGACGCGGAGAACGCAGTCGCAGTTTTCGATTTTACCATTCGGGATCTGAGCGCCGCTGCCGGAGGGACGAACAATGGGACTTTGATCGACGGCGTAACCATACCGATCGCTCTGTCTGGAATGGAGTTTGCAGATGTGGCCGGTGCCAGGGTCGAACAGAATGGATCGAGCTTTGCGGAGGCGAGCGACTCCGGTGGAGGGGGAAACCTGATTACCGGCGGGGACGCTGGTATCGAACTGATCGATACGGGCAACGGCGTGGCTGAACTGCGCCTGGGGAGCGCGACATCCAGGGTCGCGACAGATACCAGCGAGGTGGTGGCCGAACTGTTTGCCGTCGCCGATGGCACTCCGGTGACCATCACTGTCTTTCTATGGCTGAATGCGAGCGGCATCGACGACAACGCCACGCTGACTTTCAGTCTCGACGCAGGCAAGTTTGAGCAGGAGAGGGCAGGGACCGATCTGATCGTCGAAAGGCAGCAAGTGGCGAGGGGAGTGGCGAAGATCGAGGTGGTCGCCAGCAAACTGGCCTTCATCGGCCCTGCTACGGAAAACCTGGCTGCAAATGGCGTCTCCGATACGGTGAAAGTGGTGGCCGCCGATGTCCATGGCAATATCGATCGGGACTATGCCGGCAACATCGCCGTATCCACGAGCACTTCGACGGGGCAGTTCAGCCAGAACGGCAGTTCGTTCCTAGGGATGGATTCCCCGCTGTCGGCCACTCCAACCAGCGGGGTGCTGTCTCTCTTCTACAAAGACAGCGATCAGGTGCAGGCCACGCTCGCGGCCAGCAGTGGGCGTTTAAAGGGAGAGACCTTCAATTTTGCGATCCAGGCACTCACGGTGAGTGTCGTCTGGATCAATCCGGCAGTAGGAGACACCACGACGACCGATTCGGCAGGGACTTTTCAACGGCTGCAATACGCGGTGACCAGCAACGATCCGAACTTGATGGTGGAATTCTGGGTGGCACAGTCGGCCACGCTGCCGGCGGTTACGCCGCAAAATGCCAGCCCGCTGACCGTGTTCAATCCGGACAGCAGCAGGGTACTGGGCAGGTTGCGCAATCCGATCGGTGGGGTATATGGTCCCGGGGGCAACAAGGAAGCGGCGACCGACGTGCCGATCGGCGTCGACAATCAGTTCGTTTATACCAGCGGTTTGAGCGCCGGGGCCTGGTATGTCTATATGGTCCGAGCGGATGGGGATGGTGTCAGTGCCGGGGGAGACACCCTGGCGCGCAGCGGAGCTCTCAACGTCGTGCACCATCCCGACATCATCGCCTTTGGCGTGACCGGGGGCCGGGATGGCAGGATCGACGCCGGGACGAGTTTCTCGCGGGATTCGGGCGGCAATAACCCGAACGCCGGACTCAGCCTGTTGCTCTACGCCGAGGATCACAACAGCAACGACTCGATCCGCCTGTATATCTCCACCAATCCGGGGTTGACCGATTCGACGATCACCGCCGATACCAGCGGCACCTATCGGATTTCGGGGACGACGCATTGGATGACCGACGACGTGGGAGACACCCTGCGCTACGCCTCGGTGACCATTTCCGATAGCCTCGGATCCTCCTCTTTCCATCCCCAGGGGATCTATTATTTCTACGCCCTGGTAGTGGATTCCGCCGATTCAACGGCCGTGGCTTTTGCCAGAGCCCAGAATCTGGCGGGTGCGCAGCAGAGCATGATGGTCAGCCATTCGCCGACGCTGACCTTCAGCACACCGAGGGATCCAGTGCGCAATCACTCGATAGCCGCGGAGCCGAAGCTGATCCTGTCCTGGAACGGCAGCGGCGCGGCCGGGGATCGAGATATCGATGACAATGCCTCGATTTCCCTCTGGTTCGCCCCAGCCGATTCGACTCCCGACGCGTTTGCGGATACGTCCGAGAGCTGGCTGCGGAAGATCGTCTCCGGACTGGCGGAGAATCCGGATGGTGGGGTCAATGACCAGTACGCCTGGGACTTGACCCGTTTTGATGGACAGCTGCCAAGGGCAGGGACTCCGATAAAAGTATGGGCGCTGCTCCAGGATGGGGGACCGATAGCGGTTTTCATCGCCACACCAAACATCGACTTCGCCCCGTACGAGCCGTCTTTATTCCTGCTCAATCCTCCACCGGGGGCGGTCACCGGAATCCGCGAGAATGAGGCCTATCGCTTTGCTTTTGACGCCGATTACGTCAGCGACGTGGCCACGAACGGGACGGTGCGCTACTTCATTTCGTCGCGGGACACCACGTCGCTCGAGGCGGTGCCAACCGGATTTTTCACCTTCGACACGGGGGCGTCTTCGACCTTTCCCGAAAACTACAACTCCTTTTGGATCAGCGGCGAGAGGCAGCTGAAAGAGGGCATCGATCGGTTCTTCGACTGGATGCCGAAAGAGGATGGCAATAACTACGCGGTCGAGATCGTACCGCAGACTGCGGCTACCACGACCTTCTATTTGTACGCCGTAATCAACGCCAGCAACAACGCCATCACCTCACCACACGCACTCAAACTGGCCCAGGCTCCGGCACAGATCAGGATCAACGGGCTGGGAACGACCAGCACCGACCCGGCTGCGGTCGCTTCTCCCAGCCAGGGGGAACTGGCGGTCGGAGATACAGTGCGCCTACTGCTCAGGGGGAATACCAACGGCACGGCGGTTCAGGGAGTGCAGTTCTACGTCAATCTCGATTCGACCCAGTTCGCCGTTGTCGATCAGGATTCGTCGCAGACCGGAATCCAGCCGTTTGGGTTTGCGGAGAATTACTTTTTTGGCTCGGTTGCGACCCAGATCAATCGGATCGCCCTGAGTGCAGCCACCTACAAACTGGATCTGGACAAGCGGCATTTGAGCGCTCCGGAGGATCCGACGGGGAGAGTAGTGGCTCACATCGACCTGGTGGCCCGCTCCTTTACCGGGGTGGCGTATGTGAACTGGAATCCGGACAATATCAACGATCCGAACCGCATTTCCCTGTTCTTCAACGCCGGGGGAGTTCTGAGCTTTGAGTTCAGTAATCCGCTGGCCACTTTTCAAGGGGTGAACCGGGGGATCATTTCGGGAACCGTGCCGCTACAGGGAGCCAGCCGGACCAGCGACAGCAAGGTGACCACCTTCTGGCTGCGCTCGCCGGGGAGCTGGATCTCGGTTGTGGACACCGCTTTCGTCAACGCCAACGACGACAGCAGCGCGGTCGAGGGGGTGCAGTTGAGCACCGGGGCGGACGGTTCGTTCACCCTCAATCGAGTGCCGGCAGGGCAGTACGAACTGGTGACGAAGAGCGAGTCTTACCTGTCCGGGTACGCGCCGGTGGAGGTGGTCAACGGCCAGACGTTGACCGGAGTAGTGCCGACGCGAGTCGCGGCAGACGTCGATTCGGGCCAGCTTCTGGGGGGGGACATCACCGGCGACAACAAGATCGACGCAGACGATGAATCGGCCTTGAATCTGGCCTACGAGAGCGCTGCGACCGACAGCAGTTTCAACAGCGCCGCCGACATCGACGATGACGGTACGGTGCTGCTGAGCGACCTGCTGGTCCTGGCGGCCAACATGCGCACGCCGCTGCTGACCGGTGTAGCTCCGGTCTACAAACCGGCGATCAACAGAGGCGCCGCTCTGGTGCTGTCCGGGATCCCGCTGGAGGTAGTAGCCGGCGAGGAGTTCGAAGTCGATCTGGCACTGGAAGGGGTGGCGGGGCTGGCCGGATATAGTCTGGGGCTGGAGTTCGATCCGGAGATCCTGGAAGTGGTCGCAGTGGAGAGTCCTCTCCTCGAAAGCTACCCCGCAGTGCGGATCGGACGGCAAAAGAGCCCGGGGCGGTACGTTCTGGCGGAGGGGATTAAAGGGGGAGGGGAGGCCGTTGTCGACGATCCGCTCCTGGCCCGGGTGCGATTCCTGGTGCTGGAGGGGACGAGGAGTCCGCGGTTCGGGGTGGAGCGGGCCTATTTCGCCGATCGCAGCGGCCGTCAGGTGGAACTGCCGGCGAGAACGACGCGGGCTCTTCCCGAGCGATTCGCCCTGTGGCAGAACGCGCCCAATCCGTTCAACCCTTCTACTCAGATTCCCTTCGACCTGTCGGAGGAGGGTGTTCGGGTAGAGCTGACCATCTTCAATGTGATGGGGCAGCCGGTCCGGCACCTGCTGCGTGCCGGGGGGATGCGCGCCGGGCGCTACCGCCTGACCTGGGATGGCCGAGACAACCTGGGACGGCTGGTGGGAAGCGGGGTCTATCTATACGCGCTCAGGGCGGGGGATTTCGTCCAATCCCGCAAGCTTCTATTGATGAAATAAAGAGACTCGGCAAGGTGGAGAAACAGGGGACTGCTGAAGGATGGCCTTCAGCAGTCCCTTTTTTTGTCGATATTCCTAGAGAAGGCATGCGCTTTGCTTATATATGGGGATAGACAAAAATAACCGCATGGCGGAAGTAGCGGAAGCGATATCGAGGCTTCGTTGAGGAAATTTTTTCCATATCTGATCCTTTTCATCGGTGGACTGTGCCCTCCCTTCTGTGCTGGGGGAGGAGTGGCAGAAGCGGCCCTCCTGGAATTGCGGGGGCGCAACCCCGGACCGGGGGGAGAGATCCGCACCTCTCTTGGACAGGCGACCATCATCGACGTGTGGATGGATGGACAGGGAGAGCGCATCCGCACGCTGAATCTCTTTCTGCGCTACGATCCCAAGCTTCTCAAAGTGCTCGATGCGAATCTCAATAAAGATGGGATAAATCCATTTTTAACAAAAGAATACATGCCACAGCCAAGCGAGGCTCTGAACGGTCTGTTGGCCGATCAGGGAGAGCTGATCTACGGGGTGACCAATCTGGGGAACGCCACTGCCAGCGGCGCCGGGGTGGTCGCCTCTTTCCAGGTCGAGGCGATCGGACTGGGAGCGGAGGCGGATATCGCCGTGGATTTTCGCTTTCCACTCAGTTTCACCTCGTACGAAGTGATCAACGACCAGGGGAAGCTGGAGAAACGGGACTTCGAACCTTCCCTGGTCAGAGGATTGCACGTGTTAATCGGGGCCGGTCTGCTCGTCTCGGATATTCCGGATCTGGTGGTGCCGGGCGGGGGACGAGATCGGTCGATAGGGCTCGACAAATACGTGATCGACACCATCTATCCGGACGCCCAGATCGAATGGGAGGTGAGCGGAGGGAATAGGATTGGGGTGCAAATCGAACCGGAG
>Ga0233429_1004670_pt1 | contig 11877 bp, 10 predicted proteins | sample SI_118_April2016_3_FD_179879 | JGI IMG/M metagenome (GOLD analysis project Ga0233429, IMG submission 179879) | Seawater microbial communities from Saanich Inlet, British Columbia, Canada - SI_118_April2016_135_MG | ecosystem: Environmental > Aquatic > Marine > Inlet | place: Canada: British... | reverse complement strand
ATCGGCGCTATCTCGGAAACGGCTGTCACCAGCTGTTCGCCGCCTGCTGTCTCGATTTCTGCCGCAGTGCCGATGATGACCCCTCCTCTCAGATCTTCCTCGACCACCTCGACCACTATTTCCAGACGATCCGTGCCCAGCAGCAGAATGGCCTGCCCGGGCATCACCGTCTGCCCGAGTTCGACAAACCATTTTAGCACTTCGCCATTTACCGGCGATCTGCCCGTTGCCTTTTTCAGCCGCGACTCCGCCTCCACAACCGCGGCACGTCCGCTCCGACACGCCCGCTGACTCGACTCCATCTGCTCCCGCGGCAAAGCGTTTGCGGCGACCAGACGCTGGTCGGCCTCATAGCGGCGACACCAGTAATCGCGCTCGGACTCCAGGCGCTCGACGACGGCGCGCAGTTCGGGCACATCCAATGTGGCAACGATGTCGCCAGCGCCCACATCTCCTCCCTCCCCAACCGGCAGAGTGGCGATCGCACCCTGCACCTGGGCGATCACCTTCACTTCCTTCTGGGATTGGATCGTCCCCATATAGGACACCCGACTGCCCATATCCATCACCACAGGCTTAATCATGCGGACAGCTATAGGCTGAACCGCCAGCTCTTCGTCCGCAGGATTACCACAGTTCCCGAACACGAGCGGAGTAGCCGCCAGTAAGATCGCGTGTACCCATCGTCTCAGGCCCTGGGTCATGGCCGGACTTGTGCCCCTCTTGCGCATCATATCTTTCTCCTGACAATTTCTGACACACTCTGTGCGGTCAATCTTCCCGCTACCGCGTGGTAACGCAGGATGGCCGTCATTTCGGCATATGCCGCGCCCCGTTCCTGAATTTGCAGCTGGAGCAGATCCATCTCCTGCACCAATAGATCGCTGAGAGAAACGCGGCCTGCCCGGTACAATTCCCGAGTGGCGACGACGGAACTCCGCTTACTCCGAACGGCAGCGGCAATGTATCGCCGCCGAGCTCTGGCCGATTCCTGTTGTTCCAAAGCGATCTGTCGGTCGGCCGCTTCCGCCGCCGCCGCCGCCTGCAGCGCATACTCTGCGCTCCGCAGCGACGCCGTTGCCGCCTTTGTGCTGGCCAGATGACGCCCCCCCTCGAACAGCGGCAGGCGCAGATTGATACCTGCGGCCCATTCGCCAACAGGTTCCAGGTCGCCTCCCGCCCGATAGGCCCGCGCAGCGAAGCCGCTGATATCCGGCCAATAACTGCGCCTCGCCAGTGCATGGAGAGCCTTAGCGCGGGCGACCTGTGCACGTGCTTTCGCAGCACGGGGGCCAACCGGTACCCCCGCGTCCGCCTGAAATTCCAGAAAGACCCTTGCGGATTCCGGATCACTCGCCGGAGCGGGATTCTCGTCGACGGGATACACCCGCTCGCCGCTACCAATCAACTGTCCCAGACGAATGGCCAGTTCGGAGCGCTTACCTTCCACTTCGATGCTGTCGGCACGGGCAGCTTCCGCCGCAGCGGTGACCTGTGCAATATCGGCTGGTGATACCCGACCTTCGTTCAGGAGCAGAGAAAGTTCATCCCGACGGCGTTGGAGCAAGTGGATGCGAGCCGTTATGAGATCCGCCCTGTCCCGCTGTTCTCTGGCGAGAATAAAGATCTGCGCGACCCCTTCGATGAGATCGATCCTCACCTGATCCTCCCAAACGCTCGATTCCAGTACTCCTGCCTCCGCAGCTCGTTTGTTCGCCCGAGTGCGCCCGCCGCTGAAGATGGGCACCCGCAGTCGGATGCTGGTTTCGTAGATCTGATCATCCAGCGGCGGGAAAACCCCGACCTGATGAATCGGCACGATGACATTCGGTTCCTGGTGGCGGGTATAGCCGGCAGTCAGCGAAAGCTGCGGATATAGCCCGCTCGCCGCCTCCTTTGTCCGCGCTTCAGCAGCTTCCCGCTGTCGTGCGGCAGCGCCGATCACAGGGCTGTGAGCCGCCGCCGCGTTCAGGGCCTCCGTCAGGGTCATTGAAGCGGTCTGTGCAGCAGCAGTATGAGGGATCATCCACAGCACAAGGGCCCAGGTGGATTTCCACAATAGGGGGACCGATCCCCGTCGGCTTCGTTTCATATCGCTCTCTCTCATATCAGGTAAAAATCAGCCTTTCCAGCGTTCTCAGTGCCCGGTCCCCCCGATCTTTCAGATCAAAACTGAAATCGGCAAGTCGCCACTCCAGCACGATCAGGCGAATATTGCCCACAATCAACACCGCCAGATCTTCCGAATCCGCATCGACGACCCCTCCTTCCAGCCTGGCCTCGTCGATAAAGGATCTGAGCAGACCATGCCGGGAACTCAGGATCGCACGCAGTTTTTCCTTCAGGATGGAATTGATCTGGAAGATGTTCTCCGAGAAGACCACCGATGTGATTTCGGGATTCCTTTCCAGGAAGTCGAAATGATACCTGACGAACTCGCGGATCTTCTCCTTCGCCGATGGCACCTCGACCAGATTGGACTTTATCGTCTCGCTCATTCCCAGAACTCGATCCAGAATGCGCGCAATGATATCCTCCTTATTCGCGAAATGCCGATAAATCGCCGGTTCGGATATCCCGACCCGTCTGGCCAGTTCGCGAATAGCCAGGGCACTATATCCCTGTTCGTGAATGATCCTGATCGCTTCATCGAGAATCTGTTCCTGTCTCTCTGCCGTGTGGAGACGAGTCGTCGATTTTCCCATGTTTCACCTATTTATCAGGACGGGAATCTTCCCCGCTTCTCTTTTAGGATCATGATTTTCATTGGTATTAAGTTAGCTATCGATAACTAACTTAACAAAAAACAACTCTGCTAGCAAGCCCCTCTCAAGGAATGCCCTCCATTTTGCCAATCTTTCAAGCCGGTCGCAATGTGCTGCTGTGTGCCTGGCGACATGCCTGGTCATACTTGTAAGCCAATTCTGGCTCCTTCTCCTGGATTATGACCAATTCTGGCTCATATCTTCGTTCACAGTCCCTTTCCGTCGACCTACCGCGAAAAAAAGGATGCGCATAGGTCGACATAATGGTGAGAAAACTTCATCTCACCGAGAATATCTGCCTATCCGCATCCTTGAGATCTTCAAAAATGCCTGGATAGCGGCTATGATCTGTTATTTATACAATATGGGAAAGATTCCCTCCCAAATCAAACTTCCATTCCGCAACTCAATCTCGCGCAAAATCCTTATAGGTATTCATTCGGCAGCACGGGATGCAGGGGCGGGAACAAGGCGTGGATCAGCCGTTCGCTATCGCCTTTAAGCTGGATCTCCGATTCCGTGACTACCTTGTCCGGAGTGTCCGTGCCAACCAGCAACCGCGCCATTTCTTGACCTCCTTCTATGGTGTGCGCGGTTTCGACCGGATCAACGACCGCGACAGTGCCCTTGTCTACCATCAGGAAGGCCGTCTGGTCGGCCACGGTGATACGTAGAGCACCCGACCACGCAGCCTGTCCGGTCATGCGCAGGCGGCGCGTAAATTCGTCCACCATATGCTCCAGAGTCGAATTCAGATTTACAATGCGCATGGGAATGTGACCCTCGAGGCGCCCTTTCCCTACAACCCCGGAAAAACCGAGTTGCCGGAGGTATCGCGCCAGGGCGCTGCCATGGGGCAGGTTGAAAAAATCCACCTCTTGGCAACCTTTGTACTGCCGGGCGATCTGTCCCAGTATCCGCAAACGCTGCTCGGGATCACCGGCCGAATCGGTTACCTCAATCCTGTTATTGTGTTCCGCGTTATACACGAGCGGGTCTGAGAAATAGCCGACCAGTTTCTCGTTTTCATCCAGCAACAGAAATGCCGGCCCGTATTCGCCGGGTTGGGTCGGACATTTGCCGTGTGGATAGGTGGGTCGCACCGCCGTCATGGAAACGCCTTCGTTCTCCCGGTTGTAAAGCTTCGCCACTCCGGGATAGCTGTGCACGTCGTTCAGGTCGATTTCCCTCAGCTGCACATCCGGTAATTCGGTCGGCAAGTCTTCCGCTTTGATCGTGTAGGAAACCGCAAAGGGCATAACCGACACATATCCGTGCGGGCCATACACATCCAGATCGGTCGTCCTGACGATGGAGAGATCGTAGCCGTGGGCGCACATCGCTTCCATCGCTGCCTCTATCGCCTGATCGAATAAATCGCGTCCCTCGTCGTGATGCGGGTTGGGATAATCGACATTGATACCGGCGACACGCACCTGGGCTATGCCGAGACGCAGGCGGATCTCATAGATTCCGATATGCGCTGCCAACTCGTCGCCATCGAGAGCGATTCGCGATGTGATCCAGTCGTAGTGACTGTCGGCGATGCGCCCATGGCGGGCCTGGAAAGCCATGTCCGGTCGCTGGAGTTTCTTCTCCAGCAGGTCGTAAATGGACTCGGTGTCTTGTTCCTGGCTCGGCGCGATAATCCGACGCACGGAATCGGCGAAGCGCTCATCCTTGGAGGGTCTGGACTGCTGCAGATTTTCTTCAACCACGATTAACAACCTTTCTTTGAGCCGCTTCCTCGCCGAACGCAGCCGGTTTTTCACGGTATGCACCGAAATCTCGAGAAAGGCGGCGATTTCTTTTTGCGAATGGTCGGAGATGTAGAACATGGAGACGATTTCGCGTTCCTGTCTGGAAAGGCTTTCCATCGCCTCCCGGATCAACTGTTTCATCTCCTGCTCCTCTGTCTGTTCTTCGGGATTGAGATCGGAGGCGAAAGCGGTGCTCTCAATGGCCACTCCAGCGGACATGAATCGGTATCGGCGTCCTCCGCGCGTCAATCGATCACAGTGCTTGTGCACGATTTTGCGTAGCAGACCAGGAAAGGTTTCCAGGACTTGTAGGCGCGGCAGAATGTCGTAGGCTTCCAGGAAAGCTTCCTGAGCCGCATCCTCGGCCAGATGGAAATCTCTTAAAAGGGAGTATCCATATCCCACCGATATGTCCTGTAAACATTTGACTATCTGCCCGTACGCCTGGGTATCTTTCTTCTGAGCCCGTACGAGCAGATCGGTCAGATCATGCACGCCATCCTCCATCCGAAATCAGTTCCTCATACGATAATGCGAAGGCCTTCAACCGTATATCCCATTTTTACAGAAAAAGGTGTACAGATCCTGCAGCCATTTCAAAAATTGGCGTCCATAAGGCGGTTGCGATTGCTGTGCCGGTAGAGGGCATTGTTGTAGATGGAGATCTTTCTGATTGGCCGGAAGGGATGAGAGAGTATGAGATTGAGTTGCCAGAGCATTGGGATAAACCGGTTAGTGAGGAAGATTTTCAAGGATCGTTTCGTATTGGATACAATAAGTGCGCGCCATTGAGGAACGATTCATCGGGTTCGCCGAGGAGCATCTGGAGCGACTGCGCCAGGTGCTGCGCTATGCAGCCGATGCCGAACAACGCCAGATCGCGGCCTGGGTGATCGCCTATGCCGGAGACAAGCGCGCGATCGTCGACGACCTGCTCTACGCCGTGAGTGATTCCGACTGGGTTGTCCTGTAAAACGCTAGCGATCGCGCTCAGGATCGGTTCGCAAACACCCACACTACCTGAGCTATGGAGTACGTTCGGTACCCCGCAGAGCCAAATCGGCTGAAAACTGAACCGCGATTCAGAATCTCAGCTGATACTTGCCACTACCCGATCTGTTCGACAGGACCAGAGCCGTCTCGATCTGTCATTTCAGGATCTGTTCCGATAATACCCTTCCCAAAGCACTATATTGCAGAAATTGTGAGGATCATGCGCCCTTTGAAGTCCAATACGCGCCTGGTCTCTTCGGCGATAATAGGGGCAGCTTCGCATTTTGTTTCGGGCGGCAGGGGGCCACAAGCCCAAACGTGTAGTTGTGGGTCCTCAGGGACACCGGTGGGGATGGAGTGGATCACTTCTATGCCGTCGGTGGTAGAGGGAAATTGGCGGAGTTCGGAAGCGATGTTTGCCAGGTCGGCCTCTTCGGCCCCAGAGGGGAAGCGGCTAGCTGCTAAGTGGTCGGCGAGGCGCACAGTGAAGCAGAGGGGGGAGATATCGATCAGGTAAGATACGGGGGCGAAGCGTTCGCCGCGCCTGTGGTGGGTAGCGATGACTTCGATGACCTCGGGGTTCTCGCCTAATTCGACGGCGAGTTGGGCACCGTGCTCATCATGGGTGCCTTCGAGTTCCATGACTTTGCCCATATCGTGCAATAGGCCGGCTCGACGCGCCAACCTCGAGTCCAACTCCAAAATCTGGGCAAAAAGACCGGAGAGGCGAGCTACATCCAGGCTGTGCTGGAGCATGTTCTGGCCGTTCCACAAGCCGATCTGGTCAGCTAACTCTCCTATGCTCTGGGCTAGTTGGGGATGTGTTGCTTCCAGGTCGAGGTCGGCGAACGCGCGATGTCCGATGTCGATAGACGAGTTATCTCGGTCAGGCCGGCTACTCTGGTCCATGAGGATCTCCTTAAAGCGGCGGCGCCCTGAGCGCAGCCGGTAAGCCACCCGTTGCAGCGGCAGGTCGAGGAACTGGGCCACCTCCTGGCGCGAGCGGCCACCCATATAACAAAGGACTAGGACCTGGCGCTCTAGTTCCGGCAAACTGACCAGTACGCGCTGCACCTGGCGACGCTTCTCTTCTCTTTCCAAGATGGCTAGCGGTCCCGAAGCGTCCGCCGCAATGCCAGCCACCTTTTCCAGCGGCAGGGGGTCCGTTTTGCGCTTACGGCGTATGCGGTCACAGTTCTTGAAGATGATGCGCTTGAGCCAGGCGGGAAAAGCCGGGCCGTTGTAGACGCGGTCCAGGTGCAACCAGGCCTCCATAAAAGCGGCTTGGGCGGCGTCTTCGGACAGTTGAAAATCGTCCAAAAGCGAGTAGGCGTAACCCAATGCCATGTCCTGGAAACGGCGCACGATTTCGCCGGTGGCGTCCAGATCACCCTCTTGGGCACGTGCAAGCAGATCGTTCAGATCATCCATATGCTGCAAAAGGAATGCATGGGAAAAATTGTATATATAAAGATCCCAGCAAAGGCAGAAGTGGGGTGTAAAAAAAACTACCTACCGCCAGCTCAGATCCGTATCATTCTGTTTTAGTGTGAGTTTCCATTCTTAATCTTCGTTTGGGGTGTTACGATATAAGGTACGGCATGGGTAAGGGGTAGCAGGGAAGGGGACATACGAGGACATATGGGAAATTGCCGCCGTACGTCATCTATACAACCATCATGAGGAGTGGAGTTGCCGTCGTACGTCGGCAATCCGCAAGTTGGACTAAACCGCCTGGCGGCGGTGGTTTTGTCTTTGTCGCCGCGTGCAAGCCGCCCGGGAAAAGGGGCACTCTATATCTCTATTTTCCGGGCGAAAAATAACGGCCATAAACTATTTTTAAAACAATACGTTGACCGCTTTTTTCGATTTTCCTGAATGAAGCGTAGGAGGAAGAAGGCGGGGATTGAATCCCCATAGGTGCGGCGCAGCGGCATCGTCCAACACATTGGTATCCAACATGGCGTAGGGAACGTCGGTGGATACCCGGTATTTCTTCCTGTGCGCCACGTCGGATACCATCTTACTCGTTATAAGAAATGCCAAAAAAAGTGGCGGCCATTTAGCCGCCACCGTACTACACAATCTTGCTCTGCCAGTTACGTTTTTTCGATAGGAAACTGAATTTCGGTCACCGAATCGTCAGGGGCACTCCTATCATGCTGTAAATACACCTCCCGATTCGAGCCGATGATACGATACCCATTACTCTTTATCCAAGTCACTACAGCTTCATACGCTTGGGGGAAGCCAGAGAAATTGCCCCTATGGATGACACAAGCCATTTGCTCTACGGGTAATTCGTAGATTTTGACGCTGTTATTGCCCATTAGTGAACGGTCGATGGGAAGAGCCGCTTCTACATCCATATTGGTGTCTTTGGGTCCATCATCGTGCCATACGGCAATACCTGGACCGGCAATTTTTGCTCCGTGTTCCGTTATGTAGTTTGCGACTCCATCAAAATTGCGGTCCAATATCGGACCGACTTTATCTTGAGTGGGAATGATCTCTCGTATAGAGGCGACCTGTTGCGATTCCACTGTTTTTATGATCGCATCATAAGCTGGCATTTTGCCCTCCATTTCGATCTGTCTCAGCCGCGCTTCTACCCGTAAGAGCTGTTCTTGAGCTTCTCGCATCTGTTCCCCAAGCTGGGTTTGTTTGAGCCGAAGCATACCTCGTATCTCCTCCGTAGAGAGATCTGCCTCAAGCATCTGAGCGATATGATCCAACGTCAAACCGAGATCTTTGAGGGCTACGATGCGATTTAGCCTGGAAAGTTGATCGAACGAGTAGTAACGGTATCCGGTAAAGGAGTCGACATGATCGGGCTTAAGCAGTCCAATCTCATCATAATATCTCAACGTCTTTACCGGCACTTGGCTGAATCTAGAAAAGGTGCCGATTCTGAGCATAATTGCTCCGTAAATCTATGATGGTTTGAAGGCCTTCATATACCAATATACACCCTCCATTAACTGGAGAGTCAAGAAGAAATCGCACATTTTTCTTCTGCTTTTATTTCTTTGTTTTTAAATTGCTTATATCGAATTTGATGAACGCCGATGCAAAAAAAGGCCTAAAAACAGGGAAACATAGAAATCATCAGATGAGTTTAACCTTATTATTGCCTCTTGAACGGGCACTTCTTATAACACCGTGGCCCTGGCTCCAGCGCTTGCGCGCTTTCACCCAACCGCTACGCGGTTCAGGGCCACGCAGGACGATATATGATATATGAAATAAGAAAAGGACCGGCCGCCACCCCGCATGGAAGGACGCTGAATGAGCGAATTTCACCCATCAGATGATTGCCCACCGCAGGTTCTCAGAGATATTTATCTGGATTCGCTACCCGAACCACAAGAGCTATTTTTCGAAAATCAAGTCTCCGCAGGCACAACATGGGAGGCAAAAGACATTGCTTATGCCGTTACGAATGGTGACTCGCTAGTCGAGCTATACGTCGTCGAATCACAAAGCCATCGCTTGATTAGCTTATTTGATGAAATCATGGATTTAAGTGGCGCTTCCAAGGTCCTTTGTAAAGCATTCGATAGACAGTTGCTGCATGCATCGCTGTCCCGTCCGGCGCACGTATCGACTTTCGCATTTCTATTCCGAAAAATTGCAGACGCTACTTTTCAACCGTTATCGGGCATCTCTTTCAGAATCGGTATTGCCAATGATTGCCAAGCAATCCTTGCTATTGACGATGGGTTCTTCCACGGTTCTAAAGAGATTGCAGAATATGCAAGTCATGACGGCCTCTTTGTTCTCGAGTCGAATGACGCCATTATTGGATGTGGTATTGCGAAGCCCGTGATACAAGGCAGATCTGATGTGGACATTGGTATGCTCGTTGCACCAGACCATCGCAGAAAAGGATATGGCACTCACATAATTTCCTTCCTGAAGGACTATTATCTGCGACAAGATAAACGTCCAATCTGCGGCTGCGGTGCTGACAATATCGCGTCGCAACGCACACTCATCAACGCGGGATTTATCTGTGAATATCGCGGACTTCAAATCACCTACTGAGGCATCAGACAGGCAGGGACACACTGGAGGAAAGACCAAAAGGGGAACATAGATGGCCGTAAAAGACAACGTAGCAGAACTCATTCGCGCAGGCGACGAAATAGCGTTGGCAAGTAGAGCAAAAGAACAACCTGAGCAGTTTGATGACAAGCATTGGTTCGCGGCGGTCAGAACGGGCAAGTTAGGTATTTGTAGGGCTCTCGTTGCGGCAGGATTGACACCGATGAGGACGCGGTTTGATCGGGCACCATTGCACTTTGCGGCAAGCTCTCACAAAGAGGAAATTATTCAGTGGCTCCTTGAATTAGGCGCTGATCCAAACCTACAGGATTCAGATGGGTATAAGCCGTTGGATTTAGCCTTTGAGTTCCATGAGAGCGAACCATCGCCGGAACTTGTAGAAACCCTTGCGAAAGCTGGAACAGAGATTACCGTCTGGACAAGTGTGAGAATGGGAGATTTGAACAGGTGTAAAGCCCTCATAGAGAAGAGCCCCTACCTTCTTCAGGCATTTTCCGACGAAATAGCTTTGACTCCGCTTATGGTTGCAGCCAGAATGAATAGGCTTGAAATGGCCCAGTTTCTCATCGCATCAGGAGCCGATGTCAACGCAGTGAGTACTAAGCAGGGAGATGGAATGGGAGGCAACGCACCTCTGTGGTATGCTGCTCAGGGAAGTAGAACGGGAAGGGAACCCATTGTGGAACTTCTGTTGAGAAACGGAGCGCAAGTGGACTTTGCGGGGGAGCTTGGATGGACTGCACTGCATATGGCAGCTCAATGGAATCATCCTAATGTCGCTAGAATACTTATAGAGAATGGTGCGGAAATAGAGCGTCTAGATGATGAAGGGAGCCCCCCTATGAAAATCGCACAAAAGCATGATTCAAGAGACATGATGGGTCTCTTATCGAAACTGTCCTAGTTACTAATCTCTCAGGAATGTGTCTACCCACTAAAAAAAAGACTGACCATGGACCGCGTAGCCGTATTCGCCGATGTGCAGAATATCTACTACACTGTTAAGCAACAGCATAATTGCCATTTCGACTATGGTTCTTTTTTCAGGGAGGTGACAGCCGGCCGGAAACTGGTGAAAGCCATTGCCTATGCGGTTGACAAAGGCGACAGAAAGCAGACTCAGTTTCAGCAAATTCTGACCCGACTCGGCTTTGAGGTAAAACTCACGCCTTATATTCAGAGAGCGGATGGCTCAACCAAAGGAGACTGGGACGTAGGGATTACGGTCGATATGCTGGAGTACGCAAATCGCGTGGATGTCGCCGTCCTTGCTTCAGGCGACGGAGACTTCGCTCTTGCGATTGACAAGCTAATCAAGGAATTCACGGTATCCGTTGAAGTGTACGGTGTCCCCGGACTGACCGCTAGTCGTCTAATCGAATCGTCGACACGATTTGTGCCGATTCAAGGAGATCTGTTGCTCCCTATACCCACTACGTGGTGAGGGGAAAGCGACGCTGTAGCAATGTCATATGCGAACGGTTGAATACCCCCCTTCCTCCTCACCCATCTGGGGTAAAGTACCCACCAAACCGGGTCAACTCCAGTTTCAGTAATACCTGTTCCCAATAGGGTATAAGAGAAGCCACGGCGAGGAAAGCGCCGTGGCCTTTTTCATGAGTATGACGCACTGATCCAGAATGGAGTCTATGGAGGGATGCCATCGTGAAGAAGACATTCGAAACGCAGCGACTGAGACGATTATTCCCTCGCAGTACCTGATGCGAAAACTGGGATTTTGCATAGAGCGGAATCTCCATCCTGAGTGGTCACACGAAGTGATAGGAATTCTCGAGAACACCCTCATTTCAGCGGAAGGAGAAATTCGATGAAGCCTAAAGATCACATAGCCGTCGCCAATGCAGCGCATTGGGAAGAAGAGGTTAAGAAAGGGGGTGGACATACGATCCCGTGGTTGGATTTGGATCTGGAGCAACTCCATCGATATATACGAGGCGACTTGGAGGAGGAAAGGCTCGTAGGACGTAGAGAGCCCAGACGATATCTGAATATGGATCATGAGGACATAAGGAGACTGGGTGATATTGAAGGCAAAAACGTGCTTTGCCTAGCGTGTGGTGGCGGCCAACAGTCTACAGTACTTTCCTTGCTTGGAGGACGCGTAACCGTAGTTGATTTTGCCCAAGGGCAACTTGCGGCGGATAGAGAAGCGGCGGCCCACTACGGATATGAAATCAGAACCATTCATGGAGACATGCGCGATCTATCGTGTCTCGAAGCCGGCTCGTTTGATTTCGTATGGGGAACGGCCACCTGTTATGTGCCGAGTA
>Ga0233429_1004667_pt1 | contig 11891 bp, 6 predicted proteins | sample SI_118_April2016_3_FD_179879 | JGI IMG/M metagenome (GOLD analysis project Ga0233429, IMG submission 179879) | Seawater microbial communities from Saanich Inlet, British Columbia, Canada - SI_118_April2016_135_MG | ecosystem: Environmental > Aquatic > Marine > Inlet | place: Canada: British... | reverse complement strand
CGTGACCGAAACAAAATCATCGGAGAGCTACGGGCCATTCTCGCCAGAACTTGTTTAAAGGCACTTGAGCCAGACTTAGTTATTTTAGATGAGTTTCAGCGCTTTAAGCACTTACTAAATAATGACTCTGATGCCGGTTTGTTAGCACGGGAACTTTTCAGTTATTCAGACGAAGATACTTATGTGCGAACTATTCTTCTTTCTGCAACTCCTTATAAAATGTACACTCTATATGAGGAGTCTGGTGAGGAGGATCATTACCAGGATTTTCTTGCTACACTTGAATTTCTCGAAAACAATCCTCACAACACATCTAAAATTAAATTATTAATCGAGGACTATCGCCGGGAAATGTATCGGTTTGGTAATGGTGGTTCCATTAGGTTGCCAAAACTCAAACAGGAATTGGAAAAAGCTCTTAGAAAAACAATGGTACGCACCGAACGTATCGCATCAACACCAGGGCAGGATGATATGTTGATGGAAATTTCTGATAAAAACCTTGTTATTCCACCCTCTGAAATTAAAACATTTCTGACTATGCAAAATATTTCCGGAATACTTGGCATGGGTGATGTTATTGAGTATTGGAAGTCAGCCCCTTACCTTCTTAACTTCATGGATAAATACAAATTAAAAGAAAAATTTGTCAAACAAATCCACGAGTCATCCAATTCACAGTTCACTCAAATTTTACATAACTCATCTGATGCTTTTCTCTCCTGGAAGGATATTCAATCTTATGAGCAAATAGATCCGGGTAATGCTCGGCTCAGAAAACTTATTAAAGAACTGCTGGATGACGGTGGCTGGAGATTGTTGTGGTCCCCACCGTCACTTCCATATTATCAGCTTGAAGGACCATTTAACAATTTTGAAAATAAAAACCTTACCAAAAGACTTATCTTTTCCTCCTGGACAGTTGTTCCAAAGGTTCTTGCGGCTATATTGAGCTATGAAGTTGAACGTCGAATGTATAAATCCTTTGAGAAAAATCCTTTGAATACATCTGAAGAAAGAAAAAAACGCAGACCCCTCCTGCGTTTTGCCATAAGTAATGAAAGACTTACCGGTATGCCTGTACTTGGGCTTCTTTATCCGAGTTTTAGCCTTGCCCGCCTTGGAGATCCATTAACTTTTATAAAAAACAGATCCACTGAAACGACTGAAACACTCAAGTCCAGTACCTTACTTTCTATTATTGCAGAACGTATTGATAAAAAATTATCACAAATATCTGAAGGGGATGAACATTCAGAAAGAGAAGATGAGTCCTGGTACTGGGCCGCCCCCATTCTCTTAGATATACAGGAGGACAAAGCTGCGGCTGAAGGATGGTTAAAACAGTGGGGATTGCCACAAATTTGGAGTGGCAGATCAAAAGATATCAGTGAGGAAGGTGATGATTCACGCTGGGCAGATCATGTTGAATATGCTGCAAGCCTTCTTAACGGAACAAATATACCACTGGGTAAAAGACCTAAAGATCTTTCATGGGTACTCGCGCAAATGGCTCTTGCTAGTCCCGCTGTCACTTCACTAAGAGCATTATGCAGGATTTCTGGCGGTCTTCAAAATTGTTCAGGTAATTCGATTAGAAATGAAGCTGGAAGAATTGCCTGGGGATTTCGGAAAGTTTTTAACCGGCCAGAAATCATGGCATTAATTAGAGGTATAAACAGAAAATTACCATACTGGCGCAGTGCCCTTGAATACTGTGTGCATGGGGGACTGCAATCTGTCCTGGATGAGTACACTCATATCTTGCAGGAATTTTTGGGTGTGAATGACCATCCCCCTGATAAAGTCATTAAAGAAGTGGGCCGTACCATTACTTCAGCTTTGTCTCTTACTACGTCTAGAGTTGAAATGGATGATATTTCATTCCAGAACTTAAATAATAATATTCAAATTCAGAGGCGGAGTATGCGCAATCATTTTGCTTTAAGATTTGGCATACAAAAATCTGATGATGGAAGAGAGACAACCCGTGAAGATCATGTCCGAGTAGCTTTTAACTCTCCTTTCTGGCCGTTTGTACTTGTATCTACCTCTGTGGGCCAGGAAGGGCTTGATTTTCATCCATATTGCCATGCCATAGTTCACTGGAATCTTCCTTCGAATCCAGTGGATATGGAACAGCGAGAGGGCCGTATTCATCGTTATAAAGGACATGCTGTCAGAAAAAATATAGCTAAAATATATGCAAACCGCCTCAATGGGAATCACCATCCAGACCCTTGGGCAGAAATGTTTGAAATAGCACGAAAAGAACACTGGGAATCAAGCCGGGGGTTAATACCGTTTTGGAGTTTTCCAATCGAAGACGGTGCCTGCATAGAAAGACATGTACCCACACTACCTTTAAGTCGAGATATTGAAAAATTGCAGGCACTTAAAAAATCACTGGTTATTTACAGGATGGTTTTTGGCCAAACAAGGCAGGAAGATATGATTGAATACCTTTTATCCAAGATAGCTGATGCAGATGTTAGTGACATTTCAAAACAATTACAGATCTACTTAGGGCCGCCGATATATATCCCACAATTGTAGGGACATTAGATGCTCCTGTTTATACAAAAAAACCAGGTCAAAATAGCCCCCTATGTCAGGATAGATGGCCCCTTTTTCAAATTACTATTTATTCATGAGGATATCAATTTTTTCATCAACATCTAATACGTTTGAGCAGGACCCTGCCATCCCATGGGGCTCTGCCAAGTTTTAGGAAGTGAAAAAATGTGAAAAAGTTTGAATTTTTTTTAAATCAGGGTGGGTCAAAATTGGGTTATAAAAAACAATCAAACTCTTGACTTTGCCTTCTCATGGAAGACATACTCAACACTCTTCAATAGTTGATTTTTATTTATAACTTGTATAAGTTTAATCGGATTTAACCGATTTTGTCCGATTTTATTAAGATGGTTTTGGTACCTAAAGATATCATCGGCTTTAAAAAGATATGGGGTTGAACATGGAAGACAGATGGCTATCAGTGGATGAGATAGGGAATTATTTGGGGGTTAAAAGAGACACTATTTATAAATGGATTAGTGAAAAAGGTTTGCCGGCAAGTAAAATAGGTCGTCTCTGGAAATTTAAAATAGCAGATGTGGATGAATGGGTAAGAAAAAATAGTGCCTCAGAGCATCCGGCAGAAGGGAATAATGAATAATAGTAATTTAACACGATTTGGATTTAGCTTTGAAAAAGGTGGGGCTCATCTTGCTCGTACAATGATGTTAAAAGATTTGACGAGTCTAATTGACTATGTTGATAACCAAAATGCTCCTCGAAATGAATATATAAAGGCAATTATTGATGAAAATTGTCTGGGGAAGAAGTCCGGACAAACAAGGAAAATATCATTACGCCATTTAAAAGATTTGTATATTCTTGACCCTAATGTAGTGCTCTTCAAAGCATTGTTGTTTTTATGGAATCGAGATCCGGTCTCAAGGCACTTGTTAGCCCTGTTATGCACAATTGCAAGAGATGCTATGTTCAGAAAAAGCGTTCCATTTATGCGTACTTACTCAAGTGGACAAAGGGTTGATAAGAAAGTTTTGGAAAAATGTATTAATAAAAATGAACCAGGCAGATTTAGTAAATCCACACTTGAATCTCTTGTCAGAAATATTAACGCTACCTGGACCCAATCAGGTCATCTGACAGGCAGGGTTAAAAAATATCGTTCGTTAGTTGAACCATCAGCAGGCGCAGTCTCTTATGCTTTACTTTTAGGATATTTATCCGGGGTGAGAGGAGAAGCTTTGTTTTGCACAGATTATGCGAAAATACTTGATTGTCCAGGAAAGATGTTAGTAATGCATGCTGAAGAAGCTTCTCGAAAAGGTTGGATCGTATTCAAACGAGTTGGTGATGTCATAGAGGTTCTTTTTCCAAATTTGTTAACATCGAATGAAATGGAATGGGTTCATGAGCAGAATTAAACAGCTAATAAAATCTTATAAAAATTTTATTTCAATTCCATGGAAAGAAGATGCAGCAGCTGCACAACGCGTTATTTTTTGTGTTTATGGTGAAACAGAAGAATTAAGATTGCGTTCAAAAATTGATGAATTTGAAATCGTTACGAGACAGGCAGAGCATGGCTGGGCAGTCTATGATTTAACAGATACATTCGCGGCTTGGCTAAAGACCCAACGCTATGCTGAAAGCTATTTTAAAAAACCACAGTTAATTCACACATTATTGCCCAAATATTTAGAATACATTGTTTTGGAGTTTAGAAAATTTACAGAAGTAAAAGGGGTGAATGAAAATTCAGTAGTGGCATTAAAAGGTGTGGGATCTCTTTTTGGCTTTTTAAAGGTCAAAGAGGTTGTTGATAATATTGCACCATTAGTTAAAGGAAGGCTTCTTATATTTTTCCCAGGCAGCTATGAGGGGAACAATTATCGTTTGTTAGATGGATATGATGGATGGAACTATCTTGCTGTACCGATAACTGCAGATAAAGAATAATATGAGCGAGGTTGAATATGAAAAATAGAGAGATTTATCTGGAAGATCCGGTTACCCGGAAACTTGTCAATGAAGGCGTTGCAAGTGTTAATGATGACCGAACAACTCAAGCCATGGCTGTCCTTCGTTATGAGATTGAGACATTTGTTTGCGATGGCCAATATAAAAAGGGAATGGAGGACATACTTGAAACCTTTTTAAAAAATATTGAACAATCCCAACAGCCAGCAGTGTGGGTCAGCGGCTTTTATGGATCTGGCAAATCTCATCTGGTCAAGATGCTCCGTGCACTTTGGGAAGATACCTGCTTTGAAGATGGGGCTACAGCCAGAGGTATAGCAAGTTTGCCACAATCTATTCAAGATCATTTTAAAGAGCTTAGCATACAGTCCAAAAGATATGGTGGCCTTCATGCGGCTTCTGGCACTTTGGGGGCTGGGTCAAGCGGAAGTGTTCGTTTGGCCTTGTTAAGGATTATATTTAAATCTGCCGGCCTTCCAGAACAATACCCAGTTGCCTGCTTTGTAATGTGGCTACTAAAAGAAGGAATTTATGAGTCCGTAAAAGCCAAAGTCGAGGAAAAAGGATATGACTGGCAGGAAGAACTTGATAATTTTTATGTTGCAGAAGGTTTGCATGAAGCATTAGTCGAAGTTAAACCCATGCTATTTTCAACAACGGTTGCTTGTGTTGAAACTCTTAATAATCGATACCCCCATGTGCAAGACATTAGCAGTGATGAAATGTTAAATACTATTCGCCAAGCCCTTTCCCAGGATAATAAATTCCCACTTACTCTTGTGGTATTGGATGAGGTTCAGCAATATATTGGAGGAAATAGTCAACGGTCCAACGATGTTCAGGAGGTAGTCGAAGCCTGCAGTAAGAATATTGGTGGAAAGCTTTTGTTTATCGGTACAGGTCAAACAGCAGTTTCAGGGACATCCAATTTGAAGAAACTGGAGGGTCGTTTTACCACTCGTGTTGAATTATCAGATGCTGACGTTGATGCTGTCATCCGAAAAGTAATTTTAGGGAAAAAACCGGAAGCTATTTCACCTATAGAAACGATAATGCAAAAAAATCTTGGTGAAATCTCAAGGCATCTCAGTGAGACTAATATATCTCATCATCAGGATGATATTTCATTTTTTGTTCAAGATTATCCGATCCTACCGGTGCGAAGACGATTTTGGGAGAACACCTTACGCGTTCTGGACCAAACGGGAACGGACAGCCAGTTGAGAAATCAACTTAGTATGATCCATAAAGTTATAAAAACCAATGCCAATGATGATATTGGTTCTGTTGTTCCCGCTGATTATCTGTTTTTTGATTCTGCAGATAAATTATTGCAGGCAAGGATATTACCAAGAAAAGTGCATCAGAAAACCATGAACTGGATACAAGGATCAGAAGATGAAAAACTCATAGCACGTGCAGCAGGCTTAGTGTTTATCATCAATAAGCTTTCTGGTAGCAATAATGAAATAGGTATTAAAGCAAATGTGGATACCATAGCAGATTTGTTGGTTACCGATCTTGGAACGGGTAGTGGCTCCATCAGGAGCAAACTTCCGGGCTTAATGGGCAAATGCGATCTTTTGATGAAAGTTGAGGATGAATACCGGATTCAGACTGAGGAAAGTTCAGCTTGGAATGATGAGTTTTTAAGTCAGAAAAGTGCTTTGAATAATGAAGCTCATCGTATTGAGACAGAGAGGGATGATCGTATTCGAAAACGATTTTCTCAATTGGTCAAAAAGCTGACATTAATTCAAGGGGCATCCAAAGTGTCGCGAGAGCTTTCAGTTCTTTTTGACTCAGACTTACCTTCAGATGCAGATAAAAAGATTTATGTATGGATCAGGGATGGTTGGAGTATTGATGAAAATACAGTTAGAATTGATGCGCGCCAAGCTGGGAACAACTCACCTGCCATATTTGTTTTTATTCCTAAACGATCCGTGGATGACCTTAGGCGGAATTTGATTGATTTTAAAGCATCCAGCAGCACACTGGAAAAAAGAGGTTTTCCCAATACTCCAGAAGGCATCGAAGCACGTGCAGCAATGGAAACAACCATGAAAACGACTGAGTCAAAAATAAAAGATTTGCTTAATGATGCGTTTTCCGGGGCAAGGATGTTTCAAGCAGGAGGGAATGAAATTGTAGGAAATAATCTACAGGAAATGATATTGGAAGCTGCAGAAAATTCATTAAAACGATTATACCCTTATTTTTCCACGGCAGATCACAGTGGCTGGGATAAAGTTTATTTAAAGGCAAAGCAGGGAACTCCCGATGCATTAAAAGCTGTTGGGGATGATGGAGAACCTTCAAAGAATGGTGTATGCAAAGCTATTCTTGGTATGATTGCGGCAGGAAAAAAGGGAAGCGATATTCGGTCTTGTTTTGAAGATAGCCCCTTTGGGTGGCCCCGGGATTCAGTTGATGGAGGCATGCAAGTGCTTTTGATCACTGGCCTCATCAGAGCACAGGATGATAGAGGACGGGCAATAGATCCAAAATCGCTTGAGAGAAAATACATCAACAAAACATTTTTTAAAATTGAATCTACAACCATAAGCACAGCCCAAAGAATTCAGATCCGAAAACTTCTTCAAAAAATGAAAATTAATGTCAAACAAGGGGAAGAACTGGCATCTGTTTCAGTTTTTTTAGAAAAAATGATCGAATTGAAGGCGAAAGCCGGTGGAGAATCACCCAAACCTGAAATATTGGATATTCCTCTACTTGAGGAACTTCGATTAACCGCTGGAAATGAACAATTGCTTGCAATGTATAATGCCAGAGAAGATTTGACCGGTTTTATAAATGAATGGAATGATCTTGCCAATCAGATTGATAAACGATTCCCTTCATGGGTCAAGCTGAAAAAATTATCCGGCCATGCCAAAGAGTTACCTGAAGCGGAAATGATAGTTAGCCAAGTGAAGCATATTGAGAAGGAAAGACAGCTTCTGGAAAAAACAGATCTTATCGAGCCTTTAAATAAAAACTTTACGCAGTTACTTCGAAAAGAGCTTAACATAGTAAATGAATCTTTCGGAGCATGCTGGAAAAAGGGGGAAGAAAGGCTGAAGGACGATGAAAGTTGGACGCAACTGGAACCAGACCAAAAATATCAATTAAGAGCCAAACAGCAATTAATAGAAGGTAGTAAGCCAAAAATAAATCTGGAATCAACAGATTCTATTTTGACGACCCTTGATAGCCTTTCTTTAACTGGTTTCAAAGATCGTGTAGCGGCAATGCCTGCCAGGTTTGATCGCCTTATCCTGGAAGCCACCAGAATGATGGAGCCGGAGATTCAAGAGGTCACACTCCCAAGCCGGACAATAAAAACTGAAGACGATTTGGAAGCATGGCTTTCAAAAGCAAAAGAGATTGTGCAGGAAAAACTTAAAAAAGGACCTGTGATCTTATGAAATCCTTTGCATTAAATCTTCTTAAAAAATCGTTGCAGAATGATGAGGCTAACTTTCGTGATGGGCAATGGGAAAGCATCGAAGGACTTTTAAATAATGAGAGGATGCTTGTTGTACAGAGGACCGGATGGGGGAAAAGTATGGTTTATTTTCTTGCAACAAGGTTGCTACGGGAAAATGGAGCTGGCCCCACACTTTTGATTTCTCCATTACTTTCGTTGATGCGTAATCAGATCGAAGCGGCAGAAAAAATAGATGTAAAAGCGGTTACCATAAACAGTACCAATGCAGATGATTGGAAGAGCATAGAACAAGAGCTTTTACAGAATTCGATTGATGTCTTGATTATATCTCCGGAACGCCTTGCTAATGATAAATTCCGTGATAACGTGATGTCCTCAATTGCGGAGCGGGTCGGTTTGTTTGTGGTGGATGAAGCCCATTGTATATCTGATTGGGGGCATGATTTCAGACCGGATTATCGTAGAATCGTTCGTGTATTAAATGCTATTCCTTCCAATGTTCCGGTTCTTGCAACCACAGCTACAGCAAACGATCGGGTAGTAAATGATATCGTTTCACAGTTGGGAACTGGTATAAAAACGGTCAGAGGATCACTTGTCAGAGATAGCCTTAAACTTCAGAATATCAATATGCCAAGTCCGGCAGCAAGAATGGCCTGGCTGGCAGATATAATTCCCAATATTGAAGGCAGCGGTATAATCTATACTTTGACCATTAGGGATGCAGATCGAGTTGCAGAGTGGTTAAGAATAAATAAAATTGATGCTGAGGCTTATCACTCAAAGTTGCCTAACTCATCCACCGGGGTGTCCGTAAAAGAAACATTAGAACAAAAATTATTAAATAATGAAATCAAGGTTTTAGTGGCAACAGTGGCATTAGGAATGGGGTTTGATAAGCCTGATCTGGGATTTGTAATTCATTTTCAGAGACCGGCATCCGTAGTCCATTATTACCAACAGGTTGGTCGAGCGGGAAGAGCTGTGGATGAAGCTTATGGAATTTTACTCTGCGGTGAGGAAGATGATCATATTGCAGACTTTTTTATTAAAAATGCTTTCCCTCCACAAAAAGATGTTACAGCACTATTAGATGCATTGGAAGAATCAGACATAGGACTTTCAATAAAAGAGTTACAAGCCAAATTGAATCTAAGTGAATCACGAATAAAAGAAAAAATATTAAAATACCTTACCGTTGAATCTCCTTCTCCCATTACCAAGATAGGAAGTAAATGGCAGGCTACAGCAGCTGCGATCGGGTATGAGATTGACAAAGCATCTGTGGAAGCCATTACACAAATCCGAAGGCAGGAACAAACCCAGATGCAGGAATATATGAACCATAGTGGATGCCTTATGAATTTCCTCGAAAAAGCCTTAGATGATCCAAATCCCGCACTCTGCAAAAAGTGCGTCAACTGTAATAGTGATATGCTTTTGTCTGAAGAATTTGATGTTGATTTGGCAAACCGTGCGGCTATTTATCTAAAAAGGAGCTATCAACCGATAGAACCTCGAAAACAATGGCCAGCATTCAAGCAATTGCCGACATATGGTTTCTCTGGCAACATAAAACAAGAGATGCGGGCTGAAGAGGGTCGAGCATTATGCTTATGGCGGGATGCAGGCTGGGGAGATCTGGTCAAAAAAGGAAAATATGATGATGAACAGTTTTCGGATGATTTAGTAACAGCCTGTAAAGAAATGATAAACAAATGGGCTCCAGAACAGACACCTGAATGGGTCACCTGTATTCCATCTAAGAAGCATCCGGAATTGGTTCCTGACTTTGCACAGCGTTTAGCAAATGTATTAGGAATCCCGTTTGTTTCTTGTATTGAAAAGGCCAAAGACAATAAACAGCAGAAGCAAATGGAAAATAGTTTGCAACAGGCACGAAACTTGGATGGTGCATTCAAAGTAAATCTTGAATGTAAATCCTATTCCCCCTGTTTACTGGTGGATGATATAGTCAGTTCCAGATGGACATTGACAGTTGCAGCAGCATTACTCCGCGAAGTTGGCTGTCAAGCAGTTTATCCAATTGCGTTAGCACTTAATTCACCAAGGATGGATTAATGATGAATTTTTTAACAGAAGATACCAAAGCCATTATTCTGTTATGTGGAATCTTGGGGAAAAAATCATCGGTGAAACCATTAAGCCAAACGGAATACAGTCGTTTAGTGCGTTGGCTTATTGATAATAGCTTAACACCTGCATCATTATTAGATAATAAACTGATAAAGGATGCATCATCCGGATCAGGCCTTGAAGAAAATCGGCTTGAAATTCTTTTAGGACGTGGGACGCAATTAGGCTTTGCTGTTGAAAAATGGCAGCGTGATGGCGTTTGGGTGATCAGTAGAAGTGATGCAGATTATCCCAGGCGATATAAACAGCATTTAAAGGAAAAAGCACCTGCGCTTTTATTCGGTATTGGGGATCGAACCTTACTAAGTGGTGGTGGCCTCGCGATGGTGGGATCACGAAATGTCGACGTAAAAGGAGAAGCTTTTACAAAAAAGGTTGCGGTATCGTGTTCGAAAAGCCAGATGCCGGTTGTTTCCGGGGGTGCCAGAGGGGTTGATCAAATCTCCATGGAAACTGCTCTTGATGCAGGCGGGACTTCTATTGGTATTGTAGCTGACAATTTATTGAAAAAAAGCCTGGGTAAAAAATTTAGAAAAGCAATAGCTTCTAAACGGCTACTCTTGATTTCCCCTTTTCATCCAGGAGCAAGGTTTACAGTCTGGAATGCGATGGATCGCAATAAACTGATTTATGCGATGGCTGATTATTCTCTAATCGTGAGCGCGGAACACAATAAAGGTGGAACCTGGTCAGGTGCCACAGAAGAACTGAAACGCAAAGATGCTATCCCGGTTTTCTGTCGAATTGATCCTGATGTACCCAAAGGCAATAAAAAACTTTTAGAGCTTGGTGCGATTCAGTGGCCTGAAAATTATCCAACCCTTAAATTGAATTTTTCACTAAAAAATGCAGCAACCTCTTTTTATGAAAAACAAGAACAGAAAAATTTAACTTTATTTGATCTGCCGGTGTGTCGAGAGGCCTCTCCCAAAAAAGAAAAAGAGGCGGAACTTCCTAAAGCACCACCAGAAATGCATCAAAAAAAAGAAGATAAAACTTTTTTACCCCCTTCAATTTATGCGGCTGTCCTACCTGTCATTATAAAAAACTTGTCTTCTCCAATAACTCCAGCAGATCTGGCAGAAAAACTGGATATTCAAAAGGGTCAAATGACAGCCTGGCTTAAAAAAGCTGAAGAAGAAGGAAAAATAAAAAAAACAATCAACCCTGTTCGATATAGCAGAGTGGAGAAATAATACATGTTGCCTTTGGATAAAACACTTCGGAATCGACTTGAAAAGAGCATAAAGGATGCCAGGGATATTGCAGAGGATGCAGCCAGAGCAGCACTTGAACAATTGGGAGTTAAAGAGGCAAAGGCATTTGAATACCTTACATCCCAGGAAAGGCACCTCAGAAGAAGATTGCGTGCACATGGAAGACAGTTAGGGGATAAAAGAGATACAAAAACCAAAGGCCAGGAAATAGAGCGTCTTATTGAAGAAGTGGCATATGAACATTGGCACCGAATGTTATTTGCTCGATTTCTGGCTGAAAATAATTTGCTCATGTATCCTGATCCGGATGACCCCATTGCAATATCCATTGAGGAGTGTGAAGATCTTGCTGCTGAAGAAGGCGCCCAGAACGGTTGGGAACTTGCGTGTAAATATGCAGCCTTAATGCTTCCTCAAATATTCAGACCGGATTCACCATCCTTTCAACTGATACTTCCGCCAGAGTATGAACAGAAACTGGAACAGATTCTGGCAGGTCTCGATTCAGATGTTTTTACGGCGTCAGATTCACTCGGCTGGGTTTATCAATT
>Ga0233429_1004664_pt1 | contig 11903 bp, 13 predicted proteins | sample SI_118_April2016_3_FD_179879 | JGI IMG/M metagenome (GOLD analysis project Ga0233429, IMG submission 179879) | Seawater microbial communities from Saanich Inlet, British Columbia, Canada - SI_118_April2016_135_MG | ecosystem: Environmental > Aquatic > Marine > Inlet | place: Canada: British... | reverse complement strand
CTAAATTTTGCGCAAGATCGTCGATGGCTTTTGCTAAATTTAAGGCCTTATCTTTGCCATGGTAATCGACATAGGCTGCGACATCAGTTATTGCAGATTTCTCACAAAATATTGCTGTTACAAATAGCTTTTTTGACGGTTCCCGGCGTTCAATCTCACCTTTTCCAGCGCAAAAATCATCGGAATATGACTGTTGGGCGGCATTAAAAACAAATATTATTTTGTAGGGTGCTAAATGGTTTTTGGAAGGCGTGGTGGTAAAATTGGCATGCACAAAACCATAATTGGCTACCAGGCTATCGATCACCATTTTCTCCAGTTGAGATCTCGAATGTGATGGAAGATTGCCAATAATCACAGTTTCTAAGTCCCTCTGATATCCAGCATGGGTCAAATACTGCAGAGGATCGGGGCGATGAACATTCGTCGTGGTTAGCGTATTGCAGCCATTTAAAATAATGAGGACCAGTCCTGTCAAAACGGCTTTTTTCATTTTGCGCTCCGATAAATAATTTTCCGACATACTATCTATTTTCAGCTGATGCGAATAGTTTTAATCTCCAAAATCATCGACATGCAAAATCAATTTAAGCAAGGCTTCACGCAGGTTCTTCTCTTCCAATTTATCCAATCCCGCCATTAATTTGTGATAGCGCTGATTGGCGATTGGTAGCAATTGTTCATAGAGCTTCTTGCCCTTTTGGGTAAGCAGGAGGTCGATGACGCGCTTGTCCTTATCGTTTGGCTTTTTGGCAATCAATTTGCGTGCTTGAAGGGACGATATAGCGCGGTTTATGGCCATTTTATCCATCGCCCAACGGCCCGCGATCTGCTTGCCTGAAGCTGGGGAGTGTTGGGCAAGTGTCAGTAAAACGCGCCATTCAGCAACCGTGATGGCTTGCGAGTCCAATTCCTCGGCGAAAGCTTTGCCAATCCGGTTCGACAGCATATGACAAAGCGTTAGGACGTGGTCACTTGAGTTTGGCGGGATCGAAGAATTCTGCATAACTTTCTATAGCATCATTTAATATCATATGATATCATTTTGTTAATTGAAAATAAAAAGCTGGTAGGTACATCATGTTTGGTTTGAACCGCAAAAAACGCCCCGTCGAGTTGGGTCCATACCCGTTGGAGAAATTAAAGCGCGATCCAGCCATCATCGCTGAAGAGGCTGCTCGGCCAGCTGGCGCACCGGTCACTATGCCAACAGGCAGTAACGCCTATCTTGTTGGCGCCACCAACAGCCATCTCGATGCCTATGCCGAGCTTCGCGAGCCCGAGCCGTTTAAAAAGTTGGCACCGGTGCCGGATGATCTCAAGCGTCGTATGCGAGATATCAAGGGGGCCGGCTATTTTCTCGACGCCTCGCAAATCGGTATTTGCGAAATTGTCGACAGCGTTTGGCTCAATGGTGCTGCGAGTGATCATAGTCATGCGGTCGCCGTGCTGGTTGAATATTCGGCGCCGATCGATGCAGGTAATAAGGCGGCCGGTTGGGTGGCGGGCAATGAGCATCTTTTGGCAACATTGTTGGCTGCGGAAATTGCGATTGATGTAAGTGGCCAGATTTCCTGCATGGGCTTCACCAGCCGAGTGCATTGGACGGGGGCCACAGATGTTGATTTGGGTAAAGTAGCGGTGCTTGCCGGCCTCGCCATTCGGGACGGTGATAAACTCATCAATCCTTATCTCGAGACGCGCTTTGCTGTTGCTGTGATCACGACCAATTATGCGCTGGCAACGGATTTGCCGCTCCACGCCTCGGCGCGCAATGGCAAAAATCTCAGCTATCAATTGGGGCTTGCCGGTGCAATTTCCGGGTTGGAGCGCTGGCGGCAGAAAAGACGGCCTTCGCATCTTGGCGCTTATCCAGTTGAAACTTTAAAGCGAGTCCCGCGGCTGACGACCGAAGTATTTGATGATGAGGTGCCAAGGGTGCCGAGCCGGACCAACATGTATGTTCGAACGGCCTTTGGTGATCTCAGTAAAAAGGCAATGGGTGAGGCAGATCGCTGGTCGCAAAAACATCCGGTCAGCCAAGGCATCGTACGGCCAAGCTGGGCGATTAAAGCTTTGCAGGATGGCCAAACTGCCGCAGAGCGTGCACCGAACTCCGACAATCCGGATGACAATACCAAAGCTCTGAAGGCGCTCAGCCTTTATCTCGGCTCAACCATAACCGGTGTCTGCAAAGTGCCGGATTATGCCTGGTATTCTCATGACAAGCGCGGCAATCCGATTGAGCCTTATCACAAATATGCCCTCGTGGTGGCGATCGATCAGGGCTATGAGACGTTTTTGGGGGCCAGCGGCAATGACTGGATTTCCGGCTCGCAATCGATGCGGGCTTACCTCAGAGGCGGTGAAGTCGTTGGCGTGATGGCCGATATGATCCGCAAAATGGGTTACGGCGCCCGGGCGCATAGCAATCTCGACAGTCATGTTTTGCATGTGCCACTGGTATTGCAAGCGGGGCTTGGTGAGCAAAGCCGGGTTGGAGAAAGTGCGATTAATCCGTTTTTGGGCATGCGCTTCAAAACCGCCGTGCTGACAACCGATATGCCGATCACACCTGATCTGCCGATCGATTTTGGCGTGCAGCTTTTTTGTTCTAAATGTCTTAAATGCGCGCGCGAATGTCCGTCGCAGGCAATCCCTTATGGCGATAAAACAATGTTCAATGGCTATGAGACCTGGAAGCCCGATAGTGAGCGCTGCACGATGTACCGAGCGACCAATCTCAAAGGCTCTGCCTGTGGGCGCTGCGTTAAAGTTTGCCCGCTTTCAAAAGACACCACATGGGATGGCCCTCTCCTGCATCAGATTGGCTCATGGTTGGGCGTCAATGCGATGTGGTTAAAACCGATCTTGGCACCTATTGCGATCTGGCTGGATGATGTCTTGGGGAACGGCAACCCAATCGATGAGAAGAAATGGTGGCTCGATCTTGAAGTTATCGGCAAGCGCTCCTTCCGCTACGATGCAGAAAACACTGTTGAAGCTGCCAAAGGCACCAATCGGCCGATGATTGATCCCGGCAAAAAGCCCCGTGGCGCTGATAATATTGCGCATTTCCCTGCGTCAACCTTGCCGCCACCGTTAATGATGGAACCGTGTCCGACCGATCGGAAACTGGGCCTTAAAATTGCCGCTGAGGCCGAAACAGTCGAAGAAGGCCTAAAACGCCGGGCAGAAGGCGGTCCGATACCTGAAACCTATATCCCGAGCTATGCTAAGAAAGAGACCGCCGAATAGCGTCGCTTAAAGGTAATCCTTCATTTGGCGCTGGTAGTCTTCATCGCGCGTGAGTTGCTTCATGAGATCACTCGACGCGACATTTTCAATTTCTGAGGTCGGTACGCCATCGCGCAAAGCCTTGAGCGTTGAGTAGACAGCCTGAACAGCCGCTGAAAAGGGCTGATGGCCTTGCAGGCAAATACGAACGCCATGGCTGGCGAGATAGGGTAGATCGACGATGTCTTTGCCTTGTGGGGCCACAAAAACCGGGATGGAGACATTTTCATTAATCATCTCAACCTGTTCTTTGGTGCTGACGCCGGCAAAAAACAGCGCATCGACGCCGACCGCTTGATAAGCAAGGGCGCGGGCAATCGCATCTTCATTATCGGTCGCGCGGAAGGCGGAGGTGCGGGCGGCGACAACGAGATCTTTATCCTGGCGGCCTTCAAGGGCGGCTTTCATTTTACCGACGCCTTCATCAATCGAGAGCAGGCGGGTCGCGCCCTCAATGCCATGCGGTTGCGGCAAATCCGTATCTTCGATGGTCAGGGCGGCAACGCCTGAGGTTTCAAGCTCTTCAACGGTCCGCTTAACATTAAGCGCATTGCCATAGCCGTGATCCGCATCGACCAGCAGAGCAAGATCGCCAGCCCGGCAAATGCGGTAAGCTTGTTCGGCAAATTCGGACAAGGTTAGCACAATAAGATCGGGCGCTCCCAGCACGGTCATCGAAGCAATCGAGCCTGCAAACATACCAACTTCGAAACCTAGATCCTCGGCAATTCTGGCCGAGATCGGATCAAACACTGAGCCCGGATGAACGCATTGGTCACTTTCAATTTGGGCTCGGAAACGCTGACGTCGTTCTGTCCAATTCATATCAATTTACACTCATTTATCGACGGGGTGGAGGTCTGCGGCCTCCGGGCCCCATGCCAGGGGGATGTCCACCGGGTGGTGGCCCCATACCGGGAGGAGGTCCGCCGCCGGGAGGTCCACCCCCGCCTCCGCCGCCCCTGCGAAGTTCGAAACTACTGTCCGGCGAGCCGTTAAAGCAGCGCGGAATCACCGGCCAGCTCTCTGATAGAAAATAGGCGTAGGTGCCTTGCGGGAAGTCAGGTGTGGTTACATTTCTGCCATTGCATTCATCGAGATCGCCCGCTCCTTTGACGAACTCGTAATCTGGCACGAACGTGCCGTCATAGGTGCCCTCCGGGGCGGAAAATCCGCCCGGCCGATTGCCCGATTTCACCCGATAGCTAGACTTAATCTGTTTAATGCCGCTGCCAGTATCGTTGCCATTGGCATAGCCGTATAGCGCATAGATCGGAAAGCCGTCGCCAGACCAGCCAACCAAAGGTGAGTGGGCTGATTTAGAAATCTTGAGACGCTTTAGTAATCCCCAAGGCAGGCCATGATAGTGATAGGCACCGGTCGGCTGGACATGGGCAAAGTTTTCATCGACACCGAGGGCGACCGCGCCTGATAACGCCTCATAGCGCCAATCGGATCCCCGCCAACCCTTAAACCATTCGGCGGCACTGGGATCGAACGGCACACCATTTACCGCAACCCCAAAGTTCCTAAGCCCGACATCGGTTTTGCCACCTCGATACGCTGGCTTGGCCGGCATTTCGAATTCGTAATCCTGCGCCGCTATGCTGTGCGGGTTGCCGCGATTGGGGAATTGCCCGACCGAGTGCCCCGGCACACCATTGGCTTTGATGATACGATCGTTACCGCGCACTTCAATGCTGACCCGGTTGCTCTCAGACATGCGCACATTAGCCATAACCAACTGAGCGCCGTTTGATTGCACCGCCGTGTGATAACGCGCAGGTCGCCCTTGGCCATCCACATGTTGGGTAACAAAGCCAAGGGTAAAGAGAGAGGAGGCGATGAAGAGGACGCCATAAATGCCAGTAGATCGGGATATGTGCATATTTTAGAAACCTGAATTGTGGCCGAATATTGGAGAAAGGGTAGCGCAGATTATCGGAAAAATCTACGCCGTGCTTTTAATAGGCTCGCTTATCGGGTTTACGTCGTATAAGTCTACCAACAAATTGACTTTAAGGACGAGGCAGATGAGCGATACTTTAGATTTAGAACTTCGCGTCAGCGAGCTGGAATCTCATGCGGCGCACCAGGAATCCATTATTCAGGATTTGAGCGACGGTATCGCTCAGCAATGGGAAACCATCGATAAGCTGGTGCGAGCAACCCAGCAATTCAAAGATCAGATACTGAATTTGGAGGAAGGTGTGCAAACCATCTTGCCTGACAAACCGCCGCCGCATTATTGAGCACTATTGAAATGCCGGTACTTTTGCGTACAAATGAGGCCAGCATAAATTTTAGGGGTGCGACATGGGTCGACTTGAGAACAAAGTAGCAGTCATTACCGGGGCCACCAGCGGCATCGGTCTCAAGACCGCCGAGCGATTTGTTGACGAAGGGGCGAGTGTTGTTCTGGCGGCAAGGCGCGTCGAAGAAGGCGAAGCCATCCAAAAAAGACTTGGTGACAAAACACTGTTCGTGAAGACGGATGTGCTCGAAGAAGAGGATATCGCTAATTTGGTCGCGAAATCCGCCGCGCATTTCGGCCCGATTGATGCGTTCTTTTGCAATGCAGGCGCCGGCGGTGTGCTGGCAAAAATCTCCGATATTGATGCCTCCGAATTTGATCGCTCGGTTGATATTTTGCTGAAAAACGTATTCTTTTGCTACAAGCATGTCACCAAACATATGCGTGAGAATAACGGTGGCTCTATTGTCGCTAATGCCAGTGTGGCGGCGACCTTGGGCGGTTTTTCTTCGCATTTTTATAGTGCCATGAAAGCGGGCGTGGTCAGCTTGTCTCGGAGCGTTGCCATTGAAGTAGCGGAACATAATATCCGCGTTAACACGGTCTCTCCCGGCGGCATCGCGACGGGCATTTTTGGTAAAAGCCGGGGTATGAGCGATTCTGAGGCCGATGAAGTTGCCGCCCGCGTTGAAAAAGTTTTTGCCAATCGCCAGCCGATCCCGAGAGCAGGGACGCCGGAAGACATTGCTAATGCCGTGCTGTTTTTATGCAGTGATGAGGGCAGTTTTATCACCGCGCAGGATCTCATCATCGATGGTGGTGCAACATCCGGGCGCTGGGGCGAGACCCTGCAAAAAGCCAATGCAGATATTCGCTTGGCAATATCTGGAGACGATGCCTAACTTGGCGGAAACCCCCGTTCTCTACAGTTTTAGGCGCTGCCCCTACGCGATGCGGGCTCGGATGGCACTTTTCGCCAGCAGCCAAGCCTGTGAACTGCGTGAAGTTCTGCTCCGCGATAAACCGCTGGAGATGATCGAGCAATCGCCAAAAGCAACGGTGCCGGTTTTGGTGCTGGAAGAGGGCGAGGTGCTGGAGCAAAGCCTCGACATCATGCTTTGGGCGCTAAACCAGAATGACCCCGATCACTGGTTGGAACCAGAGGGAGCGAGCCTTGAAGATATGCTCGCTTTGATCCAGGCGACGGAAGGTGAGTTTAAAGGAAATCTTGATCGCTATAAGTATGCCAACCGTTACGCGGGCGCGGATCCGCTACACCACCGCAGTGAGGCCGAAAAATTTCTGAAGCAATTAGAGGCGCGCCTTGCAGATAGCGCTCATTTGTTTGACTCCAACCCCACTCTCGCCGATTACGCTATCGCCCCCTTCATTCGCCAATTCGCCAATACGGATCGCGATTGGTTCGATGCCGCCCCTTATCCCAATCTGCAAAAATGGTTAGAGAATTTTCTGGCGCAGGAGCCGTTCACCGCGGTGATGGCAAAATACCCCGTCTGGCAAGCAGGTGACGCAGCGACATTATTTGGCGTTCAAAAAAATCTCTGAGTTCGGTTGGCAAATCCCACCAGGGACAACATGACAGGCACTTCAACCAGAACGCCGACTACAGTTGCTAAAGCTGCGCCAGAATTTAGGCCAAACAGGCTAATCGCCACTGCTACAGCCAATTCAAAAAAGTTCGAGGTGCCAATTAAGGCACAAGGTGCTGCAACATTGAAGGGCACTTTCCAGATCCATGCGGCAAAATAAGTCACGAAAAATATGCCATAGCTTTGAATGACCAGCGGAATTGCGATGAGCAGAATAAGCAAGGGTTTGTCGAGGATGACGCTCCCTTGGAAGCCAAATAAGAGCACGACGGTTGTCAGCAGACCGAGGATTGAGAACGGCTTCAATCTCGCTGTGAATTTTTCGATGTCGCTAGTGTTTTTAACTCCCAGCGCTTGGCGGGTTAATACCCCGGCAATAAGCGGCACCACGACATACATGATCACCGATGTCAGCAATGTCTCCCATGGAACAGTTATATCTGTGACGCCCAACAGCAAGGCGACGATGGGGGCAAAGGCAAAAATCATGATGACGTCGTTTACCGACACCTGAACCAACGTATATGTTGCATCACCTTTGGTTAATTGGCTCCACACAAACACCATCGCCGTACAAGGTGCCGCGCCTAAGAGGATCAATCCCGCAATATATTGTTTGGCATCCACCGGATTGATCAGGTCTTTGAAGACAAAATCAAAGAACAGAACGCCGAGTGCCGCCATGGTGAAGGGTTTAATGAGCCAGTTGACGACTAAGGTGACGATGAGCCCTTTCGGCCGTTCACCAATATGGGAGAGGCTGGCAAAATCAACATTTACCATCATCGGGTAGATCATCACCCAGATAAGAACGGCAACAACGAAATTAACATTGGCGTATTCAAGGGCTGCTAGAAATTGAAATAGATCAGGCAGAAATCTGCCCAAGCCAATCCCAATAACGATAGCACTGGCAACCCAAATCGATAGCCAGCGCTCAAATAAACCCAGGCCAGAATCTGCGCCGGATTCTACGGATGAGGGACTGTTGGTATTGGCTGAAGACAAATCCAATTACTCTGGTAATGTTGGTTTAAATGAAATGGGCCCTCACGCTGGCGGCGGCATTTGTTCAAAATTATCGAGATCCTCGTCGACATGCGTACACGTTAGGGCATGCGAGATATAGAGATTGGCAGTCGGCTCAACAAAGCTCGCATCATCGATGCTGCCGACTTTGACGCTTTTAACGCCCGGTCGCATAGCGCCGCCGCCAAAAACCTGCGAGCCGCAGGTGTCGCAAAATTCTTTGAACATGGAATTACCGCTATCGGCGACATGTTCAAAGCGCTTCGGCGTGCCTTGCAGCAAGGTGATCTGATCTTCCTGGAAAAAAAGGTTCGTGGCGTAAGCCGAGCCAGTTACTTTGCGGCAGTCGTCGCAATGGCAATTCACCATGCGAAAAGGCTCTCCTTCAATTTCATATCGAATGTTGCCACAGAGGCAGCCGCCAGTAGTTTTCGCCATTTGGAACTCCTATTCTCATTTTAGGTGATCGGACTTGCAATCTCGCCGGGACTATAGAAACTGATCACATGCCTGCCATCAATACTTATTTTGGATTATTTAATTGAGCTCGGAACGCCTGACACCCTCCGCCTGGATATATTTCAGCGTCTGTCTTTTGGCGATTATTAGTGCTTTTGTAGACAGTTCGGCTCTTAGCACCCTTAAGCTTCTGACCATTGCGCTGATTCTGCTCTATCTCGCTTTGCAATATACGACAATCCCGATCAAGCAGCGGATGGCTGGTACGGTGCTGTTGGCTGTCGGTTTGCTGGCAGCTTTTGCGAGCGGTCAATTTCTCGAAGTCCTGATCGAAGGTGTTTGGCGTGCGCGCATTTTTCTGCTGCTGTTTTTCGCTGTTGCTTGGGTTCAATTACCGGTTGGTCAAAGCCCGTCTCTAAAATCAGCCCGCGATGCGATTATGAACCAGCCGCCCGGTCGGCGGTTTTTAGGATTGTCGGTCGGCGTGCATATCTTGGGAGCGGTCCTCAATGTTGCTGCGGTCGGCTTGCTGGTCCCGCTGTTGCAAGATCGCTCCGACGAAGTGCTGCATCGTCGGTTGAGCGTCGCCATCATGCACGGCTTTACCAGCGCCTCAGCCTGGTCGCCGTTTTATATAGGCATGATCGTCGTCTTGGTCGCCATTCCAACAATTTCCTGGTCGGACGTGGCCCTGCAGGGCGGCGGTATGGCGGTGGTGATGATATCAGGGGGCTGGCTGTTTGATCGTTTTCGCTATCCGAGAAAAAAATCGACGGGAGCGATAAAGGATGTCAGCAGGACAACTGCAGGGCCGCCCATTCGGATTTTTAAAACCGCGATGCTTTTATTGTCCCTCATCGGATTGGTTATGCTGACTTTGCGCGTAACTCAAGTCAGCATTCCAATTGCGCTCGGCATTGTCTGCCCGCCATTCGCCTTTGTTTGGTATGTTACCCTTGGAGATTTTAAGAAAGATGCCTATCGGCGCATCGGCTCAATGGCGCATAAAGTCATATCGGGTCTGGCTAGTCTTAGAAATGAAGCGCTGATGTTTGTTGCGGCCAATGTGTTTGGTATCGGTATCGCCAGCGTCATTCCGACCGAGAATCTGACAGCTCAACTAGACATGTTTCTGCCTTGGATTGATGCCCGCATCATTAGCTTAACATTGATCTTCCTCGTCGGCGGTCTATTGGGTTTGCACCCGGTGATCATTGTATTGACCCTAAGCGCGATTTTACCACCGGAAGTTTTGGGCATGCGCGACTGGGTTCTGGGCTTGGTCTATCTCGGCTGTTGGGGCTTGACTACAATGATCTCACCTTACTCCGGCACGACCTTGTTTATGTCGAGATTTACCGGCGTGCCATCGCATATTATTGGTTGGAAATGGACGCCTTATTCGGTGTTTTTCAATGCCACTTTGATGGTTATCTTTATCGTCATCCTACGCCACGCAACGTTGTAAGCTCTCTTCCTGCATCATTCTTCAAATAGTAAATTTTTGAATCCGGAGTCGTTTACCGAACTATTTTGTTAGCTTTTTGGCGCTTTGAACGGTGACTTCCAACGCGTTTAAGAATTCGGAGCGGTCGCGTTTGGAGAAGGGGCGTGGGCCGCCAGTGATTTCGCCAGTTTCGCGCAAGCCCTGCATTAGCTCGCGGGTTGCCAGCGCCATGCCGATGGAGTTCTCGGTAAATGCCTCGCCGTTGGGTTTGAGAGCCGCCGCTCCTTTTTCAAGGCAGCGCGCCGCCAAGGGGATATCGCTGGTGATCGTGATGTCGCCATTGCCAATATGTTCGGCAATCCAGTCGTCAGCCGCATCTGCGCCCTGTTCAACAATAACCAGCTCAACCAAAGGCGAAGGGTAGGGGCGGATGCCACCATCGCTCACCATAAAGACTTTGAGGCTATGGCGCGTGGCAACTTTAAGCACTTCATCTTTGACCGGGCAGGCATCGGCATCGACATAAATTTCTAACATGATTTTCGAATGTTATCTCTTATGCTATCTATGGGATCGTTCTGAATTTGAATAAAGACATCTCTGATGAGTGATTACAACTTCTATGCCGGTTATCTCCGGTTTGCGGCCCAAAAAACCGAGCGTGAGACGCCTGAGATCGAAGAAATGATGGCAGAGCTCGACCGGGTGGCTGGAGCTCTAGAGGCGGGGGATAATTTTTTCGTCGCCGCCGATAAGCTACGCGTGACGGGGCGTGCGCTGGCCGGTGTGGCGGGGTTTCTCCAGCAGCATATTCTTCCGGAAGTGATTGCAGCTGATAATGATAAAGGGGAAGCACAAATCCGCTGGGTGATTGATACGTCAATGAGCTTGATGGCGAATTTGATGGCTCATGCAGAAACGACAAAAGACAGTGAAGGCTATCAGGTTAGCTTACCTGACGCGCCTTAACTGTCTTTGTAAAAGTGTCGTCTTAAAAATGCTTAGATGTAGAGATTGATGTCTGATTTCAGAGCATTTTCCATATAGGTCGCTGCGCCGCCGTATTTGAGGCCGTCCATCAGATCTTCTCTTCCCATTTCGAAGAGACCCATGGTCATCTCACAGCCGATCATCTCGACATCTAAATCAACAGCTGCTTCCCGCAATTCTTCAATTGAAGCAACGCCTTTTTTCTTGATGAGATTTTTCATCATGGTCGTGCACATGGCATCAACACCCGGAATGGCCGACATGATGTTCGGCATGGTCATATGCATGCCCATCATCGGCATTTCCATACCCGGATTGCCGAGGGTAGAAATCTGTAAATGATCCACTTTCTTTTTCAAAAGTTGAAGGCCATAGAAGGTGAAAAACATTGAGACTTTAACGTCCATGGCAGCAGCCGTGGTCGCGAGAATGAAAGGCGGGTAAGCCCAATCCAAAGTACCCTTGGTGCAAATAATCGACATCGACTTTGCATTTTCGAGTGTTTCATTTTCCATAATTTAAAGTTCTCCTGCGAATTTTATTTGTTCCATTTATGAGCGCATATTACATAACATGTACTGTAAAACCCAGCTTTAATTTAGTGATCGGTGAACAAGTCACGAAGAATTTATATAAAATTATAACTTGACTATATATCTTAATATCCATATATACGAAAATATGGATATTAAAGCGATGGAAGAAACGGCAGCAGATGTGAGTGACCTCTTAAAGGTGCTCGCTAATGAACGGCGTTTGCTCATCCTCTGCCAATTGGTCGGGGGTGAGATGTCGGTGGGTGAAATTGCCCGGAATC
>Ga0233429_1004663_pt1 | contig 11910 bp, 15 predicted proteins | sample SI_118_April2016_3_FD_179879 | JGI IMG/M metagenome (GOLD analysis project Ga0233429, IMG submission 179879) | Seawater microbial communities from Saanich Inlet, British Columbia, Canada - SI_118_April2016_135_MG | ecosystem: Environmental > Aquatic > Marine > Inlet | place: Canada: British... | reverse complement strand
CGGCGTCGGCGAAAATGCGGGCCCGAGCGGCAGGATCGTCGCCGAATACGGTTGAGCGGTCCATGTCGCCTTGAACCAGGCGGACGCATTGGCCGTCCTTCAAATCGATAGCGGGTAGGAAATTCATTACGGTTTCCAGGCGAGGAAGTTGGAGATCAGGCGAAGGCCCGTGCGCTGGCTTTTTTCGGGATGGAACTGGGTGCCCACCATGTTGTCGCGGCCCACCATGGCGGTGACCTGCCCGGCGTAATCGACATCGGCCAAGACCTGATCGGCCTTTTGGCAATTCATGGCGTAGGAATGAACGAAATAGGCGTGGGCGCCGGGCTCAATCCCCTTTAGAACCGGGTGACCGGCTTGGCAAATGCGCAGTTCATTCCATCCCATGTGGGGAATTTTCAGGCTGGGTCCACTTTGGTCGGATTCTGCGGGCTTCATCGCCACCACCTCGCCGGAAATCCAGCCCAGGCCTTGGTGATCGCCGTATTCGCGGCCAACCTCGGCCATCAATTGCATGCCGACGCATATGCCCAAGAAGGGGCGGCCCTTATCCAGTACCGCCTCGTTCAGGGCGTCAATCATTCCCGGCACCGCCGTCAGCCCCGCCATGCAATCGGCGAATGCGCCGACGCCGGGCAAAACGATATGATCGGCCCGGCGCACCACTTGCGCGTCGGCGGTGACGACGACCGCGTCTTCGCGCCCGGCCTCGCCAATAACCCGTTCGAAAGCCTTGCCCGCGGACCGCAGGTTGCCCGATCCATAGTCGATGATCGCCACGCTCACGCCCGAAATACTCCCATCATCACTGGCGAATTCGCCAAAAACCTTTCCAACGCGCCATCTTCGTTGTCGCCCAGCACCACGCCCTCGTTTGAATACCCGCGCCGTTCCAGCACGAGGCGCCGCATATCATTGGCGAAAAAACCGACGATCAGAGCGGTGGCCAGAGACAGGGCCGCATCGCTCAGGGGATCCAGCCCCAACAATGCGCCCGCCGACCCAATGGCGACGGAGACCACGACAAGCCCCGCCGCGACCCACCACATGCGATGCCACAGCGCCCACAACGCACTAAGCAAAAAGGCCGGCCAGCAAAACCCCTCTTTGATGAGGGCGAAGTCCGGACCGCCAAAACCGCTGCGAAAATGTACGCTATAAACCCGCATATCCACTCAAATTCACAAGGACGTCACAGGGAGCCGCATTACAGGGAGCCGCCCAGAACCCCCTTGGTGGAAGGCACGGCGTCGCCTTTACGCGGATCGGCTTCCACCGACTGACGCATGGCCCGGGCCAGGGCCTTGAACAGGGATTCCGCGATATGGTGGTTGTTTTCGCCGTAAAAATTTTCGGCGTGCAGGGTCAGGCCCGCGGCCTGGGCGAAAGCCTGGAACCATTCCTTGAACAGCTCGGTATCCATTTCGCCCAGCTTGTCGCGCACGAATTCCACCTTCCACACCAGATAGGGGCGGTTGGAGGCGTCCAGCGCCACGCGCGAGAGCGCCTCGTCCATGGGCGCGATGGCCGAGCCATAGCGCGCGATACCCTTGCGTTCGCCCAACGCCTGACTGATCGCCGAACCGATAACGATACCGGCGTCCTCGGTGGTGTGGTGGAAATCAATGTGCAGATCGCCCTCGGCCTTCAAGTCGATGTCGATCAGGCTATGGCGCGCCAGTTGCTCGATCATGTGATCGAGAAAGCCGATGCCGGTCGAAATGTCATAGCGACCGGTTCCGTCCAGATCGACGGAGGCGGATATTCGGGTTTCGTTTGTCTTGCGCTCGACGCTCGCCTGACGCATTTCGGCCCTCCCCAGAGGCTTTTCAGCCCTACATGGCAACTTGCAGGCCCTTTTAACAGGAACAAAACAAAATCGAAAGGTTGCTGAGTGGCCGCAATCGGTCCGAATTTTCTCTTTCGATACAACCCTTGCGTTGGTATGATGAAAAAAACTACCGGAACGTTTGGGGGAGGAACGTGTCTATGTCAGGTTTCGCGCGCACCGCCGGATTGGCGGCTTCTTTCGTTTTGCTTGCCGTTCTTTCCGGGTGTCAGACGGTTCAGGTGGCCAATGTCCCCGAGAAGGCCCCTGTATACATTGACGATCGAAGCGAGTTGGCGCCAATTAAATTGAACCGGGTCGGCGTCAAGATGCGCCGCGGAACGGTAATCGGAAGTTATAAGTACGATCCTTTTGGCTGTATTCCGCACCATGGCAATGTTTATTGGAACCGTGGGCGTCTCCTCATGAAAAACACTGAATTCGAGGACATTTTTTTCGAACAGTTCGATGGCGCCAACTTCAACGTTGTTGGAGATCCGGACGACCTGTTTGCGGGTGTGAAGCGCGATGATGTCGAACCGGAATATCTGATCGGCGGCCAGATTGAAGATATCCGCATGAACATTTGCGATTACAGACCCTTCATCTACCTCGCGGGGAGTGTTTTAACCCCAAAGCAGAGCGGTTCCGCCTCCCTGACGGTAACTTGGCAGGTGTACTCGTTATTCGACGAAAAGGTCGTCTACAAGGCGAAAACCGCCGGATCGGTATCGATAAAAAATGCCGTGCCCGATGGAGAAATATCACTTGTCAATGAAGCCTTCGCAGAGGCGGCGGCAAATTTTACCTCCGACGAAAAACTGGTCGCCCTGCTAAAAAAGAAACCCGCGAACATCGCTGACATTACCGACGTCAAAAATACGGAACTTCTGATCCCGCTTTTCCCGCTTTATGAAACCACCATTACCGACAGTATTGACCGCATCCGGCGGTCGGTCGTGACGATCGAATCGGGCGGAAGCCATGGATCTGGGTTTTTCATTTCGCCGACGCTGATCGCCACCAACCATCATGTGGTGGAAGGAAGGGAATTGCTGCGAGTCCGACTGGTGACAGGGCGCAAGGTCTTGGGCGAAGTCATACGCAAGCATCCCGAACGCGACGTGGCCATCATTCAGGTGGAGAAAGGCGGCCATATGCCCCTGCCGCTTCGCATGGAGCCGCTTAAGATTACGGAAGAGGTCTATGCCATTGGCTCGCCCTTGAAGAAACGATACGCCGGAACGGTGACCAAGGGCATCGTCAGCAAATTCACCAACAACAGATACGGATTGGAGAATATTCAGGCCGACGTTGATACCCAAGGAGGAAATAGTGGTGGCGCTCTGTTGGACGCGCGCGGAAATATCGTTGGGGTTTCCTATGCTGGCATCAAATCGGGCGGCGGCGGTTCCATCGGGATGAACTACTTCATTCCGATCTATGACGCTCTCGACAAGCTGAATGTCAGTATCGACGATACCCGCGGATTGGTTATCAAAGACTGACGCCGAAACACCTTATCGCCGGTGGCCGGGTTGACGGGGCCCGGCCACCGGCATAAATCATCAGCACCGAACGAGTTTTGTCGGCGGCGCGCCTTTGCGCCGCTTTTTAGCGCCCGATGGGCGCTGTGGGGACGCAGGGGAGGCCCAGGAGAATCTATGTCACACAAAGATCCGAACACCTGGTACGGCACCACGGTCCTGTGCGTGCGCAAGGGCGAGGACGTGGTGATCGCCGGTGACGGTCAGGTCAGCCTGGGCCAGACGGTCATCAAATCCAACGCCATCAAGGTGCGCCGCCTGGGTGAAGGCAAGGTGATTGCCGGTTTCGCGGGCGCGACCGCCGATGCGTTTGCCCTGTTCGAGCGCCTCGAAGGGCGGCTCGAACAATACCCGGCCCAGCTGGCCCGGGCCTGCGTTGAAATGGCCAAGGACTGGCGCACGGACCGGTACCTGCGCCGTCTGGAAGCCATGATGGCGGTGGCCGACAAGAACGTATCCCTCGTTCTGACCGGCACCGGCGACGTTCTGGAACCCGAGGACGGCCTGATCGCCATCGGTTCGGGCGGCAATTACGCGCTGGCCGCAGCCCGCGCTCTGATGGACCGTGACGATCTGGACGCCGAGGCCATCGCCCGGCGATCCTTGGAAATCGCCGCCGGAATTTGCATCTACACCAACACCAACATCGTTATCGAGGCCTTATGACCAGTTTCACCCCCCGCGAAATCGTTTCCGAGCTTGATCGTTTCATCGTTGGTCAGGACGACGCCAAGCGCGCCGTCGCCATTGCGCTTCGCAACCGCTGGCGACGTCAGCAACTGGACGAGGACCTGCGCGAAGAGGTCCTGCCAAAAAATATTTTGATGATCGGCCCCACCGGCGTCGGCAAGACCGAGATCTCGCGCCGTCTGGCCAAGTTGGCCCAGGCTCCGTTCGTCAAGATCGAGGCGACCAAGTTCACCGAGGTCGGTTACGTGGGCCGCGACGTCGAACAGATCGTCCGCGATTTGATGGAAATCGCCATCCATATGATCCGCGAACGCATGCGCAAACAGGTCACGGCCAAGGCCGAACTGCAGGCCGAGGAACGCGTGGTCGACGCCCTGGTCGGCGAAAACGCCAGCAAGGAAACGCGCGAGAAATTCCGCAAGATGCTGCGCGAAGGCCAGCTGGGCGACAAGGAAATCGAAATCCATGTCAGCGACGCCGGCGGAATCGGCCTGCCCACCATGGACATCCCCGGAATGCCCGGCTCGCAGATGGGCATGGTCAATCTGAACGACATGCTGGGCAAAGCGTTCGGCGGTGGGCGCACCAAGCCCAAGAAGATGACGGTTACGGAATCCTACGAAGTCCTAATGGCTGAGGAAAGCGACAAGCTGCTGGACGAGGACAAGGTGGTCAAGGAAGCCATCGACATGGTGGAAAACAACGGCATCGTCTTTTTGGACGAGATCGACAAAATTACCGCTAAGGCTGATCGGCACGGAGCCGATGTGTCACGCGAAGGCGTACAGCGCGACCTTCTGCCGCTGATCGAAGGCACTACGGTGTCGACCAAGTACGGCGCTGTGCAAACCGATCATATTTTGTTTATTGCATCCGGCGCGTTTCACATGTCGAAACCCGCCGACATGCTTCCCGAATTGCAGGGCCGTCTTCCCATCCGGGTTGAACTTAAGGCGCTAACCCGCGACGATTTCGTCAGAATCCTGACCGAGCCCGAAGCGTCATTAATCAAGCAGTACACCGCGCTCATGGGAGTCGAGGAAGTCACGCTGACGTTTACCGACAACGCCATCGAGCAAATCGCCGATCTGGCCGCCGAGATCAACACCGGGGTCGAGAACATCGGCGCGCGGCGCCTGCAAACGGTCATGGAAAAACTGGTCGAGGAAATCAGCTTCGATGCTTCCGAGCGCTCCGGCGACGCCATCACCATCGACGCCGCCTTTGTTAACGAGAAAGTCGCCCCGCTGGCCAAGGACACGGATCTGGGCAAGTTTATTCTCTGAGGATCGGCTTTTCCCGAACGAAAGCGAGCCCACCGATGGAATTTGAAGCGCCGGAAGATTTTTATCGGGTCTATGACGCCCACAGAACCTACGTTCCGGCGGTCGTGCGGCCCAAGCATATGCGCAATTTCGACGAACAGTTCTGGCGACCAGCACAGGTGGAGCCGGGGCATTCCGTTCTTGAGCTCGGCTGCGGCACCGGGCTGTTTCTGGCTTATCTTCAAGCCAAAGGCATATCCGATTTTTCCGGTGTGGATGCCGACGCCTAGGCCGTTGAGTTCATGCCGGCCGAAATCGCCGGGCACGTCACCATCGGCGACATCTAGCAAATCGTCGAGGCCAGCGAGCGCCGTTATGACCGGATCGTGCTGCTTGATGTGTTCGAACATTTCTCACGTGGCGAGGGCTGCAAGTTGCTGAACGCGCTGCGCGATCTCCTTACCCCAGGTGGTTTGGTTGTGCTTCGCGTGCCCAATGCGGCCTCTCCCTGGGGGCTCCAATATCAGTTCGGTGACCTGACCCACAAAGCCACCTACGGCCCCGGTAGCTTGTTGCATCTGGCCCAGGCCGCGGGATTCGAGACATTGGCGCAGCTTTCGGTGCGGCACGGGAGTCGAGTTCGGCGTATTGTTGACGCTCTTGTCCATAGCGTGCTGGACCAGGTCATCACGGACCCCCCGCCCCTTTGGGGCGCCAATATGATCGCGGTATTACGGCCCAAGGCCGACAACGAACAGGGCTAATAAGCGGGGCCCTTGGGCGGCAGTTTGCGGGTGCGGATTTCGGCCAAGACCCAGTCGATGGTGTCTTCGTCCATTTCGCCGATGTTTTCGGACAATAAGTTTGCCAGTTCGGTGGCTTTGGGGCTGAGGCCCGCTGTGTCCACCACAACGCGCGGGTGGGACAGGTCGGCCAGACGCTTCAGATCCTCGGCCTCGTCCCAGATCAGGTCGAACAGCGCGCAAATCTGCATGACCAGACCCGAGCCGGGGCGGCCCCGCTTGCCGTGTTCCAGCGCCGACAAATAGGCGGGTGATACACCCAGCGCCGCCGCCATGTCTTTTTGCGCCATGCTTTGGACTTCGCGAAGTTCACGCACACGTTCACCAAACGGGGTCATCTCATTGATTTCCCTTTATCTTGCGCGCCTGAGCAGTACATAAAGCGCGCCCGAACCGCCGTCCTTTTGGATGGCGTGCGAAAACGTAATAACGCGCGCCCGGTTAGGTGGCTGGTTCAGCCAGTGTGGAACGTTGGCGCGCAATACGCCGGTTCCGCCGCCCGGCCTGGCGCCCTTGCCGGTCACCACCAGAACGCAACGCCGCCCGGCCCTTTGCGATCCGGCCAGAAACGAAGAAAGCGCCCGGTAGGCTTCTTCCTGGGTCAGGCCGTGCAGATCGATGCGGCCCTCGATGGGCATTTTGCCGCGCCGCATACGCTGCGCCGTTCTTTTGTCCACGCCCGCCGTCTGACCCCGGGTAATTTCCGGCAAATCGGCGGCCGTTACCGGGCGCGGCATGGGCAGGGGATTGACGTGTTTTCTCATTTGCCGAACGCGGCGCGAAATTTCGCTTTCCGGCGCGTCGGCGGGCATCAGGACGGCGCGGCCCGGAAGCGCTTCAATGCTTTCCGTGACGAACCGCCACAACTCGGCATCCTCGCGGCTGAGGCCGCTTCGCCCATCTGTGCCTTTTTTAACCATCGATCAGAAGAATATGCAGCCGGCGCGGCCCGTGCACGCCCAAAAGAAGGATCAGTTCGATATCGGCCGAGCGGGACGGCCCGGTAATCCAGTTGACCATGCGCGGCATGAAGCCGGTTTTGCCGTTTTCGCCACGCAGCAGCGCCCAGCCGTCCTCATACGCGCCGACGATCCTGGACGTATCCAGCACCACCAGGTGCGTATCGGGCAGAAAATTGAGGCTTGCCGGGTTTTCGGCACCCGACAGAACCATCAGCGTCCCGGTTTCGGCGATCCCGGCGAAGGCTTCGGTAATACCGACGTGGTCGGCCCCCTCGGCCCGCCCGAAATCCACGGTAAGCAGGGATTGTTGCGTCCACGTAATGTTCTTGAGGCCCGGTGCGGCCTTGATTTCCAGGGGCTGGTTATTGGCCGCCAGATACCCTTCGGCGGCAGCCGGTATTTCGTCGCGCGACGCCAGTTGCGTAAACGTCCCCCCGGCGGCGTCGGCTTCGGATAAAAAGCGCGCCAACAGCTCGTCGGGTGTTCCCTGGCCGCGCGCCGGAACCAAATTGGGCCGGGGATCGGCCATGCGGGCCGCGGGGTCTCCGTCGGGAGCCACTGCGGCACGGCGGATGGCGCTCAGGATGTCTTCCCGCGCGCCGTTCATTGGTCTTCTCCTGCGTTTTCACGGTATTGGGCCTGGAAGGTCCGGCCCTCGGGCACGGGTAGCCGCCCAATCCGACCCTTTCCTTTGCCCAACAGACCCAAAAATCCCGCCGCCGCCGATGCAGCCATTCGGTACAGAGCGGGCCTTTTGGCCATCCACGCCCACAGTTTGAGCCCGGATTTGCCCTTGGCCGCCGCCCCCTTGCCTTCCATGAACTGACGTTCGCGCCAATGGCGCATCATGCGCGGCAAGGGAATGCGCATGGGGCAGATTTCTTCGCACTTGCCGCAGAAGGTGGACGCATTGGGAAGATCGGCGGCCTTGTGCGCGCCCAGCAGGTCGGGCGTCAGCACCTTGCCCATGGGGCCGGAATAAACCCAGCCGTAGGCATGCCCGCCAACCGTGGCGTAGACCGGGCAATGGTTCAGGCACGCCCCGCAGCGAATGCAGCCCAGCATGTCCGTAAAATCATTGGCCAGCATCTCGGTACGCCCGTTGTCCAGCAACACCACGTGAAAATCCTGCGGGCCGTCGGTTTCACCTTCGCGCGCCGGACCGCTTGCGAAGGTGGTGTAGGCGGTGATGTCCTGACCGGTGGCCGAACGGGCCAGAAGGCGAAGGATGGTGGCGGCGTCTTCCAGCGTCGGCATCACCTTTTCGATACTGGCCAGAACGATGTGCGTTTTGGGCAAATTCATCACCAGATCGGCGTTGCCCTCGTTGGTGACGACCACCGCCGAGCCGGTTTCGGCAATCAGCATGTTGGCCCCGCTCAAGCCCACATCGGCGGTCAGGAATTTCTCGCGCAGCACGGCGCGGGCCTCGCGCAAAATGGCCTCGGGTTCGCTCAAATCTCGGTTCGCGGGCAACTCCGCGTGCTTGTCCTTGAAGGTGTCGGCGATGTCCGGGCCCGTCAGATGGATGGCGGGAACCAGAATGTGGCTGGGGGATTCGCCCCGGATCTGAATGATGTATTCGCCCAGATCGGTTTCCACGGCCTCAATGCCGGCTGCCTCAAGATGTTCGTTGATGGCGATTTCCTCGCCAATCATGGATTTGCTTTTGGTGACCGTTTTGGCGTTGGCCGCCCGGCACAGGCCAAGAATGGTTTCGCGGGCCTCGCTGGCGTCCCGGCACCAGTGCACGGTCCCGCCCTGCTCGCTCACGCGTTCCTCGAAACGCGCCAGATAGAATTCCAGATTGGCCTGCACATGCGTCTTAATGGCCACGCCTTCATCGCGAAGGGCGTCAAACTCGGGCAGCCTGCCGATAACGTCCAGGCGTTTTTTGGGGAATGTCGTGGTGAAGTTGGCCAGCGCGGCCTGCAATCGTTGGTCACCGATGGCCCGGCGCGCGTTTTGCGTAAATTTTCCGCTGGTCGGTTCCATCGGCCTAATCCCGCCTGCTGATGGCCGGGCAATCGCCAATTCCGGCCAAAACCTCGGCCACGTGGCGGACCTCGATGGCCGAACCCTTGGCCGACAGGCGGCCCGCGATGTTCAGCAGGCACCCCATGTCACCGGCCAGCACCATATCGGCGCCGGTGGCCATGATGTCGTCGGCCTTGGCGTCGACCATGGCCCCCGAAATATCCGGATACTTGACGCAGAAACTGCCGCCGAAACCGCAGCAGACCTCGGATTTTTCGGCTTCCACCAGGGCCAGTCCGTCGACACCCGCCAGCAGGGCGCGCGGCTGTGCCTTGATGCCCAGTTCGCGCAGGCCCGAGCACGAATCGTGATAGGTGGCCGTGCCGCCATACGTGCCCGCAACATTCGCGACCCCCAGAACATCGACCAGAAAAGCGGTCAGCTCAAAGGTTTTGGCGGACAGTTCTTCGGCGCGTTTCTGCCATTTCGGATCGGCGGCGAACAGTTCGGGGTAGTGCTTGCGGATCATGCCCGCGCACGAACCCGACGGCAGCACCACGTAATCGAAGCCTTCAAACTCGGCGATTACCCGTTTGGCGATGTCGGCGGCGTCGGCCCGGTCGCCCGAATTATAGGCGGGCTGGCCGCAGCAGGTCTGGGCGCGCGGAACGCTCACCCGGCACCCTGCGTCTTCCATCAATTTGATCGCCGCAAAGCCCACGCTGGGCCGCATGAGATCGACCAGACAGGTGACGAAAAAACCGACGTGAGGCGCGCGTTCAGACATGGCGGGCACAATGCCTTCCCGATCAAATTTTGGCAATCAATTCCGGGGAAGGTTCACGATATCGGAATTTGCGTCTTCTTGGGCAGCAACAGGTAATAGCGGCCCTTGGCTTTCATGTTTCCCGCCCGGCGCGCTGCTTCGTCGCCGAACCCGAAGAAGATGTCGCCGCGCACCGGCCCCTTTATAGCGCTGCCCGTATCCTGGGCCACCATCAGCCGGTTGAACGCCTTGTTGGGATTCAAAGGATCGATGGTCGTCACCCAAAGCGGGACGCCCAGCGGCAGAAAGGCCCGATCCACGGCGAGGCTCCGTTCCGGCGTCAGGGCCACGCCCTCGGCCCCGATCGGTCCGTCCCTGCCCGCCAGTTCACGAAAGAAGATATAGCGCGGATTGTGGGCCATCAGGTTGCTGCCCTGGGTCGGGTTGGCGGTGATCCAGGCGCGGATCGACTGCATGGACAGCTTTTCTCTGGGAATAATGCCCCGCGCGATCAGTTCGCGGCCGATGGAAGCGTATTTGTGGCCGTTGTCGCCAGCGTAACCGACACGCACGACGTTTCCTTCCGTCATGGCGACACGGCCCGACCCCTGAACATGCAGGAAAAAGGCGTCCACCGGATCATCGACCCACATCACCTCGAGACCCTTGTTGCGCAATGCGCCTGCAAAAATGTCGTTGCGCGAAAGATAACGCCCGCCGGAACGCTCCTTGACGGCCTTCAAATCCGGCGGCGGCGCGTATATGGGAACCTGGAAGCGCGCTGACTCCCTGCGCGAGCCGGTCAATTCGGCCTCGTAATACCCGGTGAAAAGACCGTCGGGGGTTTCGCCCGCCGCAGCCAGAAACGCGTCGAACCGCGATTCGATATAATAGCGCGCCGCCGCGCCGTTTCCGGGCTGAACCCTTAGGGCCGCGGCGCAGGGCTTGCGCCAGTCGGCAGCCAGTCCGGCCACGTTGCCCGGCCCCCATGCTTTGTTCATGGGCATTTTGCCGATGCGCGAGCACGATTTCAGAATGGCCGGAAGGACTTGCGCGTGGCGTTCGGCGGTCCAGCCGGGAAGATCCGTGAACTCGACCGCGCTCAGGGTCAGGCCCGCAGGCGTTTGGGGCAGGACCGTCGGTTTTTCACCAAAACCGGTGAATTCGCCAATTTCAACAAAACCGCAAGCCGAAAGGGCGGCCAGGGCCGTCCCCAGGACCGACCCCAGGGCAATCAGCTTTTTCAGGGGATCAATCAAGGCTTCCCGTCGCCACGAGGGTCCAGTTCGGATCGCGTGCCCGGGTGTTGTGGGCGAAGGTCCAGAAGTCGGTGACCTCGGTGCTTTCCTGTGGATCACCGTCGATGATCTTGCCTTCGGCATTGCGGGTCACTTTGGTTTGATCGCTGACGAACTTGACGGTGACATAGGCCGTCGCCCCTTCCATGTAGGCTTCGACCATTTCGGAAACGCGGATGGCGCTGATCAGTGTTTCCAGGGATTCGTCGGCATCTTCGCGTTTGGCGATGGCTTCGGCGAAATTTCCGTAAACTTCACGGCTGAGCAAGGCCTGTAGCATATCGGTATCGCCAGAGGCAAAACCGCCGATGATCATTTCGAAAGCCGTGCGCGCGCCAACCAGGAAATCCTCAACCTCGAAACTCTTGTCGGCCCGCATGATCTGGGTCAGGCCCACCGCCAGCGGATCTTGCTGGTCGATCTCGGCGGCGTCCTCGTCGCCGATCCGGGAATTGACGAGTTCTTCAAAGGCGCCGGAATCCTCACGCTCGGGGAGCGATACGACGTTTTCGTTTCCCGCCTGCGGCGGCCGGCCGAGGTTGAACGGGTCGTTCTGGTCGTTCTGGTCGCGTTGATGCCCGTCGCGCTTACCCAGGACGTTTCGCAGCCTGAGAACAAGAAATGCCGCGATCAGGGCGAAGAAAATAATGTCTAGAAACTGGATGCCGTTACCCATAATCGCTTTCCCGACAATTCATCCCGGCTGGACCGCCGGGTTCTCGTGGTTTAAATACGATGGGACGCACAAAACTCCGAGCGCGCGAAATGTGACCT
>Ga0233429_1004656_pt1 | contig 11916 bp, 11 predicted proteins | sample SI_118_April2016_3_FD_179879 | JGI IMG/M metagenome (GOLD analysis project Ga0233429, IMG submission 179879) | Seawater microbial communities from Saanich Inlet, British Columbia, Canada - SI_118_April2016_135_MG | ecosystem: Environmental > Aquatic > Marine > Inlet | place: Canada: British... | reverse complement strand
CGGGAAATTTTTCCCTAAAATGGGGCATGATGGCAGAGTCGCTGGGTCTGGTGATCGAGCATCTGCCGGGCGATTGGCGTCACGCCGTCGACCCAGAGGCGGTGGAACAACATTTACGCGATGACGATGAGGGGCGGATCAAGGCGGTCCTGATGATCCATGTAGATACGGCAACCGGCATCGTCTCTGACGTACCCGCTGTGCGCAAAGCCATGAACAACGCCGGTCATAATGCCTTGTTCATGGTGGATACCATCGCATCGTTGGCCACCATGGATTTTCAGATGGATAACTGGGGTGTTGATGTGGCGCTGGCCGCCTCACAAAAAGGTTTGATGTGCCCACCCGGCCTGGGCTTTACCGCCTGCAGTGAAAAAGCCATGCATGCCTCCCAAAGCGCACAGTTACCCCGGAATTACTGGGATTGGCAGGACCGCATGACAGAGGCGCAATATATCCGCTTTTGTGGCACGGCACCGATCCATCTGCTTTATGGCCTACGGGAAGCCTTGGACATGCTGGCGGAGGAAGGCCTGGTCGCCACCGTCGCGCGGCATCAGCGTTTATCCTCGGCCATACGGGCTGCGGTGGCTACCTGGTGTTCGGGCGGTGACATGGCCTTCAATGCAGTTCTGCCCGAACAACGTTCCAACTCCATCACCGCCATTCGCGTACCAACCGGTTTCAACGCCGAGGATGTTCGAACAATGGCGCGGGAGCGCTTTCAGGTCAGCCTTGGTGGCGGCCTGGATCGGCTTAGCGGTATTGTCTTTCGCATTGGCCATATGGGTGATCTGAACGAACCCATGATCCTAGGGGCCCTGGGCGGGGTGGAGGCGACGTTGCAAACTCTCGGTGTGCCCCATGGCCGGGGCGGTGTCAGCGCTGCCATCGATTATCTGGTGGAACATTAGAGCCATGCCCCGATCCAGTGACGCAGAGGACTGGCGCGTTTATTACCAACGCACCGGGGATCGACCACCACGGGAAACCCTGCTCGATGCCCTGGCACGATTTGATGCGGAGGATGCGGTCGGCCAGGCGGTCGATCTGGGCTGTGGCGGGGGCCGCGATACGGTTGAGATGCTGCGCCGGGGCTGGTCAGTCCTGGGCATCGATGGTCAGGCATCGGCTATTGAAACCTTGTTGGCGCGACCCGAATTATCGAATTTCCAACATCAGCCGGACACCATGGTTTCCAGGTTTGAGCTGGCCCAATGGCCCGCGGCCGATCTGGTCAATTCTTCCTTCGCCCTGCCGCTGTGTCCCAGAGAGGATTTTCTGGTCATGTGGCAGCGCATCTATGACAGCCTGAGCCAGGGCGGTCGCTTCAGCGGGCAGCTATATGGTGACCGGGATCAATGGGTGGGCGATGACAGCAACACTCATTTTACCCTGGGGGAGGTCCAGGATCTGTTGCGCGACTACGAGGTGGAGTTGTTTCGCGAGGAGGAGACGGAATCCGTAACACCGCGCGGGACCTCAAAACATTGGCATATCTATCATATCGTGGCCCGCAAACCTGCCTAAGACATTTCCCGTCGCCATTCGCTCGGGGACGGCAGGAGCAGAATTATCGCCAGGGCCAGAAACGCGGCGGAGGCAGACGCTGCGATGGGAAGCTCATATGCGCCGGTCAGATCGAAGGCAAAACCGGCAGCAACAGGCCCGATCAAAGTTCCCATGGCTATACTGGAATATTGCACGCCGAGAATCCCACCGACATTCCGCGTTCCGAAATAATCGGCTGCTAAGGCAGGTGCCAGGGCGACATAACCGCCATAGAATAAGCCAAACAGAACGGCGTATACAACCAAAGCCCAGTAAGCGGTGGAGCTGTACCACCAGACCTGGACCATGGCGATGCCAAGAAACATCGCGATCATCGCGCGGTGCCGTCCGAACCGGTCGGCCAGTCCGCCCAACGTCAGACGGCCTGACATAGAGCCAACCCCGATAAGAGAGATTAATAGGATCGACAGGCTGTCGGCATGACCGTGATCTTGCGAAAACTTGGCCAAATGTACGAAAGGCACAAAAAGACCAAGTGAAATGATCGCGGATGCGCTGAACAGCAACCAAAATGGTTTGGAACGTAGGGCAGCCTGCATTGACATCCCGGACAATGATGCGCTTTCGCCACCCGAATGCGCATCGCCGTCCGGGTAAAGACCGCGCGCGGCAGGATTGGGCACAAGCATCCAGGCTGCGATTAAGCCAATGACCAAGGTTACTGCGGCGAGGACCTGAAACGTTTGCCGCCAGCCAAGTGTCTCAACAAGGAAATTGCTGATCGGTGGTGCTATCAAGGTGCCGACGCCAATGCCGGCAACAGCCAAGCCCGTGGCAAATCCGCGCCGGCGGACAAACCAACGTTGTAGCACGCCGACGGAGGGGACATAGGCAAAGCCGATCCCGATCCCCACAGCAGCACCATAGGTGAGATAAACCTGCCACAGGCTTTGCGCGAAGCTGGCCGCCAACAAGCCAATGGCGATCAGGACTATGCCAAAGGCGACAACGGGGCGGGAGCCGAGACGATCACTGAGCGGCCCCGATATGGCACCGAGGGAAAAATAGAGAAAACCGGCAATAGAGAAGACCAGGGATACATCGCCCCTGGAGGCCGTAAAGTCCTGTTCCATTCCGCCAAAAAAGGAGGCGAATGAATAGGCTATACCAAAGCCCAGGAACAAAATCGTGAACGCCGCACCAACCACGAACCAGCCGTAAAAGACCCTCTGGCCCATGAAATTGCCTACCCAACCAAACCATTGCTGTTACGAATTGCTACTTAGTGTAGCGTAAAAGCAGGCCGTATAGGGATTTCGTTCCTAAAGTCGGAGGTCTTCTCAGGCCGAAATATGGCGCAGCCGAACAATCAGGGGGGCCACATTACCACCATTGGCCTTGAGGATCGCGGCAAATTCCTGCCGTTTCGTCAACGCCAGACTGATCCCTTCGGCGACCACATCAATTACCCGGTATTGACCGCCACGCTGGCGCATACGCCAGACCAACTTCAGGACCTGGCCGTTACCCCGGACCACCCGACTTTGCACCATAACATCTCGTTTTCCTGCCCGTTTCGCCTTTAAAACATCAAAGCGTACCAGCTTGGCACCGGCAATTTTCGTCGCGTAGTTGTGCAACAGGAACTTGGAGAAGGCTTCCACATAAGCCGTACGCTGTTGGGCATCGGCGCGTTTCCAATGCCGGCCCAGGGCGAAACGCGCCATCAGCGGCATATCAAAATCGCGCTTCATCAGGCCGTGGAATTTTGCGGTGCGGTTGCCATGGCTCAATTGCGCATCATTTAGGATGGCAACAGCATCGTGGCTCATTTGTTTCAGGGCCAGGATAGCGCCGTCCGGATTGATGACTTCCGGTCCGGCAGCCGGTGCAATGGCTGCCAACTGGGCCCCGATCTCGTCGCTGCTGACTGTGCTGCCGCTTAAAACCAGATTCATATGGGTTTCGTTGTCAATAATCGCATTCGGCCAGAGGCGATCCGCCCGCGAACCGGATATGGCAATGCTGCCCTTGGCAGGGCGCGCCATTTCAAAACCAACGTTGGATATTTGTCCGGCCTGAACTGTCGCTGTCGCGAAGGTCACCAGACCAAGTACGGCCATGCTGCCGACAAAGCTTCCGCTTTTGCGCATCTTATCAATCTCCCTCCGAAAGCCCTCAGTCGGCAATTTGCCTGGAATACATTAAGACCTCGTTAGGAATTGCGGTTAACGCCGGTTAATGATGAATAGTTTGTGATCCTGGTCACTGCACAATTGGGTATTTAGTTGCATGTAGGGTGTGAGGGCAAAACAACGCGACAGGGGGATTAAAGATGCGAGGCCATGTCAGCACCCGTAAGAAAATAGGGATTGCCGTATGGAGCCTGTTATGGCTGATTTCAGCAACCGGGTTGTTGCAATTGTATTTTCAATTGAACAGCTAGACGATAACCCCAGAGCATGTTTGAAAAAACATGCCTTAATTCTTAAGAATCGAGCAATTGAATCAATTGCTTAGGCGCACCAAATGAGCGACGGGGGCGATGCCGGTTAATTGAAAATTGCTCTAGGTAACCAAATGACCATCCTGGAGGCGCACAGTGCGATCCAGGCGATCCGCGACAAGTGGATCATGTGTCGCGATAACCGCCGCCAGACCTTGCTGACGCACCAAAGACAGCAATTCCTCTAAAACCACCTCAGCCGTCGCTTGATCCAGATTGCCCGTTGGTTCGTCGGCCAACAGCAGGACCGGTTTATTGGCCAAGGCACGGGCGATGGCGACACGTTGTTGCTCCCCACCGGACAGTTGCGCCGGCGCGTGCGCCAAGCGATCTTCAAGACCCAATTCTATGAGCAAACTCTGCGCCCGTTGTTTCGCTTCCTCCGCGCCAACATTTGCCAAACGCAGGGGCATCAAGACGTTTTCAAGGGCGGTGAATTCGGGAAGTAAATGGTGGAATTGATAGACGAAACCCAAATAGTCCCGGCGCATTGCGGTGCGCTGACGATCATTCATATCAGCGCAGTTTTGCCCGGCGATGACAATGCTTCCGGCATCGGGCTGCTCCAATAACCCGGCCGCATGCAACAGGGTCGATTTGCCGGACCCTGACGGGCCCATCAGAGCAATTGCCTCGCCCCTGGCGACGCTCAAGTCCAAGTTGGATAAAACCCGCAGCTGTCGATTGCCCTGAACAAAGGTACGCTCCAGGCCCGCGATCTGCAGCACAGCACCCTCATTCATAACGCAGGGCCTCGACCGGGTCGATGCGGGCCGCCCGCCAGGCGGGATACAATGTTGCCGCGAAGGACAATGCCAAGGCCATCAAAACAACCGAGACGACTTCCCCATTGTTCACTTCCGCCGGTATCTGGCTCAAAAACCGAATTTCGGGTGACCATAACTCTGTCCCCGTTAAACTCTCCAGCCAGCGGCGAATACTATCGATGTTAAGGCAGAACGCCATCCCAAGGGCAAAACCAGCCAAGGTCCCGATAACACCGATGGCCGTGCCCGAAATCATGAAAACCCGCATCACCATGCCCCGACTTGCCCCCATGGTACGCAGAATGGCGATGGCTTTGCTTTTATCATTCACCAACATGATCAGGGAGGAAACGATATTGAAGGCGGCGATCAGGATAATCAGGGTCAGGATCAGGAACATGACGTTGCGTTCAACCTGTAAGGCCTGAAAGAAGTGGCTGTTGACCTGTTGCCAATCGACCAGTCTTGCAACGCCCGGCACCTGGCGAATGGCCGGGCGCAGGCGATGGACATCATCGGGATTGTCCAGGAACATCTCCACCCCGTTGACAGAACCTTTCAGACGAAAAAACACCTGCGCCGCCGGTAAAGGCATATAGATGTAGGAGGAGTCGTATTCATACATCCCGACCATGAACGTTGCGGCGATGCGGTAAGCCTTCATGCGCGGCACTGTACCAAACGCGGTGACCGTACCCTGAGGCGAGACAAGGGTAATGGTATCACCAACGCGCAAGCCAAGCTTTCTGGCCAGGCGCTGGCCGACGACAACATTGTGTTTGCCCTTAAAATCAACCAATGAGCCAGAGAACAGATTATCGGAAATGATCCCGCGCGCGCGCAGGTCATCAGGCCACATCCCCCGCACCAATGCGCCAGAGGCCTGGCTGTTTGCGGTGGCCATTACCTGGCCTTCGATCAGCGGTGCCGCAATTTTGACGCCGTCAATAGCCTTCAATGCCTTAGCCAGGGGGTCAAAATTGGTCAACGGCCCATCCAAGCCACGGGCCACCATGTGCCCGTTCAGGCCCAGTACCCGATCCAGCAATTCCGTGCGAAAGCCATTCATCACGCTCATCACGATAATCAATGTGGCCACGCCCAGGGCAATACCGATCAAGGAAAACCAGGCAATGATGGAGATAAAGCCTTCATGGCGACGGGCGCGAAGATAGCGCGCCGCGATGGACCATTCCAAAGATCCAAACATCCCGCTGGTCTAGCTTCCTGCCGGTGTATTTGTAAGGGCATTAAGGGCGGCTTCGATGGACAATTCCTGGCGCTCGCCGCTGCGCCGTTCCTTCAACTCTACGACGCCGGTTTTCAAGCCCCGTGGCCCAACAATCAACTGCCAGGGCAGACCGATCAGATCCATGGTTGCGAATTTGCCCCCTGCCCGGCCGTCGCTGTCATCCAACAAAACATCGAGACCGGCGGCAGTGAGTTTGCCATAAATATCATCCACCGCCCCGTCGCATGCGGCGTCACCTGTTTTCAAATTGATCACGCCAACCTGAAATGGTGCCACGGAAGACGGCCAGATGATGCCGTCATCATCATGGCTGGCTTCGATAATCGCACCGACCATGCGGGATACACCTATGCCGTAGGAGCCCATTTCCACAGGCACCTCCACACCGTCGGCACCCGTGACGTTTGCGCCCATGGCCTCTGAATACTTGGTGCCAAAGTTAAAGATGTGCCCGACTTCAATGCCCCGCGTCTCGATCCGGCGATCTTCGGGCACTTCGCCCTCGAACCGTTCCGCGTCGTGCATTTCATCCGTCGCGGCATAGCGCGCCGTCCAATGTTCGATGATTGGCGAGAGGTCACTGTCATAGCTGATGGAGGCATCCGGTGCTTCGTAATCCAGATAGTCCGCATGGCAATAGATTTCACTTTCACCGGTATCGGCCAGAATAACGAATTCATGGCTCATATCACCGCCAATGGGTCCCGTATCGGCGCGCATGGGAATGGCCTTAACGCCCAGGCGCTCAAAGGTCCGCAGATAGGCGACGAACATCTTGTTATAAGAATGGCGCGAGGCATCCTTATCCAGATCAAAGGAATAATTGTCCTTCATCAGGAATTCCCTGCCCCGCATGATACCAAACCGGGGCCGCACCTCGTCGCGGAACTTCCATTGGATGTGGTAGAGGTTCAGGGGCAGTTGACGATAACTGCGGACGGACCCGCGAAAGATCTCGGTGATCATTTCTTCATTGGTGGGGCCGAACAACATATCCCGCTCATGCCGATCCGTTATGCGCAACATCTCCTGACCGTAGTCATCATAACGCCCACTTTCGCGCCACAAATCCGCCGGCTGAATGGTCGGCATCAACAATTCCTGGGCCCCTGCGGCATCCTGTTCCTCACGCACGATCTGTTCGATTTTTTTCAGAACGCGAAAGCCCAATGGCAGCCACGTATAAATACCCGCCGATGATTGCCGGATCATCCCGGCCCGTAACATCAGACGATGAGAGACAATTTGTGCCTCGGCCGGGGTGTCTTTCAAGACGGGAAGAAAGAATTGCGACATACGCATGATTGGGCCTCAAAATATAAAACGCTTGTGGCGATGTTTAGGCAAAGCCGTCCCATAAGGCAATGGCGGTTCCAAGAGTATTTCCAACTCGGAAATTCTCCGACTCTTGGGATTTGAGCAATTGGAATTGGTTCTAGGAAAGTTTACCGCGCATGGTTTCGGCGAAATGGGCAATCTTATCCAGACGGGGCAAGACATCGTCCGCTGGGGCGGCCTTGACGCCAAAGATACAACGGTTCACCCCATTTTTAGCCAAGGTTGCAATAGCTGCGGGGTCTCGTGGTGTCCCGAAAGTGGTGATGGGATAGGGATCGCGCCCGGCGTCCTTGGCCAATGCTGCCAATTCGGCCATACGTGCCGCCTTTAGGTCCATGCCTTGGCCATCCGCCTCCAACAAAGGCATCCAGCCATCACCATAGCGTTGCACCCGGCCAAAGGTCCCCGGCGCATCACCGCCGATGAAAATAGGTGGGTATGGCTTTTGCACCGGTTTTGGCCATGATTGTATGCGATCGAAATTCACGAATTCGCCATTGTAGCTGGCTTCATCCTGGGTCCAGATCGCCTGCATGGCTTCCATACGTTCACGGGCGACTTTCCAGCGGCGATCCCAGGGCGCGCCGTGGTTTTCCATTTCCTCACGATTCCAGCCCCCGCCAATACCGAAATCAACCCGGCCGCCTGAGATATGATCCAGGCTGGCCACATCTTTGGCGGTGACAATGGGGTCGCGCTCCACCACCAGGCAAACCCCGGTTCCCAGACGGATGCGCTTGGTCACCGCAGCGGCTGCGGCCAGGGCCAAAAACATGTCCACATTGTGGGAATAGTCAGGCGGCAGGTCACCGCCCAGGATAAACTGGCTATCGCGACTGGCGGGGATATGGGTATGGTCGGGAATAAACAGAGCGTCCAGCCCGCGTTCTTCCACCGCGACGGCAAGATCCACTGCCTGTATAGAATAATCCGTCACGAACATGCAGATGCCAAATTCCATACCACCGCCTCATTTTCTGATGATTTCTGTGGTCAGCAGAATAGGGCAGAAAAGCCGGAACAGCCAATACGATACGCGACTATTTTCTGCGGCGTCCGTGCAAAAGATCGCGACAGGCTGCAACCATGCGGTCCGTTTGGCCGGTTACAAGGGTTTTGCCCTCGTATTGGACTTCGCCGCTTTTCCGATCAATGGTGACCAAGCCGACATTGACCTCTGATCCGTCGACTTGCGTTGATGTCCCCTTCTTCAACAGATCACCCACGGGTACTGTCAAAGGGATCGCAATAATCGGGGGCAGCTTAATCTGCTGTTCTGGGTTCAGGTCCGCTGAGGCGACTTTGTGTCCCCGGCTGTTGATGCCGGGCTTGTAGGCCACATCAGCAGCTGGTTGATGGCGAACAAGCCAACGGCAATCCTTTTTGGAAATCTTGATTTCACCCGTCAACTCATCCGCACGGGCCGGCGCAAAGGCAATGATCGCCGCCATTAATGCAAATGTGAATGTACGCACTATCATCGCTGCATCCTGCATCGGATGACTTAAATTCTTGTTAAGGCGGCATTGGGCAAAAAAAGAGGCCGCACCGGTTAGGGTGCGGCCTAAATAGGAGGAAACGCCATCGAGCGTTTTGTCGGGAGTCGAGCCTCCAACGACATATATGATAATGGTTCTTAATTACGATAAATCAAGGGCTAATATATAATTATTACATTTTGCGAATGGAACGCTGTAAAAATACCACAGGCGTTTTCAGCCTTTTGGCGCGAAATACCCCCGAAAATCAATCAAACCAGCTTCTACAACACCAATGATGACCGCCATAATAGCGCCCGATATCAAAGTTGTTACAAGCATCTTTAATGGAATTCTTGGTTTCGTTGGTGCTGATGCGGCTTCACCACCCGTGACTTCTCCACCTTCTTCCCGAACGGTTCGCACACCAAAGGGCAGGACCATAAAGAGGACCATCCACCACAATATGGCGTAAATCAATACTCCGCTGACGACGGTCATGTTCGGCCCCTAAAGCTGCTCTATTTCGATCAAGGTTCCGCAGAAATCCTTGGGATGCAGGAACAATACGGGCTTTCCATGGGCCCCTATTCTGGGCTCTCCATCACCCAAAACCCGGGCACCATCGGTGCGCAATTGATCACGGGCCGCGATGATATCCTCGACCTCAAAACAGATATGATGCATCCCACCACCTGGCGTCCTTTCCAGATATTTGGCGATGGTAGAGCCTTCGCCCAAGGGATGCAGCAGTTCAATTTTAGAGTTCTCCAATTCCACAAACACCGTGGTGACACCATGCTCGGGCAGGTCCAGGGGTTCTGAAACGGTGGCCCCCAATGTATCCCGATAGAGTGCCGTTGCCGCCGCCAAATCAGGCACCGCAATAGCAAGATGGTTGAGACGTCCTATCATCGAAAATTCCTCAATATATTCATTTGCATCAATCTATCCGGATGATTCGTGCTTCCACCACTGCCTTTTTGCCCAATCTCTCCCGGATCAGACGGCGAAGAGCGATGCGTGCGGCTTCGACCATGCGACCGTCATCCTTGCGGGCGGATTTTGGCAATTCATCCAACGCCGCTTCAACCGCATCCGCGCCTTCGTCTTCAAGACTGGGCCGGGCGTCATTTGGGTCACTGGCGAGGCCTTGTAGCACCAGTTCGGGATCCGCCAGCAATTCGCCCTTTGCATCGGCAACCAAAATAACAGCCGCACTGCCACTAAACATCAATTTTCGCCGGGTCCGCACACCGTCATCATTGGCGGGAACAATCACATCCCCATCGACGAAACAGCGTCCGCTTTGCACCTCTGCCACGACGTCCGCGCGGCCCGGCGATAAACGTAACGCCTGGCCGTTTTCAATAACCACAGCCTCGGGCACCTGAAGAGAAAGGGCCAATTCCGCATGCGCCAGCATATGCTTGTATTCACCATGCACCGGTACAGCGATTTGCGGGCGGACCAAGCGGAACATTTCGGCCAATTCATCCCGGCAAGGATGGCCTGAAACATGCACGCCCTTTTCCTTTTCGCCAATCACTTCAACGCCGTTCCATAGCAGGCGATTATGTACCCGGGAGATCGACATCTCGTTTCCCGGGATGACACGGGATGAGAAGATCACCAAATCGCCCTTTTCAAAAGTCACATGGCGATGATCACCGAATGCGATACGTCCCATTGCCGCCCGCTGCTCCCCCTGACAACCGGTGCAAAGGAACATGACCTTATCGGGGGGCAGGTAAGCGCCCTCAACATCCTTTAGAAAAGGTGGCAGATCGTTCAAATAGCCACATTCCTGGGCCGCGGCGACAATGCGCCACAGCGAACGCCCCACCAGGACCAAATGCCGATCGTGGGCCGCCGCCACCCGGGCGACCGTATCTATGCGCGCCACGTTGGAGGCAAAGGTCGCGACCGCAATGCGCCCGGTCCTATTGGCACAAATCTCCATCAATTTATTGCGCACGTCCAATTCCGAGCCGGAGGTACCTTCGTTAAGGGCATTGGTGCTGTCGCCGATCAAAGCCATTACCCCTTCATCACCCAGACGACGCAAGGCCTCCTGGTCCGAGGTGGGTCCCACCAGGGGATCGGGGTCCCATTTCCAATCGCCCGTGTGCAGGACCAGGCCGGCAGAGGTGCGAATGGCCAGGGCGTTCATTTCCAAGGTGGAATGGGTCAGACCAATAAAATCAATGTCAAACGGCCCAATGTCCAAACGCTCGCCCGGCTCCAACACATGCAGCGGTACCTGGCCTAACAGGCCCGCTTCCTCCAACTTATTACGCAGCAGGGCAGCGGCAAAGGGCGTCGCCCAGACGGGGCAACGCAGTCGGGGCCACAGATGCGCCACTGCGCCCAGATGATCCTCGTGTGCATGGGTGATGACCAGACCAAGCAAATCGTCCCGCCGCTCTTCCAGATAGGTCGGATCCGGCGTGATGATATCGATACCGGGATGTTCCCCATCGGCGAAGGTGATACCAAGATCAACCAGCAACCATTTCCCACCTATGCCGTAGAGGTTCATGTTCATGCCGATTTCGCCGGACCCGCCCAGGGGTAGAAAAATCAATTCATCTTCTGCGAACTCAGACACGGACACATACAATTCCACTTCATAAAGAGCGATCTAGCCCCGGTTGCGCCGATAGATTTCCAGCAAACCACGCATTGTGATATCGGGAACGTTGGCTTCTATCACATCCGTGGCCCCTTCGAACACCGGCGCGAGGCCTCCCGTGGAAACTATTTTCATAGGTTTGCCGAATTCCGCCCTGATACGGTTCACAATCCCCTCTACCAAGCCCACATAACCCCAAAATACCCCGGAATGCATACAGGCGACGGTATCGGTGCCGATAACCTTCTCCGGTCGGGCAACGACAATCCGGGGCAATAGGGCCGTGGCATTGTGCAAAGCTTCCAGGCTTAGATTGATACCAGGTGCGATGACCCCGCCCCTGTAGTCGCCCACTTCATCAGCCACATCAAAGGTTGTCGCGGTGCCGAAATCCACGACGACAGCTGCCTCGTTGGGATACAGCACAC
>Ga0233429_1004643_pt1 | contig 11935 bp, 17 predicted proteins | sample SI_118_April2016_3_FD_179879 | JGI IMG/M metagenome (GOLD analysis project Ga0233429, IMG submission 179879) | Seawater microbial communities from Saanich Inlet, British Columbia, Canada - SI_118_April2016_135_MG | ecosystem: Environmental > Aquatic > Marine > Inlet | place: Canada: British... | reverse complement strand
ATTTAGGTTTTAGAATGGTTAAGAAAGAAATACTCACAAAATTAATTGATGACAAAAAAGCAGCAATATTACAAACTATCCTAAACTCAAAAGAAGAAATGTACCTAAAAGAAATTGCTGAAAAAAGCAATGTGTCAATTACTTCAACATTCAGAATTCTTAAAGAATTAGTTAATTTGGAAATCATTAACAAAAAAGAATGGAAAACTAGTAAGGTTTACTTTTGCCAAGAAAATGAAAAAGTAGAATTTCTCAAGGATCTCTTTTCTGAACAGTTTGATGGATTGCAAGAGTTTGTTAATTCTGTAAAGGATTTGGAAGGAGTTAACAACATAGTATTGCATGGAGCAAAGAAAAAGGGCAAGGCCTCAGTTTTATTAATTGGCCCAGAGATTGATGCAGATAAAGTGGATGTCGTTTGTAAAGAGATTAAAGACAAAGGATTCGAGATCAACTTTATGGCCCTTACCAAAGAACAGTATGCCCAAATGACTAAGATGGGCCTATACGCTGGTGAGAAGAAGATTTTGAAATAAAATGAAATAAAATAAAATAAGAAAAAAATAATTAACCATTCAAATCAACAGACTTCTTATATTGGGCCATTTCTACACCAGACACATCATACATGATTATAGTTACATCTACACTTGATAAATCTCCAGCACTTAACTCACTATACGCATACCCGTTTGGAATAGTAGCATAAGAACTTGCAGTAACTCCCGCCTTAAGACTTTGTGAGCTTTTAGGCAAAGGTACCTTCTTCTCAAGATCATCATATCCTTCAACTAACATAACAAAATGGTCTGGTTCAATAGTTCCAGCCTCATTGTTTTTGATAGTATACTTAAAAGTTTTAATTTTGCCCCAAGTTGTCTTCCAATCAATTGAAACATCTCCAAGTGAAAGTGCAACTTTGTTATAAGTAGTTATGACTGGCTCCGAAGTATCTTCAACAACCTCAACAATAACTTCTTCAACAGGTTCTTCAACTACTACAGCTTCAACTACCCCCACTTCAGCAGTAGTATTATTTTCTGCAGTAATCCCACCAGTAGCATCAGATCCAGAAAATAATGATTTGAAGAATCCACCAACTTTTGAGACAGCCCCATCATCTACAACTGGATCATCACTTACAACAGCAATTTCAACATCTGCTGAGTCAACAATAGTATCGCAAGCCCCACCAACAGAATATCGTCCTAAAAAGAACACTAAAAATAATATTAAGATTATGACACCCCATTTTAATAACTTTCTAGGTGAAACTGTAAGCTTAAGTGTAACAGAATCATCTAAACCTGATTGTTTTCCAGAATTTTTTCTGGCATGTTTATCTGAATGTTTTGTTGATCGTTTTACAGATCGCGGTTCGAATCCCTGATTATCAGACTCTTCCCCTAATCCTTCCAATTTAAACTTCTTTTCTTCCATTCTTTAAAGACCTCTTATATAATTATAAACAAGACTATTGAAACCAGAATTAGAAATAACCCACACCCAATTATAGCGTAAGAAATTTGTTCTCCTAAAGTCAAGTTCTTAAAATTTTTTAGTTTAGACCCTACAAAGTTAAATAATTGATTAATATTTTGATTAAAAATCCCTAAACGTTCATTAATCTGTGATTGTAAACTTTGAAAGTCCATTATAAGATAAAGGAAAAGAAAACGTGTTTAAAAATCTATTGTTTCAAAACTTTATCAATTTCATCCTGCTGCCAGCCAGATTTTAATAAAGCGCCTTTCATATTTTGATTACTAATCCCCTTACTCCGCTCTTTTCGAACATAATTAAAAAGCTCCACCTCCTGATTATTTAAAGTAGAACCTTTTTTGTAGTATATAAAATAATAAACAATTCCCCCGCCAATAGCAAAGATTAAGAATATACCACCAATTAAATAAATCCAAAAGTTACTAGAATCACTAGATTTTACAGAAACACCATTTTCTCCAACATCTGATTCTAATTTTTGAGAATCATCCCCTGTCTTTTCAGAATAAATTTCTGCTAAATCCCCCGCATTTTGGTTTTGTGTGGGAGAAGATGAAGATGAACTGCCAGATGAACCTCCCGAAGAGCCACCCGAAGATCCGCCAGAAGATCCGCCAGAAGAACAACTTTGTGTTTCCCCTGGTTTTAAAGTAATAGTCCCACAAGAATTTTGATCAGTACAAGTTCTGCTTTGTGTCCCAGAAGAGCAAGCTGACCAACCAGCACAAACCCAAGATTCTGTACACGCACAAGGCCTAGTTTCATTCTTATCAGGTATACAGTCAGTTGAATCTATACAAGTTCTTAATTGGTGGATATTAGCAATACAAACAGACCAAGGAGCACAAGTCCATTGTGGACTGCAATGATCATAATTAGGTGCAGGTCCATCATATACTGCCTTAATGTCAATAATCAATTCTTCAGTATCATTATGTAATGATTCTGAATTGTTAAGTTCAATAGAAATGTTATCGTCCGAATCTTCCAAATAATCAATATAATCTTCTAAATCTGAGTTGAAGTTTTTAACCACATCCCTAAGATCTTTAAGCAAGTCCTTATATTTATCTTCGTCATCATAATCATTATCATCAACAGCGTCTTCATAGTCATCTTTTAGATCAGTATAATTGTCATAATGATCATCATAAATAGAAGAAAAGAAAGTATAATTTGTTGATGAAATGTTTAAAGGCGTGGTTGGCGTGGTTGGCGTAGTTGGAGTGGTTGATTCTAAACCATAACCCACATAGGTGATTTCTGTACATTCATTTGTATCAGTACAAAAAGTTGTTTCTTGAGATGTACCATCAAAACAGCTAACCTTAGCAATTAAGTGAACGCCCTCACCATAATAATGATAAAACTTAGTATCCCAATTACCAAACCCTTGTTGCAAATAACTTAAGACTCCAAAAGAATTGTTTACTATTAATAAAGAAGTTCCTGAACAACCTTCAACCTTAAACTTGGCATAATCTTCATTATTATAAGTTATGTCCAAAGTAACAGCAAGAACAGAACTAAGCGAAAGTAGAAATATGGTTAAATAAAGTAATTTCTTCATTTTTATTCTGATTCATTGTATTCAACAACATAAGTCTCGTTAAGATAAACATTCCAAGTGCTGGGATCCGGCGTGTCATAAGCAATAACTTCCTTTCTTCTGATTAAGTTTGTATCCTGGACAGATGTCCGAGGATTAACCTCATGATTTTTATTTAGTCCAGAATAGCGATGTTCAGATCTTGCCAAAAAAGATTTGTTTTCATCAAATAAAGTCATGATTACAAAAAATGGCACAGTTACATCTTCCAATGCCCTAATTCTAACGTAGTCGTGGCTCCAAACTTCACTTGCTTCCAGAGATGCGGGCCGTTCTGCACAAGCGCCCTCAACACAAATATGTCTATCTGGACAATCATATTTAGTATCTTTGATATAATCACCATCGCAACTTAATTCAATTACTTCGGTTTCATCTAAACTACAACTATCAGAAAGTGTTTTTAAAGTTCCATAAAGTATCCCATTGGGATAATCTTCTGAAACTAATCCTGTTACATTACCTTTAATATTAAGTTCACCGTTATCAGTATCAGTACATCCAGCAAAACAATCTGCACCCCAACCATTTTTATTACCATAATGACAACCAGTGGCACAAGTTTTTTGCTCAAATATTGGACCATTGTCAGACAAGGTAACTTTAACAAGGCTATTCTGGCCTAAACAGACATTATTAAGATCTTGCCAAAGGTAAGAGTCAGGTATCGAGTTTTCTAATTTCCACGCTATACGACCATCATAACCATCCCAGGGTTCCGCACAATATCCATTATAACAAGTATTACCTTCAATACAGTTAATTGTTTCTTCTACTGCCAAATCATTTTGACAGACATAATTCTTCACAGTAACGTTATTTTGACAACTTCTAGAAAACTTCCCACTATCATTTAAAATAAAATCCGGTTCAAATAAAAGATTAACTAAAGAATTATCGCCAAAAACATCAGAAGTATAATTTTGATAATATTCACCAAAAGTAGGATATTCTCCCATCGCAGTTAAATGCGTTTGAACACAAGAAGAACACCCAATACTTTCTAACTTAATATTATAGTCAGGACTATCGTAAGTATAAGCATATTCCCCTGCAGAAAGTGAAACATTAAGTTTTGGATTATCCCCAATAGAGCCAGGATAAATATCAAAGTTACAGATGCCACTAGATATGTTTTTCACATGAATGTTAATTAAGTTATAATTCTTGAGAGTAAAAACTGTTTTTCCAATAGGAACGTTAACAATTATAGCACTACCATCTCGAAAACTTTTGAATTGACAATAATCAGTACAATCTCCCACCGTTGGAGCTTGAGTTACTTTACCAACAGTTGTCTCTTTAGAGAACATGAATAGGGATAAAGCCATAATTGCAATAATAGAAATAACCACAATAATTAACTGTTTATGATGTTCAGCAATATTGATAAACCTAGAACGAGCTACCTTTTTACCTGTTCCTCTTTTTCTCATTAAGAATTAAGCAATATATTTACCTTTAAATAACTTTTCATTATATACTAAACCGTAAGTAAAATTTGGAAATCTTATGGCGAAAGTATGTATAAAACGCATTAATAAGTTATAAACTCCCGATGCGTTTTAATATATAGAAAGGATAATAGAAAGAGAAATGTAAAAGAAAAAAGTTTATTCTTTTTTATCTTCTTTAGCTTCTTCAGCCGGTGCTTCAGATAATGGTTTTGATCCAGTTTTAACAACTTTCAGATTAATCTGGTGAATAATCTTAGTAACCATTTCACCACAAACTGTTTTCTTCTTGATTAAACCTTTTTGTTTGTTTTTATTTCTGTTCTTACCAGAAAAGCCAACAGTTTTTCCTTTAACAGTAATTCTTTTTCTAGGTTCTTGAATACCTTTTCTCATTGGAAATCCACATTTGTCAGATCCGCCAGTAATTAAGAATTCATAACCATCAAAGCCGATTAGATTACCAGAAATTGTTTCGTTAATTCTTCGTTTCAATAAGTTATCTGATTCAGGACTTTTAATTTCTTTTTGATGAGTTTTTCCGTCCTTTGTTCCAATAACAATCTTAAAGTCTACCATTTTAGTTTATCTCCCGAGACTCAAAAACTTAGCAGTTTACGCTCCTTTGGAGTTGTCTCAGCTGTATTTATGCTTATTTTGATTGATTGTTTATAAAAGTTACGGGATTTTACTTACTTAAACCTAGTTCTTCTAGAATCAATTTCTCAACAACGTTACTCATCTTTTGGTTCTGTTTTTCACAATAATAACGAAATTTAGCCATTAAGTCCGAATCTATAGTAAAGTTTACACGATCCTTAGAAGTAACTTTATGTAAAACTCCCGTGCGATCAAAGTCTTCTAATGCTTCTAAAAGATCTTTATTTTTCTCAATTAAACTATTAATTCTTTTCTCTGATAACATTGTTAATTAACCTCATAATTATTACAGGACTGATGATATTTTTCGCGGCGATCTTTCGTATTGTTTGAATAATCATTTCTCGATTAAAAGCTTTATTATTTTCTTCAAAATAATAAGCAATAACTAACAAACAAGTTCTTTTGTTTCCATCCCCAAAAACATGATCAACCAATAAACATCTGACTAAATAACTTAATTCATAAAGCCAATTTTGTTTAGTTTTAGCGACACTTAAGGAAAAATCTAAGCTCCCTTCATTATTGAATTCTCCCTTCTCACCAATTCCTTGATTGAAGGCAATTATATCCTTCTTAGTTAGTATTTGTTTATACACACGAGTGCGTATAAGTGTGTATTATAAAAGCTTTTCGGTTTAAAATTACAGATTAGTTAAAGATAGAAAATAGTTAAAACTAGTAATAGCTGGGAGAATTGATTAAATGTTCATTTCTGAAATTACTGATTTTCGAGTCCATTTAATTCTTGAGTAAGAGTCTGATGCTCTTCCCTCAGAGTTACCAAAGTTTTCTTCTTATACTCATTTATTTGGTTTCTTGAGTTGTCCCATTCCAGCGGTTTTATTTTTCTCTCTATGTTAAAGAGCATTTCACGTACTTCGGATATTCTTTCTGGAGACATATTAAGTAGAATAACGTTGAAATATATAAACATTTAGACTAAAAGGACCATTTGAGGATATAATTAACTAATTTATAAGAAATAATTTTTAACTTAACTCAGTTATAGTAATTTCTTTCAAACCATGCCTATCAAGTAATTGAACTGCATTTCTAACATCATATTCAGAGACCAAAACTTGCTTTAAGTAGTCTAAGCTAACTTCTTTTGGAACTTCTCTAAGACCAGAACGACCCTCATATAATGATTTCCCTGGCCTGATTAAACTTGAGGGAATTTCCACTTCTAACAGGGCCCCCGTTCGATTTGCCCACCGAGATCTAGAAAAAGGTTTAGCCCTTTCAAGTGTAGTCATAAAATATACAAACAAGTTCCGTTTTAACTCCTTATAATCCCTTTGACCTTCCCAATTAACATTAGCAGTACCATGTAATTGAGCAAGATCTGCCAAAACTTCATCATTTGCTAATATACTAGAGTCATCTCCAACACCATCAAATAAAAATCCGGCAGCAATATGAGCTTTCGCAGCATCAGCAAGTTTTTTTGTAAGGACATCATATTTTTTTATTTCGTAAGACCAAAAACGTTCAGATCTTCCGCGGTAAACTGAAGACAGCATAGCTCCTGATTTAATTACTCCTTCTAGATTCCCAGTTCCATGATACAACTTGACTAAATCAGACATAATATATCAGAAATCAAAACTATTTATATAACTTACTACTAATAAATGACTAATCTATTTACTCGACCAAATTCCTAATCTCATCAACAGTATGGGTGTGAGTTAACTTATCAATTAACTCTTCTCTATTAGTATCTCTTAACAATGCTTGCAAATGAACTTTTATATGTTGAAAACCAATTTTATATTGTTCAGAATAACTTAAGTATTGTTTAATACATTTCTCTTTCTCTTTAATTACATCTATTTTACAATCTTGATTCTTAAAATGAGAGACTATTTGTTTAAATATATAAGGATCAGAAAAAGCTTTTCTACCAATCATCAAAGCATCACAATACTTTTTCATTTCATCTGCACTTTTTATATCAATAACATCGCCATTACCAACTAAAGGGATTTTAACAGTTCTTCTCAATTCCTTCAATGCCTTTAAATCAATTTTTCCTTCATAAACTTGTCCAGTGGTTCTCAAATGAACAATAATAAAATCCAGGCCTTCTTCCTCAGCAATCTTAGCTATTCTCAGGTAAGGTTTTGTCTTTTTGTGTTTAGCATTTATCGCTAAACGAATTTTAGCAGAAACTGGAAGTTTAGAAGTTTCTTTCATCACTTTAAACAGCTCTCTAATTAGATTAGGTTGATTTAACAAAGCAGAACCTAAATTCTTGTTCATTAGAAATGGACAGCCCAGATTTAAATCAATAGATTTAACATTTTCAAGACCAGGATAAAATTCTTTATTGTTAATCATTTCGATTGCTTTTCTTAGAACTTCTGGATCATTTGCCAAAAATTGTATGCCCATTGGCAAAAACAAATCCAGTTTTTTAAGTAATTTTTCACTTTTAGCAATAAACTCTGTAGCACGAATTTGTTCACTAAAAGAATAATCGCATCCATAACCATAACAAATCTTTCTTAGAGCCACGTCTGAATACATCGCCATTGGTGCCAATATTAAATTCCCAGATAGTTCTAATCGACCAAGTTTAACCATAACAAAGAATAAATAATTCTCCTATATAAAGACTTCATTAAATCTGATAAAAATGCAAAAACTCCACAAAGTTTATAAATAAATTAACTATAGTTAAGTTTAATGGTAAGTTATGGATCAAATACGGCAGGAGGCTATCAAGTTGTAAGTTATGCTAGTGGAAACACCAGCTATAGCAGTGTTAAAACTAATTGGCAAAAAACAACCTGTTGTGGAGCAAAGAATTTTGGTTCGATTTGTACAGACTGTCCAGGATAACAAAAAAGCGTTAATCCCCAACCTAAAGGCGGGGGTATTTTATCACGCTTTTTTGGGATTAAAAATTATCGCCCTAAAGGGAGAGTATTACACCCAGATAATTTTCAATAAAATGAGGTAATTAAAAAATGGCGAAATTAATATTCCCCCAAGAAATTGAAGTATGGTATATCCTACCTTTAATTAGAAGAAAAATTGCTCTAAAAATGGTAGAAAAAGGATTGCAACAGAAAGAAGTAGCTAGAATAATGGGAATTACTCCTGCAGCTGTTTGTCAATATAAAAAAGAAAAGAGAGCAAAGGCGGATTTCTTTGATGATGATATGAATAAAGAGTTAGAAGTTGCTGTTAAAAACATTATTAAAAATAATAAAGCTCTGGCTGAAGAGATTATTAAATTAAACAATTCAGCAAAATCAAAGGGTATTGTCTGTAAAATTTACAAAGAGAAATGTGCACTCAAGGGTATGGAGGGAAATTGCGATTATTGCAAGAATAAAAAATGAAGAACAAAATTATTTATTTGGACCATGCTGCCACTACTTACTTAGATTCAAGAGTTAAAAAAGAGATGGACAAATGTTATTCTGATGTTTATGGTAATCCTGGAAGCTTACATTCAATAGGAAGAGAAGCAAATGAATTAGTTGAAACTTCTCGTGAAATAATTGCTAAAATATTAAACTGTAAACCAAATGAAATTATTTTTACATCTGGCGGAACAGAAAGTATTAATTTGGCAATTAAAGGAGTTGCATTTAAGAAAGAAAAAGGCCACATAATTACATCCAAAGTTGAACATCCAGCTGTAATTGATACTTGCAAATTCTTAGAGAAAAAAGGTTTTTCTATTACTTATCTTAATGTTGATAAGTTTGGATTAGTAAACCCAAAAGATGTTGAAAAAGCCATCCGTAGAGATACAATATTAATCAGCATTATGTATGCGAATAATGAAATTGGAACTGTCGAACCAATTAAAGAAATTGGCCGAATCGCTAGAAGAAATAAAATTATTTTTCACACGGATGCTTGTCAAGCTGCTGGCGCTCTAGATTTAGATGTTAATCAATTAAATGTTGATTTAATGACATTAAATGGATCTAAGATTTACGGCCCCAAGGGAATTGGAATCTTGTACAAGTCTACAGGCATTAAATTAGAACCATTAATGCATGGTGGAGGTCAAGAATTTGGATTAAGAAGTGGCACGGAAAATGTTCCAGGAATTATAGGCATTACAAAGGCCTTGGAACTTTCTCAGGAGGATAAAGAGAAAGAGAATGCACGATTAATTCAGTTAAGAGATTACTTAATCACCTCTGTTCTGAGTAAGATTGAAAAATCATTTCTTAATGGCCATCCTACGAAAAGATTGCCAAACAACGTAAACATTTCTTTTTTAGATGTTGAAGGAGAATCAGTTGTACTTTATTTAGATCATCAAGGGATAGAAGTTTCAACAGGGTCTGCTTGTAGTTCACAAAAATTAGAAATTAGTCACGTTCTTGATGCTATTGGATTAATCCATGATGCTGCTCATGGTAGCATTAGATTTACATTAGGTCATAAAACTACTAAAACAGAGCTTGATTATACTGTTAAAGTGTTGGAAGAAATTATTGAAAATTTAAGAAGAATTTCGCCGATTAATGTGGAAATGAAGGACATCCGCAATAAAAGTGTAGAAAGTAAATTGGAGGAACATTAAATATGTCAGAGTTTGAAGTTAAAGGTTATAAACAGAATTGCGGATGGTTATATTCAGATGAAGTGAAGGAACACTTTTTTAGTCCTAAAAACTTATTTAAAAGTCTTGAAGAAGCTAAGCAATATGAAAAAGATGCCGACGGAATTGGTGAAGTGGGATCTCCAGCATGTGGCGACGTAATGAAAATGTTCATCAAGGTTAAAGATGGCAGGATTACTGATTGTAAATGGCAAACTTTTGGTTGTGCATCTGCGATTGCATCAACTTCAATGTTAAGTACGATGGTTATTGGCAAAACTTTAGAAGAAGCTAAGAAAATTAAAGCAAAAGACATTGTTGATGAACTTGGTGGATTACCTCCGAGAAAAATACATTGTTCTGTTCTCGGAGATCAAGCATTAAGAGCTGCAATTGAAGATTATGAAAAGAAACAAAAAAAGTAGATGAGGAGGAAAAATTATGATACCAACAGAAATATTAAGTCAAGAACACCAAAATATTCTCAAAGCAATTGATTTGTTGTTAAAAGAATGTGTTGCAATTGAATCCGGAACTGAGCTAAATAAAAGTTTCTTTGAAAACGCGATTAATTTCATTAGAAGTTATGCAGACAAGTTCCACCATGCAAAGGAAGAAGATATTTTGTTTAAGGCATTTAATAAATGTGTAGAAGAAGGACGCGCACATTGTAATCCAGTAGAACAAATGTTACACGAACATGATTTAGGAAGAGGATTTGTAAAGGGGATGGAAGAAGGACTTAAGGAAAATAATAAAGAAGATGTTATTAAAAATGCAAGAAGTTATTGTGATTTGTTAAGAGATCACATCCACAAAGAAGATAGTATTCTTTATCCAATGGCAGATGAAGCATTAAATGTAGAAGATCAAGAAGCTATGACAAAAGAATTTGCACAAGTAGAAGAAGAGATGAAAGAAGTTAAAGACAAGAGCTTATCTTTTCTTGGAGGAGAAAAATGAATATAAAAGATAAAATTGATTACTCTGAAAGTGGAGTATTAAGTAAAGTTATATCTAAAACTGAGAAGAATAATTTAACATTATTTTGTATGGCTGCTGGAACTGACATTACTGAACATACGTCTACTAAATCGGGTTTTGTTTATGTTATTGAAGGTTCAGGGATGTTCGTTTTAGAAGGTGAAGAGATTTCTATGTCAGCTGGTGTAATAATCTTCATGGATGCTAATGCCAAACATTCATTAACGGCTAAGGAGAACACTTCGTTTTTATTATGTTTGAATAATTAGAAATAATTAAATACCACTTAATTATTTTCTTCTTAATCAATTGAGAGCAGTGATTTAATTTGGATGGTCCCAGATGAGCTTTGTGGAGTTACGCCCACCTCAATTGATCTTTTTTCTTTGTTTATAAATTTAAGAAGAAGAAGAATTCTTAGAAATGATGTCTTGCTTCAGCTAACAGGCCAAAATAAACCTTATGTGAATCTCGCAATTTATGATCTCTTTTTAACAAAGTATCAAAAACTCGGACCAAAGTAGGGTCTGCTAATTTATCTCTAGTATAAGGATAAAATTCAGAAACATCAAAACCCATATCTTCGTATACAAAAGCCATGACTGTAGCATCTAATTTATCCAGTTGTTTAGCAGTTTTTGCTCGAGGTGTTTTCCCATCCTCATATTCCCACCAAAGATCCATGATCTTATTACCATAAGGCAGAGGCCGCACTATCCTTCTCATTGCTTCTGTTTCCAATCTACTTTTCTCATTAGGATCAACCTCATCATGAGGTGTGATATCACCTACAATCCCTTCTCCCCAATCATGAACAATAAGCATTTTTGTCATTCGAGTATCAGCAGTATAATGAAAACCAGCTTGAGTTGTTCGATAAGAATGACCTGCAACGGACTCACATAGATAGTCAGGAACACCCCTACGCAACCAACCTTCGCGTTTAAGATTTTTTAGCCCATATACAATTCTTAATGATTCAACTAATCCAAGAGACCCATTTTCTGACATGACAATAAAATATAGAACTGTATTTTTAAAGATTACCTTTAAAACTCAGTCAGCTTTTTCTCAGAACTATAATTCACTAAAGTAGTATTTCCTTCTTTTCCAGAAATTTTCTCAGTAGAAATAAACCTTGATTCG
>Ga0233429_1004637_pt1 | contig 11944 bp, 13 predicted proteins | sample SI_118_April2016_3_FD_179879 | JGI IMG/M metagenome (GOLD analysis project Ga0233429, IMG submission 179879) | Seawater microbial communities from Saanich Inlet, British Columbia, Canada - SI_118_April2016_135_MG | ecosystem: Environmental > Aquatic > Marine > Inlet | place: Canada: British... | reverse complement strand
GAAGATATCGTTTTGGGAATTTAGCGCCCAGCACACCACAGCTATAGGTGCCGATGATGTTGAAAAAACCGATCAGGGCCAGCGATGTCGCGCCCACATGCGGGCCCATACCAAGATCCTGAAGATAGGACGGCAGGTGAATGGTGATAAAGGAGACCTGAAAGCCGCAGACGAAAAAACCGAGTGTCAAATAACGGTAGCTTTTGTCACCCCAGGCTTCGATCAAGGCCTGCCTGATGGTTTGCTCAGATGTTTCAGCCGCCGCCCCGCCAAGCCTGATTTCGTCCCCGGCCTTGCTTTGCAGGAAAAAACCTGACACCGCCATCAACAAGGCGATCAGCGCCATGACGACAAGGGCGCTTGACCATCCTTGATTTTCGATCAGGTTCTGGCCGATGGGGGCCATAAAAAACTGACCGATGGAGCCACCGGCGGTGGCGATGCCAAAGGCGACGCTTTGTTTTTCAGGTCTTACCATGCGGCCGAGCGCGCCCAGGACGACTGAAAAACTGGTCGCAGACAGGCCAAAACCAACCAGCCAGCCGGCACCGATATTAAAGCTGATGATGTCGTTCGATCCTGACATCACCAAAAGACCGGCCATGTATGCGAGGGCGCCAATGACCAGCACCCGACCGCTGCCGTAGCGATCAGCGGCCATGCCGCAAAACGGCTGGAACAATCCCCATAACAACTGCTGCATGGCCATGGCGAAACCAAAAGAAGTGCGGGTGAAACCCAGATCCAGGCCAATGGGGGTCTGGAAAAGTCCGAAGGTGCTGCGCAGGCCCATGGTCAGGCTTATGACCACGGCGGCGGTGATTATTAAAACGGTGGTGTTCTGGCGAAAAGACGGTGACATGTGGACCTTCTGTTTCAGGCTGATGCTTCTACTGTTATTTGGCGGCGTTTGCGGCTCAATACAAGAACATTGCCAAAAAGCACCAGCACCATACCGACAATGGCCCCAACGGACCATTGATAGTCCTCGAAAATTGTCGACAGGCCAAGGGCAATAAGGGGAAATAAAACTGTCGCATACGCGGCTTTATCAGGACCAATGCGGCCAATCAGGGTCAGGTAGCAACCGAAGGCGATCACCGAGCCGAACAAAGCCAAATAAATCAGCGAACCCACATAAAGCGGCGAGCTGTCAAAATTAAACTGCGAACCGCCAATCACCGCGAACGCCAGCATAAAGACCGCCCCGTAAGTCATGCCGTAGGCGTTGGCCTGAAGAACAGGCAAGCCACGGCGCTGGTTTGACGCCGAGGCCATATTGCCAATCGACGCCAGCAAGGTTCCGGCAATGGACCACAACAATCCGCGACTGCCTTGACTGGCAAGGTCAAAGTTTTGAATCTCGGGCCAGAACACGGTCACCAGACCGGCTATGCCGAAAGCTGCACCCAAAGCAACCCTTGGCCGGATCGGATTACCAAGGAGCAGGGCGCCGAAAATGATGTTGGTGATGGCAATGCCGGAAAAAACCACGGCGATCAGGCCGGTTGTCAAGTCATAGGTGGCCAGATAAAAGACAAAATAGTTGGCCGAAAATAAAAACAACCCAAGCGTCGCCATGCCAATATGATCCCTAAGGCCATAACGCATACGTTTGGATGTGGCGACGCAGTAAATCATCAAGATGATAGCGGCCAGAGCAAAACGGTAGGCAACCGACACTTCAGGCGCGACAAGACCCAGCTGGTATTTGATGACCAGCCAGGTCGAGCCCCAAATCAGGACAGTTCCTGCATAAAGCAGAATAATGTTCACGTAGCCTCGCTTACTTAGTTCTGCCAGAAGGGTTTTCCAGCTTCACGCTCAATATCGACGCGATCGAAACCAATATCAACCAACATGCTGTCATTGAGTTCACGCAGGTGGCGACGGTCGGAGATCCGTGTTTGCCAGGTGTAAAGCGTTTTCAACAAACGATCAGGTGCGGTTTCGATGAACACGGCGATGCGTTCCAGCGCGCTGGTCGCCACGTATTGTTTGTGGTTTTTCAGGATTGATGTGGTCATGGCGTCCTCCTTCAGACTTTCGGGTTAATCGTTAAATGATGACCCTAGAGATATTCCTAAAATGGCTGGACCTCAAACGATCTTTTCTCATATTTACATTAGAAAAACTTATTAAAAAAATATACTAAAATAAATAAATACAAGTATTTATAACAAGTTAACAGATTTAATTAGAATTGTATTGATACATTATCATTAAGTTTATAAGGTTAAATTATGCCCAGACGTATGCCGCCGCTAAATTCTTTGAAGGCTTTTGAAGCGGCCGCACGCCATCTCAGTTTTACCCGCGCGGCGGCCGAATTGAACGTCACCCAGGCGGCGATCAGCCATCAGGTCAAAGGACTTGAAGAAACACTCGGTCTGGCCCTGTTTCGCCGGGTTAACCGCTCGCTTTTACTGACTGACGAGGGTCAGGCGCTGTATCCGGATTTAGGCAACGCCTTTGATACCATTGCCGATGCTGTCGAGCGCCTGTACGAGCGTGACCAGGCCGGTGTTTTAACGCTGAGCACACTGGATTCAATCGCCGCCTCGTGGCTTGTCCCTAAAATCGGCAAGTTCCGCATCCTTCATCCGGACATCGACGTGCGGATTTCAACCACCGATCAGGTCGTCGACTTTACCTCCGGCGGTTTCGATATGGCGCTCAGATACGGATCCGGTCCGTATCCGGGTATGGAGATGGTGGTGTTGATGAAGGAAACCATGTTTCCGGTTTTAAGCCCCTCGTTGCTTGAGAAGTTTGGTTCCCTGAACAGTCCCGCCGACCTTGTTCGCTTTCCCCTGTTGCATGACGACATGCGCGATGACTGGGGCGTCTGGTCTGAGGTCGCGGGGGTAAGTGGTATGGACGTTTCGCGTGGGCCTTCGTTTTCCCACTCCTATCTTGTCCAGCAGGCGGCTGTCGCTGGTGAAGGTGTCGCCCTTGGCCGCTCGGTATTGATCGCCGATGACCTTGCCGCAGGCTTGTTGGTCAAACCCTTCGATATCGATCTTGAGGGACATCATGTTTATTGCGCCGTTTACCCCAAGGCTTCAGCCAAGCGGCCCAAGATCGTCGCTTTCAGGGACTGGTTAAAAGTTGAGGCAAAAGAAACCGAAGCCCGCTTTGCCGACGTCGTAGCCCACGGATAAATCCTTTCAGGGGTGATTTAATGGCGATAGGCTGATTGTATGACTGACTCAGGAAGGAATGGCTTAACCAATGTCCACAGATCAAACCCAAATGTCACTGCCGCGCTATATGGGAATGCCGACCTTTATGCGCACACCTTACCAGCCCGACCCGGCCGGGCTCGACATTGCCATGATCGGGGTGCCCTATGACGGGTCCGTGACCAACAGGGCCGGGGCCCGTCACGGGCCGCGCGAGATGCGCAACCAGTCAAGCCTGATGCGCTCGATCCATCATGTCAGCAAAATCAATCCTTATGATCTTTGCAAGATCGCCGATATCGGTGATGTGACCTTCGACGGGGTGTTTGATCACGCTGCCGTCGTCCGTGATATCGAGACCTTCTACGCCCGCGTCCATGCCGCCGGGGTCATACCTTTGAGTGCCGGTGGCGACCATTCGGTGACCTATCCGATCTTTAAGGCGATTGCCAAAGACACACCCGTAGGACTTATTCATATTGATGCCCACACGGATACCTGGGACCAGTTTCAGGGTTCCAAGTTTATGCATGGAACCCCCTTCCGCCGGGCCCACGAAGACGGCTTGCTGGATGGCGAGCGGACGGTTCAGATCGGCATTCGCGGGGCCCAGAACAGCCCCGAAGGATGGGACTACTCCCTGGAGAACGGGATGCGGGTGATCTTCATGGAGGAATTCACAAAGCTGGGGGTGGAGGCGGTGATTGCCGAGGCCCGGCGTGTTGTCGGGGACGGCCCGACTTATATCTCTTTCGATGTGGACGGCCTTGACCCGGTCTACGCGCCGGGAACCGGAACCCCTGAAATTGGCGGCATCACTACCATTGAGGCGCAAGCTCTTTTGCGTGGTCTGCGCGGCCTGAACCTGATCGGCGGCGACGTTGTCGAAGTCGCCCCGCCATCAGATCCCAGCGGTAACACGGCCCTGGTCGGGGCCACCTTAATGTATGAAATACTCTGTCTATTGGCGGACGCTGTCGCCAACAGGTAAACGTCACCCCGTCTTAATCCTGAAGCTCCGTCAAGTTCTCAAACAACGTCAGCGCCTCGGGGTTGGCAAGGGCTTCCTTGTTCTTGACCGGACGACCGTGAATGACGTCGCGGACCGCCAGTTCGGTAATTTTGCCAGATTTGGTGCGCGGGATATCGCTAACCTGAATGACCTTGGCCGGAACGTGGCGCGGCGTGCAGTTGGCGCGAACTTCCGAACGAATCAGGTTGATGAGGTCCTCATCCAGCGCCAGTCCTTCACGCAAAACAATAAACAGCACGACCCTGACATCGTTATCCCATTGCTGGCCGATGACGATGGCTTCGACCACCTGGGAAAGTTTCTCGACCTGCCGGTAGATTTCAGCGGTGCCGATTCTGACGCCGCCGGGGTTGAGTGTGGCGTCCGAACGACCATAGATAATGACCCCGCCGTGTTCGGTCAGCTCCACATAATCGCCATGACACCAGACATTGTCGAAACGTTCAAAATAGGCGCTGTGGTACTTTGAGCCATCATCGTCCTTGTAAAAACCGATGGGCATGGACGGGAACGGCAAGGTGCAGACAAGTTCGCCTTTCTCGCCACGAATGGACTGGCCGTCATCATCGAAAACATCAACCGCCATGCCCAGGGCGCGGGCCTGAATTTCGCCCTTCCAGACGGGCCCGGTCGGGTCGCCCAACATAAAGCAGCCCATCAAATCAGTGCCACCGGCTATTGAGGCCAGATGCACATCACGCTTGATGTGGTCGTAAACCCAGGTGAAAGCGTCGGGGGCAAGCGGCGATCCGGTCGAACAAATCAGGCGCACGCTTTGGAGGGAGTGGGTCTTTGCCGGTTCCAGTTCGGCCTTGATGGCGGCATCAATGAATTTGGCCGATGTGCCAAACAGGGTCATTTTTTCGGCGTCGGCATAATCGAACAAAACATTGCCGTCGGGATAAAAAGGCGACCCGTCATAAAGGATCAGGGTGGCTTGCGAGGCCAGCGCCGTGACCAGCCAGTTCCACATCATCCAGCCGCAGGTGGTGAAGTAGAAGACCCTGTCCCCGGGTTTGATGTCGCAGTGAAGCTGGTGTTCTTTAATGTGCTGCAGCAAGGAACCGCCTGCCCCATGAACAATGCACTTGGGCGCGCCGGTGGTGCCCGAAGAATACATAATATAAAGCGGATGGTTAAAGGCGAAGCGTTCAAAGTCGATGTCGGCAGCCTGATAGGGGTTCGTTAAATCACCAAGCCAGACGGCGTTCTTCACCCCGTCAATGGCAGGTGCGTCGCGGGTGTAGGGAACGACCACGGTTTTCTCGACGCTGGGCAGGGCCCTCACGATTTCGGCCAGTTTTTCCAGACAGTCGTGGGACTTGCCGTTGTAGTGATAGCCCTCGGCGGCAAAGATCACTTTGGGCTCGATCTGGCCGAAGCGGTCGAGCACACCCTTGACGCCAAAATCCGGCGAACATGATGACCAGATAGCACCCAGCGAGGACGTCGCCAGCATGGCGATAATAGCCTCTGGCATATTGGGCAGATAAGCGCCGACCCTGTCTCCTGATGTCACGCCAATGTTAATCAGGGCCTGACGGACCAGCGAAACCTGATCGTAAAGCTCGGCGAAACTCAGGCGGCGGTTAACTTTATCCTCACCGCGAAAGACCAGGGCCTCGCTATCGTCGCGTCTGCGCAACAAGTTTTCTGCGAAGTTCAGGCGGGCGTCGGGGAAAAAGCGGGTTCCGGGCATACGGCCGGGAGTTTCCTGAACGGCATCACCCCAGGTTTCCGCAATGACGCCGCCGAAGTCTTTTAGCGACATCCAGAATTTGTCTATTTCTGTTATCGAAAATTCATAAAGGCCGTCAAAATTCTCAACGTTGACATTCCAGTCTTCTTCGATGGCGCGGATAAAAGCGGTGATGTTGGTTCCGCTGATGCGTTCTTCGCCGGGTTGCCAGAGTGGTTGTTGCAAGCGTCTGTCTCCAAAACGGGGTTATTTTTTTAAGAGTATGTTCTGCCAGGCCCGTGCGCGCAAGGCAGCCATGTTGAAACGGGACTGGTCAGACTCCTAAGTCCACAATAGTCTGTCGCCCATGACGGCTGAACCACAACAAAAAAATAGTCAACCTGGGCTTTCGGCCCCCATGCGCGGGGCGCTGTGGATGGTCCTTGCGGCGGCCAGCTTTGCGGCGCTGACGACGGTTATCCGCGAGGTGTCGGGTTCCATGCATCCGTTCGAGCTGGCGTTTTTCCGCAACCTGTTTGGTTTGTTATTCATGCTGCCATGGTTGTTCAAGTCCGGTTTCAAGGTGTTGAAGACCGAGCGCTTGCCCATGCACGTGTTTCGTTCATCCATAGGTCTGGTGGCGATGTTAAGCTGGTTCGTCGCCGTCTCCATGATGCCGATTGCCGAAGCAACGGCGTTGAGCTTTACCACTCCCCTGTTTGCAACCGTCGGGGCGGCGTTGTTTCTTGGCGAGACCGTTCGGGTGCGACGCTGGGCGGCGACGGTGGCGGGCCTGATCGGCGCGCTGGTTATTGTTCGTCCCGCTGGCATCGATATCGGGCTTGGTGCGGGCCTTGTCCTTCTTGCCTCGGCCTGTATGTCCATGGCCGCTCTTTCTATTAAATCCTTAAGCCGAACCGAAACGCCGAGCATGATTGTTCTGTTCATGGGTTTGATCATGACACCCATGTCCCTGGTTCCGGCACTGTTCAACTGGACGACGCCCCAGCCCGTTGATTACCTGTGGTTTGTCGCCCTCGGCCTGTTCGCGACCATCGGTCAGATTGCGTTGGCGCGGGCTTTTGCCTCGGCCGATGTTTCGGCGGTTCTACCGTTTGATTTTTCCAGACTGATTTTCGCGGCCATCCTGGGATATCTGTTTTTTGCCGAAAGTCCCGATATCTGGACCTGGCTGGGTGCGGCAATTATTTTCTCTGCGGCCCTGTATACGGCCCACAGGGAATCCCGTCAGGCCAGGCTTTTCCGTTCAGTGCAGGCTAATCTGGTGCCAGCCGTTGTAGAGAAAAATTCTACTGACTAGTGGATACCATATGTTAGATTCTATCCACTATCCGGGATTGGGGTTTTTTCGGTCGTCGGTTGCCCAGCGCCTTCGTCATTTGCCGGGGGTTTCTTGGCGGTATTCGCCTTGCGGAAGATGACCTCGACACGACGGTTCAGGGCCCGGTTTTCATCCGTGTCATTGGGCGCCAGCGGGCGGCTATCGGCGTAACCCATGGCTGCAAGACGCGATGATTCGACGGTGGTGAATTCCAGCAGATAGTGGACGACGGAATTTGCCCGCGCCGCAGATAAATCCCAGTTAGAACGGAAGCGGGCGGTTTTGATCGGCCTGTCGTCGGTGTGACCGGCAATAATAATGTCGCCTTCGCTTTTTTTGATTACCGTGGCCAGATTGTTCAGGGCGATAAGAAATTCCGATGTCAGGGATTCGGCGCCTGAAGGGAATGCAAACTTGCCAGGAAAGCGGACGATAACCTCGCCTTCGCGCTCCTCAACATTGGCCATCTGCTGGGATATCTGTTCGGCGACGGCCTGGCTGACGGTTTCGGCCAGATTGTCCTCTGGTTCTTTAACCACGGGCACGTCTTCGCCAATGGTGTCATCGATTTGCAATTCCACGACGGCCTTGGGGACTTTGCGTTTCGTGGTTACCCCCATCGGGCCGCCATCTTCTTCAATAATTCCTGCGAGTTTTTTCAAATACTGGACACCGAAGGCGTTTTTCATGGATCCGGCCAATTGCTGGTATTTCTCCACGTCCATCTTGGCGAACGTCAGCATCAGCACGAACAGGGTCAGAAGCAGGGACATCAGATCGGCGAATGTCGTCATCCACACAGGCGCGCCGGCAGGAGGTTTCTTATTACTCATGCTCTAGTATCCACTATTCCCCATCGCCTCCTTCACCAAGATGATCGCGAAGGTGCGCGGGCAGATAAACTTGCAGCAACTCACCCAGCACATTGGGATTGGTCTGGGCCTGAATTTCAAGCACGCTGTCGATGATCAGAGCGGCAATATTTTCTTCATCGGCAACCCGCGATTCCAGTTTATCGGCAATGGGCAGGGCAATCAGGTTGGCGATGACCGCACCGTACAGCGTTGTCAGCATGGCAACCGCCATGGACGGACCGATGGATGCCGGGTCTGACAGGTTGGCCAGCATTTGCACGAGGCCGACCAGGGTGCCGATCATGCCGAAGGCGGGGCGGCGTCACCGATGCCGCGAAAAATTTTCGAGCCTTCCTCATTGCGGCGGATCGTTTGATGCATTTCCGACGTCAAGGTCTTGCGAACGACTTCCGGGGCCAATCCGTCAACACAAAGCTGGATGCCTTTTTTCATGAAGTCGTTGTCGATATCGACACCTTCAAGCGCCAAAAGACCGCCTTTGCGGGTTTTCTTGGCCAGACTGATGGCCATTTCAATAAGGCTCAAGGCATCGTTCTGGTCGACCGTGAAGGCGGCTTTCATGCCAACCTTGAGGGCGACAAAGACCTTTGAAATGGGAAACTTGACCAGGGTCGCAGCAAAGGTGCCGCCGACGACGATCAGAAATCCCGGTAGATTGAGGAAAATTATAAGGTCGGAGCCAACAAGAATGGCGGCGACGACGACGCCGGTTCCCATGACCAAACCAAGTAATGTCGCAATATCCATGTAGGCGCGGTCCCTATCCCGAGAGAATCCCTGTTGTTTATAGGAGATATCAGAACATAATACCAACCTGCGTTAAGAGATCATCACCCTATCTGGAGAGACTGACATGAACGTTACGGATATGGCCGCCCTTGTCACGGGTGCTGCTTCCGGCCTTGGCCGGGCGACGGCGGAAGCCCTGGCCCGGGCCGGTGCCCGGGTTGCCTTTGCAGACCTCAACCTTGAAGCCGCAAAGCAAGCCGCCGAACCTTTCGGCGAGAACGCGCTGGCGCTTGCCTGTGACGTATCAGACGCGGCCAGCGCCGAGGCGGCGGTAGCGGCGGCCAGCGAAGCCCACGGCCCGGCCCGTATCCTGATTAATTGCGCCGGTATCGGCACGCCGGGCAAAATCGTTGGCCGCGACGGGCCGATGGCGCTGGACGACTTCGCCCGCGTTATCAACATTAACCTGATTGGCACTTTCAACATGATGCGCCTCGCCGCCGCCGCCATGAAGGACCTTGAGCCGCTTGATACGGGCGAGCGCGGCGTGATCATCAACACCGCCTCAATCGCCGCCTATGAAGGGCAGATCGGGCAAGCCGCCTACGCCGCCTCCAAAGGCGGCATTGTTGCACTGACGTTACCTGCGGCGCGGGAGTTTTCGCGTTCCGCCGTCCGGGTGCTGGCTATTGCGCCGGGCATCTTTGGCACACCCATGTTGTTTGGCTTGTCCGATGACGTGCAGCAGGCGCTTGGTGCGTCGGTGCCGTTCCCGTCGCGACTTGGGCGTCCTGACGAATTCGCCGATCTGGTCCTGCACATGCTTTCCAATGTCATGATGAATGGCGAGGTGGTGCGCCTGGACGGGGCGCTCAGGATGGCACCTCTCTAAAGTCCGTCGATAAATCGCGCCAGTTTCAGGTCGCGCGCCGACAGGCCGTCCACATCGTGGCTGGAAAGGGTGATGTCGACCCGGTTATAGACATTGAACCATTCGGGATGGTGGTCGCGCTTTTCAGCCTCGATGGCGACACGGGTCATAAAGGCAAAGGCCTCGCCAAAATTCTTGAAGCTGAGGGATTTGAAAATCGCTTCCCGGTCTTCAACCAGTACCCAGTCATCAAGACCGGCAATCCCGGCGTCCCTGTCCGCAGCGCTTAGTTTATCGCTCATAATGGCTCTCCTTTGATAGCCAAGTGGTGCCTGTGGTGGCTAAAGTAAAGCCATGAAAGAACCAAGCCTGGAAGAAATTGAGGCTATTGCCGCCGAGGCCCTGAAAACCGTGCCCGGCGAATTGCTCGCCCATGTGGACGACGTGGTCATCCGGGTCGAGGAATTTCCCGACAGCGAAACCCAGGCCGCCCTGGGCTTGTCGTCGCCTTTTGATTTGCTTGGATTGTATTATGGCGTGTCGCTGGATCAAAAAAGCATCACAGCGAGTGCAAACGATATCGATATGATCACCCTCTACCGCGGACCCATTCTGGAATACCAGAATGAGAACGGCGAAGACTTAAACCATCTTGTCCGCCACGTCCTGATCCACGAAATAGGCCACCACTTCGGCCTCAGCGACGAGGATATGGAGCGCATTGAGGGTGCCGGTTAAAAGCCCGCCGCTTCGGGCGACATCCCAAAGACAAACCAATTCGGCCTACCTGAATTCAAGAGAACGACTCAGCGAGTCACTGAGGGACTCTCAGGGGCTATCGCTTCAATCGAAACCTGGGGTCTCAATCACTACATCTTGTGACGGCTTTTCGGGGAATTCTCTCAGCCATTCATTGAAAATATGCCAATATATTCACGACAACTACGAGCAATTTAACAATTGTGAGTGATCGATAATCTATGTTTTATTATTTCATCAATCAAAAATAGCTTGGATGGGGATGAGACCATGGATGTTTTTATCAGTTGGTCAGGCGACAAAAGTAATAAGATTGCTATTGCTCTAAACGAATGGCTCCCATCGGTAATCCAAAGTATTAATCCATATGTTTCTTCAGAGAACATACTCAAGGGAAGCCGTTGGAATGTGGATATTGCACACAGTTTGGAAAACTCTGGGTTTGGAATACTCTGTTTAACGCCGGATAATCTTGATGCCCCTTGGGTGTTGTTTGAAGCCGGGGCATTGTCAAAAAAGTTTGGTGAATCCAACGTTGCGCCTGTTTTAATTGGGGTAAAACGACAAGACGTGAAGGCACCATTGTCACAATTTCAAAGTGTTATTTTTGAAAAGGATGATTTCCTAAAACTAGTAAAAACACTAAATGAGGTGAATACCGACCAATCCCTTGATGAAATTCGACTAAACAAAATTTTCAATAGGTTCTGGCCAGATTTGGAAGGATCGTTGAAGGTGGTTGAAGATGAAATTACTAGTATCGCCAAAAAGAAGTCTTCCAAGGTGCCTCAGGAAAAGAAACAAGAGGCCAACCTACAATCTATTCAATCAACACTTGAGGAACTTGTCTTAAACCTGAGAAGCAACCAACGATTGTTGAATGACCCAGAGGGAGTTCTTCCTCGAGACTACCTACTGTCTGTCCTTCAAGAGGCAGGAATGACCTCAAGGTCGAGGGGAAGTATGAGAGAAAATCGTTCTGCTTGGGAGTATCTTGATGATCAGTTATCGAGGATATCCATTTGGTTTAACAAGAATGGTGAACAGAAAACTGTCGGAAAATCTAAAATTACCGAGTTGCAAGATTTGTTTTCTAAGGTAGAAGAGGTTTCCAGTTATTTAAGTAAATCTATTCAACGCCATTAGAAGAATTCAATAACGAATATCCAGATCAACGGAGTGCTTTGTTAACTTTTCAGCAACATCCTCTGCCCTCAAGTGGTTGTATCGAAACAGCATTCTTGGATCACGGTGACAACTGATCAGGGCGACCTCCTTTGGAAGCCAAGTGGGCCCTGTGGTGGCCAAAGTTAAGCCATGAAAGCACCGTCATTGGAAGAAATAGAGGGTAATGCTCCCAATTTTTAGCGGTACAAATGAGTAGAATTTTCTCGTAATGTTTTTTGAGGAGATTCAACATGAAACAATCACGTTATTCTGACAGCCAGATCATCGCTATTTTGAAGCAGGCT
>Ga0233429_1004635_pt1 | contig 11950 bp, 10 predicted proteins | sample SI_118_April2016_3_FD_179879 | JGI IMG/M metagenome (GOLD analysis project Ga0233429, IMG submission 179879) | Seawater microbial communities from Saanich Inlet, British Columbia, Canada - SI_118_April2016_135_MG | ecosystem: Environmental > Aquatic > Marine > Inlet | place: Canada: British... | reverse complement strand
CGGTCTCCAATAATTTTATTACTCTTTATCTAAAACAACGCTCTTTACTTCCATACGTACTTCATTTTTAACTGAAAACAACTCGTTGAAATCAACCTTGACAATATCTCTCATTTTTAAAAACTGCTCACCATTAACTTTATCCGTGGGAATAAAGACTTTAAACGTATTTCCAAGAGATATACACATTACCTGAAATCTGACACCTTTTTCAGATACGTTTACGTAGCTTGCAATCATGCCATCTACTATCATCAGTTGTCTCCTTTCTTAAAGAATCAACTTCCTCATCTTGTAAAGATTTATTGTCCACAGAACATATATTTATCAGGCCAATCTTTACAGCTTCCATAGCGTACCCTACCAGTTCTTTATCTACACCAGTCTCCTGAAAACATTTATAAACAACATCCTTAATGGTACCTAAGGTTATGTACTCTTCTTCATCTTCAGGTGTAAGCTGCTCCATCTCTTCACCATCCATATCGTCCATCTCTTTCAGTCCGTAACAATTACCAAACCTTGAAACCATTCTTTTCCCTTTCATGTCAATAATGATTTCCTTAAGTCTTTCGTCATCAATATCCAGACCAAATTTCATTGAGTACTTTGAGATTTCCTTTCCGTAACCTTCGATAACAGGCCTGATATCTGATATCGTGCCAAGACCGACTTTTAAGAGAACATGTTCAAGGTCTTTTTTGATCGGATCTACGCTAACTCCATTATTGCTAATCTGTATATTCTCAACTTTGCGATCAACGGCCAGATCAACAAGCATGTGGGAGTGGACATGCCAGCCGGTTTTCTCATTATACGTGACCTCTATGTGCTCAACGCCTCCACGTATGTACTTCTTCCACCATGAACGTTCCTTCTTAAGTAAGCTCGTAGATTTCTTAAAACACCCAACAGCAGTTTTCAAACTATCCCTGTTTAATCCATTAGCAGTTATTGTCAGTAAATGAGGGTTTTCCATATCTTTACCAAGTTTCTCAACCTTTCGAGACAATATTGAAGCTCGATATGAATTACACACAGGGCAGACCCTGTCTTTACAACGAAGTTGCGGTTCATACAGAACATTGGACGGATCTCCTTTCTTAACTTTCACGAAAATAGTGTTTCCACAATAACCCATCCTTTTCGCTCTAGACCCCTGGCCTACTTCCCTGATAAGACCTTCAATACGGAAAAGGGCTCTTAGTCTCCAGCTGTTTTTAACGGTTACAACTCTAGATTTTCGCTTACTCACCACGGCACATGTACACATAATTCCACCTCCAAAAAAGTCATAAAAACGGCTTAAAAGCGACACATTATAAATCCATATTTTTCAACAACTTAAAAAAACCTGTTCCACTTATTTCTTAGTATCAAGTCTATAACAGCTCACACCAAAAAAAGCCTGTGTTTGCGCGCGTCTGGTGAACGTGCTCAACACCGTTTTTTTTGTTGCTGCACTCAATTTATTAAACAATACAGTTAAATTATAGTTTCTATTCATTTTCATTAATTACTCCTTCTTCTTGTAAGCCTCCACTCTTTGCTTAACACAAAACAATCCACAAAGAGAGAAGGCGCAGCGCTTATACATACTGCTATCTCTTTATTTACTTCCAAGGCACAAACTCCTTTTAATTTCTATAAAACAGAAAATAAAATGAGTTTGTGATTACTCTTCCTGTATCAATATATGAGATCTTTAAGAAACATAGTCTAAGATTCGATGTGATGCGTTAATGTGCTTAGTTTGCACTCGCTCAATGCGATCAATGCAATTAGCACATTCGCACCACACCGTTTTTCCTATACACAAATAATCTCAATAAAAAAAGGCCACAGCGTTTTAACACTGGAGCCTTAATCTAATAAAAAGTTTTCATATTTAAAGGACACTGAATGGGGGTGATATTTGTCGTGTCATAGGTTGTGATATTACAACATGATAAGGAAATCCCTTTTGATTATTTTTTTTTAAATCTTTGCATAAATTTGGGAAATGCATATGGCAAGCTAGGCGGGATTAAATCGCAATACTCTAGGAAGTAATACAACTCTTCGTAATTTAGTTTATAAAGTTCTATGTTCAGAAAGAATTCTAAAACTGCATGTGTCTCAGCATTTTCTCCAATACTTTCAAGCGGCCTTTTTCCTTTTGCTGTATGAAGCTTATCAAAGAACGCGGTGTCACCAGATTCCAGAGACTTAACAGCTTCTTTTTTTACATATTCTGAACCCATCAGAGTATTATCAATAGTAATTGCCTTAAACAGTGACTTGTCATCACTTTTTTCCATATTATCAAGTAGCTCATGCAGGTTTTTCTGGCGGGAGAGCTGATACATAATCGAATTAATAAAACCCAACATCTTGCTTATGACAATGGTAGATTCACTCAGGATTTCAATTTCTTCTTTTGTAGCACTTTCTTCACAGATTGCATCAATTTTAGCAAACGCTATTCTTATGAGAATACAAAGCGGGATTAACTCAATTTTTTCCTGAGGCTGAAAAGAATATTTTGTACTGATATCATTAATAAAGAGATTAACCTTATTAGCATAGTACTGCCTGCTTTCTTCTTCTGGTAGTGATTCTATTAGTTGCATTAGGGAATCCATCTTCGAGGCTATTTCGTCTCGCATAATATAACGAAAATATAACCTCTTGAAAAATCGAGTGATTAAGCCTGCATTGTTAATCCCTTCAGAGAACTTTATATACTCATCCATAGCAGCTATTGAATTTAAAAGTCCTTTAATTTCTTGTTCAGTTAATAATTCAACATTTTTGACAAACTGAAACATCTCCATTCCTGATTCAGTACCATAATCTGCCTTCAAGTTATTGTTTTTTCTTACTAATTCAATGGATTCATCATTGAATGTTATTTCCCCCTCATTTGGAAGTTTTTGCACTTGATATAGAAATTTTAAATATGTCCTTACCGGCTTATCAAAGGCAGGGTCTATTTTTTTCTTCCAACTATCCTTATCGAAATGTCGCATCGCTAAGAACTCCTTAAAAGTAATAACTATGATATAAGTAACAAACTAGTTATATTCTAATGAATTAGTAACACATCTTAAGAAACTGTCAACATGGTAAAAGTGGGTATAAAATAGGTAAACATTATACTTGGTGGCGCTGATGATGAATGTTTTAAGGCAAAGATAGTAAAAAAGAATGGAATAGCATTCTTCAAAGCCGGCAACAAATGGAACCTCGCAGAAAAAGGAGGTGTGGTAATGGGATACGTAATTCACAAAGGAGAATTGGAGATTGAGAAGTTGTTATAGATACCACTAATGCAATGTTAGTCACCTTCTTGCTTCCTTAAAAGGGACATTTGCGATTGCGATTGTGTCACCGGGCCTAGACTCAGGTATATAAACTTTTTCAGAGAACCTATTAGGGTCCAATAGATGAGGCTCAAATCTGATTGTCTCATCGGAACTCAATTCAGAACTTACTGGTATATCTTTTTCAAATCCTATCCCCCCCGGACCTTTTATTGACCTGATAAAAGGAAGTGAAAAACCTACAACTGAAAAGAATAGAAAGGCAGGAACTAAAACCTTATAAAGTTGCGCATCAATTTGTGTAATATTCGCAAAGCTACAAAAATATTGTACACTACTAAGAATTAATCCGATAAGAGAAATTACTGCAATAAACAATCCTCCTATAAAGATTGTCTTAGGTGTTTTTACTTCTTTTATCCGATTATTTTCTATTCTGCGGATAATCCTTTTAGCTTCTGGATCTTCTCCACATTTCTTGAAGTTTTCCTTTGCTTTCTTCCAATTACCTAATTTTACGTTAGTAAGCCCCCTTAGAAAGTAATATTTAAACCTATACTCCTCTTTATTGGGAATTCCTATCTTGACAATCTTGTTTAATTGCTCCAACGCATCCTCATAAAGAGCTCTTTCTCCCATTTCATCACCCAGTTGTACATACACATCGGCCAGTCCCAAATATGCAAGGCAGTACTCCTTGCTGAGCTTACTGGCTTTTATATATTGATTTTCTGCCGCATTATACTACTTAAGATGCAAGAGCAAATCACCCCAATTATTACGATACAAGGCATTATTAGGTTCAAGCGAGACTGCCCTTCTTATTGCATCCTCACCTTCTTTATATTTCCCTATCTTCTCTAGTGCCACGCCTTTATTATTCCATGTAGCAGCAACAAGCTTCGGATTTGCTTTGTAATGTTCCTTTATGATTTACTTCTCCTTTATGCCTAATATATTGTCATAGCAAGAAATAGCTTCGTCATATCTACCCAAACTGTTCATGTTACAACCTTTACCAAACAAAGCCTCAAGATTTCCAGGTTCAATTTGCAATACTGTGTCAAAACAAATTATAGATTCATTATTCTTGTCAATGTGACCTAGTGCAAAACCTTTGTCATTCCATGCCTGGACATTCTTATGGTTAATCCTTAACCCTTCATCATAACATGAAATAGCTTCCTCGCTCTTACCTAAATCATCTAAAGCTCCACCTTTATTATTCCATGCATGATCAAGAGTGGAGTCAATCTTAAGCCCTTCTTCATAGCAGAAAATTGCATCTTCGTACCTATCTAAATCTCTCAAAAGTGTACCTTTGTCGAACCATGCGTCAATATTCTTAGGATTAATTTTCAATGCTTTGTCATAGCATGAAAAAGCTTCCTCGCTTTTGCCTAATCTAAACAAGCTCAATCCTTTACTGACCCATGCATGATCTATCATAGGATTAATCTTTAGCCCTTCTTCAAAGCAGAATAGCGCCTCGTCATACATTTCTAGGTTACCCAAACTCCAACCTTTATCAAACCATGCATTTATATATTTGGGGTCAATTTCCAGCGTCTTGTCATAGCAATAAATAGCCTCTTTGTGTTTGTCTAAAGATCCTAAAGTTACACCTTTGTTGTACCATGCGTAGCCATATTTAGGATTAATTTCCAATGCCTTGTCATAGTAAGAAATAGATTCCTCGTGCTTGCCCAACATATCAAAAGCTATGGCTTTGTAACACCAAGCGCCTTCGTTCTTTTTATTAATTTTTATAAGCTTGTTGCACAAGTCAATAGCACCTTGAAAATCACTTTGTTTCAAGAGTGCATTAGCTTTTAAGTAATCTTTTGGGTCTGAATTCATATGATTCCAACTTACTTTCTTCTAGGAACAATTACAGTTTGAAATATTAAAATAGCATTTAAAGCAGATTATTTTATTCATGCTGAGTTGTAGTTTTTAAAACCTAATTTATGAAAAGCATACCCATCATCTGATAGTATCTCAATTTGGATGAGCGTGACGTTAATAGCGGTATAATACTTTAGTAAATACTAAAATCAAGGGGAAACATACGAGTTACGGGTTGAGAGTTATGAGTTGCAGGTTCCACACTAAACGTATTAGTGGGGAAGATTATTGCCTTTCAAATTATTTCTCCCCCACTAACGTCAAATTATTACCATAAGTCTTTATTTTATGTTACAAAAAAAGGTGTGTGGATAGACTTAAGTATGATAATACCCCACCATTTTTAGAGGAAATTTACTGCGCATAAGCCTCTATCATACTAAGACTTATTTCCAACGTCTGCTAATTACGAGTTATGTGTTGTTCGTAATAGGATGGCCAAAGACCACCACAATTGTAGGTATCATGAGCTTCTTTAACTGGCTGGGAGGACTTCCACCTCACGGAAGATGATACAGAACCGATGGTGCAACCAGACAGCATGACTAATAATTTTGGAAGAAAAACGAAGACGTTGATAGCTGGGCTTTTTTTTGTTTTCATTCGGCCCAGACTGCCAAAAGCCCATTAAGTTGACAATACCAGTTACTCAATTTCATTTTTATTCCCTGACACAATAAATATTTGGCTCGACATACAAAATTGACCAGCCTCATGTCGATCTCTCAAATTTGCCAGGAAGTTCGCCATATCAGTAGCACTTACAGCACCCTGTTTAACAGCTAGCTTGTCTACCTCGTTTAGGAACAATCTCTTTTTTATTGCAACTTCGAGACTAGTAGTTACCGATGAACATGCCCCAACCTTTACGTCATTCAAGCCTGCTTGAACGAACCAACGATACAACTTCCTTCCGGCAAGACCATTTGCGAACTGACGAGTGCGAAATAAACAAAAAGCCCGTTCTGTTTCAATAAAATCCGTATCAATGCACAAACTGGCATGATCAGTATCTGCGATCACCAATCTGCCACCTGGTCTTAGTACCCTGTGCATCTCGCGAATCGCCGTAGATGGATTATCTATATGCTGTAGTACTCTTTCACAACGGACGATGTCGAAACAGTTGTCGCTGAACCTGAGACTCGAAACATTATCGACTATATGTTCAACATTTATGAAGTTTTTACAACCAGCCAAACGAGAATTCGCTTCATCAACCATCTCTGAATCTGAATCAACTCCTATCACATAACCACTTGCCCCAACCAAAGGTGAAAGCCTTAATGTGTCCGAGGCAGGACCACATCCTACATCTAGGACTTTGCATCCAACCATAGGCCCGATAGCATAGTCAATAGACGCTTTTACATGGCCAAGGTACTGGTTAATGTCATCTAGCCCACTTGCATGCACATAGCCTATCGTCACGTTCATCTCCTGTTAATTCACAAACTCCTGGCGAAATAAGTGATTTTACTTCTAATAGAAAATCCCAATTTCTCATACAGTTCGCGAGAATTGGGATTGCAGCTAATAGTGATGTAATTATTATTTATGCTCAAAATATTTAGGGCATGTTCACTCAACCAAGTTCCAATTCCCTTCCGCCAATATTTTCTTCTAGTAGCAAGATTTGTAATTGTCGAAATTTTTCCATCTTCAAACAAGCTAACAATGCCAACATATTCTTTATTTTTATTAATTAAGGCTAAAAATTTCCAAGTGGTATCATCAAAGTCACATTCCAATCGTTTTTTCCAATGTATTCTTGAGGATTCTTTTATATCATATGCATCAAAAAAAACTTCGCACCATTTATCCAAATCAATATCGTGATTATCAATGAAATCATATCTTTCCAAAGGAGATTTACAATTAAATATAGGAGAAAAACTTGCAGGATCAGTTCTGAACATAATTGACGATTCACGGATGTTAACCCAACCTGCCCTGTCTAACGCTAATGCAATCGTTTCCTGTCCAGAATAAACTATGAAATAGAACAACCGTGAGCAAAATTTTTCCTCACCCAGAGCTTTAGTTATTTCGCTTTGTTGAATCGCGTTGTCATTATCGCAAACGATCGTATCCAACGGCACATGTGAAAGTTCTGGACCGGCAAATATTAATCCATTTCGTCGCTCAAAATAAAAGTTCTGATTCTTTTTTCTTCTTCTCCATAAGTTAATACGACATTGAATATCAAGTTCTTCGACTAGATTTTTCATAATCATTCAGAAATTAATGAGTTAATGCGAAACACGTATCAATCTTGAATTTGCAATCAACAGAGGTTTTCCTGAATCTGTCTTAGCACGAGAGTGAAACAGGAAACCCTTAAATGCTTCGCTGTCGCTTTCTTTCGTGAACTCAATTTTTAGAGTTACGGATCGCCGAACCGCAGTTCCTTTCTGAAGGTCTACAATTCTAATTGATTGAAGAAATGTAAGGTTCAACCCTTCTTTCGTTTTCTTGCCGTCTAGTACCTCCATCGATATGGGGGCTCCAGCATCTGGAAAAGTATACTGAACTAAGCCACGGTACCGCCCGGTGCTTTTGTCCTTGACCAAAAGCACATCACCTTTTCCTGTCCTCTTTACGGATTTCCTAATAGCGGCAAGTTCTGTAGTAATTTCCTTACAAGCTACTGATGCCTCCGATCCGTCTGAAGGATTATTGTGAGTTAGGCACTGCCGTTGGCTGTCTGATAGCCACGAAATCCATGCGTCCTCGTAATCAACGTAGTCGTTAAGCCAGCGGTATTCCGTTACCTCGTATCCTTGAATGGGAGGTAGTGATTGGTAAGTGAGCATGACAGCACCAACCAACTCAATAAGCAAAGCAGTAAACAATACTTTTAAATACTTATCATGGATTTTATTAAATGCTTTCCATTTCAATATTCCACCTAATGTAACAATAGCTGTAAGGCAAAATATAAATAGAAAAACAGTATAAAATATAGGCACGAAATTTATCGCAGCCATATTCCCTCCCCCCTATATGGTCAACTCAAGTATTGCCAACTTAATGTTTGCAATATTAAAATCGGATACGCTCTCCGAGCGGTGACACCATCCCTTACGTGCATACCGCTTAATTCCTTACCTGAAACGCCTTGGTTCTTAAGATGATAGGAAAAGCTTTTTAAAGTTTTAGGTAAAATAGTAAAATAATTATTAAAACTCAAGAAGTATTTTGAAAATTATACCCTGAATCTAACTGCTTTAGTAAAAAAGTGTAGGATAAATGTGGCATACTGACACTTCAGATTTAGCACCTAATCACACTAGATATGTGATCGTATCTAAGAGAAATGATAACAAAATATGGGGAAAAATATAAATACCCCATTCCCAACCATAGAAGGTTTGGGTGTGAACCAATTGTGAACTTAATAATCAAAATAAGTCAAAAACAGAGGGGATTAGCTGTTTCCCTCTGATTTTACCTAAACCATAATAACCTAAAACACTACAAACTAAACCGAAATACAATTACATCTTTTAATAGTACCTCTCAATCAGTAGGACAGTTTCAGAATGATTTCCCATCTTTCTCCCCCATAGCTACCATAAGCCTATATTTTACACCGAAGAAAACAGGTCATGGAGTGGCTAAATCGTGATAAAGCTCTACTTTTTTAGAGAAAATTACTGCGTATAAACCATATCACATTAAGGCTTATAAATAACGCCTGCTAATGAGTAATTATATAACTTTCGTCAATATCCTTAGTACTAAAAGCTCACTCCGTGTGAAATATGGACTCATAAACTGTAAGAGCCTGAAATATTATAACAAGTGATCCTTGCATGAATAAAGAACATAGTTGATACTGAGGATTTAGTTGGATATAGAAAGCAGAATAAATCAATCTGACAGATAACCAGTAACATGAGTTACCCAGAGGTACTTTTGAACGTAGTGACAACAAACTAGACTATTGCCAATGTTGTCGGTGGTATGCGGACTCGTATATTTCATTGAAATGATTGGATATATTACACACAAGAGAATCTAAACATCATGATTCACAAGAATATTGCTAGTGAGATGAGTCTTTGGGTGGGGTAAGTGTAAAATAGAATAATCAATCATCTAAAGCATTTTACACATTAAATTTCTTAATGTATAAAATTATTTCCTCTTGATTTTGGCATTGGCCATCACTATTATACCGTCGGTAGTTACACGATATGCAAATTGATTTGCCATCAGCTCATGGATATGCTTTTCCACTGCCATGCTATGAAGTAGTATCTAGCTTTTCTGAATATCATTACAATAGTAGTGTTAACCGGAAACTTTAATAAGAACTTGTTAAAACTGTTTTTAACTTAAGTTTATAACGTGCAACGACTAAATCTGCCTTTACTATTTGTTATGTCGTTCCTGGATACAGCAAACACCACTACCTATCACCTGGACTTGGCATACCAGGTAGTTAAAGATTATAGCGATGAGGACATGTTGCCCATCATGGCAATTTCCGCTGACAGATTAATAGGAGAAATGTGAGTGCCAAGTAAAGTTTGGAACCTTGTTGCAGCCTCCGGGATAATGACATCTTTGCAAGATTTAGTGTGTGAGACTCTCTTGACGATATACCAATAAAGAAGTTTACAATAATAGATGAATAACAAGAGAATGTCTTTCTATTGTGATAGTGCTCTTGGATACTTGCTACCTGCTCCAGAGACGGTTGAATCTATACAGACAGTTTCCACTACGTTACAACTGTCTGTATTAACCTGAATTTTAACTTTAATGGTAGTACAAACAAAGGTAGCAAGTCAATAATGTTAATTAATTTTTTCTAGTTTCTTCAACCTATCAAACTTCTGAGAATCCGGTTAATGCCCAACCTGAATACCCAAAGATTTCTTCGAGCTGATTTATTGGCAATTATAGCATCAGTTCTTCTTGCATGTACCTTTTTACAAGTGCGTGGTCTCCGTGGGTATACCCATTGGAGCATAATATTGCTTGCACGAGTAACAATTGCCTTTATTGTCATGACAGGCATAGCAAGATTGAGAGGTATCAGACTTTCCTTTAGTAGAAACCGGCTTGTCTGGCTAATGATGGGACTTGCGTGTATGGGTATCTCCGGTAACATTTATGCTGTATCAATATTACCACCAGCTGAAGTACTGGTGTTTGGAATGGCCTCGCCTATCTGGGTGGCACTTGCGTTAATAGTGTTTTTTAAAAAGTATATCTCTTTTTCCACATGGTTTGCACTTGGTTTTGGTTTTTCCGGGATGATCGTATTTAGCCAACCACACTTTAACTCTGATAAAGTTTCTATGTTTGTAGCTCTCTGGGTAGGAATTTGTTTCGGAATTGCTGTACTCATTATAAGTCGTATACGTGGTGTTCGATCAAATGTTATTATTTGCCATACTCTGGGTGCTCTTGTCATCTTCTCAACAGGACTAGTTACCTATTTTTATTTTCAGAAAGAGTTATATTTTCAATTTACTGATTGGAAAATTTTGTTGATGTTTCCTGGAATAGGGTTGTGTGCCGCGTTTGCGTCTCTCTTCCGCATCCGTGCAACACAACTAGGTAACGTCCCACTAATAAGCTCACTTTCATATATATGTATACCAGTAACGGCAGCTTTCAGTTTTATTTTCTGGCAAGAGTATCCATCTATTTTGAGTATGCTGGGGATGGTAATGATCATTCTTTCCGCCCTCTGGGTCGTGTTTAATCCTGCGAAAACAAGGCCGATTGTACTCATAGATATGCTACTTGATCAAGACAACGCACTTTCAGCCCCTGAAGATTTTTACGCTCCCGAAGTAAGAAAATCTGTAGAGCAGACAGTTGAGAAAGCTGAAAGAAAAACCTCATGCGAGATGCGGGTACATTTAGAAATACAAAGAAAATTCCATATTGCACAGCCTCCTGAAAACATCTTCCTCAGACTTGGAATGGATAAAACGAGATTTGGCAATGGCATTCTGGTGTTTGTTCGGTTTAGGCCTCAGAAGATAATTATCCTCTCTGACTCACGCATCGAAGACCGTCTGAACAAAAATGATATTCGTAAATTAGTTGAAAAATTCAGTACAGAAAAAACTTGTCTCACCGTTGATTACTTAAAATTTTTCATAGAAGGTTTGGGAGAGCACCTGCAGCACTTTTACCCTGTGAGAGACTGCTTCGAAGATGAAATTAGCAATAAAGTATCTATTGGACTGGAGCCAATCGTAGTTGCTGAAATATCAATAGTGCATACTGCTAATCATACCTCACCCAAAGTATTATTCGATGCCAATGCCAGAAAGAACATTGAAAATACCATTGAAAATGCCGAAAACAAAACATCCTGTGAGATACGTGTACATATAGACTCACCTGGTAAATCACATAAAGAGTCTTCACCTGAAAATGTTTTTCACAATCTGGGGATTGATCTTACTAGATTTGGCAATGGCATTTTGGTGTTTGTTCAGTTTAAGCCTTCTAAGATTATTGTTCTATCAGACCCACGTATCCAAGAATGTATTAGCAACTCAGATATCGATAATTTTAGAAGAAGAATCTCCAAGACCAAGCCTCGTCTCACAGCAGAATATTTGACATTATTAATAGAAGAGTTGGGGGAAACCATGCAGACATTTTACCCTGTGACGGATTGTTACGATGATGAACTTCCCAATACGGTATCCTTCTAAACTAATTTGTAGTTTTTTGTCTAAAATTGGTAACATTTATTA
>Ga0233429_1004623_pt1 | contig 11975 bp, 5 predicted proteins | sample SI_118_April2016_3_FD_179879 | JGI IMG/M metagenome (GOLD analysis project Ga0233429, IMG submission 179879) | Seawater microbial communities from Saanich Inlet, British Columbia, Canada - SI_118_April2016_135_MG | ecosystem: Environmental > Aquatic > Marine > Inlet | place: Canada: British... | reverse complement strand
CAATATTGCCTTCAGCATCTGTAATTACAATAGTGGCAGAACTGTGTTTTATCGCTTGAGACAATTTAGCAACATCGGCAGTACGCTCAATCACACGTTGCTCCAATGATTCATTAAGTGTTTGAATTATCTCTTTTGCCTTTTTCTCATGAGATGCACGATCAGATATGGTATAGAAGCAGACTACAATAAATCCCGTAAGCAACAAACCACCTATCAGAAATCCCCAAGGATACCAAATGTATCTTTTTTTCATAAATACTGGAGTAGGTTTACATACTATTGACCACTTACGGCCGGCTACATTTAATATAGTCGAAACATACAACCCCTCTGATTTTATTTCTTCCAGAGACAAAGGAGGGCTGACATCATGTCCTAACCGTGATGGATGATAATAGAGAAATTGCACATCCTGAGGGTTTGAGGTATCAAAAAGATAGACATCTACACCTTGCCCTTTAAGATAACCTAGTGTCCCCTCTACAAGATCACCTACTCTAAACACACCTGAGACAAGTCCTGTTAAATTTGCACGTCTCTCCTCGATTGTGTCTATAGAAGCCTGTTTATGATAAACAGGTACAAATATCAGGAATCCATACTGGTCACCTTCTTCCTGTACCAGTGTAATACGTGAAGTCCCGACCGCTTTTCCTGTATCACGTGAGAGGCACAGGGCTTTAAACCGTTCTTGATTCGTTGACAAGTCAAAACCCATGGCAACCTCATTACCTATATAAGGCTCTATATAATAGACAGGAAAGTGTTCCTTGCTATCATCAGCTCTTACCACACCTCCCTGTGGTAGCATCTTAGTTATCTGGTAGTCCGGATAGCCTTCAGCCTGTACCTCCCGCTCATGATCTTCACGTTGTTGGCTAGAAATGCGTGGTATCCATCCCAGTGCCTGAATATCATTATGATACGCAAGTAAGTATTTGCAAAATTCATCAAATCCATCCCTTGTTACATATTCACTACTTCTAAATAGTGAGTAAATGGATTGAAGAGCTTGCTCGTTGTTCTCAATCTCTCTTCCTATGGAGTTCGCCCTGTCCAATGCAAGGAGCTTAAAATCATTTTCTGTTTTAGCTGTTTCATAACCACGTATAACAAAAAACAAGGATATTGATATACATAACCCAAGACAAACAATTGATATAACTTGTAAGTTTATTCTATTTTTTTCAGGTTTTGTTGTCTTCATACTTATTTAGTTTATATAGATACAAGAGTGGTTTACAAAAAGCAGCTTGATAAATTGGATGCAATACAATAATCTAAAAAACTGAGATTTCATCCAACCCAAATTTTGTGTCTTATCAAGATTATCTCTGCCTTATATATTTAAAACGCAATATAATAATGAATATACTGAATGCTAATCCGGCCGCATTGGCCACAATGATTATCATGTCTTCAATATGTATGCCGTAGGACAACCAACATGAAAGGCCAACTATAAGGAGCATGTACATTACTGGAGAGATATCATCCAATCTCTTTGTACGTATGCCTCTTATTATCTGAGGTATAAAGCCTGAAGTCGTACATATTGCGGCAATTATTCCTACAATTTTCCACTCCATCGGAACCTCCTCCGTAAAACCACTGTTTGAATAAATTGTGAAAAAAAAAGACAGATCTTTTTATATTATGCTATAAAAAGGTCTGTCTCTTTCTACACATCAGAAAATCTATGCTACCTGTATGTCACACTCCGGCAACTCTTATTTTGTAAGAACCGACTCCTCTGGACTATGCTCTGTAGCAGCAGCCTTGAGTGAGTTAAGTCGGGATATCATAAAGTAGAGCAGAGGCACCACACCGGCAAAAAAGAGCACACCACCCACCGCACGCATCCACGTCAACACCTGGAAAGTACCGCCAAGAATAAATTCCTGCGAGCGGGCTACCCAATAGCCATTTTCAACAACCGACTTGAATTGTAACACTCCGGCAGGGAATGTATCCATCACCACCATCAGCAGGAGTCCCACGTTAATCGCCCAGAAGGTAGAGCGCAGAAGTCTTACATTCCAACGCCTGGCGGTTATAACATGTCGGCTGCAAAACAGAACTGCCGCTATCGAAAGGTTACCGTAAACGCCCATCAAAGCCGCGTGACCGTGATTGACAGTTAGATAGGTACCATGTTCATAATAATTTATTATCGGAAGGTTTATAATCAAGCCAAATACACCTGCACCGAAAAAGTTCCAGAAATTTACGGCAATAAGGAACAGAAAGGCTTCTGAGAATCCGAATGATGATCCTGTTACGGCTGAATTTGTTGAACGACTAAATGAATATCCCGGCACCCGTACAAACTTCCAGACTTCGAGCGTCAGCAGTACAAGTGGAATAACCTGGAGTGTTGAGAAAACGCTTCCCATAGCCATAAGAGCGGCAGGCTTTGCGTTCCAGTAAAAGTTGTGAGAAATACCCAACAGGCCTGAGCCTAGAAACAGCAGTGTCGCCAGATAGATCACCCTGATCGCACCCTGCCGTGAAACCAAACCCATGAGAACCATATAGCAGGCAATAACCATTGTTGTAAATACCTCAAAAAAGCACTCTGCCCACATGTGAATAACGCACCAGCGCCAGAAATCGGCAATGACGAAATTGGTATTCTTCCCGCCCACAAAGCTTGACAGGAACAGAATTGTAATAGCCACAACAGAGTATAGAATCCAATATGGTAATGAGAATGCTGATTGTCCCTTCAAAGCCGGTTTTACCCCGCGATATATAATCACGGACCACATAACAAGTGCCGCAAAGAGAACAACCTGCCACAATTTACCAAGCTCAACAAACTCCCAACCCTGATTGCCAAGTAACCTCCAATGATCACCAAGCAGGTTCTTTGGCCCCAGGAAACATCCTACGAACATACCAACAACAACTGAAACCAGCAAGCCGAAGAGTATGTTGATAAGGAGTACCTGACGCTTCGGCTCCTGCCTGTAAATCCCGGGAAGAATAAAGATGGAACCAGCTATCCAGCAGGTCGCTATCCATAGAATAGATAACTGTACATGCCAGCTACGCGTAATAGTTATCTGCAAAAGTTCAGAAATGTTATAGCCGAAGAAAGTTGTAAATCCGACAAAATCGTGAATCGTCAAGACACCGGCCACTATCTGTATGAAAAACAGTGAAACCGCAACTACAAAAAACTTGTATGTTGCTCGTTGACTAGCTGTTGGAGCTGATGCATCAACACTCTTATTATCAACAGGGTTTTCACTAACCTGTAACTGCGAGGACTTGGAATAGTAACTATAAGTACAGAGAACCGCACCCAGACCGAATATCAGAAATAGCATTCCGATAACGCTCCATAGTATTACTGACGGTGTCGGAGTGTTCCCGGCGTACTCATCAAATGGCCAGTTATGAGTATAACTGGATTCACCTCCGGGCCTTTCCACTGCACAAACCCACGCACCCCAGAAGAAAAAGGCCGAAAGGTCTTTAAGTTCAGCATCGTCTGTAATATAACCTGCTGGTTTAAAAGCCTCCTTGTGATCTCCCTTGAATTTTGAACTATAGTATTCCGCCAGACGTTCTGCTGCATACGCCTGCCCCTCAGTAAGCATTACGATATTTTTCTCTCTGTCATAACGATTCGCTTTGAGTTCACGCTTCACCCTGACAGAGATACCATCTTTCTCTATTTGAGATAACTCATCCGTATTACCACTTGTAACCTGATTGCCATAAAAATCGTTCATCTCAACTGCAACCTGGTGGAGTGCTTCAGCGGTAAAATCCGGCCCACGGGCAGCACCATCCCCGAACATGCTTCCGTATTCCATCAAAGCATATCTCTGGAAGATCAGCTGTCCACGTTCCACGGCACTCTTTTGAACAATTTCTTCCCCTGAAGGTGAAACATAATCAGGTTTTGGAGGCGCATCTTTGTACGTACTGAAACCCATAAATATAACACCGGATGCACCTACAACTAAGACTGCAAGTAAATATTTCCACCAATTAGTACTCTTCATATTATGCTCCTGAGTGTCCTTCTGCTGTCTTGCTTGATACAACGAAACATGCATTGTACATCAACCGTACATCAGAACATGGACATCTCTTATAATTAATACACCACTCGCCAAAAGGCAAAAAAAACTTACCAATATGTCGAGTATGAAAAACCTAAATTTTATCACATAAAATATGTAAGTTCAAGAATCATATAGCCTGAGCACCTGAAAAAGCAGTATATATACTTTACTTGAACTCAAATTTACGAGAGGAAAGTTATGGAATAGCCAGTATGGCAGAACAACATTTATAAAAATCTGAGGAAGAATAGAGGGCAGGTGGAAGTTTTGTTGATTTTGATAAATTGAAGCATAAATAACGCCAGATGCGTTACATACTACAAATAAACCTAATACTCGTTCCCACATTATACGTGGGAACGAGTGTGGTTTATTCATTTAGCCTAACGCTTTAGAAGGTAATAAAGCTTACCATTGGTATTGAAGTTCTTCGCTTTCTGGACAGCATCTTCGCCTATCCCAAAGAAAATTTCTGCTCTGTCAGTCGTTTTTGTGGTACTCCTTGAATCATGTGTCAATGTAAAAAATGATTTCCCAGCTTGCCCCTTCTTATTAAGGTTTGTCGCCTCTTCTATTGCCACAAATGCAAGTCCACCAGGTGGGAAAGCCCTGTCATCGGCAGCTATGCTCCTTATTGGTGTGACATGTAAACCTAATGAACCAAAATGGGCTGACAATTTCAAATTCAAATCATATGCAAGGCTTGTTTTATGTGTAACATCTTTGTCGGAAACTGGAAACCCATAACCTGTAAAGTTGACTTCGCCCCCGTTTTCCTTCCCGGTAACCTGAAACACCCTGAAATTTTTTGCAATAAAGTCGGTCAGCTCCTGCGGGCTCTTACTACTAATATATCCATCCCTGAAAAGTTTTAAGGTCTCTATCTGTTTTTCGGGAGTAAAACCTATTGATTTAAGAGATTCAGGATATGACTCGACCTTTTCAAAATATTTCCTGCTTTTGTCTATTGTGTAAAGCAACTCTATTCTACCATAATCATCTCTAAATTCTGGAATCTGATTTGAATCGGTAATTTCTACCAGGCCAGTTCCAGCTTCCAGCGCCTCTGTTGGCAATAGTGATGTCTCCTTCACCGTAGTTGTTGTACACCCCGCCTGGAGGATTATAACCAGAAGTGCAACTGCCAGTGAAAGATTAAGAGTGTTATTTTTTGATATCATAAACTAAATACTCCTTCCTAGAATAATGTTGTTATGTGTAATGCGTGTCTAAATTTAGTGTTTAAAATGCCTCTCACCGGTAAATACCATTGCAATTCCGTGTTCATTTGCGACATCTATCGAATCCTGGTCTTTTTTAGAACCACCGGGTTGTATTATGGCCGTAATTCCGACCTTAGCCGCAATGTCTATACAATCCGGAAAAGGGAAAAAGGCGTCAGAGGCCATAACAGTTCCAGCGGTTCTACCACCTGACTTGCTGATTGCAATGTTTGTGGAATCAACTCGGCTCATCTGGCCTGCTCCCACACCAATAACCATCTTATCTTTTGTAAATATTATTGCATTTGATTTCGCGTGTTTGCAAACCTTCCATGCAAACAGTAGCTCATCTATCTCATCATCTGTCGGTGCCTTTTTCGTAACCACCTTCAACTGATCTTTATCACCAGAGTTCATATCTTTATCCTGAACCAGTACTCCCCCGACAACGCCTCTGAAATCTTTGATGCCTTTCTTTATGGATGAATCACCCAATGAGTCCAATTTCAACAATCGAAGATCTTTTCCCCAACCTCGCTTTGTAGTCAAAATCTCAATAGCCTTATCATCGAATCCCGGCGCTGCGATCGCCTCAACAAAATGACCAGGTTCTGTAATGGCCTCAGCTGTCGCCACATCAACTTTCCTGTTTAAGCTCAGTATGCATCCAAAGGCCGAAACGGTATCAGTGCTGTATGCCCTTGTAAAAGCGTCTTTAAGGTTTTCTGCAGTTGCAACACCACATGGATTAGCATGTTTGATTAAGACAGCAGCCGGTATGTCAAACTCCTTAACGATTTCAATTGCAACATCGGTATCCAAAATATTGTTAAAGGAGAGTTCCTTACCGTGCAACTGTTCCGCATTTGAGATGCATGGAACACCAAGGTCCTTAGAACCATAAAATGCAGCTGTCTGATGAGGATTTTCTCCATATCTCAAGTCCTGCTTTTTATGTAGATCAATGCTTATCGCATCCGGATAAGCCTCTTTATTGTCCCTGTTAAAATAATCAAAGATTATCTTGTCGTACTGACTGGTATGCTTGAATGCCTCAGTAACCAGCTCATAACGTGTCTCATACGAGAGATCACCGTCTCGTTTGTTTAATTCTCCCAACAACGCATCATAACGCTCAGGGTTTACTACAATTGCAACGTGTTTGAAATTCTTGGCAGCAGATCTGATCATAGACGGTCCACCAATATCTATATTTTCAATTGCCTCTTCCTGAGACACACCTTCTTTACTGATAGTCTTTTCAAACGGATACAGATTAACAACGACAAGGTCTATTGTGTCAATCCCTAGATCCTCTATCTGTTTCATATGACTTTCGTTATCCCTTACGGCAAGCAGACCACCATGAATCTTTGGGTGGAGTGTCTTTACCCTGCCATCCATTATCTCCGGAAAACCCGTATGTTCTGATACGTCAGTCACTTCTACACCATTTTCCCTGATAGATTTAGCGGTACCGCCGGTTGACAGGATCTTAACGCCAAGGCCTGCCAGACCTTTAGCAAGTTCTATTATCCCCGTTTTGTCAGAAACACTTATCAGAGCGGTTTTTACCTTTGCCATAAATAACTCCCTTTCATTGCTGATTCCTTAGATTGTTCAGTGTAGATATTATATATGCATAACTGAGATCCATACCATAAGTTTTTTCTATAAACTCTTCCTATACTACACTTTCTTGCACAGCCAAGCATATTTAAAAATAGAAAAAATGCTACCAAAACAGCCCTATTATGTCAAAACAATAAGCGCAATAATTTTCCTTGCTAGGGATAAATATGTTTGATAGTATCAAATTACCCCACTAGCCGCCTGATATACTCAGGATTTGAGACGGAAATAGCGTATTGCGCTACGGTTATGTTAAAAGGCTATTCACACCAAGATGTTAATTTTGACTAAGTAAGATTACTAAGCAATTTCGATCATTAATTGATGTAGTTATAAATTTGAATAAAGGTGAAAATTATGAAAAAGAAGTACATATATTTCTTTGGTAGCAAAAGTGCAGACGGCAATGCCAAGATGAAGGACCTACTCGGAGGTAAGGGAGCAAACCTTGCAGAGATGGCTAACCTCGGATTCCCAGTACCCTCCGGATTTACCATCACAACTCAAGCATGCAATGAGTATAACCACAATAACAATAAATATCCAACAGGACTTCAAAGTGAAATTGATAGAAATCTCTCCCGCCTTGAGCGTGAAATGGGCGCCAAATTAGGAGACGCAAAGAACCCATTGTTAGTATCAGTAAGGAGCGGTGCCGCTGCTTCTATGCCGGGAATGATGGATACCGTTCTAAACCTGGGATTGAACCCTGATTCCATACAAGGCTTAATCCATAAAACAAATAATAAAAGATTTCCATGGGACGCATACAGGCGATTCATAAATATGTTTGGTAATGTTGTGATGGGCATGAAGCATCATGACTTCGAGGAGATACTTGACCGGCACAAAGAGAAGGCAAATGTAGAAAATGACACAGACCTTAATGCAGAACAATTGAAGGAGATCTGTAAAGATTTCATTGCTATCTACAAAAAGAAGACTGGCACCAATTTTCCCACAGACCCTAAAGAGCAACTACGAAAAGCAATTGTAGCTGTTTTTAATTCATGGAATAATCCAAGAGCAGTAAAATACAGAAAAATATATGAAATCAGTGGCCTAATGGGGACTGGTGTAAATATACAGGCCATGGTATATGGGAATACCGGCAACAACTCTGCGACAGGTGTGTGTTTTACCAGAAATCCATCTACCGGTGAGAATAAATTCTATGGAGAGTTTTTACTGAATGCGCAGGGTGAGGACGTCGTCGCGGGTATTCGAACACCGGAACCAATAAGCGATCTGGCAAAAGAGTTACCCTCAGCGTACAAGAAATTAGTAAATATAAAAAACAAATTGGAGAAGCACTACAAGGACCTACAGGATATGGAGTTTACGGTACAAGAAGGAAAGCTGTTTATGCTCCAGACACGCAATGGAAAACGTACAACACAGGCGGCGGTAAAGATAGCAGTAGATATGGTAAAAGAGAAGCTTATTGACAAGGAGACTGCTATCAACAGGATAGACCCAAACCAATTGGATCAGCTGCTGCACCCGACATTTGATCCGAAGGCAAAACGAAATGTTATTGCGTCAGGCCTACCAGCATCACCTGGTGCCGCTTCCGGAAAAGTCACATTCCACGCCGACGAAGCGGAGGCGCTAGCAGCAAAACATGAGAAGGTTATACTGGTAAGAATCGAAACCTCACCTGAAGATATTGGAGGCATGCATGTCGCACAGGGCATACTTACAACTAAGGGGGGCATGACCTCACACGCAGCTGTAGTTGCTAGAGGCATGGGAACATGCTGTGTGGCAGGATGTGGAAGCATTCAGATAGATTATGAGAAGGAAGAGTTTATTGTAGGTAACAAAACTATTAAAAAAGGTGATTATATATCTCTGGATGGATCGCAGGGTGAAGTCATCCTGGGACAAGTACCCACAGTAGAGCCTACACTAAGCGGTGATTTCAGCAAGCTCATGAAATGGGCTGATGAGATTCGCAGGCTTAAGGTTAGAACAAATGCGGATACACCAGAAGACGCGAAGAGGGCCAGAAGCTTTGGCGCTGAAGGCATTGGACTGTGCCGCACAGAACATATGTTCTTCGGTGAAGATCGTATTGATTACGTCAGGCAAATGATACTTACTGCAGGTAATGTTACCACTCTGCAAGTGTCTGTTACTGAGATGGAAGCAGAACTTGGAAAAGCACCAAAGAGAAAGCAATCATCATTGAACAAGAAGATAAAACATATAAGAACAAAACTGAAAGCATCACAGAAGTTATATAATGGTGCACTGAATAAGTTATTGCCCATGCAAAGAGGTGATTTCGCGAAAATCTTTAAGGTCATGAACGGTTTTCCTGTTACTATTCGACTTCTCGATCCACCATTGCACGAATTCCTGCCCAAGGAAAAACATTTACAAGTTGTACTTGCAAAAAAAATGGGAATGACCCTTAAAGAAGTTAAAGACAGGGTTCACAGTCTCCATGAAACCAATCCAATGCTGGGATTAAGAGGATGTCGCCTGGGCATTATCTACCCTGAAATTTATCAAATGCAGGTAAAAGCGATAATTGAAGCGGTATGTGCTGTAAAGAAGAAGGGTATCAAAGTGATACCAGAGATAATGATCCCCCTTGTAGGAACGGATGAAGAGATGAAGGTCCTTAAAGATGATGTTAAAATAGTCGCAAAAGAGGTATTAGCAAAAAAGGGTGTAAAAATAAGCTATAAGATCGGAACAATGATAGAGATACCAAGAGCTGCTTTAACTGCTGATCGTATAGCTAAGCATGCTGAATTTTTCTCTTTTGGCACTAACGATTTGACCCAGATGACATTTGGGTATAGCCGTGACGATGTCGGATCCTTTGTACCGCAATATGCCGAACGCGGAATATTGGAAAAAGATCCTTTTCAAGTCCTCGATCAGGATGGAGTTGGACAGCTGGTAACAACCGGAATCAAAAAGGGTAGACAGGTAAGGCCTGATCTTAAGATAGGGATTTGCGGCGAACATGGAGGAGAGCCTTCTTCCATACAATTTTGCCATAGAAACGGAATGGACTATGTAAGCTGTTCACCATTCAGAGTACCCATCGCTCGCTTATCAGCAGCTCAAGCAGCAATAAAAGGAAAAATATAGATGGATAGTTTCCATACTGATAAGTACAAGAAACCTCCTCAACTGACAAAAGAAAACTTTTTCCTGAAATCCATTAATTTTGTAAAGGAAAGTCTTGTATGGTACTTTTATGAAAAAGATACCCTTGAGGTTAAAATAAAACAGAAGGACAGTCAATTAGAAGATCTGAAGTCACAATTAAATATTGTGAATCATATGTATGAAGAGGGAAGAAACCTTTTGAAGGAGCAGAAAAGGGATCTTGAAGAGATGCTGAAAGCGGAACGTAAAGGAGCAAATATCCCTTCTCTGTTACAGCTAGACAAGAAACAACCAAAGATTTCTCAAAGATCTAAGATAAAGATCAATAAACTGAAGGCAAAGATAGAGAGACTGACAAAAGCGGGTATACCCACTGCGCTGGAAGGATACTATGAGATTGGTCTTACCTCCTTCTACAATGACCGGATTGATGAAGCGATTAAACAGTGGGAAACAGTTATAAAGCTGGATAAGCACAACATAAATACTAATCATAATCTCGGAATCGCTTATTACAAGATTGGGAGGTATGATGATGCCATTTCAACATTAAACGCAACTGTAAATAATAACCCTAAAGACCACACTCCGTATTATTGCCTGGGGCTTGCTTATAGCAAAAAAAAGAATTTTGTCTCCGCAATTTCTCAATTCAAAAAAGCACTCTCATTTGATCCCAAGGAGGAAGCAATTTACTACAACCTTGGTTTGGCTTATGACCATAACAAGGAAACTGATGAAGCAATTGATACCTACAATAAAGTAATTGAACTCAATGCTCAACATATCGATGCCATTTTTCATCTAGGCATTCTCTATATAAAGAAAGAGTCATTTGATAAAGCAATTACAGAGTTCAAAAAGGTCATTAGCGCTAATATCTCTAATGTGGATGCACACTATCATCTAGGATGCTGTTACGAAGAAAAAGGATCGACTGCAAGCGCTAAGAATGAATTTGTAAATGCCCTTAAATATGACCCGCAACACATCCCTTCGCTCTACAGTCTGGGAATTATTTATATGAAGAACGAAGACAGCGATGATGCTGCTTCAAACTTCAAAGCCATCCTGAAAATTGACCCTGATAACCATGATGCACATTACAACATGGGCGTTCTTTATTATAAGGATGAAAAATACGACGATGCGATTACTGAATTTAAAGAGGCGTTAGATAAGAGAAATGAAAACGCAGATATCTATTACAATATGGGACTCGCTTATTTTAAGAAGAAACTTTTCGAAGACGCGATTTCATCTTTTAAAAATACGCTTAAAACAAAAAACAAACATGTAGATGCCTTGCACGAACTGGGCAATTCATATAATAGTATTGGAAATCACGAAAAAGCCATTTCTCTGTTCAATAAAGTTTTGACTCTTAGCCCTAAAAATGCAACATGCTACTTTCACCTGGGCAATGCTTACCGGGCAGACAAAAAACGTAATGAGGCACACTCTGCTTATAAAAAGGCAATTGAAATCAATTCTAACTATGCCGAAGCCTGGAATGCAATCGGTATTATAAACAGAGCAAGAGGGAATCATGATGAAGCTGTCCACGCACATAAAAAGGCACTGGAAATTGACCCGGCCTACGCAGAGGCACATAAGAATCTTGGTGTTTTGTGTGATGATAATGGAGAATTGGAAGACGCAATTACTCATTACAATGAAGCCACTAAACTCAGATCTGATTATGACGAAGCATATAATAATCTAGGGGTAGTGTATTCCAAACAAGGCAACACAGACAAGGCAATAACATTTTACAAAGCAGCCCTGGATTTAAATCCAGATTATGCGGAAGCGTATAATAACCGTGGAGTAGCGTACGACAGTAAAAACATGCTGAACGAAGCCATAGAACAGTACGAAATGGCAATCGAAAACAACTCAG
>Ga0233429_1004614_pt1 | contig 11985 bp, 6 predicted proteins | sample SI_118_April2016_3_FD_179879 | JGI IMG/M metagenome (GOLD analysis project Ga0233429, IMG submission 179879) | Seawater microbial communities from Saanich Inlet, British Columbia, Canada - SI_118_April2016_135_MG | ecosystem: Environmental > Aquatic > Marine > Inlet | place: Canada: British... | reverse complement strand
GTAAAATAATGTTAAGTGTTAAATCCAAAATGCATTCCCTTAAGAAAGCATGTATTTATTCTGATACCTGATACCTGCTCTAACATCATCCTAATTTGTAATTTTCAGGTACGTTATATTCTTTTACGGACTTATTCACCCCATGTCCTTTTGAGATATCGTTCTCTTCCTGATCCGGACTTATATCTATCATATCTATCAGGGCTTTTTTTGTAATACTCTTGATGATATTCTTCGGCTGTGCAAAAAACTGCTGCCGGTATAATCTCTGTAACAATAGGCTTGTCGTGTACACCGGATTTGTCCATTTCATCCCTGGATAATTCGGCTATCTGTTTCTGTTCATCATTATGGTAAAAAATAACCGTTCTGTACTGTGACCCTATATCTGCAAATTGTCTGTTTGGCGTTGTTGGATCTATATTCTTCCAGAATACATCAAGCAGCTCTGAATAAGTAATCTGAGCGGGATCAAATTGTATCTCAATCGCTTCCGTATGACCGGTTTCACCCGAACATACGGCCTCATAAGTAGGACTCTCCGTATCTCCGCCTGTATACCCAACGGCTGTTGAAATTACGCCCTTTAGTTTGTCGAAAGGATGTTGCATACACCAGAAACAACCACCCGCAAACACAGCAATTTCAACTTTACCACTACCCATTTTTGGTCCTTTAACGACAGATTTTATACTTTTTGCATCCCTCAATAGCGACTACGATTGGCTTCTGTACCATATAAGCAACCTAAAAAAATACCATATACTGCTATTTATTGCAAATAAAAGTATTAACTGTTGGAAAGGACAGCCTCTCCTAATATTACGGTATATATTGATTATGATAATGATTCATTATATTCTTGAATAAAAGGTTCTTTATCTTTAATATCCACTCAAATGGAATTTTGGTATGTTATTAAGTAATGTCTATACGTTTTTGAGTAGGAACGTGTAGTAATTCAATGGTAGTTTGTTTGTAGGGGGAGACATTCTGTCAGCTGACAAAATAAATGGATCGAAAAAAAATATTATTAGGTATAAAGATATTTGTTGCAATTTCACTTGCTTCGCAGCTGGGAATATTTTTCTATACTTCTTATCATAACGGTGGCATCTCCTTCAATATTCCTTTTCAAGGAATAAATTTTTGTATGCTGGGCATTGCCTTTTTTCTGTCATGTTTTGAGGGTCTTATAACTGGTGTACGTATTTTCTTTCTTATGCGTGTAATCAACCCGCGCATTACAATTATCACCTCAATAAAGGCTGCATATGCTAACATCTTTATGGGAGCAATAACGCCATCACAAACCGGTGGGGGTGTTGCCCAGATCTATTTTATATCCAGAGATAAGATACCCTACTCACAAGCTTCAGCAGGCTCTATTCTATGCTTTGTCTGTACTCTGTTCTTCCTGATTACCGCTCTTATTTCAACTGCCATGTTTCATTCTCCAACAATGGGGCACTCCCTACAATTAATGATTAAGAGTGCATCCGTTGGAGTAGGTATTACTACATTGATTTTTATTCTCTGCATGCTCTTTACACACTTAATTAATAATTTAAAATTTACTCTGTTTAAGCACTTTAAAAATAAAGGAATAATTAAGGACGAGAATGGAAAGATAGAGAATTTTCTCAAAACATTTGCAGAAGGACTTGTAAGTTGCAGGGAATCAATACTGTTAATGGCCAAACGAGGCAAAATGGCCATGATTGTTGGCTATATATTAACTTGTGTTTTCTTTGCTATTCGTTTGATTATACCATATTTCATAATTATTGGACTGGGTGGTAACGTAAGTGTGGCTGATGTAATGTATATTCAACTGTTTATTACCCTGGTCAGTTATTTCAGTCCTACTCCAGGAGCCTCCGGTATAGCAGAGGTAAGTTCTCTCGTATTGATGGCATCCCTTGTAGCGTCACCGGTAATCGCGATTTATACTTTCCTATGGAGACTGTGCACACTTTATATCAATACTTCTATTGGCGGGATATTGCTCTATAGAGAATTGAAGACGTCTGACTAGGTTTATGATGTTACAAGTCAGGAGTATATTAAATTGTTGAAATATGCCAATAGCCACAATACATGTATTATGAAATACGCCAATAATTACAGTACAATTATTAATTGATCAGGTGTAACTCCTGAGGCTGCCTTGCGATGCAATCTGTTTGAGATTAAGCTAGTTTCTATCAAACAAAAAACATGCATGCTACATTCTGACAAGGCACACATTTCCGCCCAATATTGCACTCTCTCTTTAGCACTCCACCGCTTGTAAATTGAAACGCTAATAAAACTTAATTCACCATTTTATTCATTGACTACAGTGAGTCATTGTGGTACTTCTGTAAAGTTCTTGTGGCTGCCTGGCCATGAAGTGTAGCCTTAGTTTTATGCATGAGCTACTTTTTACATAGTGTTGGAGAGTTATAAGAGTATCGCTTTCTTAAAAGCTAAACTGTTACTATGGACTTACATAAAAAGTGATAGTATCTGATATCGTAAAAACTTAATACTTGTACCAAGATGGTGCATACTAAATAATAATGAAAATTATTAGAATCTACAAGAAAGTAGACATACGAAAACATAGCCTTACTGGCAGAAATGTTCACATTAAACGTCTCCACCAGTAAGGCTTTTTTATTTTGTAGAGTGAGTGGTTTCCTAACTAGAAGCCTTTCGAAAAAGAGTTTTAAACCTTTCTTTGTTAAGAACTATGCAGTTGAACGATGTCATATCGGCTCTTCATACTTCTTTAAGTCAAATATCGCACATAAAGTTAACTTTTTATAATATAGATATAGTATTTTAGTATTGGTTCAATCTAAATTCTGTAAATGTTATCATTAACTGTACAATAATTTGTTAGCAAAATAAGGGGGGGGGGAGAAACTAATGAGTCCACGGACAGGGGTATCTAATAAACCAAAACCAATAGTTGAAAGAATGATTGTTTCAGGTGTCGTTTCAATCGAAGATGCTGATCAAGGTCTCTCAGGACTAGCTGTAGAAGTACTCCACATTGGAAGGTCACCGATACGGCTTGCCTCAACGGTGACTGGCTCTGGAGGTAAGTTCAGCGCCTCCATCGCTGAGGACCATATTAAGAAGAAGAAGCTTTCTCTCCAGAGTTTGAACATTCAGCTCGTGATATTAGTTCCGGAACGACTAAAGCTGGTACGTGCCGATCGGATTGTTTTTGAGTCGGAAGTGAGGAAGAAAGCTGCTCTTCGAGAGGTATTCCTGGTAGAGGTGCCAGGCGACCTTATGGTTTCCAAGCGTCTAAAGCGAGCGGTGGAGAATGCCAAGCCACTTGCCGAGCGCAGAGCTAGGGCTTTATCTGAAACTTCAAAAGCGACACGGATCGTATCGGAAGCGGCAAACAAACTCGCCGTGGCAGAAATTAGCAAGGCAACAGAGTATCGTAGATTTTTCAACGATGTTGTTGCTCCAAAAGTACGTAAGGAACTTTCGGCTGTCTCTGAAAGCGAACGCGCAAATCCCAGATTTGTTGCTGATAATAAGGATATTTTTACCAGCACGGCTAGGGCGCAGCATGATGAACTTGTAAAGCTGGTCGAGAAGGAGAACGACGGTGCAGATACCACTGCCAGAAAGGTGAGACGTAAAACCGGTATACAGCTCGACGCTGATGTTTTCAATCGTATGGTTTTAGCCAATCCGGGTATAGTCAATCCGGATAATGATACTCTCATAAGCGTCACGCAAGAAGAGCTGGAAGAAGCGATTGGAGAATCCCTGGATAAGCCAACATCAGTCCAACGCTCCGGAGCACTCTCTGACCCATGTCGAAAACTTCTTCCTGGAGAGGAGTGTCTTAACAAGGATGAAAGTACTACAGACTCGGACGAGGAGAATCCTACAGGTATTGATGGAGAGCAAGATCCGTCTGGTGATGTTGTCGGGGAAAATGTTACATTTGATTCCGGCGTGGCTATTGCAGACTTGATGGGTCCACAAACTGCACCAGAGCAGAAAGTCAGTTTCAATAACGAGGATGCCAAGTTTGAAGGCAAACTTAGTGCTAATAAAGACAAACTCCGTGATACTGAAGATATCGCGACGGCAATTGGGGGAATAACGCTTACACCAGGCCCGGCAGATGTTCCCTCTTTTCATGACTTCTCTTCTCTTCAGCTTGGATTCGAGTCAGTATGGCAGGAGGCCATCGATGATCGAATTCTGGAGGACGTTGAATCGGCATACGACAGGATTGTGGAGAACGGTCTTGAACAATTCGACTATGTTCGAGATCAGCTTACCAAAACCAGTATGGTCCAAGGCCATTTCGTTGGTGATCTTGCTGCTATTTTGTCAGGGCAAAGTTCAACGGTTAATGTTGTTCCTGATTATGTTGCAGCCAACATACGCATCAGTTTGGAAGAGTATGCTGCGCTCCATGCCAGTATGCGTATTTACCTCGATACGCTGGGGAAGAGCATAAGTAAAACGCGAGACCGACTTATTATGGCACTTAAACCCCCAGCAGAATTTCCAGAAGACAATGATGAAGAAGACTCTTCTGGCGGAGGCGGAATGTTTGGAATACTGGACTACCTTCCAACTCCGGCCGAGGTTAGGGATGCAGTCAAAGAAGGACTTAGAGTTGGAACACTTCCAATTACAGCTCCATTTGACATTGCGAAGAATTCACTTAATTTGACAGCTGAACTCTTGTTTGGGCAATTTAACAGTAGGCCTCCACTCAACCCTACCGCAATTTGGTACCTTGAACGGATTCGTATATACGAAGCGGAGGCCGACAGAATTGTCAGTCACGCCCGCCAGATTATAATAGATAGAGAACGTGGTCGCACCTTTCGGCCAAGCCATGAAATCATCACTCGATTACGCAATGCCCGGTCAAGCTCTTATCCGTTTAGGCATTTTGCGGCAAGTAACACACAGAGATCAGTCAATTTCGGTATAATGGTTACCTACAGACAACTGTGGACACCGGTTTCATATCAGGTCGGTGATCTCGTATCAACCATTCCACTTGGTCCTAATGAAACGAGAAAGTATTCAAAGAAAGAGGTGCAGAAGCGACGACGACTAGAGAAGGAACTCGAATCTAATCTATCCAATAGCAAGTTCGATACTGAAACGAAATCACGTGCTGAGGCCGAGATCATTGCAAAGGCGACAGGAAAAACAAGCTTTGGCAACACTTCGAAAGGAAGCTTCGAATACGGTATCGAGGGGGGGATGAAAGCAGGCGGTGAAAGCACGACGTCATTTAAAACGGATGCCGAACGTCACTCGCAGGATGTAAAGAAAAATATGCGCGAGTCAGTAGTTAAGGCAGCAGAAGAACGCAAGATGGAAACCAAGATGGAGGTTGAAACCGAGGAGACGTTCGAGTCGGAGTTCACAGAATCTGGTGAACTCAAGAACCCGAATGACGAGATTACCTGTACGTTTTTGCTCTACGAGCTACAGCGGCGGTACCGTATCAATGAGAAGCTGCACAGGTTGCAATCAGTAGTTCTTGTCGCACAGGAAATGCCTAAAGCGAGTGAGATAGATCCGGTATGGCTTATAAAGCACGACTGGATACTCAATCGAGTCCTCCTCGACGACTCCTTTAAACCTGCGCTTACATACGTGTCGACGACATTGGTAAGCGAACAAGTGACTCTCAATCACATGAGGCGTGCTCTGCTAGACCAACAAGCACTTGTTGAACAAATCAAGGAAGATCTCGCGGATCGCCGTTCATCAGCCGGTCTCAGATATGCCGCACTTGAAAGACAGATCGAGAGGTCGGCACAGGATGCCGAGGACAGTGGAGGAATTTTGGATAAGGTCTCAGACATTGTAAGTGGAGGCGGCCTACTTGGAGGGATCCTGGGAGGTGGAGATGAAGGTGAGGACAATTCAGCAAAGATCCGGGAGGACGCGGCAAGAGACGCGTGGGAACGTGAATATAAGGAAGAGCAGGCTTTCCGCAACCGTCTTGGCGGCGCTCAATCTACTCTCGCCACAATGCGGGATGACTTTAATAAAAGGCTTAGTACACATCTTGCTGAAGTCACACAAGTAGAACGGCTTGCCACACATATCTACCAGAACATCATGTACTATATGCAGGCTATCTGGTCTCATGAGCCGGATGATCAACGTTTCTTACGACTCCGCGATGTTCCGATACCTAATCTCAAGCCGCATAAGCCCAGACGCAAATATTCGTTTCCAGCTAATTTTACGACGAATGCTATTACTTTTGACCCTGACCGTATTGTTGGCTTAGATACGGAATATGGTATGGCGGAAATCCCGCCTCAACCGGAGCATATTCCAACCCTGCCGCTTGCGCAGGTAGGGGATCTCAGCAACCCCCTCGGTTTTATGGGAAATTACATAATACTTCCGATGTACGAAACCAACGCGCTTACCGACTTCATGATGGATCCGTACGTCATCTACGCCGAGGGAGAATATGGTATCAATGACCCGGACCCTGCCGGAAACATATCACTGAATGAGTTTTCAGACTACGTCTGCTGTCTGAAGAATAAACTGACAACCGAACGATTTGATGAACTAGCGCCTTCACTACGAGACACGCTTAGAAAACTTCTTCAGCGATCAGTACGAGAGAACGAAGAGATCATTGTCGGAACAGGCAACCTCTACATTGAGGCACTTCCTGGAGCCCACTCTATTATGGAACAGTTCAAGCACTTACATCGGCAGATTGATGTTAAAGCAGCTCAGGAAGAGTTACGCACTACTGCAATCGATAACATACGACGAGCGCAGAGAATACTCAACAAGAACCTTGAAGACCCTGACATCAAAGCTAAGTACGTATTTGAGGGTGGCGGTAATGCCACGGTCGTAGCACCAAACCCAGACGACTGAAGTTAACCGTGAACATGAAGTGAGGTTACTGTGTCTATGATGACGATTCTGAATTTAACGAGTGAACTAGTACGTGACAACACTTGGTCAATCCGATTATTTGGCTTGTACCGAAGGTTGTCCTACTTGCTGAAATATTTATGCAATGAAGGGTATTCGAATTCACTATGATAATATTGACATCCAGGGCGTGCTAGCCATGAACAAATTTCAAAGTGTACTCACTGTCATAGTAGGCATGTTTATGTGGAGATCAATGAGGTTGCAGTTTCGATTGCTCTTGTGGTTTATATCGGTGAATGCTTACGTACAGTACACCGAAGACACTATTATAATATGCGCTGTTTTTTGAAAATCCTGGCGATGATCTGGTGCGCGACTTTCTTTCCTTCATGCCCGGATTTGCCGATAGCCTCATGAACGGCGATGAAATCAGTCGGGACGGCCAGGATGGCCCCTTAGTGAATCCTATCTCTGCGCGGAATTGGGGCCATTATCTGCATCGCAAAAACGCCACACGCCGGTTCCATGTAGACTCGAATAATCTTTATGTCGGTATTCATGTGGGTGAAGGCACGGCATTGGAGCCGTTCAAACACACACACAGATATATCGATGTGCTACGCGCTGCAGAAGATCTGGAAGCAGACAAACTGAAAAATGCGCGCAGGGCAGCCCATACCGAGACGCCGGGGGAATTCGATCCCGATATCAGCAAGGTGGTCATAGCCCCCAGCAATGTCAGTGATGCCGCCGCAGGTGAAGACGAGCAACCCTAAGATATGGGACTACTAAAAATGCCGATGTTAGGAAGTGTCTAATGGGTAAAAATAATCTAGAGGCAAAATGGTCGCATTGGCTCCCTGGTGAGTTAAAGAATACATATACCATCCGTGATGAAATCACACGTTCAGTTAGCCCAAGAAAGAATTTCCAAGCCGAAGTCCTTGAGTCTCAGACGAATTTAACTCGTCAAGGATATCAGCGCCTACACGCATGGGCACATATGTTTGGGCATGAAAAGGCGGATGGTATTTTCTGGGGCCATAGGTACCTCAATAATGATATTCAGAGCCACACCATTGAAAACGAAATTAAGCTGATACGAAGACTCAAGCGACCTGGTGTAAAAATTTTTCTAACTGTAGAAGTCACACACCATAAGTTTGTTTATAAACACACACCCTTTGTAGAAAGCGTAACGTATAAATTAGAAGGCATATTACCTGGTGATCGTGCAAAGACTTTGTATGAAGTAACAATAGGACAGACTCTCTCTAAGCCAGAAATGAAGGCCCTTGTTGATGGGAGGACTGTTGAAATCAAACCCACACCAAGACGGTTTCCTATCGAAATTACCACTCTCACGATGGAGGTGGTTGATAGAGAGAGGTATTTGAAAGATTTAATCCCGGGGCCAAGGGGGCCAGTTGAAGGTAAAGCGGAAGGAAAAAGAAGAGGTAAACCAAAGAAGCCACCTGCGAAACCTAAAAAATATATAGACCCTCCCGGCAAAGCTGACACCCGAAAAACAGAGGGTAGGGCGACCTCAAAAGAAAGTCAAGCTACGAAACGCAGGAATAGACATGGGGAAAGTTCGGAAAGAGCAAAAGAGCAAAAAGCAGAGATCAAGACTAAGCGGGAAAAATCAGAAAAAAAGACTCCCAAAGGAGATAAAGGATCAAAGTCTACCGGAAATAAAGGCACCTTTTTTCGAACATCAGCCGGCAATTTTACGAAAAAAGCTAAAGTTGTTGCTAAAGGTGCTTCTATTGTAGAAATTGTAGGTGGCGCTATTGAATGGTTTGGCGATAGAAAGCAGGAGGAAAAAGTAAAAAGAGAATACAGAGAAAAAAGGTTAGAAGTAGATTCCGTACTAGGTGAATTTAGAATTGGAACAATTCAATTGATAACAGAAGTCAGAATAGAAGGAAATCCTGGTCCTCATCCAGAAAGATTTGTGTGCTGGGATGTTCAATCTTTTAAGGATAGCGCAGAATTATTAGGAGGCGATATGGCAAAGGTGGATCGCCCGAATCACGGTTCTTCCAAAAGAAACACAAGGAAAGAACTTACTTCATGTAGGAACCCCCTGGAGGGATATGAACTTAAATTTCATGACCGTCAAGTATTCTATCCCTCAGCTGGCGGTTTCTCCGGATTAATTATTGGGATTTACCGTCCTGTCAAAATCGACAACTTTCCCTCCGATTTAAATGATTCTGAATTTATGCGAAGGGAATTAACGTTCAGTTACGACACACGTGTATCTTCGAATAGGTTCATTATGTCAGGTGTATTGCGTCCAGATAATGAAATATTACACTTAAAAGGTATTGAAATAAGCGCTAATGGAGAGAGCTTATCTCCCGAAAACTCAGATGGCAGGTCAGTATCGTTTAAAAGATATCCTCCCATCGTAGTAGAGCCATTCAATACAAGGAAAAAGAAATCTAATACAGTAATAGTATTAAAAATAGTTAGTACTCCTTCTCCCGGTTCTTACAGAATTGAGAGTATTTTTTTCTATATCCCTTCTGATAATTTGGACACTTCGGCAAAGCTTATTGAGCGATTCAAATATAATGGTGAAATTGTAACAGTGCACTGGGTACAGCAAATTAATGAACGCGACCCTAAAATGAAGGAGCCAAATCGCACGGCCCTGTCACCGGTAGAGTAAGGAAAGGAGAGGCAGTACTCTGCATCCCCCAGGCATGCCGCCGCCAACTCGGCGTTGGGCCAATAGGTAGTTCAGTAATGAGCATCGATGCCGTAGGGCACACCTCACACGATTCCTGTTGTTTATGGATCCGGGGCGCAGATCCCATCGATGATAAATCCAATCTCGCCTCTGAAAGGAGAACCATTGGAGTCCTGGCAATTATGGGAGTTGATGGCGTTTCGGTTCCCAATCCTCAACCGTATTATTTCAGGCTCCATCGAAAATATGACAGGACCAGGACCTTCACGTTAGTCTGTATATACTTTTCTCTACTTATCCATATGAATCAATACAAAGTTACTGCACCCTTTTTGACCCAAAGAAACAGTCCTCCTTAAGATTTCGTTAAAATACTGCCTTAAGGATTACTGTATCCCTCTGGCTCTGGCGCAGATCAGGGATTGACTCCTCCTGCACCATCCACTCTCCGTGGCGGAAAGTTTCTTCCACACCTTAAAGGTGGAGTTGATTCACGGAAAAATATTTAATACCCGTCAAGAGGCAAAAACGGCTATTTTTGAATAGATAAATAGGGACAGCGACTATTTATTCTGCGAGATCGCGATTATATTTTGTAGCGTGTTATACTGACATTGCTCTTGCTATTTTGAATATCAGCTGAAATTCCATTTTGCCATTTCGTATATATCCTTCAGCCTTTTTCCTGTCTCCAAGACGACTGTTGGTTCGAATCCGCAGTGTACCATGCAATTCTTGCAGCGTGGATCTTTGTCGGTACCGTATTTATCCCAATCAGTATTGTCCATCAATTCTTGAAATGTCTTATAGTATGCGTCTGTGATCAGATAGCATGGGCCCTTCCATCCAAGGTAGTTTTTCGTAGGGTTGCCCCATGGTGTACACTTCAGATCCCTTTCACCCATTAGGAACTTCATATACATGGGAGTATTCATTGTCTTATACTTCTTCGATAGTTCATAGATAAAGCTGAATTTTCTGTAAAATTCCTCTTTCTGTATAAAGACATCATTTGCGTTGTCCTCAAAACTAAATCCCGGCGAGACAAGAAGACCGTCAATTCCAATCTCTGTCAGGAATGCGAATAACTCTTCTATCTCTTTTGGATCAGTATCCTTGAAAATTGTTGTATTGGTGCATACAGTAAAGCCCAACTGCTTAGCCTTCCTGATAGAATCCGTTGCTTTCTTGAATATACCTTTTGCTCCAACGATCCTGTCGTGGGTCTCAGCCATTCCGTCCAGGTGTACGTTTAGGTTCAAGTAAGGGCTTGGTGAATACTTATCTAAGGAATCTCCCAGGGTAATACCGTTTGTACAGAGGTAAATATGCCTTTTTTTTGCAATTAATCCGTTTATGATCTTATCCAGTTCAGGATGAAGGAAAGGCTCTCCCCCAGTGACAGATACTACAGGCGCTCCACACTCTTCAGCGGCATGCATGCATTCGTCCACACTCATTTTCCTATCCATTGTCTCCTTAAATTCCTGAATTCTCCCACAACCTTCGCATGTAAGGTTACAGTTGTGTGTAATCTCCAGCATCATTACAAGGGGAAATCGTTTAACTGAGGAAATTTTGTTCTTTAACAAGTATTTACTAATAGAATATGTCTGTTTGAGTGAACTTCTCATTATTTTATACCGTCTAATTGTGTAATTTTGGTGAAATGCTGATTATACATTATTTGTCATGCTTGCGAAAGTAATGAATCTTCAGGCCAGAATAGAGGTACATTACCGTCATAAGCAGCACTCTTGACAATAAGAATTTTTAATAAATAAATTGACATAAATATTGAGATTTGATAGGTTTACGGGTTTGTAAAATTCTGCTCACGGGCTCATCAGATTTTAAATAGTCGTATTGATTCCTTGCTGCGGGAATATTGATAATGTCTTCCAAGTATTATATATTTGATATTTAATGTCAAGGGCAAAAGATGATAGCTATTTTGTGTGCGATACGACAGGAAATAAGCCCTTTAGCTGCCTGTATGAACGTCTCCAGGAAGTATAACATAGATGAGATACCGTTCTATCAGGGTGATATAGACGGACGACCTCTTACGCTTGTTCAAGGTGGTATTGGCAGAAACAATGCAATTAAAGCCGCCTCTTGTTTATTGGAGTCTACGAGTGTTGATCTGTTGATTTCAGCGGGTGTTGCAGGGGGCATAAGACACGGTCTTAACGTCGGAGATCTGGTTGTAGCAGAACGAGTCGGTTATTCCAGACAGGATGATTTCGACGGAGACGAATTGCAGCTTGAGTCCGATTTTGTCTGCAAAGAAGAGATTGTTCAATTAGCAAGACAATGTAGCGATGAACCGGAGACAAAGTTTCATTTTGGTAATCTGCTAACTGTTGACA
>Ga0233429_1004608_pt1 | contig 12001 bp, 9 predicted proteins | sample SI_118_April2016_3_FD_179879 | JGI IMG/M metagenome (GOLD analysis project Ga0233429, IMG submission 179879) | Seawater microbial communities from Saanich Inlet, British Columbia, Canada - SI_118_April2016_135_MG | ecosystem: Environmental > Aquatic > Marine > Inlet | place: Canada: British... | reverse complement strand
CCAGATATGAAGGGCAAACGCATTGCTATTATTTCGATCTCCGGCGGCGGCGGCATTACGATGGTTGATGCACTTGGCGAATGCGGTCTGGAAATAGCGACGCCGTCACAATCGGTCTTAAATAAAATTCAAGCCTTCAACCCTCCTTGGTTGGAAATTGGCAATCCGGTAGATAGTTGGATGGCGGTTTTGCAAAAGGGCCTGGCGGGGGCGAACGTTGAAATTTTACGCTTGCTGCTGGAAGACGATGAAGTTGACGGCGCTGTGGTTCTGCTAAATGCCTACCGGACAACAGGATATGAAAGCCTTGCCGAGTGGGTCAGCGGTATCGCGGATGCTCAGCGAGATTTTCAGGACAAACCCATCGCGATGTGGGCATTCGGTAAAAACCAACATGAGGTTATCGAAAAAGCGGAAGAGAACGGCGTTGTTGCTGGTTTCAGTAGTCCCAAAAGAGTTGCCCGCGCCTTGGCTGGGCTTTATCGCTACCACAATGAGATTAAAGACCGAAAGAGCGAAATGGCGCCTGAGCCAAAAGGTACCAGTTCCGATATAGTTGAAAATATTTTAGCGCAATCAGAAGGTGCTGAGGCGCTTGGTACAGAAACGCTGGAAATATTAGAGGCCTATGGCATTAAGACTGCTGCAGCTAGACTTGCCACAAATGCGCAAGAATTGGTTAAGGTCGGAGAAGTTATCGGCTATCCTTTGGTAATGAAAATAGCGAGTGAGCAAATTCTTCATAAAACCGATGTCGGGGGCGTAAAGCTGGGCATTCAGACTGAAGACGAGTTATTGTCGAGCTTCGATGCGATGATGTCTGACATCAAGGCCGCTGTACCGGATGCGGTGATTGACGGAGTTCACTTGCAGCGCTTCCAAGGTGCGGGCGTTGAAATCATTATCGGCGCGACCCGCCACGCAGGCTTTGGCCCCGTGATTATGTTTGGCCTCGGCGGTGTGCTGACCGAAATTCTGGATGATGTGTCTTTTGCCTTGGCACCGGTCTCTCGAACCGAAGCTGAGGCCATGATCGACAAACTCAAAGCGAGTGCGATTTTTGATGGCGTACGGGGGGCAAAGCCGGTTGACCGAGAGTTGCTCGTTGATGCAATTTTTCGGGTTTCAAAATTGATGGAGGATTTTCCTGAGATTTCGGAATTGGATATCAATCCATTTACAATCGAAGCGAACAGTGGGATTGCGTTGGATGCGCGGGCAATACTCCAACCGGGAGGTGCCTGAGATGTCAAAGTCGAAAATGAAATCCTGGCGTTTTCACGAATTTGGTTCGATCAGCAACCTGCAAATGGAAGAGATTGAGATACCCGTGCCGGGTGATGACGAAGTGCTGATCAAACTGGAATATGCCGGGGTCAATCCGGCGGACAAATTTTTGATCATGGGGATTTATCAAGGTGCTTCTGAGCCGCCTTATGCCGTGGGCCGTGATGGCTGTGGTACAATCATCGAGGTGGGAGCCAAAAGTAAGTATAGCCTCGGTGATAAAGTCATAACGCCAAGTGCGCCGGCTGGCATTAACCGAGAAGGTACCCTCGCTGAATACATTACCCTGCCGGACAATCAAATTTATCTATTACCCGATTGGTGGACACCAGAGGAAGGCGCGGCTGGTACAAAAGTATTTTTAACCTGTTGGCAAGGGCTTCACGATGCAGCGCATTTGCAACCAGGAGAAACCGTAGTTATTACGGGCGCTTCCGGCGGTATCGGTTTGGCAGCGCAAACTCTTGTAAAAGCCATGGGCGGTAAAACCATCGCGCTCACAAGGGGCACTGACAAACGTGATCAATTGTTGAAACTCGGATTTGATCATGTTTGCGATACCAACGATCCAGACATTGTTGAAAATGTTAAGGCGTTCGGCGGCGCAGATGTAATCCTTGATGTGGTCGGAGGCAAATTTTTTGCCAAGGCTATAGAGATGGCGAACCCGTATGGCAGAATTTGTGTTGTTGGTGCTTTAGGTGGGGTCAAAAGTGAAGTTGATCCGGTACAGATTATCTTCAAGAGACTTCAAATTTATGGTCTTCAGGTAAGTTTATATGAAGCGGAAGAGTCGCAACGCGCTCTCCAGGAGCTACTCGAGGTCTTGGAACCGTCCAAAGGAAAAATTATGATCGATAAGGTCTTTCCCTTCGACCAAGTTCAAGAAGCGTTCGAACATATGCGACATGGACCGATGGGCAAAGTTATCGTGGGGCCGATAGGTGAATAAGATATGACCAAAGTAATCGAACAAGGTGCCGTAGATTTTTCGGTGAATTATAAAGTCCAAACAACTTGGGGCTTTCAAGAGGGGCTGACTTTTGTTCTGGAAGGCCTCGGTGCAGCCTTATTTTTTCTATCCCTGCTGACACATAATCTAGGAGGTATGGTTGCCGGGGTTTTTGTGCTCATGGCTTCTGGTGGTTTGCTGATGATGCATTTGGGCAATCCCAAAAACATGATCTATGTGCTGGCAAATATCCGTCATTCCTGGATGAGCCGAGGCGCGGCGCTGATCCCGCTTTTTATTGGTCTCGGTGTGTTGATCATTATAGCTCAGGTTTTTTTTGGCGCGTCTCCTGAAGGGTCGGGAAAGCATGTTCTTCAGGTTTTGTTTTTATTGCTAACGATTTTTGTGCTGCTGAAATCGGGCTTGGTGATGACAACCTTCCCGGCGATCTCGTTTTGGAATGGTGGATTACTGCCAATTGTATTTGCGCTCAGTGGACTGACATCAGGGCTTGCTGTCTTTGCCACATTTTCCGGATCGACACTTGCTGAATATCCCTGGATTTTACCGAGCCTGCTGGCGCTATTGCTGGTCGCAACGGCGATCTACTTGGTGACCATTAAGGAGGCGAGCCGGGCGGCGAAGGTTTCGGTAGAGCTAATAGCTGAGCGCCATTTCTCCGCTTTTTACGGGGTTGGGATTGTGCTGGGCCTCGCGCTGCCTTTGGCCATCGCAGTATATATCGTACTCGTTCCTTCGGCGGCCTCATTTTATCTATTCTCAATCATGGCCGTGGCGCGGGTCGTCGGCGATATCGCCTTACGAGATGTCATTTTGAAAGTCGGCGTGTTCGACAAAGTTCTTTAGTGGGTGATCTGATATGTATTCTGAAAAAATAGAACAAAATGGCGATACCCTCACCAGCACGCCAACAGTATGCCTTGGTTGTTATAACTGCTGCGGTGTTAAAGTGCAGACCGTTAATGACAAGGTTGTTGATGTTGTCGGTGACAAAGAAGCTATTAACTCGCGTGGCTACATTTGTGCTAAAGGCCGCGCGCGATTCTTAGATCTCTACGATCCGACCCGTGTGCTCTATCCGATGAAGCGCGGCAATCCAGAAAAAGGCATTGGCGTCGATCCCGAGTGGGAACGCATTACCTGGGATGAAGCCTTCGCGACAATTATTCCAAAGTTAAAAGCTGTCAGGGAGGATGATCCGCGCGGTCTCGTCATCGCCCATTTTGATTTGCCGGGTTATGGCATTAGTAAAACTTTTGGCGCGGCGTTTGAGACCACAAATTTCCACTGGAACCGAGCCGACTATTGCGGTGCCGCACCTCATTGGGCCCACTTGATGACGAATGCCTCGTTTAATGGTGAACTGGATTTTGAAGAATGCCGCTTCATGGTGCTGTGGGGCACGCAGTTGGGCCATCTGGCAGAGACCATTCCGCTCCATACCGCCGCCGAGATGGCGGAAGCTCGGCGCAACGGCACCAAGCTTATCGTGATTGATCCATTTTGCACCAATCCAGCGGCCAAGGCGGATCAGTGGATACCGATCAAACCTGGCACCGATGGGGCGATGGCTTTGGCGATGCTCAATTATATGATTAATGATCTCGGCATCTATGACCGCGAATTTTTAGCCCGGCGTACCAATTCAATTTATCTGGTGCAACCGGATGGGCATTATTTGCGCGATGCTGAAACCAACAAACCGATGGTCTGGGATCAGGCAACGGGCACGGCGAAGCCGTTCAATACTGAGGATATCTCCGACCCCGCTTTGGAAGGTTCGTTCGAGATCGAGGGCGTGACCTATCAGACCGCCTTTAATGCATTGAAGGAACACCTCAAACAATTCGACTTGGAAAGTGCGTCTAAGTTTACGACGGTACCAGTCGATATTATGAAGGTGCTCACCAAGGAGTTCGCCGAAGCGGCCTGCATTGGCTCCACTGTTGAAGTTGATGGACAGCAATTGCCCTACCGTCCCGCTGCCATCCATTTCAAACGGGGTTCCGGTGCGCATAAGGGTGGGGCGCTTGGCAGTTTTTCCATTCACCTGCTTAATATCATGGTCGGCAACTTGGATGTGCCGGGGGGGCAGCGGGGCGTTAATCCGATTGGCCCGTTTTGGGAGCCGGATGTCGATGAAGACGGCATGATTGTCGTCGCGCAACACATTGCTAAATACAGTAAGCCGTACCCTGCGCAAAAAGCCAGAAAACCCGAAGGCTTTGATCTGCATGAGCTGTTACCGGCGTCGATTTTTACCCGTGGGCTCTATCCGATGGGCATAGACAATCCGGAGAAGTTCGGCCTCACCTATAAGCCGGAAGTGCTGCTGATCGGCCGCACCAATCCGATGATGAACAGTCACAACGCCGAGGCGATGGCGGAGACACTCAAGAAATTTGATATGCAAATTTCTTTTGCGACGTTCATTGATGAGACGGCGGAATTCGCTGATATTTTGCTGCCCGATGCCCATGACTTTGAACGCTGGGATTTGTTCCCAGCCAATGATCCCTATGCCTTTATCGCACCGGGACCTGGTCAATGGTATTGGCATATGCGCCAACCGTCGCTGGAGGCACCCGGAGAAACGCGTGCTTGGACCGAAGTTTACATCGATATCGCTGAGCGCCTGGGCATTCTTGAAAAATTCAATGAACTAGGTGAAGAGGGCTGGGGTATCAATGAAAAACACAGACTTGATCGCAGCAAGCGCCATACGGTTAAGGATATCGCTGAACGCCAGGCAAAGACGTTGATCGGAGACGATTTCACTTTTGCGGATGTCAAAGACACGTCCTGCCTCATCACTCGAGAGAAAACCATAGCAGAAGCCTATCCCGGTTCCTTCGTTGAAGGGCGGATGCCGATTTATCTCGAACATCTGATTGATGCCGGCGAAGATTTGAAGCCGGTAATTGATGAACTAGGCCTGGAGTGGGATTTCCGACCCTATAATCCATTGGTTCAACATATCCGGTGTGAGGAACATGATCATGAAGAAGGCGATGAATACGATTTGCTCATCGTTAATTTTAAAGTACCGTTTCAAACCCAAACGATCTCACAGCAAAATATCTGGCTGGATGAGGTCTCTCGCGCCAATCCATATACCTTTAACGTGATGATGCATCCTAGTGCGGCGAAACGCAAAGGTCTCAAAGACGGTGATCGTGTTTTGGTAAAATCTCATCACGGCCAGGATGAAGGTAATCTCAAAGTAACCGAGGTGGTGCATCCCGAATGCCTTGGGATTCCAGCAACGCTTGGACATTGGGCGCGCAATCTCCATGTTGCAGCGAAAAAAGGCACATCGTTCAATACGCTGCTGCCACCCCCAGACGTTAGTCGGATCGACACCCTCAGCGGACAAGTCGATACCTGCGTTCGCGTCAAAGTCAGCAAGCTGGGTTAGGGGAGCGATCAGATGTCAAAATATGGAATGATCGTCGATATCCAGAAATGCATTGGTTGCAACGCCTGCACAATCGCCTGCAAAGTCGAGCACAACACGCCGAACGATATGCATTATACGCAGGTCTTGGAACACGAAGTCGGCGTGTTCCCAAACTCCAAGCGTAATTTCTTACCGGCGCTTTGTAATCATTGCGAAAACCCTCCTTGCGTGCCGGTCTGCCCAACCAAAGCGAGTTACACCCGAGAAGACGGCATCGTCTTGATCGATCATGATCGTTGTATTGGTTGCGGTGCTTGTATTCTGGCCTGTCCCTATGATCAACGCAGCAAAGTTGAAGACGAGCGGACAGTTTTTCATGATGGCACAACCATCTTCACCAATAACGCCAACGCCGCCCCGCCCAAAGGCGTCGCCACCAAATGTGATTTTTGTTATCACCGTGTGGACCGCGGTGATGTTCCAGCTTGTGTCGAAACATGCCCCACCAGCGCGCGCATATTCGGTGAGTGGGACGGCGGCGAAAAACCGCTTCGCGAATTAGCGGCAAAATATAATGCCAAAGGCTTGCTACCGGAAAAAGGCACTGAACCAAACGTGCTTTACATTGAATGATTAGGAATGGGATGCATCCGTTATTTGCGATATTTCCTGGCGAAGATGGGACTAAAACTATTCCACGAGTAACGCATTGTTTCGTGACAGATATCTATCCTTTGCTCATGGAACCGGTCTTCGACAATGCCGTGACAAAGCTGATTCCGCATGTTTTTATCGCAGATAAACAGCGGAAAAGTAAATAATTAGACATCAATAGAGGACGATGAAGACTGATTTATGGGACAATCAATCGCCGAAAAAATAATCGCCAAAGCTGCCGGCAAAAAAACGGTTCAAACCGGAGAAATTGTGACATGTGCAGTTGATCTCGCGATGATCCATGACAGTGGTGGTCCGCGCCGGGTCAAACCTGCTATGGAAAAACTTGGCGTTGGTGTGTGGGACCCAGCTAAAATCGTTTTGGTGTCAGATCATTTTGCCCCGTGTACAGATGCGGAGAGCGCCGCCATCCTGAAATTAACTCGGGAATGGGCAGCCGAACAAGGTATCCTTAATTTTTACGACCAGCAGGGCATTTGCCATGTTGTGACGCCAGAGCGCGGCCACCTTGCCCCCGGCATGTTCGCCGTTGGTGGCGATAGCCATTCGCCAACAGGCGGTGCATTCGGATGTTACATGTTCGGCATCGGCGCGACCGATATGTTGGGCGTGCTGGTGACTGGCGAAACCTGGATCAAGGTACCGGAAACCATCCGCATTAACTGGTCGGGCCAATTGGGCACCGGCCTCGCAGCCAAGGACATGGCGTTAAAAATGTGCGCGACCCTTGGCATGGATGGCGGTGGCTATCAGGCGATCCAATATGCGGGCGAGACCATTAGAAATCTTGATATGCTGGAACGCATGACGCTGTGTAATATGGCGGCGGAGCTTGGCGCGCAGGCAGGTATTATTGAGCCCGATGAAGTCACTGCGGCTTACGTTGAAGCGGCGGGTGGTACGCCGGGTGATTGGCGGGACTTCCAAAGTGATCAGGATGCCACGTATGCCGTCACCCACGAATTCGATGCAACTAATCTGGAACCACAAGTCGCCGCCCCTCACAGCCCGGCCAATGCCGCAGATGTCAGCGCTATTGAAAAAGCCGAGATCGACCAGTTTTATATCGGTGCCTGCACCGGCGCGAAACTCGGCGACCTTAAAATGGCTGCCTCTATCCTGGAGGGCAAAAAAGTTGCCAAGGGCAAGCGCCTCACGATTGCCCCGGCTTCTTCGCAAATATTAACGCAGGCGACCAAACAGGGTATTATTGAAATTCTTCTGGATGCCGGGGCCAGTCTATTGCCGCCCGGCTGCGGTGCTTGCGCAGGGTACGGTGTCGGTGTGCTCGCCGAAGACGAGGTCTGCCTCGCCTCCACGGCACGCAATTTTCAAGGCCGCATGGGGGCCAGTTCCTCAAAAGTCTATCTTGCCTCACCCTATACAGTCGCTGCCAGTGCCGTCACCGGCCACATTGTTGATCCGCGAGAGGTGCTTTAAGTATGGCTGGACGTGTTTGGAAATTTGGTGACGATGTTAATACTGATGTCTTGGCGCCCGGCATTTATATCAAACTGCCTTTGGAAGATCTTGCCTCGCATTGCCTGGAGGCCGTTGAGCCCAATTTTGCCAGCTACGTTCAGGACGGCGACATAGTCGTCGGCGGCGTAAATTTCGGCATGGGGTCCAGCCGAGAGCAAGCCGCCCAGGTCTTGAAAGCCTTAGGTGTTGCCGCTGTAATCGCGCCGTCTTTTGGCGGCATTTTTTATCGCAATGCCTTTAATCTCGGCTTGCCCGCAATCGTCTCAAACGAGATTGATCAGATAGCAGCTGAGCAAGAGCTTAAAATCGTTCTGAAAACGGGTGTCATCGAGAATATCACCACTGGAAAACAATTGGCCGGTGAAGCCGTGCCCGAAAACTTAATGGATTTGGTCGAGGCCGGTGGCCTCGTGCCCTATTTGGAACAAAAACTTAACAAAAAAGGATAACGGGACCGCAATGTCGCCGCAAAAAAAATTAAGAGACCGTCTCAGCAAGAACGAAATCCTACTCGCCCCAGGCGTCTATGATGCCTTTGGCGCGATGATGGGGGAGCGCGCAGGGTTCGACGCGCTTTATCTTTCCGGCGCCTCAATCGCCTATACGAGATTAGGGCGGCCCGATATCGGCTTGGTAACGGCTGAAGAATTGACCAGCGTTGTCGGCACCATCCGCGAGCGCAGTTCTCTACCTTTGATCGTCGATGCAGATACCGGTTTTGGCAATGCGCTCAACGTGCAACGCACAGTCAAAATGCTTGAGCGCAATGGTGCTTCCGCCATTCAACTCGAAGATCAGTCTTTGCCCAAAAGATGTGGTCATCTGGCTGGCAAAACTTTGGTGAGTGCCGAAGAAATGAACGGTAAAATCAAAGCGGCTTTGGATGCGAGAACCGATGACGACACGGTCATCATTGCCCGGACAGATGCCATCGCTGTTGAAGGTTATGACAAAGCGCTAGAGCGTGCTCAGGGTTATGTCGAAGCGGGCGCCGATGTGTTGTTCATTGAAGCCTTTCAGGATGAAAGCCAAATTACCACGGCTATTGAGCGGTTTGGGGGCAGCATTCCACAATTGGTCAATATGGTTGAGGGCGGTAAGACACCTCTTAAACCTGCCAGTGAGCTCGAAGAAATGGGTTTCTCGATTGTTATTTACCCAGGTGCCCTGGTGCGCGTTCTGGCCCACGCCGCGGATCAGTATTTCGCCCATCTCAAAGAACACGGCACAACCAAGGACTATCAGCAAAACATGTTTGATTTTGACGCCTTGAACGATCTTCTTGGCACGGCGCAGATGTTGGAAATCGGTGACAAATATAAAGATGGAGGTGACTGACATGGCCCAACTCGATCCCGTCATGCTGGCCGTCCTTAAAGGACGCCTCGAACAAATCGCCGATGAAATGGATGCAACGCTTTTCAGGAGCGCCTTCAATCCAATCATTGCCGAAGCCCATGATGCCAGCCACGGTCTCTATCATGCCGAAACCGGCGAGACCCTGATCCAAGGAAAATCCGGCTTACCGGTTTTTGTTGGTGCGATGTCCTTCGCTGTCAAAGCTGTCATCGATAAAGTCAAAGCCGAAAGTATCGAACAGCATCCAGGCGACGTTTTTATTTTCAATGACCCGTATGAGGGCGGCACCCATTTATCAGACTTCAAACTGGTCCGACCGTTTTTTCGGGGTGATAAGATTTTTTGCTATCTGGCCTCGGTCGGTCACTGGCATGATGTCGGCGGCAATGTGCCGGGTAACTATAATCCGGTGGCAACGGAGTGCTATCAGGAGGGCATGCTGATCCCGCCGGTTCACCTCTATAAAAAAGGCGAACTCAACGAAGACATTGTTGCCATCTTGCAATCCAATTCGAGATTGCCTGGTAGCCTCTATGGCGATCTCAACGGGCAAGTCAGCGCGCTGGAACTTGGCGAGCAACGACTGGGCGACTTACTCGAAGAATATGGCGAAGATCAGGTAACAGCTGCGCTGGTCGAATTGAAGAAAAGTGCCGCCAAGCTTATGGCGAGCTATATCAGCGACCTGCCGGACGGCACCTATGCCGCAGAAGATTGGCTCGACAATGACGGCATCATTGACGAGCCGCTCAAAGTTGGCCTTGATCTGATTATTTCGGGCGACCGCATGACCTTGGATTTCTCCCGGACGTCTAAGGCGTGTGCGGGGCCGGTAAATATTTCCAAATCCACCTGTATTGCCTCCTGTTACGTTGCGCTTAAACATATTTTTCGCGACGTTCCCGCCAATGCCGGTGTGTTGGAGCCAATCGATTTTGTCATTCCAGAAGACAGCCTTTTAAGCGTTATGCGTCCCAAGCCGGTCGGCGGTTATACCGAAACCATTCTTCGCGTAATTGATGTGATGTTCCAGGTTATCTCGCAGATCGCACCCGACATGACGAATGGCTGCGCCTATGGCACAATCAACGCGCTTTCGATGGCAGGGTACCGGAAAAACGGTGCGCGTTGGGTGATGTTCTCCTTCTTTGGTGGCGGTCATGGCGGCCATCCCAATGGCGACGGCCTCAATCACGGCAACGCGCCGATCTCAACCGCAACCATACCACCGCTTGAAATCCTGGAAGCAGCTTATCCGGTGCGCTTTACCCAATGGGCGCTCCGGCCGGACAGTGGCGGGCCGGGCCGAAATCGCGGTGGCTGCGGCGCTGTCTATGAAATTGAATTACTGGAAGAAAAGGCCGATGCCTTCTTGTTCGGTGAACGCGGCAAATACGCCCCCGCTGGTGTCGTGGGCGGCCAGCCGGGCGCTTTAAACAAATTCACCTATCCGGATGAAAACGGCGAAGACGCCGAGCCCCCTATGGTCTCAAAAATGGTCGGTATTCATCTCGATCGAGGCCAGCGCGTGCGCCTGGAAACACCGGGCGGTGGCGGCTATGGCGATCCGTTGGAGCGTGACCCGAAGGCGGTCGCGGAAGATGTCCGGCTGGGTTACGTCACGCCAGAGGCAGCAGCAACTTTTTACAAATGTGCCATATCCGAGAACGGCGTTTTAGATAGTGCCGCAACCGATCGGATGCGGGGAGAAAACTAAGCGATGCCAAAAGATCAAAATGGAGATCAAACAGTTGTCGGCGTCGATGTCGGCGGCACTTTCACGGATGTATTTTTTCTGAACGAAACAGATGGCTCCTGCGACGTTGCCAAGGTCCCATCCACCCGAGAAGATCAATCCGTTGGCATTCGCGAGGGCATTGCCCAGCAACGCGATGATTTATCCGAAGTCTCACTTATCATTCATGGCACGACCGTCGGCACAAATGCCCTATTGGAGCGCAAGGGCGCAAAGACCGGGATCATTACGACCAAAGGGTTCAAAGACGTTATCGAGATGCGTCGCCGCGACCGTCCCGAGACCTGGGGGCTTTGGGGTATGTTTGAGCCGGTCGTCCCCCGCGATCTCCGCGTTGAGGTGGATGAGCGCGTGCTGGCCGATGGCACGTTGCATACTGAGGTTAATCTTGACGACGTTAAGCAAGCTGCTCAAACACTGCTGGAACGTGGGGCTCAATCGGTCTGTATCTTTTTTATGAACAGCTATGCCAATGCATCAAATGAGCAAGCTGCCATTGAAGTGGTTAAAGATATTTGGCCCAACGAGCATATTACCTCATCCTCGGAGATCCTGCCGGAGATCAGAGAGTTCGAGCGCTGCTCAACCGCAACTTTAAATGCTTATCTCCAGCCACCGATCGGCGATTATCTCGAACGCCTCGAAGGCGGTCTGCGGGATGGCGGCTTTGGCGGGGAAGTGCTTATTGTGCAATCGAATGGCGGCGTAATGTCAGTTGATACGGCACGCTCCTTTCCGGTCAGAACCGCTCTTTCCGGCCCCGCTGCGGGTGTCATTGCCGGTGCTCATATTGGTGACAGTGCGGGCTTCCCCAATCTTATTACCTGCGACATGGGCGGCACCAGTTTTGACGTTTCCCTGGTGGCGGATGGTGAAAGTGCGCTTGCAGCCCAGACTGCCGTTGATTTTGGCATGGTTGTTCGCACCCCGATGATTGAGATCACGACCATCGGTGCCGGTGGCGGCTCGATCGCCTGGGTTGACCGCGGTGGCTTATTGCAAATTGGCCCGGAGAGTGCCGGCTCTGACCCCGGGCCGGTTTGTTATGGTCTTGGCAATGATCGGC
>Ga0233429_1004601_pt1 | contig 12020 bp, 6 predicted proteins | sample SI_118_April2016_3_FD_179879 | JGI IMG/M metagenome (GOLD analysis project Ga0233429, IMG submission 179879) | Seawater microbial communities from Saanich Inlet, British Columbia, Canada - SI_118_April2016_135_MG | ecosystem: Environmental > Aquatic > Marine > Inlet | place: Canada: British... | reverse complement strand
AAATCTTTGAAAGAAGTTTTAGGGGATAAAGGAACAATTATAACTTATAATCAATCTTTTGAAATATCTCGTTTAAGAGAAATGGCTTCTGCTTATCCTGAATATAAAGATTGGGTAGAAAATGTTGTTGCTCGTGTGGTTGATTTGATTATTCCGTTTAGAAATTTTCATTATTACAATCCAAAACAGAAAGGTAGTTGTGGATTGAAGAAAGTTTTACCTGCGATTGTTGGTAAAGACTATTCTAAATTAGAAATATCTGATGGAGATACTGCTTCATTATCTTATTTGAGTATGATTTATGCAGATAATGGAGATTGTCGTAAGGACTTATTGAAGTATTGTAAGTTGGATACGGAAGCGATGGTTTGGATTGTAGAAAAGTTGAAAGAAGTGATTAAATGAAAATGGCAAACATAGATAACGTAAATAGAATATTTGGAGACGATTTGAGAAAACATCTAAATAAGAAATCTAAATTAAAGCTATGTGCAGCATATTTTTCTATGTATGCATTTTCAGAACTTAAAAAAGAATTATCTCAGGTAAAAGAATTTTCATTTCTATTTAACTCACCAACATTTCTTAAAGAAAAAGAACAGAAAAAACAACAAAAAGAGTTTTTTATACCTCCATTTTTAAGAGAAAGAACTATTGCTGGTGGAGAATTTGAAATAAAACTAAGAAATGGTTTAAGTCAAAAAGCAATCGCTAGGGAATGTAAAGAATGGATTGAAAAAAAATGTACTTTTAAATCATTCAAGAACAAGATTAGAACTAATAACGGGATTTTCATAGATAACCCTGATGAAACAATTGTTTATCCTGGATTTGATAGTTTTACTGCTGATGGGCTTGGTTATACAAAAAATGATAACCTCATTAATCCTATTATTCCAAAGTTAGATGGGGAGAGTGCAAAACAATATATTGACCAATTTAATCAAATATGGGACAATAAGGAATTAGTTCATGATGTGACTGATCAAGTTATTAATTATATCTCTTCCGTACATAAAGAGAATTCTCCTGAATATCTTTATTATATCACTCTCTATAATATATTTAATGAATTCTTAGATGATATTAATGAAGATAACTTAGCAAATGAAAAGACTGGATTTAAAGATACAGAAATTTGGAATACTGCATATAACTTTCAAAAAGATGCTATACTTGGAGCAATAAATAAATTAGAAAAATATAATGGGTGTATTCTTGCTGACGGTGTTGGTCTTGGTAAAACATTTACTGCATTAGGAATCATAAAATATTATGAATTAAGAAATAAACAAGTTTTAGTTTTATGTCCTAAACGATTATCTGAAAATTGGACAATGTTTAAGTCTAATTATAAGACTAATTTATTAATCAAAGATAGGTTCAATTATGATGTTCTTTATCATACAGATTTATCACGAGATTCTGGAGAAAGTAATGGTCTAAATCTTGAATTAATTAACTGGGGGAATTACGATTTAGTTGTAATTGATGAAAGCCATAATTTTAGAAACAATAATTCCAGAGCAGATAGGGACACTAGATATCAAAGTTTAATGAAACAAGTCATCAAATCAGGAGTTAAAACCAAAGTTATGATGTTATCTGCAACTCCAGTTAATAATCGCTTTTTAGATTTAAAAAATCAACTTGCTTTAGCCTATGAAGGAGATTCTGAAAATATTCATAGGGAACTGAATATTACTAAAGATATTGAATCCGTTTTTAAAGACGCACAAACGGTGTTTAACAGATGGTCAAAATTAGATGAATCTGAAAGAACTACTAAAAAATTATTAGAGTCTTTAAGTTTTGATTTTTTTGAATTATTAGACTCAGTAACAATCGCACGTTCAAGAAAACACATCTTAAAATATTATGACACAAAAGATATTGGTAAATTCCCAAAAAAGAATAAACCACAAAATGAAGCTTTTGAATTGACTGATATAAAAGATTTTTTATCATTCAAAGATATTTTTAACACTTTAAGTTCATTGAATTTAGAAATTTATACACCATCTAAATGGATTCTTCCTGATAAAAAGGAGTTTTATGAAGAGAAATATGATACTATCTTGAAAAACAAGTCTTCTTTAAAACAATCCACTAGGGAAACAGGAATCATGAAATTAATGAGAGTCAATCTTCTTAAAAGATTAGAAAGTAGTGTTGAATCATTTAGAATTACATTAACTAAATTAGATAATAATATTTCTAAAACATTAAAATCAATTGATTCTTTTAATAAAGGTGGTTCTGGAGATATAAAAGCAGTTGATTTAAGTAATTTTAAAGAAGGAGATATTGAGGATGAAGATTTTGATATTGGTTTTAATATCGGAACAAAGATTAAAATTCACTTAGGAGATATGGATGTTTTATCTTGGGAGAGAGAATTAAAACAAGATCATAAAATCATTTCTGGTTTATTAGAAGAAGTTAAAAAAATAACTCCAACAAAAGATAGCAAACTAAATAATCTTATTAAGTTAATTGAAAACAAGATTGAAAATCCAATAAATGGTAATAATAGAAAAGTACTCATTTTTTCCGCATTTGCAGACACTGTGCATTATCTTTATGAACATGTTTCGGATTACTTTTTGAAAAAACATGAATTACATTCTGCTTCTGTAAGTGGGAGCGGTAGTAATAAAACAACACTGGATATTGGAAAGAATGACATGAATCGTATTTTAACTTGTTTTTCACCTATTTCTAAACAAAAAGAAGAAATTGGTTTGAAAATTAATGGAGACATTGATATTTTAATAGCCACGGATTGTATTTCGGAAGGTCAAAACTTACAAGATTGTGATTATTTAATCAATTATGATATCCATTGGAATCCAGTTAGAATTATTCAAAGATTTGGAAGAATAGATAGAATTGGTTCTAGAAATGATTTTATTCAATTAGTCAATTTTTGGCCACCTGTTGATCTTGACGAATACATTAATTTAAAATCAAGAGTTGAAGGTAGAATGATTTCCGTTAATCTTGCAAGTGGCGGAGAAGAGAATGTAATCTCTAAAGAACACTCAGTTGAATTGGATTATCGTTATAAGCAATTAAACAAACTTAAACAAGAAGTAGTAGATTTAGAAGATATGGAAAATGGAATTTCTATTACGGATTTAGGGTTAAATGATTTTAGAATAGATTTAGTCAACTATTTTAATGAAAATGGAGAAATGAAAAATGTTCCATTTGGATTACATGCAGTAGTTGGTCAGAATGAATATTTTAAACCAGGAGTGATTTATGTTTTGAAAAACATTAATCAAAATGTTAATATTAACAAAACAAATAGATTACATCCATTTTACTTAGTATATATCTCTTCAGAAGGAGAAATAGTATCTAATCATCTTGATGTTAAAAAAACATTAGATATCTTTAGAGCATTGGCAAAAAATAAATCAGATCCAGAATATGATAAATGTAAAGATTTTAATGAAGAAACCAAAGATGGTTCTAAAATGAACAAATATTCTGATTTGTTGCATCAATCAATTCAATCCATTATTTCTGTTAAAGAACAACAGGATCTAAATAGTATATTCACAGCAGGAGGAACATCAATTAGTTCAGAGAAAATTAAAGGACTTAATGATTTTGAACTGATTGGATTTTTGGTGATAAAATGATGTTCCCTAAATCTACTAAACTTGTAAAAAATATCCCTAAAAATACTTTTTATGAAAGAGCAGATATGACTCCAAGTGTTAAAAGGAAGTTTGTGGATTATGTTATTTCTATTTATTTGGCACATAAATTATCTAAAGATACTCTTAACATAAAACCTACAAAAAATGTTGAAGAGATATTTGTTTTTGAGATAAAATTAAAAGAGATAAAATACTTGGATAAGATTGAAGATATTTTATCAGTAATTGATAAATCAATCCCCTATCCTATTTTGTTTGTGATTTTATTTGATGATAAAGAAGTAATGTATAAAATTGCATATAAACAAAGAAATAAAGTTGATGCAGATAAAAGTGTAGTTGATGTATATTTATCTTTAGATAAACTTGAATTGAATAAAAAGATATTTAACTCATTGAATTTAGAGATATTTTATGAAAGATTACTTCGTTTGTTTTTAGAAGGTTATGATAAATTAGATATTGCAGAAGCAATATATAAATATAAGAACAAACTTGCTTTAACTAAAGAATTAGAAATGTTAGAAAAGAAGGTAATTCAAGAGAAACAGCCAGATAGGCAATATGAATTACACAAACAAATAAAAAGTATTAAGAAAGAGTTAAAGAATCATAATTAAGAGGTATAAAAATGGAAAAACTAAACCTAAAAACAAAAGATCTTAATCAAGAAAATATCCTGAAATTAACAGAATTATTCCCTGAATTACTTACTGAAGTTGAAAAAGATGGTGAGTTAGTTAAAACAATTGATGTTACTAAACTAAAAAAATTAGTTGGAGATTTTGCTGACAGTTCTGATGAAGTGTATGAATTAACTTGGGCTGGGAAAAATAAATCTCGGCAAAAAATTGTCAAACCAATCAATAAAACATTAAGACCTGTTCCTGAAGATTCTGTTGATTTTGAAAATACTGAGAATTTGTATATTGAAGGAGATAATTTTGAAGTCTTGAAATTATTACAAGAATCTTATCTAAATAAAGTCAAGATGATCTATATTGATCCACCATATAATACTGGTAAAGATTTTGTGTATAAAGACAATTTTTCCATGAGTAAAGAAGATTATGATTCCGAAACTGGAGCAGTTGATGAAGAAGGGAATAAGTTATTTAAGAATACTACAACTAATGGAAGATTTCATTCAGATTGGCTTTCTATGATGTATGAGAGGCTAGTTATTGCAAAAGATTTGCTGAGGGATGACGGAGTTATCTTTATTTCTATAGATGATAATGAAGTTGATAACTTGAGAAAGGTTTGTGATGAGATTTTTGGTGAAAATCATGTTGATACAATGGTTTGGAGAAAGAGTGGAGATGGAAGAGATGGTAAAATGAAGAATACCGAAACATTCAGAAAAGACCATGAATATGTAGTTGTATGTTTTAAAGACGTCCAGAAGTTAAACAAAATTATTGAAAAACCCAATTTTAAAGGAGATTATTCCAACGCAGATAATGACCCTAGGGGTGATTGGTTATCTGGAAGTATTTCTCGTTCAGATGAAGCATCAAACCCAGAAAGTGATAAATATTATACAGTAATCTCCCCAACTGGGAAGAAAACAACCCGACAATTTGAAATTCACAAAGAGGAATTTGACAAATTAGATGCTGACAAAAGAATATCTTGGGGAAGTACCGGAGATGCTGTTCCAAGGATTAAAACATTTATTAACGAAGATCGTAGTATAACTGCATATTCCATATTGCTTACAAAAGGAACTACTACTGAAGGAAAAGAAGAGCTAAGAAAATTATTTGAAATTAATGATAAAAAAGACATTTTTGATAACCCAAAACCAACTGAATTAATGAGGACTTTAACACAACTTGGCACCGAAAAAGATTCATTAGTATTGGATTTTTTTGCGGGAAGTAGTAGTTTAGCTCATGGTTTATTATTACAAAATGCAAAGGATGAAGGAAATCGGAAATTCATCATGGTCCAATTAAATGAAAATCTTGATGATAATTTAAAAGTAGCAGATAAATTCTCTAAAGATACAATTGAGAATTCTGTGGGATTTTTAGATTCAATAAATAAACCTCATTTACTAACTGAAATTGGCAAAGAACGTATCAGAAGAGCTGCTAAAAAAATCAAAGAGGATAATAAAGATAAAGACTTGTCCAAAATAGATTTTGGCTTCAGAGTATTCAAATTAGATTCTTCTAACATGAAAGATGTTTATTACAATCCAAAAGAGATTGATCAAAGAACATTAAAGAATTTTAAAGATAACATCAAGGATGATAGAACAGATAAAGATTTACTCTATCAAGTATTATTAGAGTTAGCAATTCCAATCTCTGCTAAAGTGAAAGAAGAGAAAGTAAATAAGAAAACAATTTACAGAGTAAATGAAAACTTCTTAATAGCTTGTTTTGAGGAAAATGTTGATTTAGAAACAATTAAACAAATAGCAGAACTTAAACCATTAAGAATTGTTTTTAAAGATTCTTCATTTAAGGATGATGCTACTAAAGTCAATTGCGATGAATATTTAAAGAATAAGCTCCCAAATACGAGTGTTAAGGTAATTTAAAGAATAAGCTCCCAAATATGAGTGTTAAGGTAATTTAAAGATGAATAAATTAAACATGAAAACTAAAGATTTAATTGAAGAGAATATTAAATTAGCTGAAAAGATATTTCCTCAAACTATTACCGAAATAGAAAGAGATGGAAAATTAATAAAAACAGTAAATCTTGAGGTTTTTAAGAAATTATTTGGTGATTTTGCAGATAGTTCTGATGAAGTATATGAATTAACTTGGGCAGGTAAGAATAAATCTCGGCAAAAGATAGTAAAGCCAATAAATAAGACATTAAGACCAGTTCCTGAAGATTCCGTAGATTTTGAAAATACTGAGAATTTGTATATTGAAGGAGATAATTTTGAAGTTTTGAAGTTATTACAAGAATCTTATTTGAATAAGGTTAAGATGATCTATATTGATCCTCCGTATAATACTGGTACATCAATGATCTATTCTAATGATTTTAGTCAATCACAGGAAGAATATGATGAGTCTGTTGGTGCAGTTGATGAAGAAGGAAATAAGTTATTTATGAATACTGAAACTAGTGGACGATTTCATTCTAACTGGTTAAATATGATGCATGAGCGAATTGTAGTTGCTAAAGATCTACTTAGAGATGATGGTTTTATGGCAATTGCAATTGACCATAATGAACTTGCCAATTTAATTGTAATGTGTGATAATATCTTTGGCGAAATTAACAGATTAGGAATAGTTACTGTGGTTCATAAACCAGAAGGTAGAAATCAAGAAAAGTTTTTTGGAACTAGTAATGAATTTATGTTAGTTTATGCAAAGGAAAGATCTCAAGCCAATTTTAATAATGTTGTTTTAGATGAAGAAAAAGCCAGATTATTTGATAAAGAAGATGATGATGGCAAATATAAATTAAATAATTATATCCGGTTGGGAGGTGGTGATCAAAATCTTAGAGTGAATAAACCACACTTTTTTTATCCTGTTTATGTTAGTTCAAATCTAAAAGATATTTCTCTTGATAAAAAAGAAGGTTATACTAAAGTATTACCTATAACAACATCGGGTCAAGAAAGAACATGGAAAACTAAAAAAGAAAGTATGTCTGATAAAATAAGAAATAATGAAATACTTGCTGAGAAGGATAATAAAAATAAATTGCAAATATTTGAAAAATATAGGGAGAATCAAGTAATAAAAACCCACTGGGTTGATAAAAAATATAATGCCATTAATCAAGGTACGAAAATACTAGATAGTTTATTTGGAAAAAGATTTTTTGATTTTCCAAAACCACTACCATTAATAATTGATATATTAAAATTAACAACCGGTGAAAATGACATCATTCTTGATTTTTTTGCTGGATCTGGAACAACTGCACATGCTGTAATGCAAATGAATTCTGATGATGGTGGTAATAGAAAATTTATAATGATTCAAATACCAGAAGAGACAAATATTCAATCAGAGGCATACAAAGCAGGGTATAAAACAATCTCTCAAATTAGTATGGACCGTATCAAAAAATCATCTGAAAAAATTAAAAAAGAATTTAAAGTAAAATTTAAACAGAAGAAATTAGGAAAAGATAATGATAAAGCAGAATTAGATTTTGGTTTTAGAGTATTCAAACTTGATTCTTCTAATATGAAAAATGTTTATTACAATCCAAAAGAAATTGATCAAAGAACATTATCAAACTTTAAAGACAACATCAAAGAAGATAGGACTGATAAAGATTTACTTTATCAAGTGTTGCTAGAATTAGCAATTCCAATTTCAGCTAAAGTAAAGGAAGAGAAAGTGAATAAGAAAACCATTTACAAAGTTAATGAGAACTTCTTGGTAGCTTGTTTTGAAGAAAATGTTGATTTAGAAACAATTAAACAGATAGCAGAACTTAAACCATTAAGAATTGTCTTCAAAGATTCTTCATTTAAGGATGATGCTACTAAAGTTAATTGTGATGAATATCTGAAGAATAAACTCTCAAACACAATTGTTAAGGTAATCTAAAATGGTCGTTAAAGAAGTTAAAAAAGAAGCAACAGGAAAAAGACCCTCTGTTTTAAGTGAGTGGTATCGAAGAAGATTAGGAAGAGATGTGGCTATTTCTGATATTGATTGGGTTATAACCTCAATATCCAATAAAGATATTGCAAATAGATACTTAATAATAGAAGAGAAAACAATATCAACTAGTGAACAACTTTTGATAGGCTTAGGCCAAGCAAGAAGTCTAAAAGAAGTAAAAAAAGATATTGTAAAAGCAAGTATTCCAATTTTGGTTATTTTTGTTGAAAATCATGATATGTCTCAAGGAGTATGGTTATATGAATTTAATGAAAAAAATATTGATGATAAATCTAATTGGTGTCAAGTAGGTCAATCTTGGTATGTTGATGTTAAAAAATATTCTAATAATTATACTGAAGAAGAATTAATTAAAATATTATTAAGTAAAATAGGAAGTAAACTAAGATGAAGCTTAAATTCAAAAGACAACAATTTCAGATAGATGCACGTGATGCTGTCTGTGATGTTTTTGAAGGACAAGGTACGGATTCATTCAAATATTTATTTGGACGGAAGAAAGGTGGTTTAACCGATTTTGGAGCAGATTCTAACATCTATGCTTGGAAGAATGGTAAAATCTCACTATCTGATGAAACATTACTCAATAACATTAAAAAAATCCAAAAAAAACATGATATTAAACAATCCACTCAATTAGAAGGAGATGGAGTAAATCTTACTACTGAGATGGAAACTGGAACTGGTAAGACTTATGTTTACATTAATTCTATTTTTGAATTAAACAAAAGATATGGGTGGACTAAATTTATTGTTGTCGTTCCAAGTATTGCAATTAGAGAAGGAGTTGCTAAGTCATTTCAAATAATGGAAGATCATTTTGCAACATTATATGGTAAAAAGATTAGGCATTTTATATTCAATTCTTCTAAACCTACACAAATTGAATCTTTTGCTACAAATAGCGGAATTAATGTTATGGTTATTAATAATCATGCTTTTAATAAGAAAGATACCAATAATATGTATAAAAAAACAGAAAGAGGAGCAAAATTAATTGATTATATTTCTGGAACTAACCCTATAATGATTATTGATGAACCTCAGTCTGTTGAAGGTAAAAGTACAAAATTAGCAATGAAAGATTTTAATTCATTATTCACTTTAAGATATTCTGCAACACATAGAGAGACTTATAATATGATCTATAGATTAGATGCGGTTGATGCTTTTAACAAAAAATTGGTTAAACAAATTAATGTTAAAGGTATTGATATTAAAGGAACAACTGCAACTCATAGTTATTTATATCTTGAAGGAATTGACATTAGTAAAACACAATATCCTAAAGCTAGAATTGAACTTGAAATTAAGCAAGTTAATGGAGTTGTGAAAAAAACAAGGAACATTAAACGTGGAGATGATTTATTCTCTTTATCTGACGGACTTCAACAATATAAGGGATATAAAGTGTCGGATATTACGGTGGATAAAGTGTCTTTTACAAATGGAATTAATCTTACTATTAGTGATGTTTTAGGGAATATTAATGAAGAACATAAAAGAAGAATCCAAATTAGGGAAACTATTAGATCTCATTTGAATAAAGAAAAAAATCTTTATAAAAAAGGGATTAAGACCATTTCACTTTTTTTCATTGATGAAGTAAAAAAATATAGAAATTATGATGAAGAAGGGAACTCTCTGCAAGGAAAATATGCTCAATTATTTGAAGAAGAATATTTACAATTAATCAAATCTTATAAAAAAGAAGAACCAGATTATGTTAATTATCTTAATTCAATTACTCCTGAAGAAACTCATGAAGGTTATTTTTCTATAGATAAGAAAGGAAAATTAACTAATCCTAAAGAAACTGGCCGAGGAGAAAATAAAACTTGTGATGATGTTAGTGCTTATGATTTGATTATGAAAAGAAAAGAATTGTTACTTGATTTAAAACAAAAAACAAGATTTATTTTTTCACATTCAGCTCTTAGAGAAGGTTGGGACAATCCCAATGTTTTCCAGATTTGCGTTTTAAGAAATACTGACCCAAAAGAAGTAAGAACTAGGCAAGAAGTTGGAAGAGGATTACGTTTATGTGTAAATCAACAGGGTGAAAGAGTTGATGAAGAATTTGAAGGATTAGATTTTACTCAGGCAAATATATTGACAATTATTGCTAATGAATCATATGAAGATTTCGCACATGGACTTCAAAATGAGTTTAGTAAGAATATTAGAGATAGACCATCAAAATTAACAGCTGAATTTTTAATGAAAAAATCTATTGCTGGTGAGAAAATATCTGATTCAGTTGCTAAAGCAATAGTGTATGATTTTACTATTAATCAATACATTGATGAAAATGGTACATTAACTCAGAAATATCATGATGATCGTGAATCTGGAGAAGTAAAAATAAGAGATGAGCTTAAAGACAAAACTGAGGAAATTGTTAAAGTAATAAGAGAATTATATGATAACACTATAAAAGTTCATAACGAGGATGATTCAAGTAAAATCAAAAATAAAATTAATAGTACTAATTTTAATTCAAAAGAATTTAAAAAATTATGGGAATATATTAATTCAAAAAGCACATATACTGTTGATTTTAAAACTAATAAGTTAATTAAAAATTCTGTTAAAGAAATTAACGAGAGATTAGATGTGGTTAAAATTCTTGCTGAAACAAAAGAAGGACAAATGAAAAGAACTGCATTAAAAGCAGAGGATTTCAAAAGAAATAGTGCTTTTGGGAAAGAAACAATCAAGTCAGAAAGTGTTAAAGAAGGTGTTTCAGAATCAATAAAAGATGATTGGATTGGAAGAATTGTAACTGAAACAAAACTAACGAGATTAACAGTAATTGAAATTTTATCAAAAATAAATCAAGAAAAATTTGATTTAATTAAACAAAACGCAGTTGATTTTGTTATTAGGATCTCTAAAATAATCAATGATGAAAAAGCAGAGATTATACATGAGAATATTGAATATCATAAAACAAAAGAAAGAATACCCATAGATATTTTTGAAAAAAGTATTTTAAGTAATGGAAAGTTTATTGATTTAAACAAATACATCTATGATTATTTGATTTATGATTCTGATGTTGAGAAGAAGCTTGCTAAGAATATTGACGATTCTATAGAAGTTTCTGTATTTTCTAAACTTCCTAAAGGAGAATATGTTATTTATACTCCAGTTGGTAAATTTAGTCCTGATTGGATGATAGTATTTGATAAGGATAAAGTGAAATATGCTTATTTTGTTATTGAAACTAAAGGAAGTGCAAGAAAACTTGATTTAAGGGGCGTTGAAAGGATAAAAATAGAATGTGCAAAAAAACATTTTCAAGCAATTTCAGATGGAAATGTTAAGTTTGATGCAGTGAGTAGTTTTGATGAGTTGAGAAATAAGATTGAATTAATTTAATTTCCACCCATTTTCTTCCATGCTTCTTTATATCTCTTTAATTCTAATTTTTCCTCTTTTCTGAACTTCTCATCTTCTTTTCTTTCTTGCTCATCTTCTTTCTTTTTGTATTCTAGGTTTTTCTTGTATTGTTTAGGATTAAGTTCTAACCAAATAGCTTCCCATTGCTTTGGATATTTATTAGGAAATCCATTTAGCATATAGCCAGTAACCATGCCATAAGTTTTTCTCTGTGCTAAACCCTCAATTTTCATGAGATTTTCAACGTATTCCCGATTCCCCCATTTAGTCTTTTTTAGTTCAGCTTTGACGAAGTCAGATTTTATGTTTGTGTAGG
>Ga0233429_1004596_pt1 | contig 12045 bp, 10 predicted proteins | sample SI_118_April2016_3_FD_179879 | JGI IMG/M metagenome (GOLD analysis project Ga0233429, IMG submission 179879) | Seawater microbial communities from Saanich Inlet, British Columbia, Canada - SI_118_April2016_135_MG | ecosystem: Environmental > Aquatic > Marine > Inlet | place: Canada: British... | reverse complement strand
GACTTTGTCTTGGTATAATGTAACAATTACAGGTACAGCAATGGCACCTTGAGTTTTTTCAACATATTTTTTGGTTCTTTCAATTTGTTTTTTTACAGCACTAGTTAATGATGAAGTGCTATATCGTTTCCAATGTTTACAGTCAATCAGAATTGCAATTCCCAATCTAATCCCAACTACATCAATTTCCATTCTAGGTTTTGTCAACATCATATTTTTTATCACTGCAAAATCTTTTGAGGACAATATTTCAGCAGTTAATCCCTCAAAATCTCTCCAATCAAGAGCAATTGAAATATCATCGATAGGAAATCCTTTTTCAAGTAAAGCAACTGCAATTTTTAATTTATCCGATACTTCAAAATAATAAAAATTATTTTTTTTTGAACCTATATCATTTTTTATAAATTCATCCAAAATGGTTTTTGAATCATTTGAATTAATTTTTGTAACAGCTGAAAAATCCCGAACAGATACACCTCCAGGAATAATACCATGTAATCCAACTGTCATTTTAGGATGAATTTTCATCTGAATGCTGAGATACATGAAAGGAATTTAGGTTTTAGGGGATAAGAATTTCAGGGTATAATGATATAGGTTTTATTACAAGCATCTTAAATTAACAATATGAAAAAATTGCTAGTAGTCATACTAGCTTTAACAATGATTACAGTTTTGCAAAGTAATTCTTTTGCAGAAAAAAATACATATTTTGATTCGATCAAATTTATTCAATATTTAGATGAAAATACAGCACTTGAAGAAGTGAGAAATGGAAATCTTGATGTATATTATTACACAATTTCTCCAGATAGACTAGAAACACACCAAGCAAGAGAAGGATTGCAAGTTTTTGATTCTACAGGAATTTCATACAGTCTACTAACAAACCCGGCAGAATCTGAAAAATTTAATCCTTTTTCAAGTAAAGAAATTAGATTTGCGTTAAACTATCTCATAGATAGAAAATTAATTGTTAATGAATTAATGGGAGGATATGGTGCAGTCATCACATCATATTATAGTCCATCTGAACCAGAGTATCTTACAATAATTGAGCAATCAGAATCATATAATTTCAAATATAATCCAGGACTCGCAAATGAAATTTTTACCAAAGTTCTAACTGAAAAAGGCGCAAAAAAAATCAACAACAAATGGGAAATTAATGGTGAACCCATAGAGATGTCTATTTTTATTAGAAGTGATGATCCAGTCAGAAAATCAATTGGGGAAATTTTATCAGTAGAACTTGAAAAGATTGGATTCATTGTCAAAAAAGATTTTGGAGATCTTAACAAAGCATTTGTGGTAGTGTATGGTTCAAACCCATCAGATATGAAATGGAGTCTATACACTGAAGCTTGGGGACGTTCTGCATTTGTAAAATATGACTCTATAGGACTAGCACAAATGTATTCTCCTTGGTTTTCAAATATGCCAGGATTCAACGACCCATCATATTGGAATTATAAAAATGACAAACTAGATGAATTGACTCAAAAAATTTATTCTGCTGAATTTGATACATCAAAACAAAGAGAGCAATTAATTCAAGAAGCAGTCACTGAAGGGGTAAATGAATCAGTGAGAATTTTTCTAGCAAGTAAAGTCAATCAATATGTTGCAAATGAAAAAGTAAGTGGAATAGTAAATGATTTTGGTGCAGGAGTACCTAGTAGATTTACACCCATAAATGCCCAAAGTGATGAGGATGAATTTGTGATTGGTGTAAAGCAGATTTATCAAGGTGCATGGAATCCAATTATGGGTTTAACTGATACCTATAGTAGGCATATTTGGGGGATTATTTCTGATCCTGGAACATTCAAGCACCCATTTACTGGGGAAACATTCCCTGTTAGAGTAGATTGGCAAGTTGAAACTGCAGGGCCAAATGATAAATTAACAGTTCCACAAAAATCAATTATTTGGAATCCAACATTACAAAAATGGGAAAATATTTCTCAAGGAACTGTTGCAACAAGTAAAGTAACATTTGATTTTAAATTTAGTAATTGGCATAATGGAGAAACGATGGATATGAATGATATTTTACATTCATTATACTTTACAATAGATTGGGGAACACAAGTAGATGAAAACGATAAAACTTTTGATACAGAATATACCCCCAGAGCTGCACAAATGATTGAATCAATCATAGGAGTTAATCAAATTGATGTAGATACACTTGAGGTGTATGTAGATTATTGGCATTTTGATGAAGGAGAGATTGCAGAATGGGGAGATACTTGGAGTGTAATGCCTTGGGAGATTTCAGTTGCAATGGAGAAAGCAGTAATTGATGGCAAAGTATCATTTTCCAGGTCGGGGGCTACAAATAAAAATATCAACTGGTTATCATTAATTGTCCCAAATGATGCAATTTTGATTAAAAATTATTTGCAAGAATTTAAAGAAGAAAATCATATTCCAACAGCATTCAAAAATGAGAATAAAAATTCAGAATATTATCAAAACAGATATGATTCTTCAATTAATTGGATAGAAAATAACAATCACGCAGTGATAAGTAACGGTCCATTTTATTTAGAATCATATGCACCAGAATCTAGAACAATTACAGTAAAGGCATTTGAAGATGACACATATCCATTTAAAATTGGAAAATGGACTGAATTTGAAAATGTGCAATTTCCAATTATTGAAAAAATTGATTTGAAGAAAATAATAATGAAAGGAGATGAATTGAAAATAGGCATAAAAACAGTGAATTCTGATTCAATTCTATTTTTTTTAACAAACAATGAAGGGGAGTTAATTGAATCAGAAAACATCAAAGTGAGTCAAGATGATATGAGTATCAATTTATCAGCAGAAAAAACAGAGAAATTAGGAATCGGTGCAAACAATATCAAAATATTTGCAATGTCTAATTCAGTTTTAAAACCAGACTATTATGAATCAAGTTTCATTGTAACTAATGAAAAAATTGAATTACCAACTAGCAATATAGATGAAATTGAATTTGCAGAAAACAAAGAGGATTATGTAATTTGGATTATACCAATAATTGTAATTGTTGGGATTATTATTTATCTAAAAAAGAGACAGTCATAATAGATGATAATCTTTTAGAATGGATTCTATTTGGTCTTCATTTTCAAGTTTAGAGTATTCATCTAAGAGGTTTTCATTGAGTTCATAGAATGTATGTCCCCATTTGAATTTGTCAAGTAATTCTAAACTTTGTTCTCTAAATCCTAAAATAAATAATGATGCAGACAATGCTTCAGCAGTTGTAAGTTTATTGAGTTTAGAATAATTTACAGGGTTTCCTGCAAGCAATGGTGGGAGTTTTCGTTTTATTCCATTAAATTTTTTAGAAAATGCATGGTCTGCTAAATTCCAAGAACAGTCAATTCCAACAATTGTATTTATCAAAGATCTGTCTTTTGGGATTAATGTTTTCTCAGAAAAAGGATCCAAAACCATTCCACGATTACCAATTTTTTTTATACTTTGAGCAAGACCAAATTTAACCATCTTAGCTGCCGTACATTTTTTTGGATCATCTTGAAAAAACATCAAAACTTGTAACTTCATATCAATAAATTAGAAAATCAACAGTATTTTGAATTTACTCTAAAGTCTTGAATGTGACTTTATAGTAAAATCTAGACACTTGATCATCTTTGATTACCTCAACATTCCAATTTGAATTAGGTAAAAATTCAGTGGAGGATTCAGGCAATATACTGAATTTTTCTAGGCGTACATCAGGGCCACTATACCGTACGTTAAGATTCATCCCATCAACTTCAACTACATCATAAATTTGTCCAGGTTTTCTAGTTGATTCACTGACTAAACAATCAACATCCGGACCAATTATGCAAATTCCAGATTCACTTGAAACTTTAAGATTTACAGAAGATTCTTCGCCTCTAGTAGGAGTAATCAAAGAACCAGAAAGTACCCTAGGGGAAATAAAAGAAGAATCGTGAGTTTTTTCTTCAGTTAAAATAGAAATTATTTTGTCAGCAATTCTGTTTTCTTTTTCAACTATAGTGTTTAATTTTACAGGAGATGTATTTTCAACTACATTGAACTGTACATATTTTGTTTCAAAGTTGGCATCAACTGATACTTCATACAATCCTATTGAAGATGCAGTGTCAGGAATCATAAATTCATGAACAAATGAACCAGATGGACTAGGCAAAATGGAAGTTATTGGGCCCATGTTTGTTCCACAAATAAATGAGCCACAAGTAATCTCAGAATCAGATTTTTGAATAACACCAACATCATATGCTTCAAGGTAAATCAGTTTGTTTGGTTTTCCAGTAATGATTACAACATCACCAGGATTATATTCAGTTTTGTCAGTAGATACTAAAAGTGAAACAGGGTCATCAATTCCAAAAATAAAATCATTAGCTACACCAAAAATATGCTCAATATGTTTTCCTCCATAAACTGCTTTTACTTTGTAATTACCTTCAGAAAATAGAGTGATTGGTAATTCAAAAGAACTTTCAAAAGTATCTAAATCAGGATAAACATATGATTCAAGCATTTTTTTAAATGGAAAAGACCCATCAACAATTTGAATTAAAACTCTTTCAGGAACCACAAGGCCTTCAGAACCTTGAACCCTTGGAAGAATAGTACCCTCAACAATAAGTTTCTCACCAGCTTTGTACAATGACTTTGATGTAGAAACTGTGAAAGAAGGGACTACCAATTCATCAAATTCGGGATTTGGAGATACTTTAAAGTAAAGATCAGTAGATTGCCCTGGATTTGCTAAATGTATTTTGTACAGACCAAAATTAGAAGGAGATGTAGAACGGTCATTTCCAACTATAGCCGTTTTTTCATATGCAGGTGTCATCCACTCCCATGTAAAGAAGCCACCAGTATTAACAAATATTCCAGAGGTATTGGTATCACCACTAGGTTTGAAAACAGTGACAGTTATTCCTCGAGAATCAATGGTAGGAACACCAAGTAATCCAGTAATGGTTACTTTTTCACCTAAACCATATACAGATTTATCCAAAGAAGCTTGTATTGAAGGATCTGCAAGATCTAAAAGATCAATAATATCAAATGAAGTAGTAGCTAAAAGACCCTGATATTGGGCTTTAATCACATAAGTGCCTTCAGCAAACAATAATCTATTCAAATCAGAAGATACAGAAAATGTGCCACCGGGTTCAGGAATTGCAGTGAATTCATACCCTACAGGAATTCCACCAGTTGATAGTCTTTTTCCTCCTTCAGGTAATCCAATTATTTCAAGGGGACTACCATCCTCAGTAGAAATTGAAATATTTACAACAGGTGTTTCATAACTAGAACGAGTTTCGACATCAAGTATTTGACCGTTGATGACCAAATTATTATCCAAATTAAAATCATAAGTGAGTTTGTTTGTAGTAATCACTAAGGGTTCAGTATTCAAAACATATGTTTCAGGATTTTCAACTACTTTGATTATTTTTGTGACAGAGCCAACATCTTGGTGAACATTTATCAAATAATCACCTAGTCTAGTATCACTATTTGGAATTGTAAATGAATATTCAAATTTACTGTCACCATCTAACCGAACTAAATCTAAAATTTTCAATACAGACCCACTATTCGATTGCTCAGACTCAGTTCCACTCAATGAGAGACTTTTTGTTTGTATAATTTCTAAATCAAACGAGTCCACCCAAAGATTGTTTAATCTTCCAGAAATATTTACAGTGTCACCAACACCATATACTTCCTTATCAGTCCAAAGTGAAATAGGTACATCTTCTTTAATGTCCTCTAGAACTTCAAAAGTAGCAGATGTTGATTTGTCAGAATAATCTGCAATAATTTCATAAGTTCCATATCGAGGGTTCACAGTGGTAAGAAATAGACTAACGGAAAATTTACCGTCAGTAGGAAACAAATTTCCATTTGAAATCACTACACCTTGAGAATCAGTAATGGTAAATTTCATGCCTTCAAATGGAATAATTTCACTTGCAGTTCCTGTTATTGAAACAGTTTGGCCTGGAATATATTGTGATTTATCAGCAGTAATGTTAAATGAACCATCAATTATTTCAGCTAGTTCGATTAGTTCAGTTCCTACTGAGAAACTAGTCTGAGCATTTGCATCATCATAATTTACAGAAACATCATAATTTCCCTCATTAACTCCAAGAACTTGTTGTAAACTAAGTGTAGTTTCATAGTTCAGATTAAGATCAGGATAAAGTGTTAGAGTTTTAGCAAAATTTGGACCAGAAATTATTACCATAATTGGTTCAGGTTGAAAAAAGGGTTTTACAATAAAAACTTCTTCAGATACACTTCCTGAAATTGTTGCAGTATCACCAAACAGATAAGAAGATTTTTCAGACGTAACAGTTACAGAAATATTTTCAGATTCTTGAGTTTCAATTAATTTTCCATTAGAAGATCCTGCAGTAGATGTAACAAATTTCCAATCACCTGAACCATCTAAATCATAACCATCATAGAATCTCTGCCAAGATGTAAAATCATTTCCAAGATCAGATAGTAACGGGGTTTTATCAATTAAAATTCCATTTTCATCTCTTAGTTCAACTGATTCATTTGAATCAGTAAACCATACACTTTGATAAGAATAAGTCAAAAATTCACCAGGTTGAATTGTTGTTCCAGCAAGAATAGTCATTGTTTTTTTAAGAACTGTAGTTGATGCAATCTCCCATCCACCCAAATCAATTTCAGAGTCAGTAGGATTGTATAGTTCTACCCATTCATTGATAGATGTTGAATCATCTCCTGGAGGATTTATGTCAACTTCATTAATTACAACATGGTCCGGACTAGTTTGAGCATATACTGGACCAACTAGGCCCACCAGAAGAAACATAGAAAATACTAAAAGTAAATTTTTATTCATTGTGATTTCCGACTTTTTTTAGATAAAAGACTCATTTTAGAATGGAATTGAGGAAAAGTTGAGCTAATTGTTGAATTCAGCCATAGAAATCCGACTCTAGGCACAAATTTTGATCGCATTTGAATATATTTTGACAGCATTTAGAGACATTGGGATATTATTCTATTTGAAGAGCACGTAGAAATGATCTCTTGTTTATTTTAATAATTTAATTTGAGAGATATGAAAATAATAATAGACGATAATTTAACAATAATATCATGAGTGCAAAATCTCAAAAACAAAAATTATGTTACATCATAATGCCATTTTCAAAATATGCAGATATTTCAGAAGAAGAATGGACAGAAACATTTGAAGATTTCTTTGTTAAAGCTGTCAAATCCGCAAAAATGGGATATCATTGTGAACGTTCTGAAATACGCAATGGAGCATTCATCAAAGGTATTATTAAAAATCTAAAAGATGCTGATGTTGTTTTAGCTGACATTACAGGATTTAATGGAAATGTGATGTGGGAATTAGGAATACGTCATGCATTATCACCAAGAACAATATTGGTATCAAGAGAAGATGTTAAAGGTAAAAAATACATTTCGGATTTAAGCAGTTATGGGGTAGTAACTTATTCTATAAAAGGACCAAAAAAAATTAAAAAGTTTAATTTGGAAATAAAAAATATTTTAAAAAAAATTGAATTAGAACCAGATTATCCAGACAATCCTGTTTATGATTTTCTTAAAGTTGAAGATCTAATTATGGAATCATATGAAGAAAAACAAATTAAAAATAAATTAACTGGATTGATGTCTGAATTAATTGAAAATGTACGTATTGGAGAAACATTTTTGGAAGAAGATAAGATCACTGCACTTCCTACTTTAAGATTCAGTACAATTGCTGTTGATACTTTTTTATCTGAAAATTATGTTACTCTAGAAGATTCGCTTCAGACGAATTGTCATTCCATAAGAAAATGGGCTGCTGCTTCCAATATTGGATTGGATTTATTGGCTTTTAATTTAACTTGGGATGAGGAAGGTCGAAAAGCAAATTATGAAATTGTCAAAAGCAATGTAACTACAGTGGTAGAAAAACTTAATGATGCCATTCCAAAAATATCGAATACAATATCACAAATCAAAAATAAAGAATTACCTAAAATACCACCCAAAGTAATTGTGACAGATAAAAAATATCTTAAATTTTTTGAGGGTAGTTTATGATTATGTAAATATGTAATAATCGTCCTTGAAAAATTTACAAAATTAAAATCATTTTCTAAAGGTAGAATATTGATCGCTCATGTCTTTTCTAATTGTAAATTATGGATTTTTTTATAAAAAGGATTTACTGACTTTTACACTAAAGTCGGACAAAGATGTAATGCAAAATAAAAATTAGTCATGCTAAAGTCCTACAAAAGAGACCGAGCTGATTGTTAAAGTCATACATCTTAAATTCATTAAAAAATATCACTATTTTTCAGTATTAAGGCTCACGTAGAAATTATTCCTTCAATTCATCACAATTTGGGCATTTTTTATCAAAAACTTTGGAACCGCATTCCATACAGATTCCATCACCCACATCTTGTAGAATTGTTTGTTTTCTCTTTGAAACATAGATTTTGATTCCAAAATACATGATTGTCACAATTATTGCAGCATATGCTGCACCCATGAACGGAATTAAACCAATCATAAAGAGTATCAAGCCTACAATAAGGACTATATCGCGTCTCTCAAATTTCAATAAATTCAGAGACAAATAGAATTCATAAAAACATGCCGGAGCTCAGAGCCATTAGTTTACTTCATTCAAAGTCATTACTCTAACTCTTCCTCATTGCTCGGCAATTACTTCAGATAGTAATTTGATAATAAGATAATGGTGGGATTGGGGAAATTTGAATTCCCGACCTCTGCGTCCCAAACGCAGAATCATACCAAGCTAGACCACAATCCCAGTTAAACACAAGAACGGCCCAATTTAAGCTTCACAGATATTGTAAAAAATCAGATAATCATTTTAAAGGCACCAAAAAGATCAAAGTCGTGCAAACAGAAAACTATCTCAAAGCAGGAAAAATTGCATCTGAAGTCAGAGAGATGGTCAGAAAAAAAGACTGGGTTGGGAAAACAGTTTATGAAATTTGTGAAGAAGTAGAAGGGGAAATTAAAAAAAGAGGAGCAAAATGTGCGTTCCCAGTAAACACCAGTATTAACGAAATAGCAGCTCATTATACTGCTGAGCCAAATGATCCGATTACCATCAAAGATACAGATTTGGTGAAAATTGATCTAGGAGCTCAAGTTAACGGATACATTGCAGATACAGCAGTAACTGTTTGTTATGATGCACAGTATGATGGATTGGTGCAAACAGCAGAAGAAGCATTGGCAAATGCAATGTCTATGATAAAAACAGGTGTAAAGGCAAGCGATATTGGGCGAACAATAGAATCTACAATTAAACAAAAAGGATTCAAGCCAATTGCAAATCTTAGCGGTCATTCATTGGATCAATATACAATTCATGCGGGAAGATCAATTCCAAATATTTGGTCAATTGGAGGATTTTCACTTTCAGAAGATTCAGCATATGCATGTGAACCTTTTGTAACAACAGAACAAGGTGGAGGTTTTGTTAGAAATGGTAAGATAAAAAATATTTTTGCCATAAACTCTAGAAAGAAAACAAAAAATGAAGAAGCAGACAAGTTACTTGATTTTATTTGGGAGAATTTCAACATGCTACCATTTGCATTAAGATGGATTACAAAAGAACGAGAAGAAAAACAAGCAAGAGAATTATTAGAAATATTAGTAAAGAAAAAAGCTGTGCAAGCATATCCAGTATTAATTGAAATAAATGAACAAAGAGTTGCACAGGCAGAACACACCTTCATCCCAAATGCAAAGGGGGTAACTGTAACAACTAAGGCATTATAAAAAATGAGACATATTGAGTGATGAAATTAGACCATGTCCCAAATGCAAGGGCATCATGTTCAAAGAGCAAGGAGAAACAGTGACATGGTTTTGTCCAGCATGTAATGTGAAATTTAGAACAAAATAATAGTTAATTTATGATTCTAGTTCTTCGCCAAATATTTTTTCAATAATAGAGGTTCCATCACATGAATTGCATTTAGATAATTCAGAAAATAAACAATCACCGTCAATAAATTCTCTTTTTTTCAGCATGCCACATTTTGAACATTTTTCAATAGTATATGCAATAATGATTTTTTTCTTTGAAAAAATCATTGAGGAACTCCAGAGGTATTACCCACACCAATAATTACTATTGATTGACCTTGTTTAGTATTTTCTTTAATCATTTCATAGATTTGAGAAGTAACATCGTTTGATTTTTCAGCAATTTGTTTTGTCATCAATGTAATTGCCTCTTTGACTGATTGTTTCACCACAATAGAAAAGATAGGAATATTTTTCTGTGTTGCAATTTCCTCAATTTGAAATCGTTCAGTTCCAATTCCACCAATGGCTGCACCAAATCCACATGCAATAGATGCGGACTCTTCACCCTCCATTTTTAGTGCAGCATCTACCATGATTATTGCATCAATCTCAGAATTAGAAACAATTGTTTCAAGAGCTTCTGCAGGACGTCCAACTGTAGAACCAGGCCCTTCAGCTTTTATGAAAAATAATTTTCTTCCATCAAAATCAGTTTTTGCAAGAATAGTTTGAAATGCAATTGTTTCTTTTTCACAATCAAGCATTATTTTTCCTACAACCATTGGTCCAATGCCATCACCGATAGGTTGTCCAGTTTTAAATGCAGGAATAGATTTACTCATTGCCTCAGCTTGCTCCATGATGAAAGGAAGTAGCATTTGTAATGGTAAAATTAATGGATAATTGTTTTGTTTTTTTGCAGTCAAAAACATGTGGTTAACAATCTTGTAAATCATTTGAAGTGAAGATGCGATTTCAAGTAAAGTTTGAACTTTGGTTAATTCAAGATCATTGATTTGAGACGAGAGTAACTTAATGTGTTCTCGGGTATAATCCTCCCTCATCCTTACAGTGTGTCTAACTTTGTCAACTATTCCATTGGGATCCATGTCAACAGGCATTATTGTAAAATATTCTAAAAATTTATCAATTTTTTCTGTCGGGTCATCATCAAGTTTTAAATTTTTTTTAAGATAAATAATTAATTCACTTCTAGAGTCCACTTTATAGCCATCAAGTTTCTTGAGGGCCTTTTTAATTTCACCTGAAGTAACGTATAATTGAATTCGTTGACCATAAAACACAAAAAGTATGATTGGAAGAATCCAAATTAACATCATTAAGGGGTTACTATCATCACTCATTCCAAATAATTGATCAAAATCAATATTCGTAAGTTCCATCAAACAAAGTGCAAGAAAGATCTAAATTAAATCATTCGTCCAAATAGAACCATCAAACCAATTTCAAATTAATGTATTTAAAAAATAACAAAGGAGATTATTCTAAATAAGAATTATTTGATAGGACTTCCCAAAGGGACATCTTCATCGACAGTTAACCAAAAGGGTTTATCATCAACATCTGCAGCCAACAGCATTGCATTTGATTCAACACCTGCCATTTTTTTTGGTTCTAGATTTGCAATTACAATTACAGTTTTTCCCACCATTTCTTCAGGTAGAAAATATTGTGCTCCGCCAATGATTACATCACGTTGATCATCATTTCCCAAATCAATTCTGCCTTTAATAATTCTGGATTTACCTTCAATAGGTTCAGTTGCAATAATTTTTGCAACTCTAATATCTAATTTTGCAAAATCATCATATGTGATATCAGACATATCAAACACTAATTGTTCCAATTAAAATGAATTTCGATTTTTACTGTAATTCTTTTTTAGTTATTCCACTAGTCTCAATTTCATATTTCAGTGCTGCTGGAAGTTCCACATATTTTTTATTAGCTAAAGCAATAATTTGATCTTCAGGAACATCAACTCGTTTTAATAATTTTCCACGTTGATGAGCATAAGCATTTTTCCAAAATCCAGACGCATCAAATGTTTCAATTTTAGGCATGTATTTTGTTGGTTTCATTTTCTTTTAAATTTTAATTGACTGTGACGGAAGAATGGCAGATGCC
>Ga0233429_1004579_pt1 | contig 12076 bp, 9 predicted proteins | sample SI_118_April2016_3_FD_179879 | JGI IMG/M metagenome (GOLD analysis project Ga0233429, IMG submission 179879) | Seawater microbial communities from Saanich Inlet, British Columbia, Canada - SI_118_April2016_135_MG | ecosystem: Environmental > Aquatic > Marine > Inlet | place: Canada: British... | reverse complement strand
CTGTTGCTTCTGCTTCAGGGTAATTCACATCAACCGTAGGCACAGTGCCATTATCCATCACTTCAGAAAAAGTAAAGGTAGCGAGTGTATTCGTATCTTCATATCTCACTAAAGAATCTCCATCAAATGAGATTGCGCATGTGGGAAGACTTAAATCAATTTCTACTGTTAAGTCCGCTGTGCTTTGTCGTGTGTTTCCAGCACTATCTGTAGCAATGGTAAAGAAGTAATAAATCCCAGAAACTAAAGCAGAAGTGGAATCAGTTACCGTTTCTACTGCAGACACCAAGGTTTCTGCTATTAAACTTGTATCATTTGCGCTGGTAATCATATAAAGAGATGCATATTCCCCCTCAGTCAAATTATTCGAAATAATATGAGGTTTATCATCATTTGTAATATTGTCTAAAGAACTTTTTCCCGTGTCCCAAGCTGTTTCTAAATCAGGTACATCTGGCGTAAGTATGGGCTGCTGAGTATCAATCCTCACAGATAATGCTTCACTTACGAGTGAAACGTTTCCTGCTATATCTCTTATCGCATAATATATGAGATAAGGGGTCGTTGCATTCGCTAGAGGTGTAGTCATTATTAAGGTGTCTAAACTACTCTGACTCATTCTTATTCCACTATCAAACTGCCCACCTGCACCTTGTTGTCCATCGTAATACAAAATAATAGAATCAAGCGTTGTGGGGAGACCCGTCAATACGAAAGTAGGTAAAGCAACATTCGTAATGTCGTCTAAAGATGAAATACCTGAATCAGATGCATCTATTAAATCAGGTGCTGATGCTGGTGTGGGTGGCGTTGTGTCAATAACGATACTTAAGGTCGTTGCAGATGCAATCGATAAATTCCCAGCTAAATCTTTAACTTTAATCAAAATTTGATGAGTATTATCACTTAAACTATCTGCAGTTATTGACATAGTTGTCGCTGTGATTTCGATTCCTTTATCCAATACATCATCAACGTAAAGATAAAGGGAATCATCTGCTGAGGCGAGATTTGTGATCGAAAATTCAGGCGTATAATCATTGGTTAAATCATCTGAATTACTATCACCCGAATCAGAGGCGTCCACTAAATCAATACCAACACCAGAAACATCCGGTGCATCTGTATCCACTGTAACCGTAAGAGCGGGAGAAATTGCTGATTCATTTCCTGCCAAATCTTTGGCTGTAACCGTATAATCAGCTGTTACTGCACCATTCACAGTAATCGTTTCAGAAGCTCCTGTTATATCTAATGAATCTTGAACAACAGCATTTGCGAAAATATACAATCGATCTCCATTTGAAAGAGATCCAACAGCAAATTGTAAGCTTGTTTCATTCGTAATGTCGTCCGAATTGTCTGAACCGCTATCCGTTCCCGATGTTAAATTGGGTGCATCCGGTTGGACAGGAGGTCCTGTATCAATCTTCATGGTCAAGCCTGCACTTGATGACGATAGGTTTCCTGCTATATCTAATACTTTATATGTAATGGCTATAATTCCATCTGCCCATGATGAAGAGGCTTGAAGTGTGTCTAAACTGCCTTGGCTCATTCGTAATCCACCATCTAACACACCATCTTTAAATAGAAGAATAGAGTCAAGGGTACTTGGGAGGCCTGCAAAGATAAAATTAGGTTGATCCACATTTGTCACTTCATCTCCTAGAATAAAGCCAGAATCATCCGTATTCATTAGTATAGGCACAGTTGAAATCGTCCAGGGCGTAGTGTCAATGGTTACAGTGAGACTCGTAGATGCACTGGACCAATTCCCTGCCAAATCCTTTGAAACAACTTTAATATTTTTCTCACCATCGGCTAAAGCTGAAGATGTTAAAGATAAAGTAGCTCCTCCCGCCTTATCTCTTGCCGTTGTATCACTATTATTGATGACGAGATAAATAGAGTCGGTTGCCGTTAACCCAGTAATCGAAAATTCAGGTGTGTCATCATTCGTTAAATTATCTGTATCACTATCTCCCGAATCTGATCCAACCACCAGATCTACAGCCACGCCAGACATATCCGTCGCCGTTTGATCAAATGTAACACCATTTGCGTCGCCTACCAATGCAGTTTGAGCTGAAGCGCCAGCATTTCCTGCACTATCTTTATAAGTAATAGAAAAAGAAACATCTCCTTCTGTCTCAGAGGATGTCATATCATAAGTTGCAGACCAATTTTGTCCATCGACACCTGCAATAACTGTTGGGCTTGCCCCTGCAATGCTTACGGGCGTTGGTTCTTGAAGATTGTCATCAGCCACAAAGGTAAGTGTGATTGTATTCCCAACAATGGCCAGAGTATCACTTACATCATTATTTGATGCTAACGCAACGCTCGTAAGCGTTGGTGCTGTTTTATCATAGGTTACATTGTTCCCAGTCGTAATCGATGTAACAGTTGTTCCACTATTTCCTGCTAAATCAGAAAAATCGATACTAATTGCGACCGTCCCCTCCGTATGGGAAGCTAAAGTTTTTGTAGCCGTCCATTGTGTCGCGTCTGCACCCGCTGCAACAGTCACGCCAGTCGTAGCTCCTGCCATTGAAACAGAACCAGCCGTAGAACCAATTTCTTCTGATGCTACCAAAGTTAAAACAACGTCTTCATTCTCTTTGGCATAATGGGCAAAACCCGATGTAGTGGAAGCAATAGAAACGGTGGTTAGGGTTGGGGCAGTCATATCAAAGCTTACACTTGAACCATTTGTGGTACCACTTACATCGGCTCCAACATTATTTGAAAAATCTTCATAACCCGTTATTGAAAATGTAATCGCTGATCCATCGAAGGCATTATCCGAACTGGACATAGTATAAGTTGCTGTAAATTCTGTATCGGAATCGCGAGATACCGCTGCCGCATTACCCGCAATGGTCACACTCGGTTCCTTTCCACTTTTTATTAATTCACTGGCCGTGATTGAAACCGTAATAACATCGCCGACTTTCGCTAAAGACGAATTCGCATTATCTGACACAATAGAAACAATGTCAAGCGTCGGCACATCTTTATCAAAAGAAACACCGCTTCCATCAATGTCATCAATTAAAGCAATTACTTGTGTTCCAGTATTCCCAGCTAAATCAGTAAAATCTACAGTAAATGAAATCGCTGCAGTAGATGCCTCATTACTCGTCATCGTATAAGTAGCCGTCCATTGTGTCGCGTCTGCACCAGCTGTATTCGATGCGGTTTGCCCTGCAATTGTAACTGTCGGCGACTGAATATCTTCCAAAGCAACCAAGGTTAAAGTAACAATATCTCCAACAATCGCAACTGTATCTGCAGAATTAATATGATTCGATGCAATGGAAACCCGTGAAAAAGTAGGTATTACCGCATCCACCACCAAAGCTTTATTGTCGCCCAAAGAATTGGCATCTCCAGGATTCGCTAATGTTAATACAGCATTATTGCCAACTTCATCCTTAATTGTCCCACTATTTAAAGCTAAAGAACTATTATTAACATAATCTAAATCTGCAGATAGATGGTTCGTAGCAACTGTATAGGAAAAAGTGAGAACGTTTGTCCCCGTCCCACTTGAATAATCAACTACCGCATCTGATCCACCTGTTTCTAAAGTCAACTGAGGCGTACCTGTAACGATGACCGTTTCAGAAAAAGTAATATCTATTGCAATAACATCATCTTCAAGGTAGTAACCATTGTTGTCTGCTGAGCTTACGGAGGAAACTGTTGGCGCACTTGTATCTACAACTAAATTGGTATTATTCCCTAATGAATTCGCAGCACCAGGAGAAGCAAGGGTTAGCGTTGCATCATTTAAAGCTCCATCCTTGATTGTTCCTCCGTTTAAGGCCAAAGAACTTGTGGCAACATAATCCAAATCTGTGGCAGTTTCACCTGCACTGATGGTATAGGTGAAAATTAAAGTCGTAGATCCTGACCCACTGGCATAATCTACCACAGCATCTGATCCACCTGTTTCTAAAGTCAACTGAGGCGTTCCAGTGACGTTCACAATCTCTGAAAATTCAATGTTAACAGAAATACCATCACCTTCGTTATATGTTCCATTTGCAGTTGTACTTGTCACATAATCTACTGTTGGAACTGTCGTATCAATAATAAAATTCTTATTATCTCCCAACGAATTTCCAGCGCCTGGCGTAGGCAGTGTTAAGGTAACATCATTTCCGAATGCATCTTGAAGTGTTGCCCCATTGAGAGACAGCGAATTTGCATCCACATAATCTAAGTCGCTCGCAGTTTCACCAGCAGAAACGGTATAATTAAAAATAAGATTGCCTGAACCTGTCCCGGAAGAATAATCTACAACAGCATCTGAGTCACCTGTTTCTAAAGTCAATTGAGGCGTTCCAGAAACCGTTACATTATCATCAAAGGCAATCGTAATTGCAATGATATCACCTTCTTTATAGGAGCCATTTGAAGTACCCGAAGTTACATTACTGATGGTCGGCCGAATACCATCTATAACGAGCGCCTTATTATTGCCCAAAGAATTTCCAGCACCAGGAGAGGCCAAAGTAAGAGTCGCTTGATTCCCAGCTAAATCTTTTATGACTCCTGTCAGAGCAGTCGTGCTAACATAATCAAGATCCCCACTGCTATGGTCTTCTTCAACCGTATAAGTAAATGTTAATTTTTGTGTAATGTCTCCAGTTCCACTCGTATAAGAAACTGCTTTATCACTATCTCCTGTTTCCAAAGTAATTACTGGCGTACCTGTCACATAGACAACTTCATCAAATTCAACTGCAACAGGGATAATATCATCAATTTTTTTATTTCCATTTGTGCTTGCATCTACATCAGAAACAGTGGGTGGTGTCGTATCAATGATAATTGCTTGATTATCACTAATGGAATTAACTTGCCCTGGTGTTGCTAACGTCAAAGTGGCCGTATTTCCCGCCAAATCTGTAATACTTCCCGTCAAAGCATTTGTGGCTTTATAATCAAGGTCACTCGTAGTTTCTCCAGAAGAAACGGTGTAAGTAAAATTAAAGCTATTCGTTGTAGTTCCACTAGTATAATCCACCACGGCATCCGAAACACCTGTTTCCAACGTGATTTGAGGTGTTCCACTTGTCACATAGACAACTTCATCAAATTCAACTGTAATACCAATTGATTCATTTGCCATATAGCTTCCATCAGTTTTGCTACTAGTTACCGATGAAACAGTAGGCTCTGCAGTATCAAGAATAATACTTTTATTTACGCCTAAAGATGTGGGGTTACCTGGTGCTGCTAAAGTTAACACAGCATCATTTCCAGGGACATCTGTAATATTTCCACTCAATGCACTCTGGTTTGTGTAATCCAAATCAGATGCATTATCGCCATCTGCCACTGTATAAGTAAAATTCAAAGTTGTGGATCCCGTACCATTCGAATATGAAGCATTTTGATTGCTACCATCCATATCTAATGCTAAAGTTGGTGTTCCGCTGGTTACGGTTACAATTTGATCAAAAACAACTTGTATCGTTATTGTTTCTCCATCGCTATAAGAACCATCAATCGTAGATGCAGTTACATTACTAATCGTTGGTGCTATGCCATCAACGATAAATGTTTTATTCTCTCCCAAAGAATTTGTTTGCCCAGGAGTCGCAAGCGTAAGGTCAGCATCATTACCTGCAGCATCTTGAATTGAACCTCCATTTGTAGCTAAGGAAGTGGTTCCCACATAATCTAAATCATCGCTCGCATTGCCTGAAGCAACAGTATAGTTGAAAATTAAATCTCCACTTCCTGCATTGGAGCTATAATCGACTAGTTCATCAGAACTACCCGTTTCTAACACAATCTGTGGCGTTCCAGTAACGGTCACAATTTCAGTGAATGAAACTTTAATAGCGAGAACATCACCAATAATTTTTATAGCTGCATCGCTGGTGGCAGAAGTCACCTCTGAAACAGTTGGCGCTGTTACATCATAATAAAAATAATCTGCATCACCTGCACTAGCTGAAATACTTTCATAACCATTGTCATCTGCTTGACATGTGACCTCCGTATTTCCACCAAATGCATCATCTACAATGTAAAATATGATTTTTTGTCCATTCGTCAAGGCAGGAAGTTGAGCATCTGTAATTGAAATATTCATTGACGTATTACTGTGAGTACCCGTTGCTAATTGAGTTTTTGTTCCACTATCGATTTTATATTTTATAACATAAGTTCCTCCATCAGCAAAACTGCTAGTGGAAATACGAAAACCACCTGTCCCTCCGTTGTATGTTTTCGAGTCATAATTATAATAACCAGAGGGCGTTCCTTCTGTACTCACATCATGCTGAGTTCTTATCGTCGCAGTTTGAGCAATTAAAAATTGCGTCAATAAGATTAAAATAAACAGAAATGGAGAACGCTTAATCATATAATGGGATTGAATCGTGAGATGTGTTTAAAGATTAATGCCAAGCAAAATAACACCATCCATCCAAGACCCATGCCCCAACTTGGTATCATTACTCGTTGAAAGATTTAGTGCTTCTGTTGTTCTAAATCCAAAACGAAGGTCCAAAAGTCCAGCGATACTCAAGCCATAAGAGGCTTCCGCCATAAAGCCAAAGGAGCCTCCAATCATTCCGGTTCCAATTTTTACTTTCCCAGGACCGGCAGGGAAAACCAACAAACCTAAGCCGGTTATCCCAGAAGCCAATTGCCCCATATTCGGCGGCTTGGCTCGTTCGAATTTGAAAGTGCCTATTTCTGCTCCAAATCTAAATTTTACCCCCAAGACGCGCATAAGCATGGGAAATTCAAAACTGAGTCTTGCATCTACATTTGAATTATAATCCTGAAGCGTTGTATTGACAAAACGAGGAGACGATACGGCAATATCAAGCGTATACCCTAAACGATCTGCTTCATCTGATAATTCTGTATCCGAGGCTTCATCGTCTTCATACTCGTCATCTTCATACTCATCGTCTTCATACTCATCGTCTTCATATTCTTCGTCTTCATATTCTTCGTCGTCGTATTCTTCATCGTCATACTCGCCATCTTCATATTCTTCATCATCAAGATATTCATCATCATCATAGTCCTCATCATCAAATTCTTCATCGTCGAAAAAGACTTCAACATCATCTTCGGAATCTTGACCATACGTAACGTTAATCGGCATAACAAAAAAGAGTAGGATTAGCATCCAACTTTTAAACAACACGCCAAAAAAGGCACTGTGCAAGTGTCTGTTTTTATTCATTTTGAGCTCCGTCCCCTAGGTGGGGTTTTCTCCAATTCTCATTTTGGACAAAATTATCTTACCTCTTGAGTGAAAACACTCGGACTAATATAGGGCTTCACTGAGGAATTGAGCAATTTTTTTTTAAAGAGAATTAAAGATAAATATAAAGTGCTTTCTCAGAAAATCATATCACTATGAAGCACCATAATTTTGATCCCACTTCTCGAGTTCTGGACCGATCGTTTTATACCATAAAGATGGAATAAGGCAAATCAATAATGTGCTTAAATAACCACTTGGCATTTGAGGCGCATGGACATAGGGATCTAATTTCCAAAATGGGACTTTTGGTTTTTCATGATGAGCGGAATGCCTCGTTAAGGTAAACAAAACAATGCTACTCATTTTTCTATTCGTATTCCAAGAATGTTCAGGTCCGACACTTTGTCCATCATCTCTCATCAAACCATAATGTTCCATATAATTTGCGATTTCAAGAATGAATTTTGCGAAAATTGCTTGTCCAAAAAATAAAATGAAACCCAATAATCCGCCGACTTGATAAAATAATCCCATCCAAACGATTGACATAAAGTATCCACTTATCATTCGATTATGGTACGAAAAAGAACTGTATCCATTTTTTTTAAGACGTTTTAGCTCAAGTTTCCACGCGCTCAAATGACCTAATAAGGTAGATCGTATTGCAAACACATAAACATTCATCCCTCTGGGGGCAGTTGCTGGATCTTTCCTTGTTCCAACAGTAACATGATGACCATAGACATGCTCAATGGCAAAATCTGCATTACAACTAATCGAAAGGAGCCATCTTCCTTCAATCATAGATATTTTATTTTTAATTCTGTGTGTCAATTCATGAGCAACATTGGTTCCATATCCTGCCACAATAAATCCTGTCCCAAGGACTGCACCTAAATAATCAATCCACATATTTTGGTTTCTCGCAGAAAGAAAATCATGGGAGAAAATATGAGATAAACGTTGACCTAGACCCAAAAAATCAAAATACTTATTACCCGATGACCACATTAAACTCATCATTACGATTCCAATTAAAGGCAAAGCTAAATGAAGGGGCACTTCGAGTAACCATGGATAGTTATATTGAGGATTTGATGTATCATCGCCTAGAACCGCATCGCCCACAATGACAATCAAGAATAATAAACTCAAACCCAACCACATCCAATTCCCACCAAGAAATATGCCAACAATCAAAGGAAGCGTTAAAATCGGCATCAGAAAATATTTTAAGTATTTCATATTATTTCTTCCTATTTGTCCTCATTACGTAATGCTAACGTAACAGTGGTTCGAGTTCTTCTTCTTGTCTCTATGTTTTGCACCTTTTCCGGTAATGCCGTCATAATGGAATTTATGGCAATTATTAAAATGTCTAAACCTCTTATGTTGATTTTGGATGAATAGCTATAGTTTTGGAATTGCTTAGAAGTTGCGAGTGATAAGCATTGTTTTATCATTAATCGACCTAAATCATTTCAATTAATTTTTTTATATTTTCAAACGCCTTATGAATATCATAGTCAATATCACTTCGCTTGTAATTAATGATATCATTACAAAATACAGGGCTTTTTATCTTCTTTTCAAGGTTGGTAGGCCTAACAGCACGAAACAAGATACTCCCTCTATCCTGCCAAGTATTACCCGGTTTATGGCCTTATCTTTAAAATATAATGATCTACTCGACATTGGGCATTCTATACGAGACATCGCCGAATACGAAGGTGTGGATAAATCTTACATACTCCGGATTGTAAAAATGGTGTATCTCTCACCTAAAATTCAAGAAAAGATTGCCTTGTATTTATGGACTATATTATCTATTATTGCCTTGTATTTATGGTAATTAAATAAATGAAATCCATTAAAAGATCTATTGAAAATGCCTTATCCTCGTGGAAAACCACCACGAATAGAAAAGTTTTAATGCTTCGGGGTGCAAGGCAAGTTGGCAAAACATTTTCAATTCGAAAATTCGGACAGAAGTTTGATCGTATTCTTGAAGTGAATTTTGACGATAATACAAATATTCATTCTCTGTTTGGTGGAGACATGGATGTTCAAAATATAATTCAAACACTTTCGGTTCAATACAATATCCCCATTATAGAAGGAACAACACTTGTCTTTTTTGATGAAATCCAAGCGTGTCCAAATGCGATCCGCTCTTTACGGTACTTTTATGAAAAAATGCCGGATTTACATGTAGTTGCCGCTGGTTCACTTTTAGAATTCGCTCTGGAAGAAATACCATCTTTTGGCGTCGGAAGAATCCAAACATTGTTTATGTATCCCCTGACTTACCACGAATTTTTATCTGAAATCCATCCGTCGCTACCACCCATTATTGATGCTGCCGATTCAAATAATCCATTAGAAAATAATTTACATCAATTGGCGTGTGACTATTTTAAAACATACCAAATTATTGGAGGAATGCCGGAAGTTGTTTCTGAATACCTTGAAACAGGAAATTATCTAAACTGCACACAATTATTAGATAATTTGGTACAGTCATTCCAAACAGATTTTGCGAAATACAAAAAACGATCACCCCTTGAAGCCTTAAAACTTGTCTTTCAATCCATAGCAAAACAGGCGGGAAATAAATTTATTTATAAACATGTTGCGCCTGAATTAGAGCATAAAACAATCAAATCTGCATTGCAACTTCTTCTTCAAGCGGGATTAATCTATAAAATTCACCACTCTGGTGGTTCTGGGATCCCTTTGGGCAGTCAAATAAACCCCAAAAAGTTCAAAATATTGCCTTTTGATTCGGGTATTTATCAAAGGCTCTTAGGCCTAAATTTGAAAGATTATTTTTTGAAAAATAATTTGGAACTGATAAACAAAGGCAGTCTAGCCGAAGTCACAGCAGGTATTCAGTTAATGCATCACCAATCATCATTGCTACAACCACAATTATACTATTGGCATCGTGAAGCTAAAAGCAGTAACGCTGAAATTGATTATATTATTCAGCAAGATGGAAATATTATCCCAATAGAAGTTAAAGCCGGGACCAAAGGTCAAATGCAAAGTATGTTTCTTTTTCTTAATTCTAAAAATCTTGATAGAGGAATTCGCCTTTCTTTGGAAAATTACAGTCGGAACGATAGGATAGAAAACATTCCCCTTTATGCCATTAAATCTCTCTTGGATTCACATCAATAATTTTCAAAATGTCTAAACATTTTGAATGATAAAGTCCTAATAGCTATAATATCAAATATATCGATTGGTGTTCGAAAATTTGAAGGTATGGATAAATCTTACATACTCCGGATTGTAAAAATAGCATTTCTCTCACCGAAGATTCAAGAGAAGATTCTGCTTCTTCCCCGTTCTAACAAACACAGGTCTTATATATCTGCCAAGGATTTGTTGAAAATGGCGGAGATTGTGGGGTTTGGGGAGCAGGAAGGGGTGTTAGAGAAGATTTGGGTATGAATTATTTGTAGCCGTATTTATGTTCGGATTGGTTTTTTGGAAGGGACAGGAGATTGTGGGGTTTGGAAAGTGACAAGTCTTTATTGCCTATATATTAAATTTATCTCCGACAACTCCTGGCCTACCTGGTGAATCCCTGTTAATATCTTTTCCGTTTGTTTGCTCGATGGTTTTTTATGTCCACGAACATACTGAGATAATAAAGTTGGGTTCATTCCAATTTTCTCTGCAAGATATTTAGCATTCAGTAATTTGTAGTATTTAAAAAACTGCTCAAAATCAATTTCAAATTTTAAATTGTCATGCGATACGCTTTTTTCGTCAAAATATAATTGCACCGACTCGTAAGCATTATCTATGAGTTCAAGAACTGTTTTCCCTGTTGTATAGATTGGATGCTTATCTCCGTAAGCAGAAAATCCAGTATCGGTTTTTTCCACGATGATTTTTATCTTTTCTTTAAGTTTTGTCATTGAATGCCCGCCTGTTTTTTTATTTTCTTCTCTAAACCCTTACCCACTTCTTGACTACCATGATTTGGAAAAATAAGCATACCCTTTATTAAATCATGTTTCATCTTGACGTGTGAGCCTTTTTGAGAAATAGGATACCATCCTGCTTTTTTTATTAACCGGAATAATTCCGAACACTTCATTTGATGTTTATCCCTGTTATTTCCACACAATAAAGTAAATAATAATATACTTTAATGCAACAAATAAAACGAATTTAAGGGTCCTAAATATTTCATAGCCATTTATTTAAGAATTTCGATGGAACACGCGGTTATGGAGCAAGCATTCAAGATTAATTTCCAAGTTGGAAGCCCGAATCGGATTGAATTAGATAAGCCCTCTATCCTGACCAGTATTACCCGGTTTATGGCCTTATCTTTAAAATATAATGAACTGCTTGATGATGGACATTCTATACGAGACATCGCCAGATTTGAAGGTGTGGATGAATCATACATTCTTCGGATTATTAAAATGGTTTATCTCTCACCGAAGATTCAAGAAAAGATTCTGCTTCTTCCCCGTTCTAACAAACACAGGTCTTATATATCTGCCAAGGATTTGTTGAAAATGGCGGAGATTGTGGGGTTTGGGGAGCAGGAAGGGGTGTTTGGTAGGATTTGGGGGTGAGTTATTTGGTGTCTAATTTATGTTTGGATTGAGTTTTTGGAAGGGACAAGTATTTTATAAGGTAGATATCTTAAACCGATTAGTTCGATGTTTAAGACAAGTGGTACGCCCGACAGGAGTCGAACCTGTGGCCTCTGGAACCGGAATCCAACGCTCTATCCAGCTGAGCTACGGGCGCATATTTCTTCATTCAATTCGTGATCGAACGATCCAAGCTGTT
>Ga0233429_1004555_pt1 | contig 12132 bp, 7 predicted proteins | sample SI_118_April2016_3_FD_179879 | JGI IMG/M metagenome (GOLD analysis project Ga0233429, IMG submission 179879) | Seawater microbial communities from Saanich Inlet, British Columbia, Canada - SI_118_April2016_135_MG | ecosystem: Environmental > Aquatic > Marine > Inlet | place: Canada: British... | reverse complement strand
AACTTTTTTAGCAGGAGCGTCTTCTTTCTTTTCTTCTTTTGGTTTGTCTACTGTTTCTATATTTGCTGTTGATTTTATGCCTAAAGCAGACTTTTCTGCTTTTCCAAGAAGTTCATCGATAATCCCTTCATCAATTATATCTTGTGATAATCCTAAAGCTTTAGCATCGTTAAATGCCTTACCTATCAATACATTGATTGTTTCTTTTATTGGATATGCGCTGTTTACAGCAAGGTTAAATGCTCCAGAAGCTGCTTTTTGCATGTCTGATGCGAATTTTTCTTCATCAATATCAAGAACACTTGGTTTGAATATGTCTCCATTTTCATATACTGCAGTAACGTTAAGGCCGACTTCCATAGGTTCTATACCTAGTCTTGTCAATACTTCTGCTGCTTTTGCAGATATAATCTCGCCTTCTTTGACAGCTGTTGAATCTTCTTTGATAGCTACCTTGCCATCTTCTACTCCTGATTTGATTCCTAACATAGCTAGTTCTCCGATAACTGGACCTGGCAAGAATGTTGTTGGTCCTTTTGGAACTATTATATCAAAAGGGGCTGTTTGACCTTCTTTTGCAGGAGCACTACTCTTACTTTTCTTTAATGTCTTGAATAATGAGAATGGGTTTTCTTTTGTGAATAATAAAGCAGGCATACCTTTTAAGTTAGGGATAAGCTGTTCTATGTTTTTCTTCTTATCTTTTATGCCCTCTATAGCATGAGTCATTATCCTTCTTTTTGTCATGGTCAACTCTATTTTGCCTCTTAGTTGAGCCCTCATCTTTTGCAATTGAGGTGCTGGCAAGTTTTCCATGTTTATAGCTGCAATTATAGGATACTCTAGTATGAATTTCTGAATAGTCTGAGCTATTTTCTTTTTGCTTTCTGCTACATGGTGTGTTTTCTCACTCATTTTTTAGCTTCAGCCTCTTTTGTTTCTTTTTTAGCAGGTTTTTCTTCTGCTTTAGTCTTTTCTTTAGGAGATTTAGCACTTTTTTCTTTAGGCTCTTCTTTTTTATCTTTTTTTGAAGTTTTCTCTGTTTCTTCTTCTTTGCCTATCAAGAATGATTTTCCCATTGTTAATTTCAGAAAAATGCTTTTAATATTGTTTTTTCCACTATAAGCAGTATGTACTAAAGCGTCATAAGCTGTCATGATATTATCTATGACTTCTTCATCTTTCATCGATTCACTACCTATTATCGTATGGATAATAAGATCGTTTTTTGTCTGAAGCTTGATTGTTTTTTGTAATTTTTCGTATAATGGTTTTAGATTAGCGTTTGGCGGTACTACACAGCCTGCTTTTGGGTTTGGCATCTTTCCTTTTGGTCCAAAGACACGTCCAAATGTTGTAGCTAACTTTGGCATTATTGTAGCCTGAGCAATAAATGTGTCATAAGAATTAGCTAATTTCTTAGCTAGTTTTTTATCCTGATATTTTGGGAAATCATCAACAGATATTGCTAAGTCGCATACTTCTTTAGCCTGAGGCAGAAGTTCTGGACCAACTAATGCACAAATCTTTGATTGTTTACCTTTAGAATAATGAAGTGTAGCTGTGGAATTAATATTCTGATCTGGTTTTTTCAGGTCAATATCTTTTAGATTTATAATTAAGTCATAAGATTGAGTAAATTTTCTTTTCTTAGAATCTTCTTTTAATTTCTTTAATGTTTGAGTTACTTGTTCTTTATTCATTCTACCCTCCTACCAAGTTAACTTAGTAGTTATTCGGGATTACCGATATAATTGAGAATAATACACTCATTTATAAATCTAATGGTTTTTGGTTTATTTTCATCAATAGCAAACTATTTATATGAGGATTGTTGATATGTTTAATATGGGGTTTTATAATAAATATGTTGAAAATCATTTTAAGGGATTTTTTAAGACATTTATGAATAAGAAATTACCTTTAGTTTTGTTTTTAGATTTTATATACTATGTCTTATTCTATCTTGGATTTAAGATATTTTTTGATTTTTTTAAACGATCTGTAGATTCGTTAACCAACATAAATCTTGGTGTTTTAAATGATCTGACTAATATCTCTTCTGGAGCTGCAAATCAATTATTGGACCAGCTGCGATCTTTTTTAATCTCTATAATTGGGGGTGCTGTTGTTTTTATCCTGTTTATTGTAGTTATACTGACTTTGGTAAAAGGTTATGAATGGGGTAAGATTGTCCGAAAGAAACTGGTGCTTTTTGATTATGTTAAGTTATTGGTACTTAATTTTTTATGGGCTGTTGTGTGGATTATAATAATGGCATTGCCCCTTGGTTTTGTTGCAAAAGAAGTTTATCTTCCAAGGCTATATTATTTTATTCCTTTTATCATCTATTTTACTTTCTTTTTACATGCAGCTAATATTAAGGGCAAGAGTTTATTGGGTTCATTAAAGTCCCCTTTTGTTGATGGATTACTGAAGCTATATCTTTATGTCAGTCCGTTAGTCTTAATCGTTCTTTTTTTAGAAATCCTTTTTGTCTTTTCAAATCTGATTAATATATCCAATGTTCAGGCTATTCTTATCGTGTTTTTCATAGTCATATCAGTTATATTAGCTGTATCTAAGTTGTATTTTTATTCTATATATAATAAGGCTAAGTGATCACAACATGTTCTGGAATCTCTACTTCAGATAATTTCTTGAGGCTTTCACAGCTTTGTTTTAGGTATTTGTTTATTAGTTTGTCACATACTGTGTAATCTTCTTTTGTTACAAATGCCATATAGCACTGGTCTCTTTTAGAGTCTTTTACTATTTTGCTGCATGAGTCGCTGTCTCTTGTTTCTTTTGCTGCGTCTTTGTAGCAGCTGTCTCGGTAGGAGTCATCTTCTATGTTTAGGCATATATCTATATCATCAGATGCAGCGGCTATTGCTGCAAAACAATCATACTTATATCCTGTTTGGGGTATTGCTTTGCAATACTGCAATGCTTGTTCTTTGTTTGTTTTGGCGATATCTGATATCATATCTATTTTTTCCCATATGGGTTTTCCTTTGAATATGTTTGCTTCTTCTGGTGCAGAGCAGTCTGCTAAGCAGGTTTCATAGTTTTCATCACTTTCACATATTTTGTTTCCGCAGCATTGAAGTACAATGTCATGTTTGCATTCATAGTTTGTTGATTCGCTGCAATGGTCAGTTGTACATTGGTCATTATCATCACAGTTTGATGGGCATTGTTCTGGTGTTATTGGTGTTACTGGTTCTTGTGTAATGGGTCTTTGTGTAATTGGTTCATCTGGTTGTTGTGCTGATGTTTTTCTTGTAATTTTAAAGCTAGATGATGCTTCTGCTGTCCCTTTTTTATATGTGGCTTTGGTCTTTAGGCGGTAATTTCCAGGGAATTGTTCTCCTAAATTAATAGTTACTGAAGAGGCTGCTTTTGTCTCTAAGGCAATTGTTTCTTCTTTGAATGTTATCAGATTATTTCCTAAGTCATAGATCTCATACATCAATGTTACATCATATCTGTTTGTCTTTCCCAGATTAGAGATTTCTGCAGTAAAACTTAATGGGTCTCCTGATTCTATAGATTGAGTGATTATATTTATCCTTACATCCAACAATTGGGATGGGCCTCTGGAGGTCATGTAGATAAATATTCCAGATGCAATTATTATTGTAAATATGATTGAAATGGTTAATGCAACTGTTGTTTTTGATAAGTGTAATGTATGTTTTACTTCAGACGGGGGGTATGCTGCTTGTATTGCTTCGTTTATCTGTGATTCTGTGTAGTTGTATTTTAAGAGGTACTTCTTTATCGATTTTGTATCATAGCCTGCTCTTATCTGCTCTCTTATATAATTGACTAAGCTATTTTGGACCATCTTTTACCTCTTTTTTTATATAGCTTTCAATCTTTGCAGACATATTGATGCAATTATCTTTGCAATATTTTCTGAACTCTTTGAACAGTTTTTTTTCAATCGTGAAATTGTATCGTCCTTTCATTATACACACCAATAAGTAGATGTATATATTAGTGTGTATATAAATGTTTTGGTGTTTTGTCTTTTATAATTGTTTGCCATTATTGAATATTGAATCAAATAATTGATATATTTAAAAGGGGATTATCATTCTTAGCTATTGATGAGAAATTCAGTATTTGATTTTGAGTCTAATTTAGGAAATTTACAATCTGTAATAGACAGTTCTAGGGGTAAAGTATTTGATATGTGTACAGTGAGGTCTAGTTCTGTTTCTGATACTTCACTTGGAACTCTTTTTTGGATGTTGATTGCAAGAAGATTAGCTAATGCTGGAGCTATGGTAAATGTCTATGATTTTCCAGATAAAGGTTCATCTGACGTTGTTCCCGCTAGGGAGATTGCAGATCTGCTTGAAATTAATAACATAAATATATTTCGTGCTGAAGATCAGGATCAATCAGCTGCAAGAAGTGCTCTTGAATCATTTTCTAAGGCATATATTTCAAGTCCTAGTTGTTATCCAGGTATACGTCCGAGTGTTTGTGATGGTTTACTAAAAAGTGAAGATGGATTAGACTCTTCTTTGGATAGGATGGTTGAAGAATTAAGTGTTTTTCTTAATGGTATGAATGATTCTAATCATATACAATTAATGGGGCATGAAAGGGAAACAGTTCAATTGATAAGATATCTGGCTGATGTAGATAAAAAATATGAGAGATTAGATTTAGGGGGTATTGAAAGTGAATTCAGAGCTATTAAGATTCCTAATGTAAAAGAATTTCCAGATAGGTTGATGGTTGGGGGAAGCCAGGGTAGGGCATATTATGATTTTTTTATGTATGTCTTAAATGATCTGGCTGATGCATTGTATGGGGTTGCGGAAACAAGATGTTATCAACCTAATGAGGGGGTAGATTGGGGATTAAGTGATGATTTTGAGATGAAAATAGCTCAGGATATACGATCTACTACTCGAAGTTTGAACTCAAGATTATATCCTTATGTTGTATCTTGTTTAATCGATAAGGGGAAAGAGTTTAGTATCATAAATAGAGAATTGGTTCGAAGTGAGATATATAAAGCAAGCACTGTTTTAGCTCAAACAGCGAATCCAGATTATAATTGGGTGCTTAGGCTTTTAAGTGTTGTTGATACTAATAGAAATACAATTACAGGGTTAGCAAGAACTACCATACATAATGCATTGCCTACTTTAGATGCAGAAGAATTATTCTATCATGGAGATAGATTTTGGAGACGAAATAATCGTGGAAGGGCGAACTTATTATTTAAGGCGTATTTAGATAGGGGTTATAGAGATAGAATAACTGATATTTATGGACTTTGTTCTGGAGTTTGTGGTGCGGCATCTGAGGAATTATGTGGTTTTTTGGATGCTGTAAAATAATTGAAATATTGTTAATAAGTGTAAGTTTTCTTTAGTAATCAATGTAATACTGATTTGTTTTTCTTTCTTTCTTTCTTTTTCACACTAATAATACCTTAAATATCCCTAATTAAGGCTAAATAATGTATAAATCCCTCAATGGGATATAGTAAAACTATTAAATTGGTACTTTATATATGCTATATAATAGTCACTTAATGTATAAAATTGTCTTATTTATTAGGAAAAGTTTATATATTAGTACATTAGATATACATAATTAAGTCTAAACTAAGTAAAATGAGCAGACAAATAAGAATTACAGTAACTAATCAGATAGACGAACTTCTTTCTAAGGTAGCTAAGAAATTAGGCAAAAAGAAATCACAGTTAGTAAGGGAGTTGATGGAACAGAAAATGTATGATCTTAATCTGATTCAAAAACATTTTGAGGATTTGAAATGAGCAAGAGAACATGGGATAAACAAGGGCAGATAACGATCTTTATAATTGCAGGAATAGTTGTTTTACTTGGTGCGGGTGTTTATTATGGTGTTAAGGATCAGATAATCAGGGATCAGATATCTCCTGATATTGAATTTGCAGTAGATCAGGTTCCTATTGAGTTTAGACCTGTGTATTCTTTGGTTGAAACCTGTCTGCGTGACATAGCTACAGAAGGGTTAGTGAAACTTGGAGAGAAAGGCGGATTTATAGATCTGGTTGAAAATGGGATAATCACTAGGGCTGATGCTACTTCGTCTGATGCTGTTGTATTTTTTCCTGGATCAGATTATAGTGTGCCTTATTGGTGGTATTTGAGCTCTGATAATTCTTGTGAAGGAAATTGTGAGTTTGATGTTGTACCCAGGAATAAACTTTATTTGACTAAAGAATCTGGTCAGGTTTCGATAGAGGGTCAGGTAGAAGGGTATATCTATGATAATCTTAGAACTTGTCTGAATAATTTTGAGTCTGTTAATGAGTTGGGATTTGAGATTAAGGAACTAGGCGATATAGAACCTACAGTTACTATCGGTACTAATGATATTATTACATATATAACCTATCCGATTGAGGCTACCCGTTCAGGCAAGGAAGAGATTTCTACTTTCTTTGTCAGGCTGCCTTTGAATCTTGCTAATATCTATGGTGCAGCTTTGCAGATCACTAATCTACAAGGCGAGTTTAGATTCATCGAGAAAGATGTTTTGAACCTGATGTCTGGACATTCTGGTGTTGATTCTGAGAAATTACCTCCTATGTATGATTCTAAGTTCAGGATAGGTCATGAAGTTACATGGGATAGGGAAGATGTTAATGGTAATCTGATAAATCTTCTTAGTTCAAATATTCAATTATTGAGGATGTATGGCACTCGTAATTATGAACCTTACATATTTCCAGGGAGCTCACTTTTTGAGTCTTTATACAATAATGGGATGTTGGTTCCTGGGTCTGATGCATATTCTAATCTAAATGTGAAGTTTGACTATAATCCTTGGTGGGGTATATATTTTGATATAAACTGTGATGAGACGTGCAGACCAGAATCAATAGCTACTGATCTTGTAACTTTATTGGGTGTGCAAAATTATAATTTTGTGTATGATCTTAGCTTTCCTGTAGAGGTTGAAATACACGATCCTTTTGCGTTTAACAATAGAGGTTATACTTTTAAGTTATTCCTTGAGGGAAATATAAGGGATAATGATGTGTTGAAATCTGATTTTAGCCCTCTAGAGGGGGTTTCTTCTGAGTCAACGATGCTTTGTGATGAGAATAAAAGAAATTCAGGAGATATCACTATCAATGCCAAGGATTATATGACTAATCTGGGTGTTGATGATGTTTCTATAGTTTTTTCCAGCCTGGATGAAACCTGTTTGATAGGGTCTACAGTTGAGGGGGAGTTTGTCGGAAAGCTGCCTGTCATGCTTGGAGGTGTTGTTAATTTTGTCAAAGAAGGTTATCTTACATATTCTCAAAGGTTTGATACTAAATTAAACAGAAGGGGCAGTTTGAATGTTGTTTTGAATCCTGAACTTACTAGGAAGTTTAGTGTACGTAAGAAGAAGATGTCAAAGAATGGTGGTGTGTGGGGTAATCCTAGCGGTGATTTTGCTTTAAGTGATAGTGAAGAGGTCTTGATTACGCTTACAAGACAGGATAATCTGCAGGATGGAACGTTTAGCACATCTGGGAATTATATATGGGATCAGGCTGAGAAAGGGGAGATTTTAATCGTTCCTGGAAAATATGAGATTGATATAAACTTGATGTATAATGATCCTATAAAGATACCTTCTAGAACTATTGAAGTTGACGATGATGATTATCATGTTGAAGAGATTTTATTGGATGAAGGATTTAGGGTTGGTGGTGTAGCTTTTAACTATACATTTACTAAAGATAATCTTGAGAATGATGAGATTGTATTTTATGTACTGAATGCTGATATTGTCAGTGTACCTGAAAATGAGCGGATTGCTGAGGATCTTGCTGTTGTATCTGATGTTGATGCTATATCTTTGCGATATAGGGCTAGTTTATTGCCGAGGTTTAAATGAATAATAATTGTTTGAAAGGAATTGCATCTTTTATGGTAGCTTTGATAATCTGCATACCTATCTATTCTTCATCTGTCCTTGCTATGAGGCAGGGATTGAAATATGGATCAGTATATGGTTCTGATAATGTGAAGGGTGTTTATAAACAGTATGAAGAGATAACTATCAATGTAACTGCTCGTTTTCCTGATGGGCGGGTTGTTGAACCTTCTGATGTTCTTCTATTTTATTCAGTTACATCTGATCTGAGAGAAGGATTTCCTTTTGAGAATTGTATACCTTTGGAAGGTGGATTTTATGGATGCACTTATTCTATGTTAGCTAATTTTCAGGAAAATGAAAAGAACTTCTATCTTAGGCTTTATAATAATACTTTAGATGCTAACAGTCCTATTATACCGCCCTCAGTTCACTTGGTAGGTTATTATGATAATGTTCCGCCCACAGTGGATTTTAGCATTGATCCTTCTGGTGGAAACAGCGGTCAGATTAGATTAGCATATAATGTTTATGACGAGGCAGATATTGGGACTGAGGATAAATGTTCAGGTCTTAGTATGTTAGAGATCTATTCAACTGATAAAACTGAGATTGTCAGATCTATCCCTTTGGATACTGATGTTCATGATTGTATGAGGGATGGTCCTGATATTGTTTTTGATATTGATGATATTGTAGATAGTTCTAATGATGAAGAAAGGATTGTAGATATTACTTTGAAGGCTTATGATAATCTTGATGAGTCTAGTGAAGAGGTTAGATCTTTTAGGTATGATAGGGCTGGTCCTACTGCTGGTGAAACTTCTTTGAGTATAGTTGGTGCTGATGGTGAGGAAGTTTCTTATGTTGGGGCTTCTCCTGTTAATGTTGATGTTAGTTTCTTGGTTACTTCAAGTGATCTTGATACTGGGAGTGTAAGTGGGAATTTGTTGGGTATAAATATTGATAGTCCTTCTGGTTATAGTGATGTTGATGCTTCTTGCTCAGATGTTACTGATAGCGGGTCTGGGTGTGTTTTTTCTTCTGTTGAGATGAAGTTAAGTTCCAGCACCAGTGTTGTTGTTTCTGTCACTATGGAAGATCTGTATGGGAATACAAATACTGTCGATCTAAGCAAGGATATAATCTATGATGGTGACGGACCTGAGGTTACTTCTATTGTTACAGGCAGAGTAAGCGGTGATGTAAATTATGTTAATGAGTCTAGCAATACTTTTATTGTTCAATTGACTGAGAGTGGTATTGGTATTGATTCTGGGGATATTTTATTGGATTTGAGTGGTATAGGTATTGGTTCTTCTGTCGCTGCAGATGAGTGTGATTCATCTGGCAGTACATTTACATGTTATTGGAATGGGATTGATCCTGCTTCAAGTGCTGTTGATGGTGATAAGACTATAACTGTAAGTGGTTCTGACAAAGCAGGCAATCCAGTTACTGGTTCAGTTTCAGGTGTTGTTAAGCTGGATACTAGAGCGCCTTCTATCACTGGTTCTTCTGTTGATGTTATAGGTGGGGGGGGTGAAGAAGCCATAGAGGGTATAATAAGGACAGGTGATTCACTGGATATAACACTTACAGTTACTGAGGCTAATTCATTAGGTGATAAGTTTGCTGACTTTAGTGATTTTGTCGTTGATGAAGAATCTATTTCTGGGGAATGCAGTTCCAGTACTGGTGGTTTTGATTGTGTATTTAGTAGTTCTGCTATAGATGTTCCGGGTTATATATCAAGTAATGTTGATTTCTCTATAAGTGATGCTGCTGGCAATACACGCCATTATTCTGGGGAGAATATTGAGGTGCTGGAGAATGATGATGCTGAATCTATAAATTATTGGATATCTAATGTTGATTGTTCACCTAAACTTGTAGACAGGCAAGTTACTGATCTGATTAGTACAAGAGTCTATTGCGCTATTTCCTTATCACCTGTCGGTGCTGATCAGGAAACATTGAGCATTGATTTTAACTATGAGGATTGTACTAATGTTGAGAATGATTCTTTGGCATTTGTCTCTGATATACAGTTGGTAAATGCTGAAAGGAGTACAGAGCCAGAGCCTTACTTATCAATCGATTTGATCAAAGGGGAGATGACAACTGATAAGCTTAGTTTTATATGCCCTATATTTATTACGTCTAAAGCTGGTAATAAGGTAACTGCAAATCAGGAAGAAGATCTGATAAAGGTAGATATCAATTTTTATAATAATCCATTAGGTGAGTTTGGACAGAATGTTCAGGATAGGATCAATGATGCTAAAGATGATGCTTTTGGAGGTATATGGAAGATAATTGGTTTGTTGAAGACAGTTATGCATTGGGCCACTCTTGCATGTAATGCTTTACAGACTATTCAGAAGTTTACACTTTTGTTTAATCTTAAAACAGATGGACTTACAACTGCACATATAGCTACAATCGGGACTCCTGTTGAGGAATTGTTGGGGCCTGCAAAGGCTGGAATGTGCAAAGCAGATGGTAAGTTTAAGCAAGCATCTGAAAAGTCTTACGCTATGTTTGATAAACAATGTAAGTTTATCAATTGTCAGACAAGTCCTGAGGCTCCTTCTGGTGAGGGTGGTGGTGGAACTGGTATATTTGGTACTATCGGTGATTATGTTGGGAGTTGGAATTTTAATGGTAATGAATTCCTGGGAAAATTTACTGGTGGCGGTGGTGCTATGTCTTCATTGCTAAGCGTAACCCAGACAGGGGGTGGGAGTGGAACAATTGAGGAGTATTTTGGAAAACAGCCTTATCAATATATGAATGCTAAGGATAATTTGTTAGTTGCTTTGTTAGTGGGTTGTATTCCTGGAATAATAAACGGTCTTGATAAGTATAGGCAGATACTTTGCCTTTATGCTGACTGTCTTGAGAATAATGCTGTCAATAATGTTCCTGTGAAGATATGTGATGATCAAAAGAAATATGCAACCTGTAAGTATATCTATGGGGAAATATTTGCTGTTCTTCCTCATAGTGCTTTGTTTGATTATTATATGAATATGGTAAAAGGTGCTTTGTCAGACCCTTTGACTGCTATCGCTACTGCTTTTAATGTATTTACTAAAGGTGCTTGTGTTCCTTATGCTGAGTGTGATACTAGTGGGGCAGCATCTATAAGGTGGAAGGCTAAGTATCAAACTTTTTGTGCTGCATTACAGATAGCCACATTATTAGGTGAGATAATCAATGATGTTACAGGTATAATAGATACATTTGATGCAGGGGAAGCAGATTATTGTGAGAGGATAGATGAGAGTGATGATTAAGATGGATAAATTAGATTTTTACAAAAAGTCAAGGGATATAATAGAATGATAAAACATAGGATTCCATCAGTTGAAGCTGGGTTAATGGTTGTTTTGTTAGTTGTATCTATGTTTAGCTTTGCTTTTGTTTTTGAGGATGGAAGTTTTGATGAGATTACTGGAAATTTTGTTGGGGTTACTGGAGAGATGGTTAAGGTTACTGGGATGGCTGAAATTACAACTTTGAAACTAGTTGAGAATAAACTTAAAGCTGGTAGTAAGGTTTATTCTTATGGTAGTCCTAGAAAATATTATGATTCTAAACCTGCATCAGGTAGTGGTTTTACTGGTGAGTTTGAAGAACTTTCTTTGAATGGGGATTGGAGTTCTGGTAAAATAAATGGTAAAGTTTATGATGTTGATTCAGCTGGTGCAACACCTACACTGAAAGGTACTGGGATTATAGATGCCAATGCTGTTTTTACTTCTGATTCTAATCATGATGAGTCTGTTCCTTTAAATAAAAAAGTGGAAACTTGGGGTGCTTTTGCTTCTAATAGTGGTACTTATACTCCTTCAGTTGGTTCTACTTCTACCACAACTTTGGGTCCACCATCGAATGCGAGGTTGGTTACTAATTTTGAAACAACTAATGGAAAAAAAGTATATTTTGATGGAACTGATTATTATCAAGAAGGAAGTAATGTTGCTATTGATTCTTCTAAAATAAAGTCAACTACATCTACTAGGACTGGAACTACTACACCAACTACACCTGAGATGAAAATACAAGGGGATTTTATAATGGTTTTAGATGAAAAAGGTCAATGGAAAGGTTTTAGTAGGACAGATTCTGTTCAAATTTCTGCTGCTAATCGTGAGTTAGATCGAGCTCAAAATGCGGCTGGTGTAAGCCGGACAGAGCCTCGTCCAGACGAGGTTGTAAGTATGACT